>SPKZ01008340.1_pt1 | contig 13927 bp, 11 predicted proteins | sample 2456571 | NCBI WGS metagenome assembly SPKZ01 (sample SAMN11192286, study PRJNA482655) | marine metagenome | biome: ENVO:00000447; feature: ENVO:00000244|ENVO:00000211|ENVO:00000569|ENVO:00002023; material: ENVO:00002151; isolation source: ocean water from marine abyssalpelagic zone ...
GACGACGAACTCTTCGCGTTCTACCTGCTGATCTCGTCCGCGGGAAACGAAACCGTGGCCCGCTTTCTGGGTTCAGTGGCCACGATCCTGTCCCAGTTTCCGGATCAGCGCGAAAATCTCGTCGCCAATCCGCACAAGATCCCGAACGCGGTCGAAGAGGTCCTGCGCTACGAAGCGCCGTCTCCGATCCAGGCGCGCTGGTGCACGCGCGACGTCGAACTCCACGGACAGACGCTGCCCGCCAGGTCCAAGGTCGCGCTGCTCACGGCCTCGGCCAACCGCGACGAACGCGAGTTCCCGGACGCCGACCGCTTCGACGTCGACCGCAAGATCGACCGCCACGTGGGCCTCGGCTTCGGCATCCACTTCTGCCTGGGCGCCTCGCTCGCGCGCCTCGAGGGCCGGGTCGCGATCGACGAGACGCTGCGCCGCTTTCCCCGCTGGGACGTGGACACGGCCGGCCTCGAACGCGTCCACACCAGCACGATCCGCGGCTACTGCAACGTCCCCATCCTGTATTAGCGCGCGATCCCGCTACAGCTGACCGAGTAGCGGGACCGTGACCGTGGCGTGGGTGTCGCCGAGCTGTTTTCCGCCGACAATGCCGGTGAAAAACTCGCTCGAAACCATCTGCGCCATGTAGTCCACACCCGGGTAATACACGAAGATGACATTGTCGAAGTCGGCCTCGCCTTCAAGCGTGACCGCCTTTCCCACGTGCATCGGCCCATGTCCCTGCTCGGCCATCAGCCCCATCATCTCCCGCCCGTAGCCGGAATTTGCGGCCCGCTGCGCGGACGTGCCCTCCTTCACGAGGTTGACGACCAGAACCGCGTCTCTCCCGAATTCCTGCTCCTCGGTCATCGCCTGGATTCGCGCATAGCGTTGCGCAGCATCGGCTTCGGATCGACCCGGCTCCCGCGTGGGGTCGAATTCGGCCGCCACGACTTCGCGCGCGGCGGGCACGAACGGGTAGCGTGCGGGTGCTCGCCTGACCAGATCCGAGATCTTCAGCCCCAACAGCAACTGGTGGATGGCCAGGTTCAGAAGAACCGGTCGGTTCATCCCGATCGAGTAGTTGGCTTCGAACTCGCCGAGCGTCTTCTGGTACGCGGGGCTCCCCGAAAGTGTCGCGTAGGCAGCGGGATCGTCGAACTGCGTGAGCGTGATCGCATCCCAGCCCGGCTCCGGAATTTGCGACGAAGAGAGCGCGGTCAGGACCGCCTTTCCGGCGTAGACGACCTTCGCTCCGGCCGACTCCACCGCCCGCTTGAAGCGGCCGACTTCCTCGAGCAGGTTCGCGCCCGGTCGCGTCTTCAAGAGCGTCACGACGTGGAAGGTGGACGGAGCGTAGAAGAGGGACTGCCGATCGCTGACAAACTCGCGCCGCGCCTTGAGATAGCGGAAGTGCTGCCACCCCGCGGCGACGAGAGCCACCAGCACCAGGATTCCAGCCAGCCAGACCAGGAACTTCATGCCCCGCACCTCCACTCCAGCCACGGCCCTGAGTCGGCAGGAACTGGGGCCCGCATTCTGCACCAGAACGCGGCAGCGTGTCGCGGAGCGTCGCTCGCAGGTTCTCCAGACCGCGCCTGGCTGGCCCGGGGCTGATGACAGGATGCTAAGCTGCGCCTAAACCCCCTCGCTCCCGGCAACCGCGAAGCGTCCGGAGCCGCTTTGGAGTGGCGAATGCAGCACTCAACTCGGTTCGAGCGTCGCTCGCGACGCCGCCACGCACGCCGCGCTCGCATGCGACTGCTTTCGATTCTGGCCGGGGTCGCACTCTGGGGATCCGTTGCCGAGGTCCACGCGCAGGCAAGCTGCGCGGACTGGTGCGGGGCCATGAACGCGAACTGCGCCAAGGGCGATTGGGATCCCGCAAACTGGACGCCGTCGGGCGGCGGCGTCTGCGCCGCGGTCACATCGAATCTGCCCATCGGCCGCTGGGTACCCCGGCTCGTGATCGCGCTGGGTCTGATCGTAACGCTCGTCGTCCTCGGACGCAGACGCGCAAGCGGCAACGCTGCTCGCGCCTAGCGTGCAGGAACCCTTGGATCGGAGGCACATGCCCGAATCGGCAATCCAGGTTGTGGGGCTCGATCACGTAGTGCTGCGTGTGGCGGACCTGGAGCGCTCGATCGCGTTCTACACGGCCGTGCTTGGCGCCACCGAGGAGCGGCGACTGGATGCGCTGGGCTTGATCCAACTGCGGATCGGCGCGCACCTGATCGACCTGGTGCCCGTCGACTCTGAACTGGGCCGGACGGGCGGGGCCGGACCCGGCAAAGGCGGACGGAACCTCGATCACTTCGCCGTCGAACTCACGGCGTTTGACGAACCGAGGCTCCGCACACACCTCGCGGCGCACGGAGTGGAGCCGGCCGAGGTCGCACGCCGCTACGGGGCCGGCGGCTACGGGCCCTCGATGTACATTCGGGATCCCGACGGCAACGTGGTCGAGTTGAAGGGACCGCCCGAAGAAGCCGGAGAGGCCTAGCTCTCGGAACCCTGCTCGCGCAGGTAGCGACGCAGCATCCGATCGTGCCGACTCGTGTCGCTCTTTCCGGTGGAGCGGACATAGGGCTTCCAGCGCGGCGCGGCGCCCTCCGGCCTGTCCCCCATCACGGTCACGCGCTGGATCACGCGCTCGCCCTCGAAGTCGTTCAGCACGAAGTGTTGCGTACAGCGGTTGTCCCACATCGCCACAGTGCCCGCCCGCCAGACGTAGCGAACCGTGAAGCGCGGGCTCGCCATCCAGCGCGCGAGGTAACCGAGCAAGAGCGCGCTCTCGGGCGCACTGAGCTCTACGATGCGGCGCGTGAAGTGCTCGTTCACGAACAGCGCCTTGCGGCCGGTCTCGGGATGGACGCGCACCATCGGGTGCACGGTCATGACCTCGGGACGGCCGTGAGGCTCCGCGTTGTGGAGCGCGGTCAGGCCCTCGCACAGCTCGCGCAGCGGGGCCGAGAGCTGCTCGTAGGCCAGGTACGCGTTCGACCAGAGCGTGTCGCCCCCGATCGCCGGACAGCGAACCATTTGCAGAATCGAGATCAGGGCCGGCTCGGGCAGGAACGTGAGATCGCTGTGCCACTCGTCGGCCACGCCGCCGCGGCTCGCGACCAGTTCGAGAATGCGCTCGTCGCGGAGCGTGGGGTTCTCGATGTGCGGGTGACCCTCGATCCTGCCGAAGTGCTCGCCCAGTGAGCGGTGCTGATCCTGGCTCAGGGTCTGCTCCGGAAAGAACAACACCTGGTGCGCGTAGAGCAGTTGCTCGATCTCGCGTGCTCCAGCGGCATCGACCGAGGCCAGGTCTAAATCACGGACCTCTGCTCCGAGCGCGCTCGCGAGACGCCGGACCTCGAGTCGCTCAGCCACGGGATCCCGCCCCGCGGCGACGACGGGCCGGTCCTGCTTCGCGCGTGCGCGCCTGGACCCACATCTCGGACTGGATTCTATCAGCCCGAGAGGCGCCCAATTCGGCATCCGGTGCCGGGGTCTCGGTTGGACTGCAGCTCGACGCCGCGCCCGCTGCTCCGGGAGAAGCCGCGCGCTAGACGTTGACGATGCCCGGCAGCCCGCCGAGTTCCCGCTCGAACTGGTCCACCGTGAACGGCTTGCGCAGCCAGCGGGTCGAGGCATCCAGTACCTCGGCGCCGAGCCCGAGATCATCGGCGTGCCCCGACAGGAAGAGCACGCCCAGTCCCGGCGCCCGCTTCCGGAGCCGGGCGGCCAACTGCCGACCGTTCAGCCCGGGCATGATCAGGTCCGTGACGAGCGCGTCGAAATGCGCCCCGGAGACCCCCGAGAGCCTGAGGGCCTCGTCCGCGGACGCGGCCAGATCGACCCGGTGGCCCAGGACCGCGAGGATGACCGCGAGCCTTCCGCGCGTCTGGTCATCGTCCCCGACGAGCAGGATCCGGCATGCAGCCGCGTCTGCGGGCGGCAAAAAACCGGCGGTCCGCACCGGAACCAGCTCCTTCCGCCTGGAATTTCCCTGTCTCAAGCGATGTCTCCTCGCCCCGGAACCACGAACCACACTTACTATACTGTAGTCAAAAAAACATGTCAGGTGTCGATTCTGCTGGCCTGCGCCCCCACGAGACTAGGCGGAGGCCCTGCCCCGGGCCACCGCGTCGGCCGCCTCATACAGCAGGACGCGGGTCTCGTCCCAGCCGATACAAGCGTCCGTGATCGAGAGCCCGGGCGCGAGCACCGCGCCCGGCGACCAGTCCTGCCGACCGGGCTGGAGCTGGCTTTCGAGCATCACGCCCATCAGCGCCCGCTGCCCGCCCCGGAACTGGCGGAGGACCGCCCGGCACACCCGGGCCTGGCGCCGGTGGTCCCCGCCCGAGTTCGCATGCGAGCAATCGACCAGCACCGCCCGCCGCAGCCCGAACGCGGCCGCGTGCCCGGCCGCTGCCGCCAGCTCCCGCGGCCCGAAGTTGGGACCGCGCGCACCGCCCCGGAGCACCAGGTGCAGGTCGGGGTTGCCGCGGGTACGGACATACGCGACGGCGCCCTGCGCATCGATGCCGAGAAAGGTGTGGGCGCCCCGGGCAGAGCGAATCGCGTTCGCGACGACGCCGAGATCGCCCGAGGTCGGATTCTTGAATCCCACCGGCATCGAGAGACCACTCGCGAGTTCGCGGTGAATCTGGCTCTCGCAGGTGCGCGCACCGATCGCGGCCCAGCTCAGCAGGTCCGCCAGGTACTGGGGCGAGATCGGGTCGAGTGCTTCGCCCCCGCACGGAATCCCACGCTCGGCCAGCTCGACCAGAAGCCGTCTTGCGCGCTCCAGGCCGGCCCCGAGGTCACCCGAACCGTCGAGGTCGGGATCGTGCAGCAGGCCCTTCCAGCCGATGCTGGTTCGCGGCTTTTCGAAGTAGCAGCGCATCACGAGCACGAGTTCGCGGGCCGTGTCCTCGGCGACCCGGGCCAGCCGGTCCGCGTACACGAGCGCGCCGCCCGTGTCGTGGATCGAGCACGGGCCCACCACCACCACGAGACGCCCAGGGTCGCGGCCGTGCAGGACATCGCGAATCGCGCGTCGCGCCTCCCCCACGCACGCGCGCGCCCGGGGCGAGGCCGCCAGGCCCTGGACGAACTCGCTCGGTGCGGGCAGCCTGGAAATCTCCTCCACGTTTCGGTCCTCGAGTCGATCGGACACGCTCGCGCCTCCTGCGTGCAGACAAAAAAAACCCCGGACGGTCGTCCGAGGCTCGTGGGTTCCGCAGCAATCTCATTCAGCGGTTGAAACGGTCCCTCACAAGCCCCGGCTGGAGCCAGCTAAAGCCGAACGCGTAACCGCCGCTTCCCAATGACATGAGCGGATTGCTTGTACCCCTTCGGGACGTACACGTCAACGCCGCTGGGGTGCGCCGGCCGGTCCGCTATCATGTAATCAGACATGCCCGACTCCCCCCGCGCTCGCGGCCCGGCCACCGCGGGCGATCCGTTCGAGATCTACCGCCCGAAGCTCCTGTTCGGGCTCTGCGCGGGTGCGGCCGTCGCGCTGCTGATCGGGATGACGGCGACCGCCCTCCAGCGGCCGCTCGAACCCCTGGAGTGGGCCGGATTCTGGACGGCACTCGTGTGCTTCTGCACGGCCCCGTTCGCGCTGCGCCGGACGGGCTCGATGCTGGCCGCAGCCTCGCTACTGCTCGCCGGGGGCGCAGTTTCGATCTTCGTGCCCGCCTACTTCACGGGCGGCCTGCAGGCCCCGCAGGTGATCTGGCTGCTGGTAGTGCCGATGCTGGCCCCGCTCTACTTCGGCTCGCGCGTGACCCTCAGCGCGGGCGGCGTGAGCCTGGTCGCGTTCGCACTGCTCTTCGCACTCGAGATCGTGGGCACACTTCCAGCGCCGATGCCGGACCCCGCGAAGCTCTCGACCTTTCTGAACCTGGCGCTCGCGACCGGGTTCGTGATGGCGGTCTCAATCAGCACCCACCGGGCGATGCTTCGAAGCAGGCGGGAACTCCTGGAGCTGAAGCAGCAGGTGGAACACCGCTCCGAGGAACTCGCCGAGAGCGAGCGGCGCAAGAGCGCCATCATCGATTCCGCCATGGTGGGCCTGATCTCAGCGGATGCCACAGGATGCATCGTGGACTTCAATCCGGCCGCGGCCCAGATCCTGGGCTACACGCGCGAACAGGCGATCGGCTGCAGGGTGACGGACTTCATGGTGCCGCCCTCGATGCGGAAGGCACAATGGACCGCGTACTTGCGCGCGCTCGCGCGGCCCGACGCACCGCTCGAGAGCGCGCCCCGCTCGCTGATCGCGCTCCGCTCCGACGGAGAGGAGATCCCGGTCGAGGTCGTGCTGCAGCGCATTTCGGCCGGAGGGCCGGCGAGGTTCATGGCGCAGCTTCGCGATCTGCGCATCGAACGCCGGACCGAGGCGATGGTGCGCCAGCGCGAGGAGCAGCTTCAGCGGGCACAACGCCTCGAGGACGTGGGACGTCTCGCGGGCGGGGTGGCGCACGACTTCAACAACCTGCTCACGATCATCGGAGGCTACAGCGAGAACATCGAGACGGATCCGACCGCCTCCGCCTCGATTCGCAAGCAGGCCCGCGAAGTGTCCCTGGCCGCGGAACGCGCGGGCTCGATCACGCGCCAGTTGCTGGCGTTCAGTCGTGGCCAGGAGCTGAAGTTGGAACCGGTCGCACTGGGCGAAGTGCTCTCCGAATTCAGGACCACCATCTGCTCGCTGCTACCCCCTTCGGTCAAGCTCAACATGCAACCGGCGCCGCCGCGCTGGCCGGTTCGCGCGAACCGGAGCGAGATCGAGCGGATCGTCGTCAACCTGGTCATGAACGCCGCGGACGCGATGCCGGGCGGCGGCCAGCTTTCGATCCACACGGAATACCTCGGTTTGGACATCTATAACCCGCAACGCCCGCCCGATCTCGAGCCCGGGAGCTACGCGCGGCTGTCCGTGATCGACGACGGGGAAGGCATGGAGCCGGAAGTTCTCTCGCGCGCCTTCGAGCCCTTCTTCACCACCAAGGAGGTCGGCAGGGGGACGGGACTGGGACTGGCGAGCGTATACGGCGCAGTTCGACAGTTTGGGGGCCACGTCGATCTCGAGAGCGCGCCGGGACGCGGCACCGGCGTGAGCATCTATCTGCCTCGAGATTCATGGGAATCGAGCCCGGGACTGCCCCGAAACTCCGAACGCATCCAGCTGGCCAGGCCGCGTTCGATTCTGCTCGCCGAGGACGAATCCAGCATCCGGAGGCTGATCGTCACGCGTCTGCGCACCGAGGGCTACCGCGTACTGGAAGCGGCCGACGGCCAGGAGGCGCTGATGCTGACGGAACTCAGAGAAGAGGCAGTCGACTTGCTGATCTCGGACGTCGTCATGCCGAGGCGCTCTGGCACGAGCCTGGCTCGGGAACTCCGCACGCGTCAGCCGGACCTCCCGCTGATCTTCATCTCGGGCTTCGTCGGAAACGCGCAACTCAACCTCGCCCGGGATTTTCCCGGCGCGGCCTTCATGCAGAAGCCACTCCGGTTCGACGAGCTGATCGACGCGGTCAAACGCCTGCTCGAACCCGAATCCGCCGAGCCGGACGCCGATCAGACGGCGCGAGAAGCGGCGCGCGAGTCCTGACCCCGGCGGCGCTCCGGCTACTCCCCGGCGATTCGCCGCAGCAGGACCTCGACGACCTCGGGACCGTGCGACTCCTGCAGGAAGTGACCGGCCTCGAGCGGATCGAAGCTGGCTTGCGGGTAGAAGCCCGCCCACTTGCGTCCCCATGCCTCGGTGAAGATGTCGTCGCGCACGCCCCAGATGAAGTGCACGGGTTTCGACCAGCCGCGAAGCACCTCGAAGCAGCGCGCCTGCACGTCGGCATTGCCCCCCTTGGGATTTTCGAAGGGAAGCGAGAGCGGGAAGCGGCGCGGCCCCGCCTTGGAGGCGCGATCCGGGAACGGCGCCTCGTACGCGGCCACGGCCTGGTCGGGCGTGAGCGGCGTCGATCCCGGCGGCATCGTCTCGAGAAAGCGTTTCATCACGTAGCCACAGGGCTGGATCTCGTCGAGTCGGTTCCCGGACTGCCAGCCCTGGTTCCAGCCGCGAATCGCATCCGTGTACGCGTGCTCGGGGTGGTGGAGCCAGGTGTTCATGATCCAGAGTCGCTCGAAGCGCTCGGGCATGTCGACCGCCTGGCGCAGGCCGATCGGACCGCCCCAGTCCTGGCACGCCAGCGTGATCCGCTCCAACTCGAGTTCGCGGATCAGGTGCGCGCAGGCCTGGCTGTGTCGCTCGATCGAGTACCAGTCATCGTCGAGCACCTTGTCGCTCTTCCCGAAGCCGATGTGGTCGGGCGCGATGCAGCGGTAGCCCGCCTCGACCAGCGGCGGAATCATGCGCCGATACAGGTAGGACGAGGTCGGCATGCCGTGCAGGAGCAGCATCACCGGCCGGTCCGCGCCGCCTTCGTCGACGTAGTGCATGCGCAACCCTTCCCAGTCGAGGAAGTTCGGCGCGAAGGGATAGTCCTTCCATTCTGAAAAACGGGCTTCGGGAGTCCGAAAGACCTCGGGCATGAGGGTTTCCTCCGGGTCGCTCCGGGCGCGGCCCTTAGAGCATCTTGCGCGCCATCCGGGTCTTGCGCTCGCTGTAAGGCGGATACATGAGCTTCAGGTCGAAGCGGAAGCCGCGCTTCAGGACCGCACGCCGGTGGCTGAAGGTCTCGAAGCTGAAGCGGCCGTGGTAGGCACCGGTTCCGCTCTCGCCGACGCCGCCAAACGGCAGCGAGGAGTTCGCGATCTGCAGGATCGTGCCGTTGATGCAGGCCCCGCCCGAACTGGTGCGCTCGAGTACCCGGCGCTCGGTTTTGGCATCGCGCGTAAACAGGTAGAGCGCCAGCGGCTTCTCGCCTCGATTTACGAACTCGATCGCCTGGTCCACATCCCTGACGCTCAGAACGGGGAGGATCGGCCCGAAGACCTCTTCGGACATGATCGGCGAGTCCGCGGACACGTTGCGCAGTACGGTCGGCTCGATGTAGCGGGTCTCGGCATCGGATCCGCCCCCGAACGCGATCTCGCCGGCTTCGAGAAGCTTCGCGAGCCGCTCGTGGTGGCGCGGGCTCGCGACCCGGGCGTAGTCATCGCTGGCCTTCGGATCGGGGCCGTAGAACTCGCGCACGCTCTTCTCGAGTTCGGCCACGAGTTCAGACTCGATCGTCTCGTCGGCGAGCACGTAGTCGGGCGCGATGCAGGTCTGGCCCGCATTCATGAACTTGCCCCATGCGATCCGGCGCGCGGTCACGGCCAGATCGGCGCTCCGGTCGACAATGCACGGGCTCTTGCCACCGAGCTCGAGCGTGACGGGCGTGAGATTCTTGCTCGCGGCCTGCATCACGACCCGGCCGACGCGTCCGTTTCCGGTGTAGAAGATGTGGTCGAAGCGCTCTGCGAGGAGCGCCGTGGTCTCCGCCACCCCGCCCTCGACAAGCGTGACCGCATCGGAATCCAGGTACTGCGGCAGCAGCTCTGCGAGCGCGGCCGAGGTATGGGCCGTGATCTCGGAGGGCTTGAGCGCCGCGGCATTGCCGGCGGCCAGTGCCCCGACCAGCGGCGAGAGCAAGAGTCCCACCGGGTAGTTCCAGGGCGCGATGATCAGCACCACGCCGAGCGGCTCGCGTTGCACGAAGCTGCGCCCCAGGATCGGCAGCCCACCGACCCGCTCCGGCCGGGTCCAGCGCTTCAGGTTCTTCCGCGCGAGCTTGGCCTCCTGCGTGATCTGGCCGACGTCTGCGGCGCGGGCCTCGAGCTCGGGCTTGCCGAGATCGGCCTTGAGCGCAGCTACCAGCCGGTCGCCCTGCTCGTGCGCAAACGCGAGCAAGCCCTCGAGCTGGCGGCGCCGCCACGCGAGCGGCCGCGTGCGGCCCGAGTCGAAGGTCGCCCGAAGCCGTTCCACCAACGCGGGAATCTGGTCGACTGGAGAACTCGGCACCGGGGCGGGCCGGGTCGCGACAACGCTCATCTCGATCTCCTTGTTTCGGGCCGGGGCGCGGCCCCTCGAGCGAGACCGTACACGCTCGGGGCAGCGGAGAGAAGCAGCCGCGCCGTGCGGGTTCTAGGCCACCACGCCGGCTTCGCGAAGCGCCCCAATCCGGTCTTCGAGCCCGAGTTCGCGCAGGATCTCATCGCTGTGGGCGCCGAGCGTAGGGGCCGGCGACCCGGTTGCGGTCGGCGTCTCCCCGAAGCGCACCGCCGGACGGGGCTGGCGCAGGCGTCCCGCGCTCGGATGTTCGGACTCCTCGAGAATCCCCAGCGCCTGGACGTGCGGATCCTCGTGCAGGCGCTCGGGCGCGACCACGGCCCCGCACGGCGCACCCTCGGCCTCGAGGCGCTGCATCACCTCGGCCGTCGAGAACTTCGACACCGCCTCGTACACGCGCCGCAGGAGCGTCATGAACGCGTCCAGGTTCTGGCGTCGCGCCATGATCGTGGCGAGTTCGGGCACGTCGTAACCGTCGACCCCGACCGCGCGACAGATTCCGGCGACGTCACCGTCGGAGACCGGCGCGGCGATGATCCAGCCGTCCTTGGTCGGCCAGAGCTGCTGATCGCGCGAAAAGCTCGAGGGCTGCGTGCCGTCGCTGTCGAGCAGCAGTTCGTTTCCAGCCGCGTCGACCCAGACGAAGTTCACGACCGCCTCGAGCATCGAGACCTCGACGTGCTGGCCGCCCGCACCGCGGTCACGCGCAAACAGCGCCGCCGTAATCGCCTGGCATGCGGTGAGTGCCGAGACCTTGTCGGCCACGGTATGCCGGATCAGCTGCGGGACGCCGTCCTCGGGGTTGGCCTGGGCCGAGCAGAGGCCGCCGTAGGCCTGCACGGCTGGATCGTACGCGCTCTTTCCGGCGTACGGGCCCGTGGACCCGAAGCCGCTCACCGAGACGTAGACGAGATCTTCCTTCTCTCGCACGAGATCGGCGTAGCCGAGCCCGAGCCGGTCGATCACGCCCGTCCGGAAGTTCTGCAAGAACACGTCGGCGCCGCGCACGAGTTGGCGCGCGATGCTGCGACCCTGCTCGCTCTTCAGGTCGAGCGCGATCGAGCGCTTGCCGCGGTTGACCATCTGCGCCAGCGCCGAGACGCCCCCGATCGCGGGCCCGACCCAGCGACCGATGTCGCCGATCCCGGGCGGTTCGATCTTGATCACCTCGGCGCCCTGATCGCAAAGGATCCCGGCGGCCCAGGGTCCCGAGAGCGCAACGCTCGCGTCAACGATGCGAACACCATTCATGGGACCGGGCATGTGAGTCTCCTTGTCGGAAGCGCGGCGCCGGACGCTTCGAGCGGTGGGTCGTTCCGATGAAGGGCCCGCTGGGTCCGGTCCCGCCGATCACCAGCGCGCGTTTCATCCCGCCTCTGCGACCCGGCATTATAGTCGCTCGCTCCCGGGTGTGGCGGGAACCGCCGGGTCGGAGTTCGGGGTCCCGAAACTCGCGGTGACGCGGGGCGTGAGTTAGGTTCCGCCCCGCCCATGACCGACTCCCTCAAGGAACTCCGCAACGTCGCAATCATCGCGCACGTGGACCACGGCAAGACCACACTGCTCGATGGACTCCTGCGCCAGACCCACGCGCTCTCGCGGCGCGACGCCCAGGGCTCGCGCGTGATGGACACCCAGGACCTCGAGCGCGAGCGCGGCATCACGATCCTGTCCAAGTTCACGGCGATCGACTTCGAGGGCGTCCGGATCCAGATCTTCGACACCCCCGGCCACGCGGACTTCGGCGGCGAGGTCGAGCGCGTGCTCGGCATGGTCGACGGCTGCCTGCTGCTCGTAGACGCGGTCGAGGGCGTCATGCCCCAGACGCGCTTCGTGCTGCGCAAGGCGCTCGATCAGGGTCTGCTGCCGATCCTGGTGGTGAACAAGATCGACCGGGCCGAGCAGCGCGCCCACGAGGTGGTGGACGAGGTCTTCGACCTGCTGGTGGAACTGGGCGCGAACGACCGGCAACTCGAATTTCCGATCCTCTACAGCGCGGCCAGGGAGGGCACCGCGGTCCGGAGCCTCGACGACGACGCCCGCGACCTGCGGCCGCTGCTCGAAACCCTGCTCGAACGCATTCCAGAACCCCAGGCCGTGCTTGACGGTCCGCTCCAGTTTCAGGCCGTGACGCTCGACTACGACGAGTTTTTGGGCCGGCTCGTGATCGGGCGCGTGGCGCGCGGAACGCTCGTGCGCGGCGCCATTGTGGTACGCCTTCCCGAGTCGGGTCCCCCGGAGCCGTTCCGCGTCACGAAACTGCTGAGCACGCGCGGCCTGGAACGGAGCGAGCGCGAGCGCGCCCACGCCGGCGAGATCGTGTTCATCGCCGGTGTCGACACGATCGAGATCGGCGACACGATCTGCGACCCGGACACGCTCGAGCCGCTGCCGCGGATCCCGATCGATCCTCCGACCGTGAGCGTACGCATCTCGGCCAATACCTCGCCCTTCGCGGGACGCGAGGGCCGCTTTCTGACCAGCCGCCAGATCGGTGACCGGCTGCGGCGCGAGGCGCTCGGCAACGTCTCGATCGAGGTCGACAACCCCGAGGGCCCGGACAGCTTCGAGGTCTCGGCCCGGGGCGAACTGCAGATCGCGCTCCTGATCGAGACGCTGCGGCGCGAGTCCTACGAGTTCGGCGTCTCCCGGCCCAAGATCATCCAGCGAACGATCGACGGCGAGATCTGCGAGCCGGTCGAGGACGTCAGCGCGGAGATTCCCGAAGCGTTCGTGGGTGTGGTGGTCGAGAAGCTCTCGAAGCGGCGGGGCCGGCTGCTATCGATGGGACACCGCACCAACTCTTCGCTGCTGAATTTCGTGGTGCCGAGCCGGGGCATGTTCGGCTACCGCAGCGAATTCCTAACCGATACGCGCGGCGAGGGCGTGTTGTACCGAACCGTGCGCGGTTACGAACCGCAGAAGGGCGATCTCGAAGGGCGCGGTGTGGGCGCGATCGTCGCGAGTCACCCGGGCAAGACCACGGCCTACGCACTGTTCGGAATCCAGGAGCGCGCCAACATGTTCGTCGGCGCGGGCGTCGAGGTCTACGAGGGCCAACTGGTGGGCGAGAATCGGCGCATGGGCGACATGAACGTGAACGTGTGCCGCGGGAAGAAGCTCACGAACATTCGCGCAGCCGGGAAGGACGAGGCGACCGCGCTCAAGCCCGCCCGGCTCGTCACGATCGAGAGCGCGCTCGAGTGGATCGACGACAGCGAACTGCTCGAGGTCACGCCCGAAAGCCTGCGGCTGCGAAAGCAGGTCCTGCCCGCCAACCTGCGCAAGCGCTGAGTAGAATGGACCGGGCCCGAGTTGATCGGGCCGCAGTCCGTGTCCCGCGCAGGAGGAAAACGTGACAACCGTCGCCGTGGTCTATCACTCGGACTCGGGAACCACGAAGCTGATGGCCGAGGGCGTCCACGAGGGGGTCGCGTCGGTCGCCGGCGTCAAGGCGCAACTCTACGTGATCGAACGCAGCGAGATCATCGAAGGCCACTTCCAGAACGAGGCCCTGCTCGACTCGCTGGACGCCGCGGATGCGATCATCTTCGGCTGCCCGACCTTCATGGGCGACGTCTCCGGGCCCATGAAGGCCTTCCTGGACGCGACGCTCCAGCGCTGGTACGCGCACGCCTGGTCCGGCAAGCTCGCAGCCGGCTTCACGATCTCTGGCACCCCCAGCGGCGACAAGCTCAACTCGCTCCAGAGCCTGATCACCTGCAGCATGCAACTCGGCATGATCTGGGTCGGCCTCGATCAGAACCCCGTCAACCGCGAAGGCCGAAACCGACTCGGTTTCTATTTGGGGGCGGGCGGCCAGCCCGTGTACGGGAGCGACGAACCCCGGCTCCAGGACGGGGACCGGGAAACCGGCGTTGCCCACGGCGCCCGCGTCGCGCAAATCGCGAA
>SPKZ01009627.1_pt1 | contig 13927 bp, 28 predicted proteins | sample 2456571 | NCBI WGS metagenome assembly SPKZ01 (sample SAMN11192286, study PRJNA482655) | marine metagenome | biome: ENVO:00000447; feature: ENVO:00000244|ENVO:00000211|ENVO:00000569|ENVO:00002023; material: ENVO:00002151; isolation source: ocean water from marine abyssalpelagic zone ...
ATAATTCATCTACTACCTCTGTTAATTTATTCGTGTCTGTAATTGCTTTAATTACTAACCCTCTTATTTTCTCTCTGTCTTTCATAATCTAAGGTTTAATTTTATCAAGCTCTTGATTCACTCTTTTAAGTTTTTCTCTCAGAGATTTTATCATAGTAGCATCACACCAAGGGTTATTCATTAATTCAATTATTAAATCCTTTGACTTCTGTAAGCTCTCTAATGTTGGTTTCCATTTAATTACACTCATAATATTAAGGTATTTTTAAACTATAGTTCTTGTTACCTCTACAGTTACATTGGTAAAATAATTGTCTTTCACTTTTTCTTCTGCTTCTTTCTTGTCTTTGGCTTGAACTAATCTAAACGTAGATTCTTTATCGTTTTGCAAAAAGTGTACTATTACTAAAAAATATTCCATAATCGTAATCTTCTATAAGTTGTTCTATCATAATCTAACGTTTTAATTCGTTTCCTTTAGCTAATGTATTAATATTTTAATAACTATTACAATTAACTATATGTTTTATTTAATCGTTTAGCCTATGTACAAATAAAAGTACGGGCGTTAGTTTTGTTTTTTATCTAAACCTTCCGCAAACCCTTCCTTTAATGACTCAATATAAGATTTAAAAACTTTCAAGGGTATTTTATTCGTGCCCATGTCGTTGGCTATGTCTCTGCACGTTTTAATTAACTTCTCAAGCATTATATTCCATAGGTCGGCAAACTCTTTTACTTTCGAGTCTTTAAGTATTGAGGGGGCAATCATTGACCTTTCGACAACTTGCTCAATTATAACTATTGAAGCGTGGGAAACTTGCCACTCTTTAGCTATCTCATTAACGGCGTTATAAATTCCATCTAATTGGTTGTTGATTTGTTTTTTCATTTGTTAAATTTTTTTGAAAGTTCAAGCTCTAAGGATTTACATATCTTCTCAAGGTTCTCGAAGCTAATTTGTTTATTTCCGTTAATAAATTCGCTTAACGTAGCGTATCTAACGCCGGAGTGTTCATGCAGAGCCTTTAGCGTCCAGTTGAAAAACTCCATTTGTATTTTAATTGCTTTCTTCATATTTTGTGTCTGTTTAATTGAGCAATAGCCCATTTTAATTTTGTTTCTTTCGGAATCATGTCCCACACCTTTTCAACTGTTTCACAAGGGTAAGTGTATCCCTCCAGCTTATAGGAGCACGCTAAAAAATCATATTTAGAGGGCAGCTTGCTTTGGTACTGTTTGCGTCTTTCTTGAATCATTTTGTTTGTAAATATTTTATTCTTTGTTTATGCCGTTGATACAAAGCGGGTTCGTATCCCTCCGCCTTGAATCTCTCGGCCTGTTTAATTAGTTGGGCTAACTCTTCCATGTTAATATAAGTCAGAGAGGCAAATAAAACTATATTTATTTTGTGCCTCGCTTAGGTTTATTTTTAAAGTGTGGTCAGCTCTTTCGATTGTAAAAACATTGTCTTTTGCCTCAGTTACTTCGTATTGGTTACCAGTATAATCGTTTTCGATTAGTTGCCCTTCTTGTATTTCTTCGTAAATATTAATCATAGTGCTTTTTGTTATTTGGTTATCTTGTTGGCACAAATATACGGCAATTAGTACAACCTACAAATTAAAACAGCTTTATTTTTAATTATTTTCAACTTTTCAACGTTTACGGGTATATTACGCCCTTTTTATCTTGCAAGCAAAACGCTTTAAACCCTTGTTTTATTAATTCGTCTATTCTAAAGCGCTGCAAAGTCTTTAAAGTATCGTTTTTCTCCTTTATCTCAATAAACATAGTCACGCCGTTTTTAAATAGGAATAAATCAGGATAACCCGACGCGCTTAATTTTATAGTATTAATAACAACCCACCCTTTGGATTCATATTGCTTTTTTATTTTAGTTTGAAATTTGCTCATATTACCTAATTTTTAACCCAATATTAACGCCGAAAAATGTTATTTGAAAAACGCTTCTATTGTATAAGTAAAACGAATGAAACCAACTCCAACGGGGGTATCCTAATACTCGCCAATTTTTAAAACTTACCCATCCGATTTTTACAATGTCGTTGCCTACTATAAAATTCCAATCTTTATTTGTTTTCATAATCTTTTTTAAATGTTTGGAGCGTGTAGCTCTTTTTATTCATTACTGTTTTATAAATATTATCTTCAATCCCACCACGCGAAAACAACCAATAAACTATATTTTCGCTCCTGTCTTTTGTTGTCATTCTGTCGCGGGCTTGCCAATAACTCACCGCTGAAAAATCTATATTATACATTATTATAAAATTCGCCGCGCTTAAATTTATACCTTCGCGCCCGCTAACAATCTGTAAAGCTATTGACTTATTTGAATTGTTAAACTCTTCAACGTCTTGGGTAATATCTAAAAACATTTTCAAGGCGTTTAATTCCTCTTTAAATTTATAAAATATAGCCAGTTTTTTACCTTTGAAATTATTCACAATATATTGCACTTTTGAATAGTCTATTACTTTAGATTCGCCGCTTTCAAATTTAATTGTACCGCTGTAAAGTTGGTGTAATTTTGACATTAATTTTACTCCGGTGTCGGCAAGTATTACCTCTTCTTTGCCTTCAATTACTAAGTCTTTTTTAAGGCGATTCGCTAGGCTGTAAGTTCTAGGCATCATTTCAACGTATTTAATCCGTTCCTCAATCTTAGAATCAAAGCCCGCTTCTTTTTGGGTGTACGTAATCATTAACGGCTTAATAAAACTTTGAATTTTCGAATAATCAACGGTTGTATAATCTTTACAAGTACCATAACTTGTATATTTCAATTTAAGCGTTCCGAATATCGCGAACCATTTATAAAAATTTACGTAATTGCTAAACGGTGAACGCTTAGTAATAAAAAGCTGGTGAAAAATCTGACTGTTTGACTCTGGCAATAGCGTACCTGTCATTAAAATCAAATCCTTTGCAACGTGCTTACTTAATTCTTTCACTCGCTTAGACGGCTTAGGAAACGCCCCCAATCCGTGACTTTCGTCTGCTATTACTAAATCAAAATAACCGGTTACTTTATGTAAGGATTCGTAATTTATAACGGTTATATTATAGGAGTGCCCCGCAGTTTTATAATCTGCTTCAATGCTTGAGATTGCTTTTTTCTTAGTAACGAATAAAACGTTATTATAATTTTTGCCAATGCTCAAAGCTATGTGCGTTTTTCCACATCGTACCTCTACATTCATTATAAAAACCCCGTTGCTTTTTAATATCTCTAAACCTCGTTTTGAAATATCAACTTGATAGTCGCGTAATTTAAAAGTTTCCATAATTAATAAGGGTTTTCTTGTAGCTCTTCAAAACTTGTTTTTGAGTCTGTTATTAAAAAATATCTTCGGGAATCTTTTCCTTTCTGGAGTTCGTAACCTTTCAAGTCACAATGTTTTTTCACCCAAAGAAGGAAAGCCCGTCCGCTTAATTTGTCAAACTCTTTGTAATCTTTTGTAAACTCTTCTTTTTTCTCTGTGTTGTAGTATTTAACATTAGGTTTTAAATTACCGTCTTCAATCCAATCAAAGAAGTCTTTTGATGTTGATTGAATAAACCTTTTTACATCTGCATTAATTGAAACCGTAGACGTTAAACCATTTATTAAAAACCTTTGTAAATTATCAATCATGTAATTATCAAAACTAATCCAATCTTTATTATTCCATTCGTCAAATAATAACCTCCCGTACTCGTCTAGAGGTGTATGTTTTCCGTTAAAATATTGGTTAAACTCTATTTCGTGCCGTCTCCTATCGTGCGAGTTTCCGCTTCCGTTTATTACATAATTTGTTGTAATAATAACTTTTGGCGACCTCTCGAAAGGGATGAAAATTTCATCTTTGTTTTTTCTATTTACTGTTATACCTTCAGTAATTAAACTAAAAAGATTTTCAAAATTAAAGTTCTTTTTGACATCATCAAAAGCTAGTGTTTGAGTATCAATATCAACACGTTGATAAACGAAATCTGAGCGCGAAGGGTCAAAACTTTTACCGTCAATTTTAACAACCTTTTTAAAATAACCAATCGCGGTTAACATTAAACTTTTTCCACTCCCGCCGTTTGGGTCGTCGTTTATTTCTTGGTCATTTAATATAATAGCTTTCTGGTCTGTTTTGTCTTTAAATGAGTGCATTAAGTAGCCTATTGTGTGTTCTAAAGATTCGCGGCGCTCTTTGTCATTATCTGAAACTTTACTTACTAAGTCTTGAAAATCATTTTTTAATAATTCGCTTTTGTTAAACTCTCTATTTATTATTTGATTTTCCCAAATATAACCCTCAATATCTACGTAATCAATTAACTCAATAGTTGATTTTGTAACCTCTACAACTCCGTTTGAATAATAGATAAAAGACTTCTCTCTAGTATCTAATAGCATTTTTAAATCAATACTATCTAACATATTAAGATAAGAGTCTTTAAAATACTTAACCGAACTTGTTAAGTAATTCCAAACTTCATAAAGCTTTTTTTGTTCAATGTAGTTTAAAACAAAATCCTTTACTTTCTCAACGCTTGAATTACATACTACATTAGATTTAACCCTAACGAAAATCGGCGTTTCCGACTTCTCGGCATAATATTTAAAAAACCCTTTAGATTGTAGAAATATTTTAAAATCTGCATTGTTAATACCAACTTTAGTTTCTCCCGCTTTATTTATTGTAATGCTCCAAAAATTTTCGATTGTTTCCTTTATCTCGCTAATAATCCGCTCGGCTGTTTCTGGTTGTACTCTTTTTAATAGGGATTCTTTTACCTCTGCTTTTGTTACTCCATTGGAGAGTTGTTTTTTAATGTCTGTTATTGCTTTGGAATCTTCGAAATATTTAGTCCCGTGTTCATTTACTTTTGAATATGCTGAACGGTTAATTTTTGTTATTTCCTCTTCTTTATCGTGTAGATTAAAGTGAGATAGCATAAAATCAATAGAAACGTTTTGATTAATTCCGTAACTATTAAAAGCCCCCGCCAAAATAAAGAGATTATTGTTTTTTTCTCCTTCATTAAAACCAAAGCTTTGATTCCACCACTTTAACAAAAGATTAATTATTTTACCCTCTTCATTTACTGGAATAGTTGGCGCTCTTTCTGTGTATTTAAACCCTTCTTTTATCTCTTTTTTATCCCAAAGTAAAGAATCTTTATTTACAAATAAATCGGGGTCAAAACTTTCATAACAAACTCTTGAAACGTTTTTGTTGGCTGCGTCAAAATATTTAGATTTATAATGTTTTTCAAGCTCATTAAAATAAAGAGGATGCTCTTCTTTTGTGCATTGCGGTATTTTTACCAAACATTTTAAACCGTTACCACTTGGAGAAACAAAAACCGAATAAGTATATTTATCTTTTGATAGAATTTGCTTTTGTTCTTTTAGCTCCTTTTCACTTTCAAAGTTATCAAAATCTAGGATGCAAAAACCAGAATGATTAATTAAAGAATTGTCATTTCTTGCGCTAAATTCTCCATTGAACAAAACGCAAATACATTTCTTTTTTAATTGGTTTCTTTTTTCTTTGTTAGTTTCCTTTCGAATCTCTTCAACTAAAAGCTTAGATTTACCCTTTTTTATTCTCTCTAAAGCTTTATCAATAGTTAGGTAAAAGGCAACCCCCTTTGAATCAAATAAACTCCTGTAAACTGTAATTTTTTTCATATCTTCTGTATAAAATAAAAACCTATTAAGGTTTGTTGATACAGCAACGCCCCCTAATAGGTTTTAAAATAATTCTTTTGGCTCTGTATAACCGTTAAGCAAATGTAATATAAATAATTCAATAAACTAATAAAAGACGATTAATTTTTTAAAAAGACGATTTAAGACGATTTGCTAAGCTAAACGTCTTATAGCTCAGCCCCCGCCCTTTCTCGTTTTTTTGATTTTTACGGCGCTTCGACGATAAATTTGCAGCGAAAAAATATTTTTGTTACCCCTTTTGCTTTCCTGTTTTCTCTCATAGGGGATTCTTTGCGTCGAAGCGCCGTAAATTGATTTTGATAGTTGCATAATCATTACACTTTTTTATTAACTTCTTGCATTAGTTCGTTGTACATTTCAATAGTATCTGAGTAACCGCACTTGTTAATCCAGTTATCTATTTTATTAACCGCGTGTATAATTGTTGCGTGGTTTCGCCCGTATATTTTCGCGATACCAACATAAGACATTCTAGCACGCTTTGTTTTTAAAACATACCATAAAAAGTGACGCGCTAAAATTAAATCTTTTTGTCTGTCAGTTCCTTTTATTTCCTCTATTGAGTACCCAAAAAAGACACAAACAGCATCTTCTATTTTTTTAGTAGTTGGATAGTTCCATCCTTTTTTTTGTTTGTTTCCTTCCAGCCCATTTATAAAATATTCTAATTCGGTTATAATCATGTTTTATAGTAATAATATAAGTTTATAAAAAAGTTTAATATAAGAGCGATTAAATTAATAACCACCCATTTGATTTTTCTAAGTGTTTTCATGTTACAAGCCTAGTGATTCTATTTTTAATTCGCTTAAAACTTTTATTAGTTTTTCATTTGCCATCATTAAAGCCGCTGTTTGCATTGATTGAGCCGCTGTAATAAAATCAACGTCCATCTCTTTTGCTAATTTTTCAACTTCTAATTTTAATTGTGCTTTGTTCATCACTCTTGTTTTTATTATTGCTTCGTTGCAACAGTACAAATATACGTCTTTCCGTATACGCCCCAAACTTTTAACGGTTTATTTTGAAAGTATTTTCAAGTTCTTAATGTTTACGGCACTTGTAGACGCAAAAAAAAAGGTAGCTAAATTAATAACTACCCTTTTAATTATTGTTTATTAGGTTCTAAAACGGCGAACCTTCTCCTTCTTGTGGGTATGGCTCAAATGGGTTGACTTTAGCATCTTTAAGGACGGCGGCTATATCTTGTCTGCTATTTTGCTCGAACGATTCAGCCGTTGTTTTGTGTGAGGTTGTGCCCTCCGCTTCGTTGCTTTCCATGTTCTGAGTGTACCAGCATTGAAGATTCACAAAATACCGCCCGTTGTACTCGTTTCCTCTTAAATTGAATTTCACCTCTACTCTATCCCCTACTTTGTTAAATTTAAGGAATTTCTCCGCCTTTTCTTTTACGGCTTCAAATTTCACCTCTTGTGGATACTGCTCATCTGTTGTAAGTACAAATTCCACTTTTGTAAATCCGGAATCAAAAGTTTGTAGTTCTCCGATTTCTTTAATTGTTCCGATTGTTTTTAATTCTGACATAGTTTTTATTTATTTGTTCTTATTTTTTTATAATTTAAATCGTAGTGTAGGACTCTTTTAGTTTTTCCTATTGGTTGCCCGTTTTCGTCTTTTAAAATTATTAATTGCTCCCTTCTAAAATATTTTAGTTTACCAACTAAACTAAGGTGAAAGTTTTGACCATTACCACAAAATCGCTGTTTTTTATAGTGGTTTCTTCTTTCTATTCTATTTGGAAATCTCGTTAAATAATCTCCTTTTATTGGGTTCTCAAGTATTCCGCTTTCGTCATACTGCTTTACATAAGGTAAATTCATAATTAATTAATTTTTAAATTTAATACTTCGATTAGTTCCGCGCCTTTTATAGATTCGCCGCGCTTAATTGCATCTTTGATTGCTTTTTTATTTGGTGATTCTTTTACTGTAATAGTTTTAAATTCCTTATCCAACTTGTTGGTTTCAATATCTAAAATAACCTGTACACTTTTACGAGTGCCAAACTTTTGTAAACCTACCTCAAAACTACCAAACATTTTAACAGCTTCCAATAACCTACTTTTTAAGTTAGTTGTGATTCTGTCGTTTGACTTCTTCATTGCCTGTAGTCGCTTAATTTCGCTATCTATCTGTAAATTCCGTGCCTCTTTAGTCTTTAAAACTTCCAGATAAGCAATTGATTTGCTTTGTAACTGGGTTTCGTTTATTTTTAACTGTTCGTCGAGTTCCGGCGTTATCTCTCCTTCTAGGATTTCGATTTGCTCCATTAACTGGAGATAGTCCGTTGATATTGTAAAAAGTGTGTTTTTCATAATCTTCGTTTTTTAATTGTTCGTATTCTCTTTGGTTTGTAAATAGTTCTTTATTGCTCATAATAAGCGTTTTAATGGGGGAATTTCACCCCCTTGTTTTAGTCAATAATAAAACATGATTTTATAAAGTCTCTCATTAACGCCTTTCTTGCTGTTGTAATCATTACATTACCTTCGCTGTTTCTAGCTGTAAAAACTTTATTTTCATATTCAAAAGAAATAACCGTTTTATAAACATTATCAGTCATTGCTAAATATCCGTTTTCAATTAACGTCGTTAAATCTTCGTTTGCGTATTGTGTGATTGCTTCAGTAGTTGTCATAATTTTCGTTTTAGTTTCTTTGTTGGTACAAATATACGCTATTTAGTAATTAGTAAACAAGCTTTTAACTAAAGTAATTCAAACTATTTTCAACTTTCTAGGTTTTACAGTAGTTACGGGGCTAATCTTTTTTATCTTTTAATAGTCGACCTAATCCTTCCGCTTGTCCTTCTGTTAAGGTTCTGTCTTTTATAGCTTTTAAAACGTCGGCTTTAGTTCCTTTCATACACAACCACGTATAGCCGTCTTCTGTAAGCTTTGTTTTAATAGGCTCTTTTTTCTTTGGGGCTGGTTTCTTTTTAATAGGTGTTGGAATTTCTTCTGAATGTGTACTATCTGTGTCGTCAATCTTTCCAACTGGAGTAAGAAACGTATAAAGCAAACAGTTTTTAAGCGCGTATGTCGTAGCTTTTCCCGCTCCTTTATCTTGAGGGTCTACCCCGTGACCGTAACCGCTTAATTCGATAGATTCGCCGGAAGTATGCAAAAGTAAGTATTTAGCAATAACCTTTGTAAATACTGATTGTTTTTGTTTAACTCCGTAGTTTCCGTCTTCGGTCCACTTTGTTACGTCCGTGGTTTCTTGTATGTCTATTGGCAACATACAAAGCCCGTTCTTTGTTAAGGCTTGGTTAAACGCTTCTTTTACGTCTTGGTCCTTTGTTCCGTTGTAGGCATGATTTCCCGAACCTATACGAGACTTTTTTTCCATACCTTTTACCTCTTGCATTACTGCAATAATTGCTTTGCTTATTTCTTTCATAGTTCTAAAATTTTATTGTTAATGCTATAAATGAGCTGTCGTTATAGCTTGTATTTGCTGAAAAGCTCCGGATGTTGTAACCGCTTGAAATTCCGAAAGCGCCGTAATAAGTCACAGACACTAAATAATAGCCGTCACCGTGGCTTTGTATCTCATGCTCGCATTCTTGCGCGTTTAGTTCTGTTTCTAAGTCTTGTAATGTTTTCATTTTGTTTGTTTTAGTTGTGTAAATGTACTGTTAATTTTTGAATTTTAACAGCTTTGCGGCCTCTAAAAAACCAAGTAAATTATGGGCAAAATCATGCCCTTTGGCTTCATAATGCTTGTGAAAGTTTTTAATTAAAATCTCGCAAATTTCAACTTGTGTTAATTTATCTATTGATAAAATTATTTCCTGTATTTTCTCAAAATCGTTTTTCATTTTATTATTATTTTACATTCGTATTCGTTCTTAAATTCATCTTCATAATTTATAGTTATTTTCTCAACTACAAGCCCGCTTCCATAAAAAGGTTCTCTAAATCTGGTTACCTCCACGACTTCGTAATTGTTTTCTATAATCATTTTTAATGGGCTTATTACTTGACTTATTCCGTTAAATTTTACAAGTAATTCATTTATAAATTTATCACCGTTGTAGTCATTAATGCAGCTTGGGATTTCTTTATCCTTTATACGGCTTGAGCATTTACTTTTCATAATATCGTTTTGTTTAATTGTTCGGTACAAATATACGGTAAAGCGTATGTATAAACCTAATCCAAAAGCAATTATTTTTAAATTAATTTTAAGTTTGTAGGATTTACGGGGGTTGTAGAGGTAAAGTTTTTTTAATGGAAAACGAAAAAGGGGGCAAAAACCCCCTTAATCTGAACTAAAACAAGATAAATGAAAAACACTTATGACTACAAAGATAACAATTTATTTGATATTTTCAATTCCTTTTAACATTCTATATTCTAATAAGTCCATGTAAGTCTTATTATTAACTTTATATTGTTGTTGGCATTCACTTTGCGCGCATCTCATGTAAAGTTGAGTAGTTCCCGCCGCTGTTGTATATCTTTTATTTAAAGTTACGTTATTGCTCCCGCACTCTGGGCAAGCAAACTTTGAGCCGCCTAGCAACACTGAGTAATTAGATTTATTTCTAACATATGGCTTTAACTTATTAAATACAGCCTCCAACGTTATAACGTCACCGTCACAATAGTAGTGCATGTGTTTAAGGGCTTCAGAATCTTTTTTAAATACTATATTCATCCACGTTTCAATTCCTCCAGCATCTTTTTTAAGAGGGCAACCGTAATATTTTGCAACTTGCGCCAATGTGTTAGAGGGTAGGGCTAGATATTTTTTACAAATTTTCAAAGTGTCTATACTTGTGTAAGCGTCCCGCATTGGTATATCATGGTAAACCGCTCGCGTTCGAATCCATTTTATATCAAACCTATCGCCGTTGTGCGCGACTATTTCGTCCGCTTGGTTCAATACCTTAACGAATTTTTTAACTAGCTGTTTATCACATTGCTTGTTTAGTCCCCAATCTAAATGGTGTACCTCGCTTTCGCCCTCCCATTTCCACGAAACAGTAATAATTTGAGCGTATTTAATAATTTGATGTGGTAAAATGTTTTGATTGTATCCGGAGCGCCAGAAATGGCCTTCGCAAAAACTCGTTTCTATATCGTAAAATAATCGTTTGTTTGCCATTTTGTTTTAGTTTAGTTAGAAAATTAGTTGAGTAGCTAGACCCAACAAAGCCCCAAATATAAACAAAATCCTCTTATGTCTCTTTAATTTCTCAATTTTTACCGATTTATCAAATATTTCCAACCTCTGAGAAGTTACTTTTTGCGACTGTCTTAGTATAATTATTTCGCTTTTTGAGTTGATAGAGTCCAACCTATTAATAATAGAATCTTTAACGGGCAACTGTCTAAGGTCTGTAATAATTTTCCGAGCTTCTTTGTATGTAAAGCATTTTAAACTATCGCGATTCGCGAATTGCGAATCATCTGAAATAGTTTGTAAATAAACTGTCAATTTGTTCGTTAGTAGCATTATGAACAAAAACGCTATCTTTAATAATAGACTCTTTGAATATCTCAATTTCATACCTTAAATGTTTTTTTTCGTTTTGTAAATCCTTTATTTTAAGCAAATAATCAACTTCGTTTTGTGTGTAACCCTCTTGGATTATTGTATTACCCTTAAATAGGTTTAAAACCATACTCAAGGCGATAACCGCTAATGATAAAATAAGTATTAAATCGGCTCTGCTCATTTATCGGACTTTCTGAAGCTATCCCCTAGAATATAAGCGGGAGCTATTACCATAATAGCCGCCAAAGATTCGCCAGCGAAAGCAAAGTTTTCTTTAATCATTGCGTAAACCGTAACCCCCGCCAAAAATACAAGTAGTGAAACAGCTATTTTGTAACGTGTTTTTTTCATCATGTTAATAAAGTTTTCGCGTCAAAACGCGGGCAACTTTTCGAAACGTTTGGTAAATCCCTATGCCCTAAAACTTCCGCCTCTGGATAGGTTGCGAGTAATGTTTTTAATATAGCTTTTTGGCTAATTATTTGCGCTTCTGTCCTGTCATCTTCGTCTTTGCCTCCAATGTATGAAATATGTATGCTTTCGGAATTGTAACCCCTTGCCCCGTTTGAGTTCCTGTTTAAGTCTGTTAATTGAGTAACGTTTCCGTTTGCCTCAATAATGAAATGATAACCCGCAGATTTCCATCCGCGCCGCTTCCAACTTCTTTTAATACTGTCTATCGTTGTATTATGCGGGGTTGCTGTACAATGAAATATAAGTTTTTTAATTTCTCTTTTCATTGGTTTCGTTTTATGTCGATTAAAATAGAAATTATTTGTTTCCTGTCTTCGTTGTATTGTCTTTGAAATTCTTTTGAATCTTCTTCTATCCCTTTAATAATTCGCTCAATGTTTAAAATCTTATTTTCGTTTAAAACGGGTATAGATTTAATTGTATCTAATTTTTTACTAACGTTATTTATTTGTATTGAGTGTTGTGCTAACGTGTACGTCGTTGAAAAATAAAAGATTACGAAAGAACAAATTCCCGCTAAAAACAAACCCGTAGTCCATTTTATAAAATGTTCTTCAACTATTTTTAACAAGGGCTTTCTTTTATCTGGCATAACTATTTAATTTATACAAAAATACAAAAAATTTAATAATTTCTTTTAATATGATTGTCGATTTTATCGTTTAAAGTTATTTTATAACTCCTTTGCGTGTTGCGGTCTGGCTCGTTTACCTTCTCCAATTCTACGGCGTAAAGGTCTAACCTTCTGAAAATCTCATTGTTATAAATATTATAATCAGTTACAAGAAACTTATTTGCTAAAGTGTTGTCGTAAATTAATTTATTAGATAAAAAAGACGGTATTTGCTCAGTCTCTAAAACGTACTCTTTTGTAATTTTATCTTGTACCTGTACAAGTTCATAATCTTCGTTTAAAATCCTGTCGGTTTGAATCTTTGGTTTTGGCGAACTTAACCGCCCTTTCATTCTGAAACTTTGATACCATCCACCCGTTAAAATATCGGTGTAGTCAAATTGTGAACTCATAATGTTCCCATTTTGGTAACTTTCTATCCTTGTCGTGCCGTCTGCCCTTTCGTCTGTATATTCTAGTAGGAAAAACTTTTGACTCTCGAAAGTAGTTGCAACTCCTAAAATAACCTTATCGGCTTTTATTTGATAATTACCAGCCCCGAAAGCATTAAAAACATTTTCCCAATATACAACGAATCCAGTATAAAGAGGGTTTGTTAAATCTCCGAAATTATACCAATCGCCATAAGTGTTATTTGTAATAGTAGCTTTTAAAACATTGTCTTTATAAAGCTTAAATACAATCGTGTCAGCTGAAATTAACTTTTGTAAAAGGAAATCATTTTTGTCATTTTGCCACCAAGCGCCGCCAGTCTTTGCAAAAACCTGCTCAATATATTCACAGCCTAAGTCACATAAACAAACATCATTTTCCGCGTCTGTTGGTATATTAGGCAAGGAAGTGCCCCCTAATTTTGTAGCCCCTCCCGCGTTGTAAACGTATGGATTAGTATTCGATATTAATTGAATAATCATAATTATGTTGTTGTTACTGTGAATAGTTTAGTTATTAAACTTGCCTTTGCCGTTGTTCCATCAAACCCGCCGCTTGAGCCGTCCGGCGCTGCATTTGTCCCGTCTATTGTTATAACCCTGGTTAAATAACTGTTTGTACTCATTGAGTCTAAATTTACCAAGAATTGATTTACTTCTGCAACTGTAAAACCGCAATTAGATAAATCAATTGATACGCTTGTTGATTCTGTTAAATTAGTTAATGGTGTTAAATCGAAGTAAGTTAAATTTATACAACTTGAGCAATCAAATAAACTAAATATTTGCGTTGATGTTGGTAAAGTTATCGTTGTTAAATTACCGGCAGCGTTACAATCAAAGACCCCACCTAAGCCCGTCAATGTGCTAACGTTTAGTAAAGTCATTCCCGAGCCACTAACATCGAAATTCGTCATTACTGTTGACGTTAACGGATGGTTAAAAGTATCTAAATTAGTCGAATCTGAAAGCGTGAAATCTGTAACATTGTTTAAATCACTCCAATTAAAATTACCTGTTATCTGGTCATTTGCCGCGTCAATAGCTGTTACATTGTCATAGTCGTCAAGTAATACAGTTACTAAGTAAGTCACCTTTGTTGCTAGAAAGGCGTGATTTGTGGA
>SPKZ01000625.1_pt1 | contig 13918 bp, 16 predicted proteins | sample 2456571 | NCBI WGS metagenome assembly SPKZ01 (sample SAMN11192286, study PRJNA482655) | marine metagenome | biome: ENVO:00000447; feature: ENVO:00000244|ENVO:00000211|ENVO:00000569|ENVO:00002023; material: ENVO:00002151; isolation source: ocean water from marine abyssalpelagic zone ...
GGGCTGCAGCAGGAGTTTCTGGCCTCAGCTCGACTCGACAACCTGTTGAGCTGTTATGTGGGCTTGCAAGCCTTATTGTCCGCCGATAACACACATACCGCAGTCCTTGTCTGTAATGACCACGAAGAGGTGGGTTCTCTTTCGGCGGCCGGCGCACAGGGCCCTATGTTGAGTTCGGTGCTCAGGCGCATAGCCGGTGACGAGGAGAGCTATGCACGACTAGTGCAGCGCTCCATGCTGGTATCGGCAGATAACGCTCACGGCATTCATCCCAATTACCCCGATAAACACGACAATAATCACGGCCCAGTGCTGAACCACGGTCCGGTTCTCAAGCTCAATGCGAACCAGCGCTATGCCAGCAATAGCGAGACAACAGGCTTGTTCCGTTTGTTGGCCAAGCAGGTGGACGTACCCCTGCAAGCGTTTGTCGTACGAACCGATATGGCCTGCGGCAGCACTATTGGCCCGATCACCGCTGGTGAAACCGGCATTCGTACGCTGGATGTGGGTGTGCCTACCTTTGCCATGCACTCGATCCGTGAATTAGCCGGTTATCGTGACGGCTGCGACCTGGCTCGCGTGCTGGGTCAGTTCTACCGCCATCCCGGCCCGGTGGTGGTTTGACGTCTCACGTGTCTCTGGTTTGTTGTAAGGGCTAACCGGGGTGCGCATTTTGCTGCTTTCCGCCTATGCCGCGCGCAGTCACGTGGCGTGGCGAGAGGCGCTGCAGACAATGTTGCCCGAGCATGAGTTCACCGTGCTCGAGCTGCCGCCCAGGCATTTTAATTGGCGTGTCCGTGGCAACCCGCTGCACTGGGCACTCGCCGAGACCAAAGCGCTGACGGCAGATTATGACCTGCTGCTGGCAACCTCCATGGTGGACCTGGCTACATTGCGAGGCCTTGTGCCGGCGTTAGCTTCGCTGCCATCGCTGCTGTACTTTCATGAAAACCAGTTTGCTTATCCTGCCAGCGCGCATCAGACGGGGCAGGTGGAAGTGCAGATGGTGAGTATCTACAGTGCTCTGGCAGCCGACAGGCTTGCTTTCAACTCCTGCTTTAACCGAGACAGTTTTCTAGACGGTGTATCCACATTGCTGCGCCGACTGCCCGATAAAGTACCTTCCGGTATTGTGGATCGATTGCGCGCACGCAGTCAGTTTTTGCCCGTGCCATTCAGCAGTCCGGTGAGGAGGGATGCGGAAAAGGACAGGGGGGCATCTGCGTTTCGCGGTAGCCGAGGCGATGCTCCAGAGACCCTGCGCATCCTGTGGGTGGGGCGGCTGGAATACGACAAGGGCTGCGATCGCTTGCCGGCATTTGCCGAGTTATTAGAGCAGTCGGGTGTGGATTTTGAACTGGCGGTCGTCGGTCAGGAGTTTAGAGAGCGGCCAGCATCAGTGTCTGAGCTGCAGAACCGCTTTGGCCATCGTCTTGTTCATGTAGGCTATCTGCCTTCGCGTGAGGATTACCTCGCGACATTGCTCGATGCGGACGTGGTCGTCTCGACTGCGCTGCATGAGTTCCAGGGCCTTGCCGTGCTTGAGGCGGTGTCGCTGCGCTGTTTACCCGTTATGCCCAATCGACAGGTGTACAGTGAGTGGTTTGGTGCCGAGTTTCTCTACGAGGGCGACACCGCGGACGCCACCGTCGATGGCAGGGCGGCTGCCGAAGCGGTTATGCGAATCGCGGCGCTGCAAAGAGCGGGGCGGGTGAGTGCACCGGATGTATCGCGATTTTCACAGCAAGCGCTTGCCGGCGACTATCGCGACCTGTTTGCTGATACTTCTGCTTTAGCCTCGCCGGCGACATAAGCCTTGTGAAAGCCAGTCTCAGGGTCGGCAGACCACTGATTTAGGGTGAGTTGCACACTGACACAGTGAATCGTCATTAGCGAGAACTATGCAATAGAGTTTTGTAAGTGGTATACAATGCATGGACTGACAGTCTGGCTGAAGCTGATTTAAACGAAGGAGACAGTAACATGGAGAGAGTTGAAGTCACCTGGAAGAAAACTGTGATCGTCTGGTGGAGCTACGTATGGCGCTGCACGGTATTTGGAGCGATTCTGGGCTTTGTTCTTGGATTCATCGGGGGGCTAGTGGCCAGTATGCTGGGGCAAGGTGAGGCCAGTGCAATGGTCGGTGGTGTTCTAGGTTATTTGGGCGGATTCCCTGTATCCATATACGTCATGAAAAAGATACTGGAAAAGCAATACGCCGGGTGGTCGGTAGCCTTGGTTTCTGATGTTCAGGAAGATCAGGAAGTGCTTGTATGAATGCAGCGCAATGGAAGTTTTTTATTAAAGTTAGCGCAGGGTTTATTTTTGTTTCGACTGCGTTTTGCCACTTCTCAGGCTTGATCGATTTTTCAGAAGTGGGCGCGCCCTTGGCTGTAGGTGCAGCATATTTGTTATGCGTACTTTTTATTTATGTGTGGGTGAAGAAAAATCCAGAGGAGGTCTCCAGCCGAAGCTGACATACGATGTATGCGTTATGACTGTTGGGTTGATCATCGAGTGATTAAGGTTAGAGCGACTTCTACTATCCTCAGCAAAGACTGGAGCATGGATGCTTAAGCTAGATAACGAAAAACTTCGCAGTCTTTTTTTCATTGCTATCCTCATACTGGTCGCACCCGTCGCCATAGAGCTTATTTTCGTCGCCCAGATTGTTGGTGCAGAAGTGGCAGTTTTGTTCTTTCTGGGCTTTTTGAAGCATCAATGGCAGGTGTTCGAGGCGAAGCTCGAGTGCGTTAAAGTCTGGCTGGGCTCAGTGCTTGCGATAACCTCAGTGCACGCGATCTCGAATCCGAAGATTTTTTATGCTCACGCCATGATAAGTGTCGGCGTGTTCGCGGTGACTGGCAGCATGTTTTATGTGACCGCGATCTGGTACCCGGTGGTGGTTGCGGGAGGTGCACTTGGGGTTGGCTAACTAATGGCAACCTTGAGTTACGATTCGTAATGGGTGCGTAAGAGGATGATGATTTTTCTCAGTGTCTATACATTGACCTTCGCCGGCATGCTTGTTTTCTCGCTCATCACCAAAGTGCTTATGAAGCTGAGAGGCACTTATGATCGTACGCCAAAAGCGGTACAAATTGAGGAACTGGTGATGGCGCCCATTATGTTGGTCGGATTGATCGGCAGCGCTTTGTACCTTTTCGATGTGCCTCTTATAGGGCAAACTTTCTGGAAGATTTTTGCAGCGCTATTCATTGTCCTGTCAGTGGTCGGCTACTGGATGCCGAAGTTTCAATGGATAAAGCAGGAACTAGATCCCCGGAAGTTTGCAATCGTCTTTTCGATCCTGAATCTTCTCAACCTGCCTTTTGTTTATATGCTGATCAACTATGCCTATTTGAGCTACCCTATATAATGAGCGTGAATTTGCTCTGATCCCACAACGGGGGTGAACATTGTCGTGCAATACCGGGATGGGCTTAGCGTGAGTTTGAGGTTCTCTGCCGACAGGCAGTGCATATGCCTCTTTATCTGAGCCACCCGTCTTCTAAGGCTCGTAGATCACAAACACTTTTGTGGTTGCCTCAAGCACTTCCCATTCGCCCTCAAAGCCCGCGGGGATGCACATTTTGTCGCCGGGATTCAGCTCAACTTCGTTGCCGACACTGTCGCGTAAAACAGACTTCCCTGTGAGAATGTGAAAGTACTCGTTTTCTGTGTACGAGATTTTCCAGCAACCTTCCTCGGCTCCCCACTCACCGGCGAAGAACTTATCGTCCACGGTGAAATGTGTGGTTGCGTGCTGCATCGGCGTGCCGCGCAGGCGTTTTTCAAAGGGCGTGGGGTAGCGCTCGGTTTCGGCAGCGCTGGTCGAGAAATCAACAACGTCATTGATGGTCTTTGTCATGGGAATCTCCATTGCACTTGCGCATAGCTTACGATCCTACATTGCACAGCCACATTCCCCGAGAGAGGTACGTTGCGTAGTTAAACACTGGCCGACATGGTGAGCGTGTTGATGCGGAATCAAACCTGCCAGTGCTTCGTAGTCGCGGTCCGAATGTCCAACGTCACATCGCACGCTTCGTGGACAAGATAGCCTGCGATTGGCAATCCACGTATGATTGGCGGCTTTTCAGCAGGGCGTTTCAATCAATGGCAAAGCAGCGCGTACTGACCGGTATCACCACCACCGGCACACCACATCTGGGCAATTACGTAGGGGCTATTCGGCCTGCCATCGCCGCTGCCCAAGATGCTGCAACGGATTCTTTTTTGTTCCTTGCGGACTACCATGCCTTGATCAAATGCCAGAACCCACAGCAGGTCCGGCAGTCCAGTCGCGAAATCGCGGCAACCTGGCTGGCGCTTGGCCTGGATACACAGCAGTCCGTTTTCTACCGCCAGTCAGATGTGCCCGAGATTACCGAACTCACCTGGATATTGAATTGCAACGCCGCCAAGGGCCTGATGAACCGCGCCCACGCCTACAAAGCTGCGGTGCAGGCTAATGAAGAGGCGGGAGAAGATCCTGATTTTGGCGTCACCATGGGGCTGTTCAGCTACCCGGTGCTGATGGCGGCAGACATCCTGATGTTCAATGCCCAGAAGATCCCCGTGGGCAAAGACCAGATTCAGCACGTTGAGATGGCTAGAGACATTGCCCAGCGCTTTAACCACAATTTTGCCGACGTGTTCACGCTCCCTGAGGCCGTGGTAGACGAAGATGTGGCGGTGCTGCAAGGTCTCGATGGCCGCAAGATGAGTAAGAGCTACAACAACACGATTCCGCTGTTCCTTACCGAGAAGCAGCTGAAAAAAGCGATCAACAAGATTCGCACCAACCTGTTGGAGCCGGGTGAACCCAAGGACCCCGATGATTCAACGGTGTTTCAGGTATGGTCAGCCTTTGCCGACAAGGCGCAAACAGAAGCCATGCGCACAGCGTTTGCCGAGGGTATTGCGTGGGGCGAAGCCAAGAAGCAACTGTTTGAGCTGGTGAATGCGGAACTTGAATCTGCGCGGGGTGAATACCAGCGGTTGATGGATGACCCGGCATATATCGAGTCGGTTCTGAAGGCAGGCGCAGAGCGCGCTCGTGAAACCTCTGTTCCTCTAATGAAGAAAGTTCGCGAGGCCGTCGGCATCGCTGCAATGGCCTAGCAACAATTTAGCAGCGCTATAGCAACAACAGCGAGATCGGGGCGGCTATGCCGCCGCCTCGGTGTGATAACTAGCTGCCTGCGCCGAACTGGTAGGCCAGTTCGAAATAGGCGCCGCGGGGCTGGCCCACAAAGTAGCGATAGCTCCCGAATCCGAAATCTGCGCGTTCTGCGTAATCCTCATCCAGAAGATTAGTGACCCTCAGGGTCGCTTGCAGTCGTGGCGTAAGATTGCCGCGCACCCGAAGGTTCAGCAGGTTGTGACCCTCATATTCGCGCTCATTGTCCGGCTCCAGGTAGTACTCGTCCATGTATACCCATTCAAGCTCGGCAAGGGCCGGTATGCCGCGGCTGCCGAGGTTCCAGCCCAGGCGCGCGCTGCCAAACAGGCGTGGCGCGGTGTCAATGTCATTGCCCTTGATGTCACCCGAGGACCCGATGAGGTTGGTGCGGCTGGTGTAGCGATGGCGTGCCGCCGTCATGTCCAAGCCGGCGTACCAGGCGTCTGAGAACTGGTAATCGATGCTGAACTCCGCGCCTTCATGGTCCGTGCTGGCGCCACTGACGTTCTGGCGGTCGGCATCCTGGAAGATGACCTCATCTTTCTCCATGTAGAAGAGGGCAAGGTCATAGCGCAGCTTGTCGGTACCGCCGCGGATACCCACTTCGATGTTGTCGATCTCCTCTGAATCCAGGTCGGCCACTTCCTGACCCGCCTGCAGGCGATACAGCTCCGTGGTTTGCGGTGCACGGAAACCACGGGCAACGCGACCATAAACGGTGGTCGTATCACTCAACGCGAAGCTTACGCCGGCATTGAGGTTCCAGTCGCCGAAGTCATCCGTACGATCTGCCGGACGAAAGAAACGGCAGGCCGTGGCCTCGGGGCCGCAGGCTGGGCCATCTTCCGTACGGTTGTTGTAATCGTATTCCGTGTATTCGTATCGGGCGCCGCCAGATAGCGTCCAACGGTCGCTGAGGCTGTGCTCCGCCTGCGCAAAGGCAGCGGCAGTCACAGCATCTACCTGGTAGTCGTAATGCAGCCCTTGTGGCTGGTTGGGGCTGAAGGGTCTCTCCTGAAACTCTTTAAGCCAGCCATCGGTGTACTCAAAGTCTGTGCCGTAGCTGAAGCGGGTGTTGCCCACATCGCTGTGCAGCGTTGCCCGCAATCCCAGGCTTTGGTGGCCGTTGTCCTCGGTGGGCTGCCAGGGCAGGAAATGCTGCAGGAACTGCATGTCGTTCTTGCGCCAGTAAGGTGTTACGGTCAAGCGGTGATTCGGGGCGAGGTCTCGAGACCACCGCGAGTAGGCGAGTGCCGACCAGGCGTCGCGATACGCTTCAGGGTTAGGGTTGGTGTCCTTCAGGTCATCGTCTTTATAGGCCTCAAAGCCACGGATGAAGCCTGCCGTTTCCTGATTCAGGTTGCTGGCCTCAAACGCATTGGTGACCTGCCAGACATCGCCGTTGTAATCATGGCGTAACGTCACTTTCTGCTGGTCGTACCCCGAGTCATTTTTGTATCCGCCGTCGGTAGCACCATTGACCGAGACACTGATACCGTGATCACCATAGGTGTTGCGGTAGTGGTATCGTGCACGGTAATAGTCGTCCGGGCCAGCCTCGAGTGCGATGCGCTGGTCTTCTTCGGGGGTCGGAGCCGCAGAGAGCACATTGATAACGCCGTGCATGGCGTTTGAACCATACAGGGCAGTGGCCGGACCCTTGATAACTTCCACCCGCGCAGCCTGCTCGCTGTTCACGTCAAACAGCTGATTCACGTTGCAGAAGCCCGGGGCTCTAAGGCTGATGCCGTCCCACGCCATAAAGAATGCGCCACAGCTGCCTGCTCCCGTCAGCACAGGTGAGCGCAGTGCGGTGAGGCTTTCCTGGCCGTTGCCGCGACTAATCCAGGCACCGGCAACCCGCTGCATCAGCTCGTTGATATGGACATGTCCTGTGAGATTTATGGCCTCACTGTCGACGGCTGACCAGGTCAGTGCCAGGTCTTGGCCGCTCTCGGCGGTGCGGCTGGCGGTGACCAGAATCTGCTCCAGATCCTGGGAAAAGGTGGTTTGGCTGGCCAATACGGTTGCGATGGCCAGCGCCAGTTGGCTCTGTTTCATAGGGTATTCCAATGGGTTTAGTGCGGGTTGTTGCGGCGAGTCAGTTCGCCGCAATGATGTTGGGGTTGCCTTCAGCGGCGCTGGCCCCTTCGCGGTTGCGCACGGCATCTGCGATACGAAACAGCGGCGTTTCCAGCATCTGGCGCAGCTCGTCGCTGGCATCGATCCGGCTCAGTGCCTCCTGCATACATAACAGCCACTGATCACGCTCTGCCGGACCAATGTGGTAGCCGGCGTGAGGATCTGTCATACAGACACTGCCGGTCACGTCGGAGTAGCGTGGCGGGCCGCCCATCCACTCCACCAGATAATCGGTAAGTTTTCCGGTGACCGGAGATAGGTCCTCGCCATGCATGGCACGGATGCCTGCGGCTTCCGGGAGCTTATCCATGGCGTCGTAAAACGCTTGGCAGAGGTCGGCAATGCCCTGATCGCCCAAAATCTGATAAGGCGTTTGTGGTGTTGTCATAAGGCGGTGGCACAGTCTTAATTTTCTCTTCATATTCTATACGTTATTTGAGGCCAGTGGTTCGCTTTTGCTGAAGGGGAAGGGGGGCTCTGCTAAACTCGCCGTCTTTCAATGAGTGGGGCGGCGAGCTCCATTTCAAGGCCCTTTGGCGGAGTTAGCTCATGAGTGCGGCGGCACAGGTTCTGGCAGTGAATGATGATCTGCCTATCCGGACATCAGGTCCGGTCCACAGCGGTAAGGTCCGCTCCGTGTATTGGCTGAGTCCCACAGACAGTCAGCGCCTTATTCGCCAGGAAGGGTATAACGTTGCCCCCGACGCATCGCTGGCGGTGATGGTGATTTCTGATCGACTCTCTGCCTTCGACTGTATCTGGCATGCAGAGGATGGTATGCGCGGTGTGCCGGGAAAGGGCGCTGCCCTGAATGCCATCTCAAACCATTGGTTTGGCCTGTTTAGAGAACAGGGTCTTGCCGACAGCCACATTCTGGACATACCGCATCCACTGGTATGGATCGTTCAGAAAGCGCGCCCAGTGATGATTGAAGCCATTGCGCGGCAGTACATTACCGGTTCGATGTGGCGTGCCTACGAAGCTGGGGAGCGAGAGTTCTGTGGCATAGCAATGCCCGATGGCCTTCATCGCGATCAGCGCCTTCCGGAGCTGCTGATTACCCCATCCACCAAAGGCATACTGCGCGGTATTCCCGGTGTGCCTGAGGCCGACGACGTCAATATTCAGCGCGACGATATCATCAATAACGCTGCGGCCTTCAACTTTGCCAGCACCGGTGACGTCGACCGATACGAGCAGCTGCTACGCGAAGGCTTCGATGTTATCAGTGATGCACTGGCGCAGCTGGATCAGGTGTTTGTCGACACCAAGTTTGAGTTTGGTTACGTCACTGACGCCAGCGGTCAGGACAAACTCATCTACATGGATGAGGTGGGTACTCCCGATTCTTCCCGTATCTGGGATGGGCCCTCGTACCGCGAGGGCAATGTCGTGGAGAACTCGAAAGAGCACTTCCGCCAGGCACTGTTGCATCACGTGCCCGACCCGGACGTTTTGCTCAATAAAACGCGCATGACGGAACGTCTGGCGTTGGCCAGCAATAACGCCTTGCCGCTCGAGCTGATGATGCAGGTTTCCGAGGTCTACCGCGGTATCGCAGAACGCGTGACCGGCAAGCCGCTGCCTTTGGGTGATGATCCCCGCGCCGAAATTATCGATGCACTCAGCGATCGGTATCAACTGATCGAGTAGCGCTCAGTGTTGTCAGATCCGTTGTTCTACGCGGTCAGTGTGCCCGCTGTATTGCTCTACGGCGTCGCCAAAGGCGGCTTTGGTGGTGCAGTCGCAGTGTTATCTGTACCAATGATGGCGTTGGTCATGTCGCCCACACAGGCTGCGGCGATTTTGCTGCCCATTTTGGTGGTGATGGACGCCCAAGTAGTAAAGACCTACTGGGGTGTTTTCGATAAGCGTGCACTGGTGCTTTTGTTGCCGCCAGCGATGTTTGGTATAGCTCTGGGCTACTTGAGTGCCGATGTCATGAGCGACGACTGGATGCGCGTGCTGGTGGGTCTGATTGCATTGCTGTTCGGCCTGCAGCAGTTGCTGGGGCTCAGTGGGAAAGCAGGGCGAGAGCACAATGCCGTCAGTGCTAGCGTATTCGGTGGTCTGGCGGGTTTTACCAGTTTCAGCATTCACGCGGGCGGCCCGCCTGTGACCATGTATTTGCTGCCCAAAGGCTTGTCGCCGCTAACCTATGCCGGTACGGCGGGCATTTTTTTTGCCGTTGTGAATCTGGTGAAGCTGCTTCCTTACTACAGTCTGGGCTTGTTCGACGCCAATAACTTGCTGTACTCACTGGTTCTGGTGCCACTGGCCCCCTTGGGTGTCATGCTTGGGCACTGGCTGGTGAAACGTTCCGAACCCGGCTTCTACTATAGGGTCATTAGCTTCTTTCTGGTGGTGGTTGGCGTGAAGCTACTGCATGAGGCTTGGACCAACCTGAACGCTCTGAACGCATAACAGCGACTTGATGAGGGCGTTCACGGCTGTAGTCCGCCTGTCTCTCGGTATACACTGGCGCAACATTCAATAACAAAAACACAGAGGGTGCCATGACTGTAAATACCCTAATCCATCTACTTCGCATCGTTGTTGCCTGTTGCCTGGTGGCAGCTGTCCCGATGAAAGGCCATGCAGCCGATAAGCCGAACATCCTGGTCATTTGGGGCGACGACATCGGCATCTGGAACATTAGCCGTTACAGCATGGGCATGATGGGCTACCAGACGCCCAATATTGATCGCATCGCTAATGAGGGCATGATTTTTACCGACTACTACGGGGAGCAGAGCTGTACTGCGGGGCGCTCTGCTTTTATCACCGGACAGCACCCCATCCGCACCGGTCTGACCAAAGTGGGTATTCCCGGGGCAGATCTGGGTTTACAGCCCGAAGATCCAACCCTGGCTGAGCTACTGCGTGAGCATGGCTATACCAGCGGTCAGTTTGGCAAGAACCACCTGGGCGATCGCGATGAGTTTCTGCCAACGAACCATGGCTTTGATGAGTTCTTTGGCAATCTTTATCACCTGAACGCCGAAGAAAATCCGGAAGACCCTGATTGGCCAAAGGACCCCGCGTTTAACAAGGCGTTCGCACCCCGTGGTGTGATCCGCAGTAGTGCCGACGGCAGCATAGAAGACAGTGGCCCGCTGACACGCAAGCGCATGGAGACCGTCGACGACGAGTTCCTTGGAGAAGCGCTCAAGTTCATTGATCGCTCAGCCGAGGCAGATAAGCCCTTCTTTGTGTGGTTTAACTCAACGCGCATGCACTATTACACCCACGTGAAAGAGTCGCAGTTGGGCGCAAGCGGGCAGGGCTTCTACAACGATGCCATGTTGGAGCACGACGGCCATGTGGGTCAGTTGCTGGAAAAGCTTGATGAGTTAGGCATTGCCGACAATACGATTGTGATGTATTCCACCGACAACGGTCCGCACTACAACATGTGGCCAGATGCCGCCATCACACCCTTCCGTGGCGAGAAAAACACCAACTGGGAAGGCGGCTTCCGCGTGCCAGCTATGGTGCGCTGGCCTGGCAAGATTGAAGCAGGTCAAATCAGTAACTCGGTGATGTCGCACCTGGACTGGGTACCCACCCTGATGGCCGCTGCGGGCGATGACGGGATCAAGGAGAAGCTTCTCAAGGGCCACAACGCAGCGGGCAAGCGTTTTCGCGTGCACCTGGACGGTTACAATTTCCTGCCGTACCTCACCGGTGAGGCCGAGCATTCACCCCGTCGGGAATTCTTCTACTTCAGCGACGACGGTGTGCTGACAGCGGCCAGGGTTGATGACTGGAAATCCGTCTTCGCTGAACAACGTGCCAGCCGTTTCGATGTCTGGCGTGAGCCGTTTGTTCCATTGCGCATCCCCAAAGTATTTCATTTACGGCGCGATCCCTTTGAAAGAGCGGATACTGACAGTAATGGTTATAACCTGTGGTGGGACAAAAAGGTGGCGCCCACCCTGGGAGTATCGCGGGTTGCGGTAGCGCGGTTTGTAGCGTCTCTACGGGAGTACCCGCCGCGACAAAAGCCTGCCTCGTTTACCGTTGATCAGATCCTGGAATCGCTGTACGAAGAGTAACGGCGCGTTTTCGCGCCCTTTGTGTGTTTAGATAGAAGAGTCAGCTCAATGAAAGCATTTGCCTTAACACCCAGTCTTGCCGTGGCGGGTCAGATCCTGCCCGAGCACGTACCTGCTATCGCAGAGGCTGGCTTCAAGGTGATTATTAATAACCGACCCGACGGGGAAGAACCCGGTCAGCCCAGTTCGGATGATGTGGCGTCAGCGGCGAAGGCTCAGGGTCTTGAATATCGGCACCTGCCCGTGAACGCGATGAACTTTCCGGGACCAGATCTGGAGGTTATGAAGCACCTGTTTGACGATGAGTCGCAGTCAGTGTTCGCGTTTTGTCGCACGGGAACGCGATGCGCGAATCTCTGGATATACAGTCGGGAAGACGCCGACGTTGACGAGGCACGACAGCAGGCGGCATCCATTGGGTTCGATATTTCAATGTCGGCAGGGCGTTAAGTGCTGACCTGATGATCATCACCCGATTGTTACCGTTGGCGGCAGGCGTTGTGTTTGCCGGCGGTGGCTCGTCGATTGCGGCCCAGGAAGAGGGCGCAAACGGGTGGGACTACGGTGATCGCAGTTTGGAGTGGTCATCGGCCAGCGGAAGTTATCTCTGGCTGGGCCTGCGCGCGTAGCTTCGCGCCACGGAAATCCCTTCGGAGCTGCTCTCGATGAGTGATCTTGGTACGCCGGAATCTACCGGCGGAGAAGTGAGTCGATCGCGCTACAAAGTGGGCGCAGGTTGGCGCAACAACATCACTGCGTATCACGAGTATGACCTTCGCCAGGAACGCATGTTGGACCTGCGAGCCACCTGGAAGCCCAGTGCCGCATTTAACCTGCGTGCCGGGCAGTGGAAGGCTGAATTTAACCGCGAGCGTATCGACTCCTCTGGCAGGCAGCAGTTTGTCGACCGCTCTATCAGTCACTACTGGTTCACCGTAGACAGGCAGTGGGGTGCGATGGCTTCCGGAGCGCTAAAATCGGACGGCTCAGCCGACAGCCAGTGGTGGCTTGGCGTGTTTGGCGGCGATGGGCGTAGCCAGGCCACTGACGGCGGCCCCCCATGTGGATAGCGCGATGGCAGTGGAGCCCCAGCCGTCAGCAATTGCCGTTCGCCCAGAGCGCCGTCAAAAACTATGACAAGCCGGCATCCTCTCTAGCGTTCGCCGCCGTGGAAAATCAGAGTCGTTTTACCCGGTTTTCAAGCTCCGGTGGCGGCCAGTTACCCGGTCACGGCTCGGGCCCCGGCGAGCGCAATCAGTACCGCCTGACAGAGTTCTCACAGGAGTATGCCTGGTAGTGGCGTGGCTTTAGTGTGCAGCAGGAACTTCATTGGAAGCGCGTTGAAGATCAGGACACGGGCCGTCGGCGATACCTTGTAGGAGGCTACCTTCAGGGGGGATGGTTCCCGGCGACAAACTGGTCGTCATTCCCTACCCAGTGGGAGCTGGCCGCTCGTTATGCCTACGTCGACCCCGATCTAACCCCGCTGGAGAACACGGAGTTTTCCCTGGCGTCGAACTGGTTCTTCAATGGCCACCGCAATAAGCTGACGGCTGAGGCCAGTTACCTGAGAACCGCAAGCACTGACTTTGCCGAGAACCCCGACGTTGACGGCTGGCGCTTGCGTCTTCAGTGGGATATTTCAATTTAGCCAGTGCCTCACGCCAGTTTACGGGGCTGAGGGCGTGTACCAGATAGGGGAGCTCCAGGCGCGTTCCTGAATTACCTTGCGGTGTTCGACAGCGCAGCAGTTTTCCATGCCCGCAGGTATGGTGTCTGGGTTATCGCATTGAACGCCAGCGTCAACGCAAATGCGCTGACTCCAACGGCAGCTGGGATTCTCTACCACGCGGGCGTAGTAGAAGGTGGGCGACTCGCTGCGGAAGTCCTGATCTTCCCATACGGTGCACAAGCGCTCGTACCCACTGCCACTGGCTTCGCAAGTATTAAGGTCAACAGTGGCCTCGTTGGCGCCACCGGCCACATCCATCACGGTCTCGCGCAGTTCCCCATCTTCATACCAGCCTTTAATCAGCTGTATGCGCTGTAGCGGACTGCCGGGATACTCTTCAGTCCCCGGGTCCTGCACGGCAGAAACGACGAAGCGGGGTACCGCGCTGTTGGGGTCAGCCGGCGGCAAGTCGCCGCCCATCGGCACGCCCCGGGCGTAGCCCTGTGCCACCATGTCACTGCGCTCGCAGGTGTCTTCTGCGTAGTCCCAGCCGCCAAAAAAGCGCAGCACCGGCCGTGTGCCGCTGGTGGCATAGGCTTCACGTCTCTGCATGGCAGCAAAAAGGCTATCGCGGGTGTTCTCTTCGGCGTATAGCACGGCGAGGCCGCCCGGGCCATACTCCAGTTCATCGGGAAGACCGGTGGGCACGCCCTCGCGAGCCCCCATACCGGCACCACCGTGGCCGGGGTGGTTTTTCTCCATGGTGAGGCCAGGGGCAGCAATATGCGTATCCGTGCTCGAAATTAGCCCGAATTTGAAGCTGTTTGCACCAATATCAGCCTGTTGTTGCAGACC
>SPKZ01013803.1_pt1 | contig 13905 bp, 12 predicted proteins | sample 2456571 | NCBI WGS metagenome assembly SPKZ01 (sample SAMN11192286, study PRJNA482655) | marine metagenome | biome: ENVO:00000447; feature: ENVO:00000244|ENVO:00000211|ENVO:00000569|ENVO:00002023; material: ENVO:00002151; isolation source: ocean water from marine abyssalpelagic zone ...
CATCGACTATGTTGAAAATGTGAATGATCAGATGTTGCTCGCATTGCAGATTGAGTCAGCGACGGCAGTCGAGAAAATTGATGATCTACTTTCGGTAGATGGCGTCGATGCGGTATTTCTCGGACCTTATGACCTCAGCGCATCGCTCGGAGTGACGGCACAGTTTGATCACCCCGCTTATATCGAAGCAAGAGACAAGGTTCTTGAAGCCTGCAAAAAACACGGGATCGCCGCAGGTATCCACGTGGTCCAGCCTGACCCGGCTGAACTGCTCGAGCGAGAGAAGGAAGGATACCAGTTGCTGGCTTACAGTCTTGATATCACGATGCTGACTAAGGCTTGTTCGGAAGGACTTGAGACAATCCGGGCAGGAATCTCCTGAGCCAAAATTCGTATTTTTTATGATCGTCAGCAAAGAAAACGGAGTAGATCGGAAAGCGCTGATTCAGGCCTTTCCCTGGATCGGTAAGTGTCTCGAATGGGCGGCTTCGGCCCCCGCCTGGTCTGAAGAGAATGAAGAGGTCACAGAGGGGATCTATGTGAAGAAAGTCGCTTATGAGACACATGATCCCTCAGAGTGTCGCTTCGAGAACCACCGTAAGGAACTGGATTTGCAACTGATCATCGAGGGAGGAGAGGTAATTGAGTTGCTGGCTCCAGCTCAGGTTGAAAAGGATGAAGGGTATCAAGTTGATGGAGATGTTGAGTTCTATCATTCATCCGATGCGGTTGCGACACGCCTGCCTCTCAAGGCTGGAGACTTTGCGGTATTCTTTCCGGATGATGTTCATTGTTGCGGGTGGACGCGGGAAGGTGTAGCGACGGTTCGCAAGTACGTGTTCAAAATTGACCGTGAGCACTGGAACTTGGTCTGAAACGAAGAATTAGTTCACGGGAGGAAGAATAAGATGTCGATTGTCGCCCTTTTGCCAATGAAGGCCCACAGTTCCCGAGTGCCCGGGAAGAACTTCAGAATGTTCGCGGGGAAACCACTGTTCCGGTGGATTCTGGATACGCTTCTGGAGTTGAATGAAATTGATCGGGTAGTGATCAATACGGATGCGAGAAGTAATCTTGAGGAAGCAGGGTTAAAGGAAGAGGGGAAAGTGTTGATTCGTGATCGTCCCGAAATCCTTTGTGGGGACGAAGTAAGCATGAATCTGATCATTGGTGACGACCTTGAAAACGTTCCGGCTGAAACCTACTTGATGACGCATACAACAAATCCACTTATAAGCGCGGCCACTATTCGGAGAGCGATAAGCACTTATGAAAAGGGAGTGAAGGCGGGAAAAGACAGCTTGTTTTCGGCGAACAAGCTGCAGACTCGATTTTATCGTGAAGATTGCAGCCCTGTGAATCATGACCCTGAAGACTTGATCCCGACGCAAGATCTCGAACCTTGGTATGAAGAAAATTCCTGCCTTTACATATTTAATAGCGAGAGTTTTACGCGGACGAATGCACGTATTGGCGAGCGACCGGCGCTTTTTGAAACTCCCCGTCTGGAATCCGCTGATATCGATAACAAGGTTGAGTGGCATCAGGCTGAAATTATGGCATTAAGCCGACTTGTTTTCGAAAGTCACTCCAGTTTTGACGAGTAAGAAATATGAATTTATCGGCTAACTGCTGTTTCTGTGGGTTGAGGTGAGATGACAAGGTAATAGCGCATGTTGGCCATGACGAAATTTGGTGAATTATGATTTCTCCACAAAACTGTAAGGATACGATTTGCCGTAAATCCGCGCGTATGATTCGTCGCTCGGCAAAGCGTCGTGAGGTCGCGAAAAGGGCCAAAGCTATTCGATCTGGCCGGAGCGAGATGCCGGTGCTGGTCTATCAAATGGGAAAAGTTGGGTCATCAACAATTTCGTTTTCGATGAGAACTGCGGGGATTGAGTGTGAGCATGTCCACCGTGTTCTTCCGGAGACAATCAAGGCTGTGCGAAAACAACATTTGCAGAGAGGAGTCGAACCGAAAGACGAGCGGGTTGGCCTCGCAATTGGGAGAAGACTCCGTGAAAGTAATGAGCCGGTTAGGATCATCACTATGGTGCGAGAGCCCATTAGCCGGAATATTTCTGCCTATTTTCAGAACCTTAGTGAATTTTTCGTTGGTGAGGAACTGAATTTGATTCGTGTCGATGGAGCAATCGAAACATTTCTTGAAGAATATCCTCACCAGACTCCGGTCAAGTGGTTTGATGACGAGTTTGAGACGGCGACGGGGCTGAGTGTCTATCGAGGCGGTTTTGATTTTGAGAAGGGCTACGAAATTTTCACTGAGGGAAAATATTCCGTGCTCTGCCTGCGTGTTGAAGAGCCGGATGAGACGAAACAGATTGCTCTTGAAGAGTTTCTTGGTCGCAAAGATATCATTTTAACATCCGCGAACGTCGCTAACCAGAAAGCGTACGCAGATCTCTATCGCGAGTTCAAGAATCAGGTGGTCCTTCCCGAGGAGTATATCGACAACCTGCTTCAATCGAAATATGCGACTTACTTCTACTCGGGCAAGGAACTTGAGAGAATCCGTGAAGGGTGGTCGAAAAACCGGCGCTAGCCGGTGATGGAGTACATCGCTCGCTGTGAGTGATGAGCCCGGCCATTGCTTGCCGTTTGATATTGATATTTTGAGCTGCGGGCAATTCCTATAATTCCAGAATGAGTGTTTTCGATGAGCTCCGAGATTCGCCTGAAGGCAGAGCACTGCGTGACTTGGTCAGAGCCATTGCCGTGCGAGTGACGGGAAAATCCAGCGTATCGCTTCGGTCGGGGCTGGGGAAAGTCTCGCCGCTGGGTAAGTTTGATGATGCTCACAAGGATGAGGATTGTTTCCTTATTGGGAATGGGCCTTCGCTCAATCAGACAGATCTTTCCCAGTTGAGAGGGAAGCACGTCTTTGGGTTGAATAAAATTTACCTGATGTTTGAGAAGTGCCCTATAGATCTCAGCTATCTCGTGGCGGTAAATCCATATGTGATTGAGCAATCTGTTTCCACCTACCGTGAAATGGATGTGCCTGTTTTTATGCCGAAAACCCGTGCAATCAGTGCTGGATTGACCGGTAAAAACCATTTTGGTATTCGAATTGAAGGTGGGTTTAGTTTCGGCGAGCACATGACATCGACATTCGCTGAGGGGGCTACGGTAACCTTCACCGCTATGCAACTCGCGTTTGCGATGGGCTTCAAGCGAGTGTTCTTAATTGGGGTGGATCATTCGTTTAAGCAGGAAGGTAAACCTAACGAAGCGCAAAAAATGACCGGGGATGATCCAAATCACTTTCACCCCGACTATTTCAAGGGCGTTCAATGGCAGTTGGCTGACATTGAAGGGTCGGAGATAGCCTACCAAATTGCCCGCTATGTTTATCACCGAGAGGGGCGGCAAATTATTGATGCAACCGTAGGAGGGAAGTTGGATCTCTTTCCCAAGGTCGATTACAGTGAGGCGGTGGCCATGTGCGAAGACCGGAAGCGTGATCCGGTTCGACCGTGATTGAATTAACCCGGTAAGCCGGGGCCTCGTCAGATTAATTCATGAGTCGCGATTGTGATTCGAATATCTCGGAGGGTAGCAGCGGGAGACGAGTGTGCCTGGTGGCTCTCCCAAAACCCTTCATTGGAGAAGCTGCCGATCTTCAGGAAACGGCCTTAAAGTCATGGCAGGAAATTGATGGATTGGATATCCTCCTGGTTGGTAATGAGTCGGACCTTGCCACCATTCCGGAGGGATATGATGTAAAGACCCGGTTTATTTCTCCAGTTGAGGATCATCGTCGCGACAGTGTCTTGCCCTACTTTTCTCAAGTGCTGGATACGGTCCCTGCCGAGTCCGACTATGATACCATCGTCTACCTCAATGCAGATATTGTGTTGCCTCGAGATTTCGTGGATCGGCTCCAACTTTCGGAAGTACATCGCGAATGCGGCCGGGGCTTCCTGATTACCGGACGAAGGATTGAAATGCAGGAGGGTGTGTCCTTTACTCGAGGTAGTGATTTTTATCCGTTTCTCTCGGAGAATATGAATAGTTGGAATGTTGGTCGTTTCGATCACATGGACTATTTTGTGTTTAAACGTGGTATTTTCAGCGAATTGCCACCTTTGATCGTGGGCCGCGGAGCCTATGATAACGCGTTGGTCGCCTATTGCCTCCGAGGGAGGGTTCCCGTGATTGATGCCTCAGAAGGTCTTCCAGTGATCCATCCATTCCACGGGCATGGTCACCAGAAAGGTGGCAAAAAGGAGGTCTATGATGGAAATGATGCGATGTTGAATCGTAAGCGCCACGATATCATTCACAGCCCACCGACTTTGTTCGAAGCAGGCCTGATTCTAGGGGAGAAGGGGCTTCGCCGAAATCGCTGGCGGGGAGGAATCCTGCGCCGGTGGGAAGCGGCTCTTCGCTATGTTTACAAGTTAAAGCTGCTGAGCTACGCGTTGCGAGTGCCTGCAAGATTGCTTGATCTGGAGATGTCGGCCGAAGAAAAGGAACAACGCCGTATCACCGGGAAATATTATGAAATGCTGCAGCGCATTTCAGCTGGTTGAATGCAAGAAACTCCACCGGTTTTACTTTTACTGTTTAATCGACCTGATCTCGCCGAAAAGGTCTTTGAGCGGGTTCGAGAGGCGCGTCCTGCGCGCCTTTTTATTTCTGTGGACGGGGCGAGAGCAGATCGAGAGGAGAAAGACCTGGTCGATCAGAACAGGGCATTAGCGAATAAGGTGGATTGGCCTTGTGAAGTCGAAACTCGGTTTCATGAAACCAACCAGGGGTGTGGAACAGCGGTGAGCGGTGCCATTACCTGGTTCTTCAGTCATGTAGAGTCAGGAGTTATTCTGGAGGACGATTGCCTTCCCGAGGCTTCGTTTTTTCCTTTCTGCGCGGAACTGCTGGATCGCTTCGCGGGTGATGAGTCGGTCATGATGATCAACGGAACTTCATATATCCCGACGGAGATTCGTCCTGAAGAGTCCTATTACTTTTCGATGTTTGACCAGGTCTGGGGATGGGCCAGTTGGAGAAGGGCCTGGAATCAATATGATTTTACGATGCCGCAATGGCCGAAGCATCCCAATGTCCAGGCTAGCCTTAAGGAGTTAAGTCTGCTCAACCGCCTCGCGAGGAGCCGATTCTTAAATCGTTTGAAGGCCGGTGAAATTGATACGTGGGACTTCCAGTGGGAAATTGCAATCTGGGCAAATCTCGGGAAGGTGATAACGCCGCGAATGAATTTGATTTCAAATCTTGGGTTTGATGGTCGGGCGACTCATACCTCCAAGGGTGATGATGGGCGGGCAGAGAGGGAGACAGGAGAGGTGACGTTTCCGCTAAAGCATCCGGATAACGTCGAGGTTGATCAGAAACTCGACCGATGGTTGCAAGCCAACTACATGGTTTCCCCGGCGGTGGTAATGCAGGCAGCCTGGCGCCGAATCCGAAGAGTTCTGGGAGGAAAGTGATGAAGTGCGTTGGGATTAATGCTCTCTGTATTGTGCCCGGAAGAAATCGAGGGGTTCAGACCTACCTGGAAGAGTTGATTCGTGAACTGGTGAAATCTGGAAAGTTTCGTCTCAAGGTATTTGTTAGTCAGGTGAATCGTGATCACTTTGCTGCCATCGAGGGAATCGAGTTAGTGGAATGTCCGGTGGAAGGTAACAACCGTGCGACCCGCGTGCTGTATGAACAATTACGCTTTCAGTCTTTGGCAAAGAAAGAGGGGTGTGATCTGCTTTTTTTTCCGGGGTATCTTGGCCCTTTGAGGAAGACGATGCCATTTGTCCTGACCGTGCATGACATGCAGTTTCGTGACATACCGGAGGGCTTCAGCCCGCTGTTTAGGGGGATCTACGATTTGATCGTTCCCGGAGCGTTGAGGAACGCTGATCGGGTGTTGACCGTTTCAGAGTTTTCCAAGACAAGGGTTTGTCATCACGTCGATATCCCTCCCGACAAGGTTCTGGTGTCCCACCTCAGCGGAAGAGATTCCGCTGCTGCTGACGAGGTCTTAGAGCTGTCTTCCGGGGACCGTGAGATTCTGGACACGGTTGAAAATGATGACAGGCCCTATCTCATATCAGTATCGAGCTCGTTTCTGCACAAGAATATAGATGGACTCGCCGATGCCTTCAAACGCCTGAATACTGAAGGTAAGTATCGACTGCTGCTTGTTGGTGTCGAGAGGGACGATGATGATGATTCAATTATATCCACGGGCTATGTGTCTACGGAACTGCGAGATGCCCTCTATCGCGGAGCTGTCGGGTATGTCTTCGCCTCGCGTTATGAGGGCTTTGGTCTTCCTTTGCTAGAAGCAATGGCAATGGGAGTTCCGGTAGTCTCTTCCAACGCCGGATCACTTCCCGAAGTTGGCGGCGATGCTTGCCTTTATTTTGATCCTGATCAACCAGAAGAGATGATCGAAGCCATGCGGTATCTGCTTCTTGATAAAGATCTCAGGAAGCAACTGCGAGAGGCGGGTAAAGAGCGAGTGAAGAAATTCAGCTGGGCCAGTACCGCCGCGACTACTGAGAGAGCTTTTACAGAAGCACTCAGGCTTTAGGTTGAAGCCGATGGAAACCCCGACCAACAAAACCTTGATCTCTGTCGTTACAGCTACTTTCAACTCAGCCTCAACGATCGCTGACACTCTCGAGTCAATCGACGGACAAACCTGCCGGGACTACGAGCATTGGATTATCGATGGTGCGTCCAAGGATGATACACTTAAAGTTGCCTCATCATTTGCATCCGATCGAAGGCACGTTCTGTCTGAGCCGGATGATGGAGTTTATGACGGGATGAATCGGGGTATCGCTGCGAGTAGGGGCGATGTGATTGGATTCTTGAACGCCGATGATTTCTATGAGTCAGATGAGGTGCTCGGGTTAGTTACCCGTGCGTTTGAGGATTCGTCGATCGACGTGGTCTACGGAAATTTGAGATACGTCGACAGTGCAGATACGGCAAAGGTCATCAGAGACTGGGCCTCGGAACCTTTTCGGGCGGGGATGTTTCGCTTCGGCTGGATGCCTCCTCACCCGACCGTTTATGCGCGCAGGAAAGTGTTCGAGGAAGTGGGCGTTTTTGATCAGTCTTTTTCCATTTGCGCTGACTGGGAATGGTTGTTTCGGGTTTTTGAATTGGGTGGATATAAGACCTGCCACATGGACCGCTATTTTGTCAGAATGCGAGTCGGCGGTGTCTCCAACAGCTCCGCATCCAATGTGCTGAGGAGCAATCGGGAGGCAATGAAGGCCTTTCGAAAACACGGTCAAAGTTTTCCCATTGGTTTTTTTCCGGGAAAAGTGATTCATCGAGGTAAGCAGTTCCTGCAGCGAAAGGCGTCGGGATCATGAGGGTTCTTGTGACAGGGGCGAACGGTTTTGTCGGGCGTCACTTGTGCGAGGCTCTCGAGGAAGCCGGGCATGAGGTGGTTCCGTGTCTGAGGAGAAATGCAGAAACGCCGCCGCAGGATGGCAGTCGGTATCTTGAGTCCGGAGGTAATTGGGGGGAATTACTTGAGGGGATTGATGCGGTGGTTCATACCGCGGGGGTTGCCCATCAAGCCGGTAAAGACGCAGACGAGCTTCGACGGGCATTTCAAGAGGGTAATTGTGATTTGACCACGTCGCTGTCAAAGGCGGTGGAAAAGTCAAAAGTGGATAGTCTCATCCATATCAGCAGCATTGCGGCCGCCGGATATACGCGCTTCCCTGATGGGAAAGGCTTGGGAGAAATTAATGCCGTGGAGCCCAGTGGCGATTACGGTCGGTCGAAACGGAATTGTGAATCTGCTGTGGTGGCGATTAAAGACTCCGGAAAGTTAGGAGTGAATCTTCGTCCGCCTCTGATCTATGGGAAAGGAGCAAGAGGGAATTGGCCGAAGTTGTTGAAGTTGGCGAGAAGTCGAATGCTTCTACCTTTTGGCTCGATAAAAAATCGCAGGTCATTCCTCGGAATTGGAAACCTGAGCGAGTTGGTTGGTGTGATCCTTGCGAGTGGTGCGGACTCTGATCTAAGTGGAACCTATCATGTGGCCGATTCTGATGTTGTATCACTCAGGGATGTTATCACTTCCTTACGTGAGGCTGAGGGGCGGGGACCAGGCATGATAGGGTTTCCCGTAAGTGTATTTCGAGTGGGTCTGAAACTGATGGGTAAGGAAGCCATGAGCGATGGATTGTTTGCTGATCTTGTCCTCGATACTGAGAAGGTCAGGAAGGCGTTCTCTTGGGACCCCTCGATGGGGACGCTTGATGGAATGAAACGTAGCGTGGAGACGGGGAGAATTGCATGATGAAAGTCCTTTTCGACAGACTCTGCGCGCTCTTCGGGTTGGTCTTTGCCGCACCTCTCATGCTGATACTGATTCCGGTGATTCGCCTTAATTCACGCGGACCTGCAGTCTTTCGTCAGACCCGGGTGGGGAAGGGTGGAGAGGAGTTCACCTGCCTTAAGCTGCGAACCATGAAGCAGAATACGCGTCAGGCTGGAACTCACGAGATCTCCGAAGCGTCGGTGACGGGGATCGGGAAGTTCCTCAGAAAAACCAAACTGGATGAACTGCCTCAATTGCTCAATGTGTTGAGAGGGGAGATGAGCTTGGTAGGTCCACGTCCGTGCTTGCCGGTGCAGGATGAATTGGTGAAAGAGCGCAAAGCAAGGAGGGTCCTGAACATACTTCCGGGTATTACGGGGCTGGCACAGGTCAAGGGTATTGATATGTCGGACCCTGTTCGTCTCGCGGAGTGCGATGAATTGTATCTTTCCAGGATGTCTTTTTTATATGATCTTTCGCTGATTTGGTACACTCTTTTGGGGGCTGGCAGGGAAGACCGAGTCAGTTCGGAGGAATCTATTGATTGAACCGTGATCAATACCTGCCGTTGATGATTGAGAGTCCCAATTCGGAAATTGGGACTTTTTTTTCCCGATTTCCGCCCCCCACGAACCGTATGAGGCTTAGATTTAGACAAATTGAAGAAAGCATCTTCATCCGAAGATTGCTGGCCTTCATTTTTCATCTCATCGGAATCTTCGGTGCTTATTATCTCGCCTTTCAGTTGCGTTTTGACTTCGCTGTCGAGGACTGGCGTTGGGAAATATTCTGGCAGACCGTGCCCTGGGCAGTCAGTGCCAATATGCTTTGTGTGTTTGTCTTTGGGCTCTACCAGGGCCTGTGGCGATTCTTTACGCTCAATGACTGCATTGTAACCGCAGCCGCTCTTTCGGTAGGAACGATCGTTACGGCCGGAGCGGTTTTTGTCGTCCGCGACTATTCGTTCGAGCTCTATCCAAGATCGGTTCTATTCATATCATTTTTGCTTTTCCTCTTTTGGGAAATCGGGGGAAGAGGTTTTGTGAGACTGTCGCGGGAGTCGCTGCAAAGTCGCAATCGAGACCCTTCCAGTAATCTCAAGCGATTGCTCTTGATCGGGGACCCTCAGGAAGCTGACGTTCTTCTCAGGAGTGTTCAACATTCCGGTGAGCTGGGGCGAGTGGTGGGGATTGTGTCAGAGCACAAGAAGCACGCGGGTTCGAAGCTTCGAGGCGTCAGGATCAGCACGGGGCTTGATTCCGCTGCTGCACTCGTGAAGGACCTGAGTGTTTCAACCCTGATATTCCTGCCGCCTTGTACGCGTCCACGGAAAATCCGAAAGGTGATCGACAAATTGTCGGCCGAAAAGCTTGTTTGCAACTACCAAGTGATTCCATCGATGGATGAGCTCGCATCGGGTAGGCTCAATGTGAGTTCTATCAGGAAGGTGGCGATCGAGGATTTACTTCCTCGTGTTCCCTACCGAATTGAGATGGACAAAATCAGTCATTCCATCTGCGGTAAGAAAATTCTCGTCACTGGAGCTGGTGGAAGTATCGGATCTGAAATTTGTGTCCAACTGCTCAAGTTCAAGCCAGATACGCTGGTTCTTTATGAAATCAGCGAGTTCCAACTTTTCAAAACGGAGCGCGAACTGTTGGGAGCTGCTAAGGAAGCGGGAGTTAGAATTATTGCCTGCACTGGTGATGTGAAGAACGCCAACCAGTTGAAGGCCGCTATTCGCAATGCCGGGGGCATTGATATTTTCTACCATGCGGCGGCCTACAAGCACGTCGATTTGATGGAGAGGAATGCGATTACCTGCTTCCAAAACAACGTGATTGGAAGTCACGTGGCAGCCACCGTGGCTGAAGAGGAAGGGGTGGATCATTTCGTTTTGATTTCCACTGACAAGGCGGTTCGCCCAACCAGCCTGATGGGGGCAAGTAAGCGGTTGGCGGAACGTCTTCTCATCGAACGCGAAAAATGTGGCACCTCATTTCGCGCCGTTCGCTTCGGTAATGTCCTGGGGAGTAACGGCAGCGTGGTTCCTATCTTCCGATCCCAGATCGAGAAAGGTGGTCCGGTGACGGTTACCAGTCGTGGGGTGACGCGATTCTTTATGACGATCCCCGAAGCTGTAGAGCTGGTTCTGGCTGCTGGGGCTATCGAAGAAGACAGGAGGATTTTTGTCCTGGAAATGGGCGAGGCGGTAAGGATCGACGAAATGGCCCGGAGGATGATCGAGTTGTCCGGCCTGATTCCTGATGTCGACATCCCCATTGTCTACACAGGTCTGAAGTCCGGGGAAAAGGAATACGAAGAGCTCCTGACGGACGATGAGAATGTGGTCAGGACAGACTTGGATCGAATTTGGGTCGTGGCTAAAGATGCTCCCGGTGACTTGGAGCCTGTCAATATTGGGCGTCTGCTCGAATTGATCGACGAAGAGGATGAGGAGGGGATTCGGATTTACGCCCACTCATTGATCCGGGGTTCGATGTTAAATTCTGGAATCGACTGTGCAGTCTGATTCGTTTGGAGCTGCAGAAGAATTAGATGAATCGCTTGAAATTAGGGGAATTTGAATGGGCATCGCTTGTCGTAGTCGGATTGCTGGTGATGGCGATGATGTTCAACTACCCGGCGATGAATATCATGTCTGTAGCAGGCATTCTTCTGGGCGTGGTTGCTCTCGCGATGAGTGGTCCTGTTAGGAGCGTGTGTGGCGAAACGTTCCCGCTTCGATTTCGATTGGTAGTAATTGCCTACATCGTCGTTTTCCTGCTTACGCTAGTCTTTTCTCCGATCGAACCGTTTGATTCAGATTCCGCCCGGGAGCTAAAGTGGGTGGCTCTCTTTCTGTTGCTGCCTCCAGTTGTGGTTGCTATGCATTTCTTCAGCGGAGTTGAAATCATGGACACGCGTCAGGCCACCTGGCTTAAAATTGTCCGCTACGGATTTCTTGGGGTTCTGATTGCTTCGACGGCTTATGCTGGCTTCCGATACGTTACGGGAATTGATTACCTCAGGGAGTTGCGTACCGGAGAGGACCTTGATTGGCGGCGCGGTAGCGGTTTTTTCCGTAACCCGATCGTCTTTTCTCACATGTTCGGAGGGGTGTTTGTAGCCTGTTTTTCGACGATTGCTCTTTGGGGCCGTTCTAGATATCGAATCAGCATGGGATTGGTCCTTCTGCTATCGATGACCTGCTTGTTCCTGAGCCTCTCGAGAGGTAGCTGGTTGGCTGCCCTTTTAATAGTTCCGTTCTGGATTTTGCTTTTGGAAAAGAAGTGGCGTCGTGCTGGAATCGGAGTGGCTTTCGTCGGAGGCGTAATCGCTCTGGTTGCATTGCTTACCTCGGATAGTGCCATGTCGAGGATTCGCGAGGGCGTAGACTTTCAATCGGAAAGCGTTAGATTGAGGCTTGAGGTATGGAAGGCATCTTCTGAAATACTCAAAGATTATCCGATGGGGATTGGATTCTCTAACGCGATGGCCATTTATCCCGAGTATTACAAAGAACTCGGGATTGTGCAGGGCGATCACAAGCTGTTCCATGCTCACAATGAGTTTTTTGAAGTGTTACTCGGAACGGGAGTAATTGGTTTTGCGATCTACATGACCCTCTCAGTGGGGTTTCTTTTTTTGACGTGGGGACTCGTCCGCCATTACCAGAGAGAGAATGACAGGTGGCGTGAAGGACTGGCAATGGCCAGCTTTTGCGTCCAGGTTTTCATCAGTGCCTGTGCGATGACAGACCAGATTCCAACACCGACGCGGATCTTCCTGGTGGTTTGTTGGATTGTTGCACTGGTTCTCTGGCGAGAGAAAACACTGGAAGGAGAGACTGCTTGGTTAGAGATCAGGCGACGCGCCACTCAAGATTGATCAGGCTTAATCACCACGGCGACCATCGACTCTGATGAAAGGAACTCTTTCGCGAGTGCATTCACCTCATCGACAGTGATGTTCTTGTAGTCGTCGACGAATGAGCGAGACCAGTCGAGCCGCTCAGGATATTCCTGACTTGATTCGAGAACACTGCCCATCCAGTAGCGATTGGTTCGGCGCATTTCCTCGATGGATGTGACCTGCGGTTTTTTGGCCCGATCCAATTCGTCCTCAGTAATGCTTTCACCGGTTGCGAGATCATCCGCAATCTGGGCCACCACCTGAGTCACGGCTTCGGCCTGATCAGGAGCCACTGTTACAGAGGCAAAAAGGTATCCGTAGTCAGTCCAGGTATCACTTGGGAGGTTGTGAGCAAAAGGGCTGTAAGCATCGCCAAGTTCCTCGCGAATTTTGACTCGAAGTCGATCGTCCATGATAGCGGAGAGCATGCTGAGACGACGGGTTTTCTCAATGTCGTAGATGTCGATGGTTGGCCAGTGGATGACGGCCATCGCTTTCGGGATTTCCGACTCAAACGTAAACACTTTCGACCCCGCTTCGGGGAAGGAAACCAGACGCTCTTCAGAGTAGTCTGGTTTTTTCGCGTTCCGCTCGGGGAGATTGCCGAAGGTGGAAGCCACCAGGTCGATGGCTTCGTCGAGATCAAAGCTGCCCACGATGGAGATCTCGAGGTAGGCGGTTGCGAGCTCCGGTGTCAGCCACTCTCTTGCCTGTGAAGTCGTCAGCGCTTCGAGGTCGGCCCTGGCAGGAAAGCCAAAACGGGTGTCCCCGGAATGAAGATACTTTGCCACTTCGTTCTGGGCAAACCCGCCCGGAGTGTGATTGAGCTGCTGGTAGATGTAGTCGAGCGCTTTCCGGAATTCCAGCGCAGCTTCCTCGCGATAGCCTGCGTTGGTCAGGTAGGCGCGCATGAGGGTCAGTTGAGCTCCGAGATCTTTCGGGGTTGTCTGCCCGGAAAGGGTGAAGGCATCGTCGTCGATTCCAAATGAGGAGCTCACCGACTCTCCCGCAAAAATCTGTTTCAGTTCGTCATGGCTGTGAGCCTCGAGGCCGCCCTTGTTGAAAACGCTGGAGGCAAAGAAGCTGAGACCGGGGCTTGGTTCAGTGATGCGACCGGATCCTATACGGGCTTTCACGTAAACCGTTTCGTCTTCGAAATCAGTCACCTTGAAATTGGCGCGCACGTTATTGGCGAATTTGATCTGGGTGACGGCAACGTCCTCGATATCGATGCGTTCGGCGATTTCGCCGCCATCGGGAAGTTCGCTGTAGGCGAAGGCGGCGACTTCCTTGTCCTTAGGCGCTGTCACAGCAACTTGACCGCTCTCTTCGTAAACGCCTCGAATCGCGGCGACGGCGTCTTCGACTTCGGCATTGCCCGAGAGCATGAGCAGGGTGTCTTCGGCATTTTCCCAAAGCTCGCGCAGTGAGTCACGGGTGGATTCCGTAGTGACGGAATCGAGCGCTTCTTTGACGCGGGGGAGATCGTCAGCCGGGCTGGTGAAGATCCGGCGTGAACCGATTCGGCGTGCGATCTCGTTGGCGAGGTCTCGCGACTTTCGGGTTCCCATCTGCTTGGCGGCTTCCTCGTAGAGGCGACCAATTACGGCTTTGGTTTCGGCGAGCTCGGAATCAGTGAATCCGTGCTCGAGGGCACG
>SPKZ01021426.1_pt1 | contig 13897 bp, 14 predicted proteins | sample 2456571 | NCBI WGS metagenome assembly SPKZ01 (sample SAMN11192286, study PRJNA482655) | marine metagenome | biome: ENVO:00000447; feature: ENVO:00000244|ENVO:00000211|ENVO:00000569|ENVO:00002023; material: ENVO:00002151; isolation source: ocean water from marine abyssalpelagic zone ...
GGCACCCCCGCCGGTAGCAGCCGCGATGCCCGCTGCGCCTCCCGTAGTGCCCGTGGCGCCGGTCGCTTACGCACCACCCGCGGCGCCCCCGATGCCCGTGGCGCCTCCTGCGCCACCCATCGCTGCTGCGCCTACGCAAGGCCTCCCGCCGCCTGGCCCGCCCGGAGGCATTCCGGCAGCCCCGGCAGTGCCCCCGCCCCCGGCCGCCGCTGGTATGCCGTCTGCGGTGCCGCCGGCAGCTCCCGTGGCATCGACTAACGATCTTGAGGGCGACGTCGCTAACGGGGGCACGCCCTTCTGATGGTGAAGAAAGCTAATAAAGCGGGCAAGAAGAAAGCCCCTGTGAAAGAGGCTACTCCGAAGGCTAAGAAGGTCGAGTCAGCTAAGAAGATCACGGCGGCGGGTTATATGGCCGACCTGTTGGCTTTGCGCGGTAAGGACGAACCGCCGGACTTCACGCCGATGGCTCAGCAAGCGTACACGGTGGTGACGGAGCGCATACCCACGGGTTCGCTTGCGCTCGACAAGCTGACCAATGGTGGTTGGCCTGTCGGGCGTATGACAGAAATCTGCGCCTGGGAGGGCGTGGGTAAGAGCACAATTCTTGACCAGTCCGTCGCGCAGTGTCAGCGCATGGGAGGCATAGCCATCGGCATTGACTCCGAGCGGGCGCGTGAGCTGAAGTACACGCAATTGCTGGGTGTCGACACTGAGAAGTTTATCATCGCCGAGGCGGAAACTCTGGAGGACAGTTTCTCCCAGATCGACAAGGTGATTGCTGTGCAGGAGAAGAAGCGCAAGCTGCTGAAAGGCAAGGTGCCGCCCATTTTGCTGGTGTGGGATTCGCTGGGGGGTACGCCTGCGAAGGCCGAGCTGAATGGGAAGCCTGAAGACGACCACGTGAGTGTGGCCGCCCGGCGCATCAACATGAACTTCAAGCGCATCGTGGGGAAGCTAATTGTGAACCGCATCGCGCTGGTGTTTGCGAATCACTTCTACAAAAACATAGGTGGCTTCGGTGGACTCAGCGCATACGGCGGCAAGGGCGTCAGGTACTACCCGTCGATCCGGCTGTGGCTTACGCGCGGTGACCACGTGAAGATCGGCACTGAGGTTACAGGTCACATAATCAAAGCGAAGCTGAAGAAGACGAAGGTCGGTAAGCCCCGCGAGCCCGAAGAGATTGGGCTGATTCATAACTCGGGAATTTCCAACGCGTGGACGTTATTCCACTGGGGTAAGTCGCACGGCATCGGCGGCGAGTACCCGGACCACAAGTGGATTGTGCAGCGTGGCTCGTACACGTACTTGGTGCCCCCGGGCGGGGAGACCATGCCGATCAAGCGTCAGCACGAGGGACTAGGGGTGCTCTTGACTGAGCACCCGGACATTTACCAACAATTCGCGGCCGCCTATATGGCCTCGTAGGACGAACATGGCAAAGCAAGCAAGGACGGCGAAGGTCGCTAAGAAGACCACGCGTAAGAAAGCGACGAAGAAGACTGCTCCCAAAAAAGCAGTCGAACCCAGTGCTGGCGAAAAATCGTGGAGGCAGATCGCGTTCGGAGATTTGCACGTCAACGCGGCGAACTTGCACCATGCGATCCGCGTGCTTGACCAGGTCGGCGAGCTTGCTGAGAAGCACGACGCGGACATCGTTTGCATGGGCGACTTTTGGGACGTGCGCGGTGTCCTGAACACGAGGCAGGTCTCTGAGGTACGCGCGGCAATCAATCGGTGGAGCCCGGAGCGTAAGAAGCGGTTCATACCCGGCAACCATGACCAGGTCAGTCTCGACGGACTGGTAAACGGTATGTGCGTGCTGGAGGGTTTGAACGGCGTAGAGGTGATTCACGAGCCCTTGGAGGTGGACGGGCTTGTGTTTCTGCCGTGGCGCGAGTTGCCTGACGAACAGCGGGCGCAGTTCGAGGGCATACAGACTAAGAACGCGACCATCTTCACGCACGCGGAGCTAGAGGGCGCTACGGCAAACAACGGGCATCGCTCGCGCGGGCACGTACCTACGTCGCTGATCGAGAGCAAGGCTCGGGCCTGCTACGTCAGCCACTACCACAAGTTCCAGCTGGTCGGCGACCGGTCCTGGTACATCGGCAGTCCCTTCGAGCAGAAGATTGACGAGGGCGGCATGATCCATGGGGTGGCACTGGTTACCAGTGGCACGCCAGTGCCTACGCTAATCGAGCTGGAGGGGTTCCCGAAGCACCACATCATTACCGTCGCCGACGATGACGGTACGGCCTCGTGGGTCCAGCATGTCCAGCAGGGAGACATCGTCGAGTTCCGCGTGACTCCCGAAGAGGCAGGCGGTGAAGTGCATAAGGCTATGCAGACCGTAGTGGACAACCTGCCTAAGGAGTGCATCCGCCAACGGATTGTTAAACCAGACGCCGAGGAGTCTGTGCCGCAGTTCGCGCTGGGCTTGGATGACGCTCTTGAGGCGTATGTAGCGGGCGCGGAGGACGGTTCTGACGAACTGTTGACCAAGGGCCGTGACTACCTGGCGAGTTTGCCGGAGGCGCGCGCTATGGCTCCGCTAGGTCATCGGGTTGTGCTCGACAGGCTAGTCACTGAGAACTTTTGCGCGCTAGCTGGGAAACTGGAAGTTCCGGTCGGAGACATCGACCGAGGGCTCATACGCGGCCCCATTCGGTACGGCAAGACTGCGGTCCTCGACGCGTCTATGTGGTGCCTGTACGACGCCACGACGCCCCGCAAAGCCGGGGCTAGTGGGGCCACCCTGAAGGCCGACAACGTAATCAACGACGTGGCAAGCGCTTGCTCGGTCACTACCTACTGGTCAGTTACCAAGGCCGACGGCGAGGTGGTGAAGTTAGCGATTAAACGCACGCGCAAACGCGGCAAGGCGAGCAAGGTCACCATCGCCGGCTTAGACATGCCCGATGGCATTAGCGATCAGGATGCCCTGATCGAGCACGCCGTAGGATTGAACCACACGCTGTGGCGCGCGTGTGTGTCGTTAGGGCAGGGCGCAACGTCAAACTTCGTCACGGGCACGGACAGCGCGCGCAAGAAACTGCTGTCGACGGTGTTCGGTCTGGATGTATGCCCGTCAGCTTTGAAGCTGGCGAAAAACGATGCAATCGAAGCCGACGCGACTGTGAATCAGAATCTGAACGACGCAGGCCGAGCGGAGGCTAGGCGTAGTGAACTGCAGGCCCAAGACATGAGCGCCGAGGTCTCTTCGTGGGACGAGAGGCATAAGGCGTCGCTTGAGGGTGCGGCGACGCGGGGCATCGAGCTGAAGGCTAAGCTCGCAGAGACAAAGACCACGCTAGCCGGTGAAGAAGAGTGGCTAACCCTACGCACTCAGCACGAGGAAAACATCGCGGCCCAGACTGGCAAGCTAGTGACAATGACACCGGCCAACCGCATCGGTCAACTACAGCGTCAATACGGCACCATCGAGGCGGAGAGGTCGGCCCTTGTCGCCTCGGGAGAGAAGCTGAAGAAGTCTTACGCCGACGGCATCGAGGCTAGCAACCACGGCACAGACCTAGCCTGCGATACATGCGGGCAGCCACTACCTACGGGTTCCGCAGATCAGCAGTTGGAGGCGTACGAGGGCCAGATTAGATCGAACAGTGAGGAGCAGAAGACCTTGGGCGTGCGCTTGTCGAACGTGGCTATGGAGCTGGACCAGCTGAATACAACAGGCACGTCCGAGCGCGGAGCTATCGAGGAATCGATAACGGAATCACGCGGGGCACTGGAGAAGTGCCGCGAGGCGTTGACGGCGTTCACGCGCATACGCCAGTCTGTAGAGAGCATGACTCACGAGCTAGAAAATGCTCGTACGGATTTTAGGAAGTCTGAAGCTTCCAAGAATCCATTCACTAGCCGACAGGCTGAGAACCAAGCCCGGATTGAAGAGCTGACCGGCGAGATTGATAGTTCCACAGAGGCCGCGGTTGTCGCACAGGCTGAGGCTGACGACGCTCGCTTCTGGGTCGTTGGTTTCGGCAACAAGGGGATTCCCGCGCTGGTGCTGAAGACGGCGCTGTACGACTTGGAAAACCTCGCGGCGGGCTACCTGTCGGACATGACCGCAGGCACCCTAGCGCCGCGGCTGTCGATGGAGAAAGACGACCTGCTGGTCGAGTTCACAGAGCAGACGGTGGAGGGCACGACCCAGGACCGCCAGTACCAACAGCTGAGCGGAGGCCAGCGCCGGTGTGCAGAGCTAGCGTTTTCACCGTTCGCGCTGTCAGACCTAATATTCTCGCGCATGGGGGTGTCTGTGGGCTTGCTGACGGTGGACGAGCTGACGACGCACCTGGGAAGCGAAGAAAAACAGAGGGTCTGCGACATACTGGAGCGCAGCAACAGGACTACCATCCTGGTGGTGGACCATGACAAGGAAGTCCAGGGGCGTTTCTCGACGCTGCTCGACTTGAAACGAGGGCCCGAGGGGGTCAGCTTGGAGATAGTGTAATGCCGAAGAAAGCACCGGCCCGCGTAGCTGCGGATCGATTGAAACTGCAGGACAAGAAACGTAAGACCAAGCGAAAGCAGCGACTCAAGAAAGGCACTACGCATTGGTTTGAGCTGAAAGCCGCATTCGATCCGACGGACGGCATCGTGGTGCCCGGCGGGGCGGGGTTCATGCGCGGGGCGCTGGAAGACTTTGTCGTGGTGTCGGTAGGGCCTGAGGTATCGCAGGCTGTCATCGCCGCGATGGGCGCGCAGTTGAATGAGATTGGCGTCAAGGTTATGGTCGTGCGTAATGGTGTAGAGTTCCTACGCCTACGCGTATGCGATGAAGCTCAAGAAAAGAAGCTAGATAAGATTCTGAAGGCCAACGATGAAGCAGCCAAAAACGAACAAGACAACAGTGGTGTCCCTGCGTCCGCGCCAACTGACGGTGCTGTGCGTTGATCCAGGCTTTCGCAATATGGGTTGGGGAGTGGTGTGCGTCAGCACGGAGAGCGGTCCGTATATTCGAGCAATGGGCGTCATACGAACGAAGCCGTCGCCCAAGAAACTCAAGACGCTAAAGAGTGCGGACAACGCGCGCACGATTCGTGAGCTGGCTGCCGGTCTGTACGGCTACTTGGTGCAGTACGACGTGGACATGATTGCTTACGAGGCATTCAGTATGCCTCAGCGAGCATCGAAGTCGTCAGCGACGAAGATCGGAATGCCCTACGGAATATTGGGTGCGCTGAGCGTGTGCCACGACATACCGACCGAGCAATTCACGCCACAGCAGGTCAAGAACACGTTGTGCGGTAAGGCGAACGCGAGCAAGGATGACGTGGAGTTAGAGGTGAAGCTCAGGTTCGCTGGTACACCTTCGGACTACGGGATTAGCGCGTTCCTGAAGGCCGTACCCGCGGGCTCGCGCAACCACGCGTGGGATGCGCTCGCGTGTTTCGCCGTGCTGGAGGCCAGTGATGTCTACAGGGCTTTGAGACGAGGCTACTCGCGTGCATGACCGCTGGCACCGTGATGTCTGTAAAGCCGTGGACGTGTGTGTCGCGGCTATGCGTCGAGACGGTGCTTCGGTGTCGGTTCAGTACGCGCATAAAGGCGAGGGGCTGCACACGACGGTGGTGCCTGAGTTCAAGATTCTTACGGGCTACTGTCGTGCGCGCGATCCACAGGATGTTGTCAAACTCCGTTGGTCTAAGTGCCGAGCCGAGAACCGGCACCTGTGGAACTTAGGCGACTGGATTGCGTCGGTCGATACGTCGGCGCTTACTAATGACCAGTACGCGGAGTACATGAAAGTGCGACGGCATGGCTGAGAAGAAAAAGAGCACCAAGGTAGCGAAGAAAAAGATTCGCAAGAAGCGCAAAAAGAAGGTCGTTAAAACTGACCTGCTAGGGCGTAAGCTGCCCGCAGATGTCCCTCAGCTAGGGCTCGCATTGAAAGAGCAGCGCGCCATTATCAGGAAGACTTCTGCGACTGATTACATTACGGACACCGAGGGGCACGCCGTACGCTGGCACTACGAGCGTGAAGATCGTGTTTACGCCAAAGTCGTTAAGTTCGGCGTGTTTTTGCACTGGTCTGAAATAGACAAGTGGTCCCCGCGGCGCGACGAGTTTTGGACCGAGGTTGAGGAGCGTGTTCGCGCGCACATGGGTGACGAGAGCCTGAAGTTCCGGATTAAACATCTCGCCAAGCTCGGTGAGATGGCCACCCTGTTCGAGAACTTGCTCAAGCCGTTGCAGGACAAGGATGGCAACCCATTGCTGGACGACGAGGGTATGCAGCGCTTTGCGGCTGAGTTGCCGAAGCTGGACAAGCTTGCGGACATGTACCTAAAGCTTACCGAGCGCTCGCTTGTATTGCGGGGCGAGGTCACGAAGCGGTCGGAGACTGTGAACGAAGCAGCCCCAATTACGGCGCACACCAAGACACCCACGCTGCGTGCGCGAGCGACAGACGTCAAGGCGATGGCCCGGCACTTGTTACGGGAGCGTGTACCTGAGTTAGCAGAGGAGGACGAAGATGAAGATTTACTCGGAAGCGATCATATATTGGCAGAAGAAGGGGGCGCCGACGCTGAAGGAAGCGATGTCGAAGTTGGCAGCCCAAGTGACGCGGGCACATGAGTCGGGGTACTCACTGGTCCAGTACCAAGTCGTGCCTGAGCTGAAGCTGATCACAGTGCTGTTCGAGCGTGGTTCCGATGACGCGGAGCCACCTAAGGCAGGCACCAATAACCTGACGGATGAGTTTTAATGGACCTGAAACAAGCAGACTCGTACAAGCGCCGAATCTATACCCTAGAGGGCGAATCTCTGGACAACGCCCGCCGCATCGAGCTGCTCGTGAAGGTGGACGGCAAAAAGCTCGTACACGTACAGGCGCGTGAGCCGGGCATCCTGGCCTTCGTCAGCAAGCCGGACGACCAGGGCTTTGAGATCCACGTCGTAGAAGTCGGCGGCTCATCGTTTCAGGACGTTGCGGTGCCCGGCGACGACACCCTGGCAGAAATCTTAGATTGGCAGGTTTCTGCGATGGACCTGATTCCGTGAAACAACCGCGTAAGACTTCGCCGTACGTGGTCAATGCAGGGAATTCTCTCTCTCTATCGAGAGGGTTGTTCTGCTACCCGGACAACTACTTCGGCGCTACCATTACGGACCCGCCCTACGACAAACACACTCACGACCGGAAGTGGACGGGGGCGAAGCAGGCAGCTAGGGGCGCTAAGGTCACGTTTGCACCGATGACTGACGAGGACCGGTATATTGCGGCCGGGGAGATCACGCGGACGACCAGTGGCTGGGCGGTAGTATTTTGCGAAGACCAGGCAATTGGCGAGTGGCGGGACGCATTCACGGCACACGGCGCGCTACGCTGGGCTGGGTGCATCTGGACCAAACCCAACGGCACCCCCCAGTTCCGCGGCGAGGGCCCTGCACAGGCCTGCGAACACATCGTTGTGAGCTGGTGCGGCGAGGGCCGTCCCGCGTGGAACGGCGGAGGCAAAATAGGCCATTACGTTTGCGCGGTGAGTCCGCCGAACGTACGCCGTCACGAGACGGAGAAGCCCCTACGGCTCATGACTCAGCTAGTGCTCGACTTCACACGCCCCGGCGACGTTATCTCCGACCCGTACCTAGGTGGCGGCCAGACTGGTGTTGCCGCGAGGCGATGCGGACGGAATATTGTCGGCTGGGAACTGGACGCCGAGATGGCAGCCGTAGCAGAGTCGGCAATCTCCAAGACGCGTGAGCAGATGAGTCTGGAAGCGCATTTCAAGGCTCGCGCCGGTGCGTTCGGCCAAGTTCCTGATCCCACCCCCACCCCAGAACAGACGAGGCTATTTTGACGACCACAAAAATACCCCAGTACGGCGACCCAGAACTGCTCCCTAAGGGAACAGTTCGCGCTGACGCCGGAGCACCCAGCGTCTACAGCGAACAAGAATTCTACCTCGCGCCCGACATCAAGGGTTTGCCGTGGACCCGGCACCGCGGCGATGAGTGGACCGTTCAAGAGTTTCGAGCAGTGGTGTTCGCGTGGCTCTTGGCGTTCATTGACGAGCGCGGTTGGGTGAAGGCGTGGCACGTCAAAGAAGTCGCTACTGGCGTGCGCAGCGGGCGCCTACCGCCGCCGCAGCACCATCTAGTTTTCACGCTTACGCCGCACACGGGCGAGCCGATTGAAGTTGGAATTGCGTTCCCGGAAAAGTCGCGCACGTCAGAACGCGCAAACGCTATCCTCTCTGGGCTCGGTACTAACTTCGATGATCTGTTTGCAAAACAGTCGTAAGTTCATAGAATCCCCACGGCGGTCACGCGCTTAGTTCTTTTGCCCCCCAGGGGACTACGGGTGTGGCCGTCATTTACCCTGGGAGGTCTGTTTTGAAACTGCTGTTACGTCAAGGAACCCACGACTCGGAAGTCATCGCCGTCAAAGAGCTACTGCGAAAGCAGGGCTACTGGACCGGCGAGGCGGGAAACAAGTTTACGGCTGCGTTGCACGACGCGGTGTACCAGTTTCAAACAGAACACCAAAATTCCAAGGGGGAGTGGTGCAAGCCCGACGGCGTAGTCGGCGACGAGACGCGCTGGGCGCTCAAGCACCCCAGTGGGAAGGCTCAGCGGTCGTTCCTGCAGAAGAGCGGGTCGCTACCCAAAGGGCTCTCAGCCCAGCGTAGGGAGCTGCTAGAGCTGGCTCTTGAGCACCACGGCGCGAGCGAGCGGCCCAACGGCTCGAACCGCGGCCCCCGCATCGACAAGTTTTTCCCCAAGTGGGCACTCGGCACGGCCTGGTGCTGCTGGTTCGTGACCTGGCTCGCCAAGCAGGTCATCGGCGTCCACGTGCTGGGCGAGCGGGCCGGCGCATGTTCCCGCGCATGGGCCCTGGCAAAAAAGAAGAGCATGGCCCGCCCGAAGGCCTCCAATGATCCCACGCCAGGCGACGCATTCGTCATGCTGTACCGCAACAGCAGAGGCCTGCTGACCGGCAAGGGTCACATCGGCATTGTCTACTGGGTCTCCAAGAACGGAGAGAAGATTGCCACCATCGAGGGCAATTGCGGAAACCGTGTGAAGATCGGAATCCGCGACCTAAGTGACCCGAACATCGTCGGCTTCATCGACTTCTGGTGCGACGGCCACACGCTCGACGTGCAGCGTGGGCTCGTAAAGGCGGCGAACGTCGGTCGTGCCGGCACCCGTTAGTACCAAGAAGGGTCGACGGTCGAAGAAGAAGCCTGCGCCCCTACCCGGGCGGCCCGGCGCCCTGATTGAGTTAGATCCAGGTCCGAACGCGGGCGCAACCATTGTTGCCGAGGCTGGCGGCGAGGGTGACATGTCTGAGGCGTACACCGACTGCCTCAAGCAGTCACTAGCGCTGTTTGCCAAGGACGTGCTGGGCATGGAGGTGGCGCCGCACATCGAGTCGTGGAGCGAGTTGGTGCACGCAGAATCGAGGCTCGCTATTCTTGCCGCCCGAGACCACGGCAAGAGCGCATTCTTTAGCTACGCGTACCCGCTGTGGCGCGCGTGGTCAGAGCCCGGCTGCGAGGTCTACCTGTTCAGCAAGACGCTAGAGCAGGCTCAGGACTTTCTGTCGATCATCATCTACGGGCGGAACAACCTTCGGGGCGTCGAGGATGTTCCTGATTTGGCGTACCTGATGCCGACAAAGGAAGACTTCCGCACTAACCCGCGCGTGAGGCTCAACAAGTCGGACGTGATTTTCACCAACGGCTCGCGCATCCGGTGCGTCGGCTACGGGAAGGCGATTCGAGGGCGCCACCCCAAGTACGTGGTGCTCGACGACGTGTTGAACGACAACGACATGTGGTCCGAAACGGAACGACGCAAGAACATCAGCTACTACCAATCGGCCATCGTCAACATGGTGATGCCCAGCGAGCAGTACGAGGGCCATTTCGAGGGCGGCCAAGCCATCGTCATCGGTACGCCCTACCACTTAGCGGACCTGTACTCGTGGCTTGAGACCAACGAGATTTACGCGTTCCGGCGGTTCCCGGGGATCACTACGCGCAAGGGCGCGCCCGCGGCGTTGTTTCCGTGGCGGTGGTCGCTCAAGCAGTTGCTTCGGAAGAAGAAGGAAATTGGGCCCGTCGCGTTCAGTCGCGAGATCCTATGTGTTCCAGTTACGGACGACATCTCGATCTTCCCGAGCTACCTTTTCCCGCCGCTCTACGACCACCAGCTCACGCTGCGGCCGACCAAGGCCGAGATGGAAGCCCGTGGCTGGGAGACGGTGATGGGCATCGACATCGCCCGTTCTGCGAGCGTAGGGGCGGACTACTTCGTCATTTTCACGATGGCTAAGGACCAGCAGGGTCAGCGGTTCATCGTCGACATCAACCGCACAAAAGGGCTGCCCTTCAACAGGCAGCTCGAATTGATGGCCCGTGAGGCGGAGAAGTACAACCCCGGCCTGGTCTACATCGAGAGCAATGCCATGCAGCAAATCTACACCGATGAGATGCGCCGCATGACCGACATACCCGTCAAAGAGTTCCTGACGTTAGCCACGAATAAATATCCATTGGACAAGGGTGTGCCGGGGCTACGAATCATCCTGGAGAATCAAAAGTTGACCATCCCGCGGGGCGATGAGTACTCGCGGACGCAGACCGACATCTGGCAGGCGGAGGCGAGCCAGTTCGGTTACATCGATGGCAAGCTGCAAGGCATTGGCATCCACGACGACACCGTGATGGCGTGGTGGTTCGCAGAGGAAGCCACGAAGGCCGGCGGGTTCAGCTTTGCGTTTGGCGATGACGATGGGACGCCCGGGTCCTTTGACGATGACGAAGGGGAAGGTGACGACTACACCGATATCCTTCTGGGGGACCCGAAGGAGCGAGGCAACGACTCTGCGTTGTTCTAGCTTCGGACACATGCTCGCGCGGAAAGGTTGGATAGTTGCGAATCTACGGGTACAGTCTTGGCCTGTGATTCGGCCCTTTGGGGTCAACCAAAACGATTCCAATTAGGAGAAACACATGGCACGCGAGTCTTACGCACAAAAGCAGATCCCCACAGGGGTCGACAGTATTCCCCACCCCACCCAACGCGAACTAGCCAATGGCCAGTTCAAGTACGCCAGCGAGGTATTCTACGCAGTCGTTCTTGGCGCGGGCGGTGCCGGCGCAGAGCTGGAGGGCATCCCCTTCGAGCCCGTTGAGGTCAAGACCATCAACAAAGACGCCATCGGCATGAACAGCAGCTTCGTTGATGGCGGCGCTATCAACCTGGTTACTGGTGCCGCAGGTACTGCCGTACCCGTCGCCGTTGACGGCGAGACATACACCGCTTCCATCCCCACAGCTTTGGCTCCGGATGGCGAGAACGTGTACGTGATCTGCACCGGCGCACGCGGACTGTAAATCAGTTTTCAGGGTTGTAACCCCGTGCGCGTGAGTCCTTGCGCGTGCGGGGTGGGCTGGTGGTTTTTGCTTGGGTGTGAGTAACCATCAAACGTCGAGTCAGGGGAAAGCTCGGCACTTTCAATTGTGGGAGCTAAAATGCGCTTGCGAAAAGGATTTGGGTCGGAGGTAGAGGGAAACTCTGGCCGACCTGCGTCTATGAACGCAGGAGGCGTCACGAAACTGCGTTACCGCGCGGCTGCCGGCTTGGGTGAATACCAGGCCGCTCAGATCGCGGTGCAGCGCATGATGCGTACGACCGACGAGCACGCCGAGCCCCCGCGGCATGTCGTGGTCATCGAGGACGTTACGCGCGGTCTCGGGATTGATCCTGTCGACGCTCAGCGCATTCGCAACGTCATCGAGAACACCAACGTCACGTTCCTACCCAAGACCCAGACGATGCGTCTCTCGCTCGCCAAAGGCCGGCTGGTAGAGATGCTTCGCGCGATGCGTGAACGGGTAGACGGCGACGTACGGATGGAGATCACCAAGCGAGCTATGTCCTGGTGGCGCAAGTCGGCGGACACGGACCTGTCCCGAAGCCGTACAGTCGGCGCCATTCAGTGGAAGAAAAGCGAACGCCCTCGCCTGCTCATCAAAGCGGCCACGGGCGGGAAGTACTACCGCCGTGTCGCCACGGGGAATAAGAAGCACCCGTACAAATATTACTACTCGAAGGCGCAGTACGACCGCGCGCACGGGGAGCAGGCCCATACGCACGGGCCCGACGTAGCAGCCGCTCGCGCTGAAGCTCGGCTGGTCAAGAAGTCGTTCGTCTACATAGAGCCGGGGAACCGATGAGAGCCAAGTTCATACTCCCCGGCAACGCGTTCACGCGGCCTACCATCGCCCACAACGAGCGGCCGAAGCCCGTGCCCGGATTGAAACACCCGCCGAGCCCCTATGAATTCTCGGCGGCATACAGCGTGTCGTTCGACAAGGCCGCGTTCCCCAAGCGTCGCGACGCGGCCGAGTGGGTGAAGATGAACGGCAAGGCCCATGGCGTACGCATGGCATCCATGACGAGCGCGGGCGACGCGTGGAACATGAGGCAGGGAAGCTCCGAGCCCCCCACCGGCCGCAAGATTGTCGCGCCGGGGGTGTACGCGAACATCTGCCGGATGACGAAGGGGAACCCGTTTCCAGTAATGGCCCAGGTTGGGGCAGGCGTGAATCGAGGCGCGAGTGGCATCGGGATCAAGACCCCGGAGATGCCGAACTTCTACGCGATTCACTTTTCGCCAGAAGCAGAGAAGCGCCAAGCGGTGGAAGCGAAGCAGTCCGAGAACCGCCGCCGGTCGGGCTACAGGGACTTCTCGACGACGGGAATGCACGGAACACCGCCGGCAGCCGGACCAGTGAGACGCTACAAGCCGGGCGAGACCGCCACGGCCGATTTAGCCTCACGCGCGAACCGCGAATTTCTTACATCGGATGAGATCAAACAGCACCGGCGCCGAATAAAGCGCGGGCTGACTATTGGCTACGACACTCTGCAGAGTGGGAAGCCACGCGGGAAGAATAAGACATGAGCCACATTGACGACCTCGGAGACCTCCTCAGCAAAGCAGGCGGCCACAAGTACAAATCTCGCAAAATGGTCGGGGGTACCTGGCACTACGACTACGGTACCGGCGAGCACGAGTCTCCCCGCAAAGGGCGTCACGCGCTAGACGTGGTGCTTACTCCGGAGGGCGCTACGGGTTGGAGGGATTTGTCCAAAGAGGACAAGAAGGCCACGGCCGCGATCAAGACGGCTAGCAAACGAGTGGAGACGCTAGCTGCAAGTCGCATAAGCGCTAACCGCGAGGACCACGCGCAACACCTGAAAGAGCACGCGAAGTTCGGAAGGCTGCTGGACAAGATTTCATTGACGGCCACTTATCACAAGCAGAGCGGGAACGACGCAGGCCATCAAGCGTTGATGGCCGAGCATGACAGTTTGCGTGACTCATGGGGCGAGGCGCGCAGCCAGGCTCAGCGAAACGAGAGTGCTGCACTTAGCCAAGCGAGCTGGGACGCTAACCAGGCCGCCCAGGATGAGCGCGAGGAGCGCATGAGAAACGATTGGACACGTAAATCTATGGACCACATTGACGCACTAGGCGACCTGGTAAAGGGTTTCGGCAACGAAGGCGACAACCGCGGCGACGGCAAGAACGACGCGACCAACAACCCGCCACCGGGAGCAAAGAAGACCGCTCCAGCAGGCAACAAGCCGCCCAGCAAGCCAGGCGAAGAAGAGAAACCCGACACGGCCAAGCCGGGCGATTCGAATGCAGGCGGTAAGCAGTACGCCACCAAAATTGAGGGTGAAGAAGGAGAGTTCGAGTTCGTGTACCAGGCCGAGGGCGAGCGAGATCCGGACGCGCGATTCATTGTTTCCGCGGAGACTTCCGACGGCGCACATTGGGAGCTGCCCCACCACGGCGAGAACTACGACAAGTTCAAGCAGTGGAAGTCCGCCAAGAAGCAGGGGA
>SPKZ01011173.1_pt1 | contig 13894 bp, 25 predicted proteins | sample 2456571 | NCBI WGS metagenome assembly SPKZ01 (sample SAMN11192286, study PRJNA482655) | marine metagenome | biome: ENVO:00000447; feature: ENVO:00000244|ENVO:00000211|ENVO:00000569|ENVO:00002023; material: ENVO:00002151; isolation source: ocean water from marine abyssalpelagic zone ...
CCAGGCCAGTTATCCAACCGCATGCCCAAGCTGAGTCCCATGGTGCTGAGGATTTCTTTGATTTCCTTCAGCGATTTACGGCCAAAGTTCTTCGTCTTGAGCATGTCTTGCTCAGAGCGTTGAACCAGTTCGCCGATCAAAGTAATATTTGCGTTCTGTAGGCAATTTGCACTGCGGACCGACAACTCCAGCTCGTCGACCGAGCGGAAGAGGTTCTCATTGAGGGGCTCATCCTGCGGGCCCGGCGCCTGGTAGATGGTCTCTTCCGTCTCTTCGAAGTTGATCCAGATGGAGAGTTGCTCTTTCAGAATCTTCGCGGCATATGCAACGGCGTCAGCCGGTGCGACGGCGCCGTTAGTCCAAACCTCAAGCACGAGCTTGTCGTAGTCGGTCACTTGACCCACACGAGCGTTCTGGACGGTGTAGTTCACCTTACGAATGGGGGAGAACAGCGAATCAACCGGGATCGTGCCAATCGGCATGGTCGGGCTCTTGTTCTTATCCGCGGGAACATAGCCACGACGAACACCCACCGTCAGCTCGATTGAAAGCGGACCCTTCTTGTCGAGCGTCGCAATCTGGAGATCCGGGTTACAAATCTCGAGGTCCTCGACCAGCTGAATGTCTCCAGCCAACACCGGACCCGGGCCCTCTTTGTCGAGACGAAGAGTGTAGGTCTTCGCGGTCTCAGCCTTGAAGACAACCTCTTTAAAGTTCAGCAACATGTCGGTGACGTCTTCAACGACGTCATTGACTGAGGTGAACTCATGCAGAGCGCCGTCAACGCGAACCGCGGTGATCGCCGCACCCTGAAGAGACGAGAGCAGTACACGACGAAGGGAGTTCCCAACGGTTACGCCGAATCCACGTTCCAGGGGTTCACAAGTGAACTTCCCGTAGGTGTCCGTGCTGCTGGAATCGATCTGAATCGATTTCGGCAAAATGAGATCGCGCCAGTTACGGCTCGTCATTGCATCAACCATGTGTTCATTCCTTCTTGCTGCGGCTCTCGCCTGAAAGCCTTGATTCGCGCGACCGTCCCAAACGGCGAGGGAACCAACTCCACTCGACCGCTCCGCGATCTGCCCGCGTAAAAAAGTAATTATCGTGAGTAATATTCAACCACGTACTGCTCGCGAATCATGGGCTCGTTGAGCTCCTCGCGAGGCGGAATCGAGGTGAAAGTCGCCATGAACTTCTCTTGGTCAACCTCAACCCAGCTCGGAACCTGGCGGGTCTGAGCGGAATCCAAAGCTGCTTTCACGTAGGCGATCTTCTGGCTCTTTTCACGAACCTCGATCTTGTCGCCAGGACTCACCCGGTAGCTCGGGATGTTGACTCGCTTGCCGTTCACATGAATGTGATTGTGGCGAACCAACTGACGAGCTTGGGCGCGAGTGACAGCGAAGCCACTGCGGTGAACGACGTTGTCTAGACGACGCTCCAGCATATTGATCATCTCTTCACCGGTACGCCCCTTAACGGAGGAGGCCTGCGTGTAGTAGCTGCGGAACTGCTTTTCGAGCAGGCCGTAGATCCGACGCGTCTTCTGCTTCTCGCGAAGCCGTAGACCGTACTCACTGAGCTTGTATCGGCCCTGGCCATGCTGCCCGGGGGGATAAGGACGACGAGTGACCGCACACTTCTCAGAGAAGCAGCGCCCACCTTTGAGGTAGAGCTTGGTGCCTTCGCGGCGACAGAGCCTGCAAACAGGACCTAGGTAACGTGCCATGGTCTTTCTTCTCTCAGACGCGGCGCCGCTTGGGAGGGCGGCAACCGTTGTGGGGGATGGGAGTTACGTCCCGAATCAGGGTGATTTTGAATCCAGCGGACTGGAGGGCGCGGAGAGCGCTTTCTCGTCCTGCGCCGGGGCCTTTGACGAACACGGCGACGGAGCGCATGCCGTGGTCCATAGCGCGGCGAGCGGCTTCTTCGGCTGCCAGCTGCGCGGCGAAGGGAGTGCTCTTGCGTGAGCCCTTGAACCCCCGGGCACCAGCCGTACACCAGGAGACGGCGTTGCCGTTCACATCGGTGATGGTGATCGCCGTGTTGTTAAATGTGGAGCGGATGTGCGCAATACCCATCGGGATATTTTTGCGGACGACTTTTTTCTTGCCGCCTTTTCGTTTCGCTTGAGCCATTTTTAGCTTTCCTTAAATCCGGTTCCGAGAACTAGCGTCGTCGCGACATGACGCCGCGCTTCGGGCCCTTGCGAGTACGGGCGTTGGTGTGAGTGCGCTGGCCATTCACCGGCAAGCCGCGGCGATGACGCAAACCCCGGTAGCAACCCAGGTCCATCAGTCGCTTGATGTTCTGCTGAACTTCTCGGCGGACGTCGCCTTCGACTTGGTAGTCAGACTCGATGATGTCGCGGATCGCTTTAACATCGACCTCCGTCAGTTCATCGACCTTGCGGTCCTCGGGGACTTTTGCCTTGGTGCAAATGTCCGCGGCGGTCTTATGACCGATTCCGTAGATGTATGGCAAAGCGTAACGAATCGCTTTGCGGCGGGGGAGGTCGATGCCTGCAATACGTGCCATGTGATTCCCTTTAACCCTGTCGCTGCTTGTGGCGAGGGTTGTCGCAGATCACCCGCACGACGCCTTGGCGACGGATGATTTTGCACTTGTCACAGATTTTTTTGACGCTGGGTCGAACTTTCATGTCTTGCCTGTAAGTCGTGTATCGGGCCCAGAGGGCCCTGCTGACTGAGATGTCAGCTTGAAATCTTTTGAGTGATTTGTGCGCGTTGACTGTCGTAGAGGGATATTTTCACTCGGACTCGGTCGCCCTTCAGGAGACGAACCATTCCGTGTTTGGCTGCAGTGCTGAGCCCTGCCCGGATAACCCGACCATCGTCCAACCTCACCCGAACCATGCCTTTCGGCAGTACCTCGGTAACCATGCCGATGTCAGAATCCTCTGCCATCGTGTCCTACTTTCGTCGCTTTGCCTTCGTCACTTCTCCTTCTCTAGTACCGCTACAATTCGCAGTGTTACTTCTTTTGGATCGCCCACGCCGTCTACCCGGCGAAGCAGCCCTTTTTCCTTATAGTAAGGAAGCAGAGCAGCAGTCATCTCGTCATACTGGTCGAGACGAATCTTGACCGTCTCCTCCAGATCATCCGCGCGGTGTTCCAGCTCGGCGTCAGGAGGCGGCGGATTGTACTTGAGATGGTATATCTGTCCAGTCCGAACATCCGTCCGACGAAGAGTAGCCCGCTCCATGAGGAGGTCCCTGTCCACGTCGATCTGCAACGCACAATCGAGCGGGGATTCGAGCTCTGCGAGCATCGCCCCGAGAGCATCAGCCTGAGCATCTGTTCGTGGGAATCCGTCCAGTATGAAGCCAGACTTGGTGTCGTCGCCGCCCAGTCGTTCCCTCACCAGACCGACGACGACCTCGTCGGGAACTAACTTCCCGGTGGACATGAAGGTCGCCGCTTGCTTGCCCAGCTCGGTGCCAGCGGCCGTGGCAGCCCGCAGCATGTCGCCTGTGGAGATTTGAGGAATCGAATGGCGCTCCCGCAGTATGGCGGCCTGGGTGCCTTTGCCACTCGCGGGGGGTCCTAGAATTACAATTCGCATTGATTCTTCTCCCTCAGGCCGGACGTCGACCGCTCAAGCGGTTGGTTTGGGGTCCAGTCAGGCCTTCATAGCTTCGGGTGATGAGATGCGCCTCTATCTGGCTGACGGTCTCTAGGGCAACACCCACGACGATCATCAGACTCGTGCCACCAAACTGGAACGGGATTCGAAAGATTTGCCCCACGATGGTCGGCACAACACAGATGGCCGACACGTACATGGCGCCACCAACGGTGAGTCGAGAGACCACGCGATCAATGTACTCGGCGGTCTGACGGCCCGGACGAATGCCGGGAATGTTTGCCTGCTGCTTCTTAAGATTATCCGCGACGTCCACTGGCTGGAACGTGACCGCCGTGTAGAAGAAGCAAAAGAACACAATTAGGGCCGCGAAAAGCGTATTGAAGACCCAATCGCCTCGTCCCAAGGTGGCACTCAGACCGCTCATTCCGGGGATGTTCATCGACGATAGCGTCGCCGGGAACATCAACAGACTGGAGGCGAAGATGGGCGGGATCATGCTCGCCATATTCACCTTGAGCGGTAGGTGCGCCGCTTGCCCACCGTAAATCCGCCGGCCGACGTTGCGCCTGGCGTACTGAATCGGGATGCGCCGCTGAGCCTTCTCGAAGAAGACGACAGTCCCGATGCACACCAGAAGGACGACGCTAATGACAGCGACAACTAGTGGCTGGAAGTCGCCAGCATTGGCCGCCCAGTAGTTACCCAACGCGCTGGGGATGCCACTGACGATGCTTGCAAAAATAATCAACGATATGCCGTTGCCAATACCGCGCTCGGTAGCCTGCTCGCCCATCCACATGATGAGACAAGTGCCTGTAGTCAGCGTGAGCATCGTCATCAAACGAAAACCCCAACCGGGCTCCGAGACGACGTCTGCGAAGCGGCCGCCGCCGACATCGGCGTTATTCAATCCCTCTAGGTACATCGACATACCGAAAGACTGGAAGATGCTGATAACGATCGTGCCATAGCGAGTGTACTGCTCGATTTTTCTGCGTCCGGCCTCGCCTTCCTTACGCATCTCCTCGACCTGCTTACTCACCATGCCCATGAGCTGCATGATGATGCTCGCCGAGATGTACGGCATGATGCCGAGAGCGAAGATCGAGAGGTTGGCGAGAGCCCCACCCGAGAACAGGTTGAACAGCCCGAGCAGTCCCGCCTGGCCCTTCACGACCGCAGCCATCACATGGCGATCCACACCGGGCGTCGTGATGAACACGCCGACGCGGTAAACCGCCACTATCATCAAGGTGAACAGCACCCGACGCCGAAGCTCGGGGATCTTGGTGATATTGGAGAATCCGGTGAAGGCAGCCATCGTGGCGTTCTTAGCTTAGCTTTGGGGCGCTGCAGGAGCGGTGACGTTGGCCTTGCCGCCGGCACTTTCGATCTTGGACACGGCGGACTTGCTGAATGAATCAGCCGTCACGACCAACTTCTTGGTCAGATCGCCGTCCCCGAGGATCTTGATTTTTACGCCACGACCTTGGACTAGGCGAGCGGCACGCAGTGCTTCCTCGTTGACCTCGGTGCCAGCATCGAATCGCTCGAGGACCGACACGTTGATCGAGACGGTCTTGATTGGCGAAGGCACGTTGAATCCGCGCTTCGGCAGACGACGCTGAATGGGAGTCTGACCACCCTGAAAGTGGACCTTGCCCATATGACCGCGAGACCTCTGGCCTTTGCTGCCGCGTCCACAGTTCTTGCCAACGCCCGAGCCAGGGCCACGCCCAACGCGACGCTCGGCTTTTTGCGCGCCGGCAGGTGCACTGAGTCGAGAGAGAATATCACTCATGACGAAACCTCTTCCACCTTCACCAGGTGAAGGACCTTCTTGACTATTCCGCGAAACGACGGAGTGTTGTCCACGGTCACGGTCTTGCCGATGCCGCGGAGACCCAGGCCTTCGAGAATACGACGTTGGGGATGGGAACGCCCGATCGTGCTACGGATCTGGGACAACTTGAGCTTCGGAGCACTCACTGTGCGGCCTCTTCAGGGGCAGCAGCCTTGGGCGCGTCAGCGAACTTGCCGATGGGGTACTCCGCCATGATCTCTTCGAGATCCTTGCCCCGAGCCGTGGCGATATCCGAAGCAGCCCGGAGTCCTTTGAGCGCAGCAACGGTTGCGTATACAGCGTTGTACATATTCGCCGAACCCAAACACTTAGTCAGGATGTCGTGAATGCCTGCGGACTCCACCACGGCTCGTACCGGACCGCCGGCAATAACGCCAGTACCCGGGGAGGCAGGACGGAGCAGAACTTTGCCGGCACCGAAACGCCCCACCACATGGTGCGGGATCGTGCCGCCAACCATCGGGATCTTAAACATGTTCTTCCGAGCCTGATCGTTACCCTTGCGGATGGCTTCGGGAACTTCTTTGGCTTTGCCGAGGCCTACGCCCACGGAACCGGCTTCATCACCGACGACGACGAGTGCCGCGAAGCTGAATCGACGGCCGCCCTGAACTACCTTGGCGACGCGATTGATGTGAATCACCCGCTCTTTGATGCGGTCGTCGTCCATGTTGTTTTCAAATGCCATGATAACTGACCTAGAAGTTGAGCCCGGCTTCGCGCGCGGCGTCTGCTAACGCCTTCACACGGCCGTGAAAGAGGAATCCGTTTCGGTCGAAAACAACTTTTTCGACCTTCTTTTCGAGACAGATCTTCGCGACTAGCGCGCCAACCTGTTTGGCAGCATCGGTCTTGCCTTCCGCTGCCTTGCCTTTGAGATCGCCGGACAGAGTGGAAGCCGCCGCAATGGTCGCGCCCGTCGTGTCGTCGATGACTTGTGCGTAGATGTGTCGGGCACTGCGGAACACGCTGAACCGCGGACGGGCCGGGGTACCAGAAACTTTATTCCGAATGCGAAACTTGCGCTTTTGACGCCCTGTGAGTTTTTTCGACATAAGATCCTCGGCTACTTCTTGCCGGCTTTGCCAGCCTTGCGGCGGACTTGCTCGCCCCGGTAACGAACACCCTTGCCGCCGTAGGGCTCGGGCGGACGGTAGGCGCGAATGGAAGCGGCAGCCTGGCCCACCGCTGCTTTGTCCGCAGAAGTTAGGATGATGACCGTTCCTTTGGTGTCCTTCGGAATCTCCGCCTCGACGCCTGGCGGCAACTCGTAGAGTTTCGCTTTTGCGAAACCGAGAGATAGATGCAAGACACGTCCCTTGAGCTCAGCCCGATAACCAGTTCCCTGCAGTTCTAAGACTCGAACGAAGCCTTCGGCGGTGCCGGTGACCATATTGGCAACCAGCGCCCGGGCGAGACCCTGTAGGCGAGGGGCATTCTTGCCCGGAGCGGTACTGCTCACCTTGAGCTGTTCGCCTTCGCGTACAACCGATACAAGAGCCGGCAAAGTGTACGAGAGCTTCCCCTTGGGACCTTGCACGTCCACCCTCTCGCCCGTCATCGTGACGTTGACGCCCTTGGGCACGTCGATGGGGCGCTTGCCCAGTCGCGACTGCAGCGGTTCAGTTTGAGCCGTAGGCATCACCACACCTCGCAGAGAAGCTCGCCGCCAACCTTCTTGTGGCGGGCTTGCTTGTCCGTCATCAGCCCCTGAGAGGTGCTGAGGATAGAAACACCCAGGCCACTGAGGACCCGCGGGATATCTGAGTGACCGACGTAGACACGGCGGCCTGGTCGAGAAACTCGGCGAATGCCTCGGAAGGCGGCAACACGGTCACCGTTGTACTTCAGAGCAACGACTAGCGCGGGGCGCTTGTCTTTGCCTTCTTCGGTACGAACGTCGGCCACGTAACCCTCTTCCTTAAGGATTTCAGCGATGGCTTTTTTCATTTTGCTCATCGGCATGTACGTCGCGGAATGCTGCGCCATGGCGGCATTGCGAATACGCGTGAGCATGTCTGCTATCGGGTCTGTCATCATAAGAGCACCTACTCCCTGTCCTGGATCCGATTACCAACTCGCCTTCGTCACACCGGGAAGCTCACCTTTGAGCGCCAGCAGACGGAAGCAAATTCGACACAGTTTAAAGTCACGATAAACACCGCGCGATCGAGCGCAGACGTAACAGCGAGAGACCTGCCGAGTAGAAAACTTCGGCGGCCGATTCATTTTTGCCCATTGGCTTGCTCGTGCCATTCGACCTAACTCCTGAAAGGCATTCCCAACTTACGAAGAAGCTCACGCCCCTCCTCGTTGGTCTTGGCTGTGGTCACGAAGGTGATGTTCATTCCCTTGATGACGTCGACTTTGTCGAAATCAATCTCGGGAAACACCAATTGTTCTTTGAGACCCAAAGTGTAGTTACCAGCGCCATCAAAGCCCTTGGGGCTGATACCGCGAAAATCTCGTACGCGAGGAAGAGTGACGGAGATCAGACGATCCACGAACTCCCACATGCGCTCCCGACGAAGCGTCACCATTACGCCGATGGGCATGCCCTCGCGCAGCTTGAAGCCTGCTATCGACTTTTTGGCGCGGGTGACGACGGGCTGCTGGCCGGCGATGGCAGCGACTTCTTTTACCGCCGCGTCGATAATCTTCGGATTACCGACCGCCTGACCCAGACCCATGTTGAGGACCACTCGCTGAATGCGGGGCACCTGCATTTGGTTCTTGTACTCGAACTGTTTCATCAGCGCGGGCACGATGTCTTTTAGGTACCGCGTCTTGAGACGCTGTTCTATAATTTCACTCATTACGCCCTCTGTGCCGGGATGACCGCGCCGCTCTTAGCAACTCGGACCTTTTTCCCATCTTGGGTTTCGTAACGGACACGCGTAGGCTTGCCGGACTCGGGGTCGATCGGCATCACCTTGGAGGCGTCCAACGGAGCCTCGGACTCGAGGATACCACCCGGACGTTGGGGAGTAGCCTTCAGATGACGCTTCACCATATTCACGCCTTCAACGACGACTTTGCTTTTGGCAGAGAGCACACGAGTGACCTTGCCTTGTTTGCCCTTGTCGTTGCCCCGAATGACCTGAACTTGGTCACCTGTTTGTAGGCGCTCCATCAGACCACCTCCGGCGCGAGCGAAACAATCTTCATGAACTTCTTGGCACGCAGCTCACGAGCGACGGGGCCAAAGATGCGGGTGCCGACAGGCTCCTTCTGAGCGTTGAGGAGTACAGCGCTGTTCGTATCAAAACGAACGTAGCTACCATCCATGCGGCGAACGATCTTCTTGGTGCGGACGACCACGGCTTTGGTCACCTCGCCCTTGCGAACTTTGCTGTTTGGCATGGCCTCTTTGACGCTGACCACGATGATGTCACCGACGGCCGCGTAGCGACGCCGTGAACCACCGAGCACCTTGATGCACATGACGACCTTAGCGCCGGAATTGTCGGCGACGTCGAGTCTAGAAAAGGCTTGAATCATCTCAGACTCCCTTTTCAACCAGACGGGAAACCGTCCAACGCTTGTGCTTTGACATCGGGCGATGCTCGACAATTTCGACCCGATCACCCACTTTGTAGGTGTTGTTCTGATCGTGCGCCTTGTAGCGCTTACGAACCTTCACGTACTTGCGGTACAGCGGCTCCATCTTGTAGCGAGTTACCTCGACAACGACGGTTTTCGACATCTTGTCGCTGGCAACACGGCCAACTAGGCGGCGCTTAAAGCTCGTTGCGGTCTCAGTTGTATCCTGTGCCTCGGTCACGACGCACTTCCTTCCGCGGTGTCGAGAGTGCGTGCCCGAAGAATGCCTTCGATGCGTGCGACGTCCCGACGAGTCTTGTTAATCACGCTCGTATCGTCGAGCTGACCCGTAAAGTTCTTCATCCGATGTCCGAAGAGGTCTTTCTTCATCATGTCGCGAAGTTCGACGAGATCCTCGGTGTTGCGCTCCCGCAAGTCTTTGGCGTTCATAGCGCACCGCGTTTCATGAATCGGGTTGCCACCGGCAACTTCATGCTGGCGACACGGAAGGCTTCTCGAGCAAGCTCCTCCTCGATACCGGCGATCTCGAACAGGACCTTGCCCGGCTTCACGACGGCGACCCAATGATCGACGGCGCCCTTGCCCTTACCCATTCGAACCTCGAGAGGCTTCTTGCTGATGGGTTTGTCCGGGAAGACTCGAATCCAGAGCTGACCACCGCGCTTGACCTTGCGCTGAATCGCCATACGACCCGCCTCGATCTGACGGGCGGTCAAGCGACCTCGCTCCAAAGTCTGGAGAGAATAGTCCCCGAAGGACACATCGCTGCCACGCCAGGCGAGACCGCGGTTCTTGCCCTTTTGTTGCTTGCGAAACTTAGTGCGTTTGGGAGAAAGCATTTCTTAATCCGTCCGAATTCCCGCTACTGCAGGAGGGTGCGAGACTTGCGCTGCAAGATTTCGCCCTTAAAGATCCAAACCTTGACGCCAATGATGCCGTAGGTCGTGCGTGCCTCAGCGAGGCCGTAATCGACGTCTGCTCGAAGCGTATGAAGAGGGACGCGTCCCTCGCGGTAGGTCTCGATGCGGCCCATCTCTGCGCCGCCAAGGCGACCGGCACAGCGAATCCGAATACCCTTGGCGCCGAACTTCATGGCGGTGCTCAGGGCCTTCTTCATGGCGCGGCGGAATGCGATCCGGCGTTCCAGCTGCGTAGCGATGTTCTCGGCGACAAGCTGCGCATTGGTTTCAGCCTTGCGGACCTCTTGGACGTCAATGAAGACCTCATTGTCCGTGAACGACTGAACGCCGGGGAACTTGGCTTCGCCCTTGACGCTGCCATCCATGTTTCCCAGCTTCAGAATCTCGATACCGCGGCCGCCTTTTCCGATGACCATGCCAGGTCGGGCGGTGAAGACGACCACCTTCACCTTGTTCGCGGCGCGCTCGATCTCAATGCCGGCGACGTTGGCGTTAAAGAGGTACTCTTTGACCGCGCGCTTGATGCGCAGGTCCTCGTGTAGCCACTTTGTGTAGTTATCGTCCTCGTACCATTTGCTGGTCCACGTCTTGATGACGCCAAGGCGAAAGCCGTAAGGATGTGTTTTTTGTCCCATGAATTTCTTATCCTGCTATTCGACGCGCTTAGCGCTCGTCCAGCTCGATATTGATGTGGCTGACGCCCTTGACGACCTGGGTCGCGCGGCCCATGGCACGAGGTCGCCAACGGCGCATGTGAGAGTCCGGGCCTTTGTCGACCGTGGCCTTGCTGATGTAGAGAGAATCTTGATCTACGTCCGGGCTCAGTTGCCGAGCATTCGCCAGCGCGCTGGCGATGAGCTTCCGCACGATGGGTGCGGCTGCCTTCGGTGTGAACTCTAGGATCTGCAGCGCCTCGCTGGCATCGCGTCCTCGAACGAGATTGATCACCATCCGCGCTTTACGTGGACTGATCCTCTGAAATTTGGCTTTTGCTTCGCTAATCATCCGACAGTTTCTCCAAGAGACCCGCCGTCCCAGGGAGCCCTAGGGCTCCCAGCCTCGCCAACCTGTGACGAGGGCCAAAACCCGAGGGCTCTGGCGAAAGGGACCGGGTAACTAACAGACGGACCTCGCTAACGCAAGGTCCATCCACTAGTAAACGGGTGCTCAGTAGTGTTTCTAGCGCTTCTTTCGATCGCCGGAGTGGCCACGGAAGGTCCGCGTCGGGGCAAACTCCCCAAACTTATGGCCAACCATGTTTTCAGAAATGAACACCGGAACGAATTTCCGGCCGTTGTGTACGGCGAACGTGAGTCCCACCGCTTCCGGGAAAATCGTCGAACGGCGTGACCACGTCTTGATGGCCTTCCGATCGCCGCTCTCTCGCGCCGTGTCGATTTTCTTTAGCAAATGACCGTCGATGAACGGTCCCTTCTTAATACTACGAGCCATGGATCATTTAGCCTTCCGCCGTCTTACGATCATGCCGTCAGTTCGCTTGTTGTTTCGAGTCTTGAGGCCCTTGGCCAGCTGACCCCAGGGAGAGCACGGGTGGCGCCCACCACTGGTTCGGCCTTCACCACCACCCATGGGATGGTCGACCGGGTTCATTGTTACGCCGCGGTTATGCGGCCGTCGTCCGAGCCAGCGCTTGCGGCCGGCCTTACCCAGACTGATGTGACGGTGGTCCGTGTTGGAGACCTGGCCAATTGTGGCCCGGCACTCAACATGGATTTTCCGAACTTCACCACTCGGCAGTTTCACGGTGGCGTACTTGCCTTCGCGAGCCATCAACTGAGCCGACACCCCAGCGGAGCGAACCAACTGGCCGCCCTTGCCTTTGCGTAACTCTAGGTTGTGAACAGCGCTGCCCACCGGGATGTGCTTGAGAGGCATCGCGTTGCCCGGCTTGATATCAGCGTTTCGGCTGGAGATGACTTCGTCACCCTTGGTCAATCCGTCGGGAGCCAGAATGTATGCCTTCTCGCCATCCTTGTAGTGGAGCAGCGCGATACGGGCCGAACGGTTCGGATCGTACTCGATGCTCGCCACTACGGCGGGCACGCCGATTTTGTTGCGCTTGAAATCGATGATTCGGTAGCGCTGCTTGTGACCACCGCCGCGAAACCGAGTAGTGATGCGACCGTAGTGGTTACGTCCACCCGATTTGGACTCGCCCTCGAGAAGAGCCTTGCAGGGCGTTGTGCCAGTTGTGATGTCTTTGAAATCACTGACAGAGTATTTCCGTCGTGCTGCCGAAGTCGGCTTGTAGTTACGAATTCCCACTGCTTATTCCTCAGATTCCTCGAAGAACGGAATGTCATCGCCAACCTTCAGGGTGACGATGGCTTTCTTCCAGTTGCTTCGTTTCGTAAAGCGACGACCCATGCGCTTCGTTTTGCCGCGCTGGATCAGGGTGTTTACGTCCGTAACCTTCACGTCGTAGAGCGCTTCAACAGCTTCTCGGACCTGGATCTTGTTAGCAGTCAGATCTACTTCAAAGATTACTTTGACCGGTGCCTCATCGCCGAGCTCGCGAAGGCGAGCGGCCTTCTCGGTCATGGCGATGGGACGCTTGATGATTTGGTCTGGTGTCAGATTCATGACTGGCTCCCGGTGCAGCGGGCGACGATCGCCATGGCTGCGTCCTTCGACACAACCACATGGTCGTGCCGTAGCAGGTCGTAGACGTTGATTCCTTCCGGCGGCAGAAACTGCGCCGACTGGAGGTTTCGAATCGACAGACGCAGATTCTCGTTGCCGATAGTGTCGACGACGAGCGTCTTCTTGGTTGCCTTGAGATCTCCCAAAACGCCGATGAGTTTCTTCGTCTTGATTTCACCTAGGTCGATATTCTCGACGACCGTGATCCGCTCCTCTTTCACAAGAAGGCTCAGAGCACCGGTCAGTGCACTCAAGCGAACTCGTCGCGACGGACGAGTGGACCAATCCTGCACCTTCGGGGGATGAGCACGACCACCACCGACAAAAATCGGCGCGCTGCGGGCACCGTGGCGAGCGCCGCCAGTGCCTTTCTGCCGATAGATCTTCTTCGAAGATCCCTTCACGGCAGAACGCTCTTTGGCAGCGGAAGTTCCAGCTCGGCGCGAAGCCAACTGGGCCGTCACGACCTCGTGGAACAAGTGTTCCTTGATTTCGGACGCGAAGACTTCGTCAGCGAGATCGATATCGCCGACTTTTTCGCGTTTTAAATTGAAGACATCTAGCTTGGGCATAGGGACCTCGGGGGCTAGCTCTTGATCTCGACGTCCACGCCGGCGGACAGATCGAGCTTCATCAAAGCGTCGAGCGTTGCCGGAGTGGGGTCTAGAATATCAATCATGCGTTTGTGGGTTCGGACTTCGAACTGCTCACGGGATTTTTTGTCGACGTGGGGTCCACGTAGAACGGTGTACCGACGAATCGTAGTCGGGAGGGGAATCGGACCCGCCACACGGGCACCCGTTCGCCGAGCTGTCTCAACAATGTCGGAAGTCGACTTGTCGAGTAGCTGGTGATCGAAGGCCTTGAGGCGGATTCGGATTTTGGTGCTTTCAGCCATAGTTTTCCTTATTTTCTCCGCTACTCGAGGATCTTAGTCACGACGCCAGCGCCGACCGTTTTGCCACCCTCACGGATTGCGAAACGCATCTGCTCTTCCATCGCTACCGTGGTGATGAGCTCGATTTCCATCGTGATGTTGTCGCCCGGCATCACCATCTTGACGCCTTCCGGCAGCATCACTGAGCCGATCACGTCCGTCGTTCGGATGTAGAACTGCGGGCGGTAGTTCGTGAAGAACGGCGTATGACGGCCGCCCTCTTCCTTCTTCAACACGTAAACCTCGCCCAAGAACTTCTTGTGCGGGTTGATTGTGCCCGGCGCTGCCAAACACTGGCCTCGCTCGATTTCCTCTTTGTCGATGCCGCGCAG
>SPKZ01002488.1_pt1 | contig 13880 bp, 15 predicted proteins | sample 2456571 | NCBI WGS metagenome assembly SPKZ01 (sample SAMN11192286, study PRJNA482655) | marine metagenome | biome: ENVO:00000447; feature: ENVO:00000244|ENVO:00000211|ENVO:00000569|ENVO:00002023; material: ENVO:00002151; isolation source: ocean water from marine abyssalpelagic zone ...
CTCTGAAAGAGTTGTGCGTCTCTTTCGTGCAGTTTTGTTAACATCGAGTCCATTTTTGAAATTTGGACTTGTAGTTTGTTTACTGCAGTTTGGATTCGTGGTTTTAATGCGCCTTGAGGCTTTACTGCTTCACGGAGTTTGCCAGTTACGCTTTGGGTCTCTTGTCGAGCCCAAGTCTTATCGAAGTTTGGCATGTGTGATGCTTTTGAAATTGGCTCTTAATGAGAGGTGTAAATTTAGATCAGTTTTGAGGTAAATTTAGCTAACAAACTATTATTGCAGATTTATTTTTCATAATTGTGGCAAGAATTGCAATATTTGATTCAGGATTAGGTTCGTTATCAATAATTAAAGAAATTCGTAAAGTATCAAAAAATGAAATTATCTATTTTGCAGATCAGAAAAACTATCCATATGGAAAGAAATCTCAGGCTCAATTACGCACAATTATTCAAAAATCAATAAAACTATTACAAGAAAATTTTTCACCAGACATCATAGTTGTAGCATCAAATACTCCTAGTCTTATGTTGAATTTATCAAAACAAAAAGTAATTGATGTAAAGCCACCACTAGCAATTGCAAAAAAAATCTCAAAGTCAAAACAAATTGGAATTCTTGCAACAAAATCTGCAATTGGTAGTAAAGGATTATCACAGTACATTAAAAAAAATAGTTTTTCAAAATCATTTAAAATTTTTAAAATTAATGGTTCTAATCTTGTAGATTTAGTAGAGTCTGGAAAATTTCTTACAGATAAAAAATATTGTAAAAAAATAATTAAAAAGGATTTGAGAATTTTATCTAAATCATCAATTGATGTAATTACATTATCTAGTACTCATTTACTATTTTTAAAACCATTATTAAAAAAAGAATTCTCCAATATACAATTTATTGATCCAGGAAGTATTGTTACACAAAAAAATTTATTCAAAAATTAAAAACAAACAGTCAAAAAGAAATTCATTAAAGATTTTTACATCTGGCAATGTAAAACTATTTCAAACTAAATTAAATAAAATAGGAATAAAGAATAAAGTTAATTTTTTGAAATTTTAGATTTTCTATACCCGTGACTGAATTTCTTATCATATAATTTAGAATATTCATAGGTTTTAGGATCAATCACATCACTAATAATTACAATTGCAGTTCTAGTAATTTTTTCATCTCTAACTTTTTTAGCAATGTCACCTAGTGTTCCTTTAACGATTTTTTGGTCTGGCCAACTTGCTCTATACACAACAGCTACTGGTGTAGATTTTTTGTATCCGCCAGCAATTGCTTCAGTTACTAAATTAGATATCAAATGAATGCTTAGATAAAAAATCAAAGTAGCTTTATGTTTTGCAAGTTCAGATATTTTTTCTCTCTTTGGAACTTTAGTTCTTGATTCAGCCCTTGTTACGATAATTGTTTGAGTAACTCCAGGAAGTGTTAATTGCATTCCAAGGGCAGCAGCTGAGGCTAGAAATGCAGTAACTCCAGGCACAACAGTTGATTTTATTCCTTTTTTTTCTAAATTATCAATCTGTTCTTTGATTGCACCATAAATTGAAGGATCTCCATCATGTAACCTAACTACAAGTTTATCTTTTTTTGCATTTTTATAAAGCAAATCAAAAATTTCTTCTCTAACCATTCCAGATGCATCATATAATTTTCCTTTTTTACATAATTTCAAAATAGGTTTTGGAATTAATGAACCTGAATAAACTACTACATCTGCTTTTTGAATTAATTTTTTTGCTTTAACAGTAATTAGTTCAGGATCACCTGGACCACATCCAACAAAAAATACATCAGACACGTTTTACCACCAAAATTGAAAAGTACTTTGTAGTTAAAGTATCATCATTTACTTCACCCAAAGTCATTGTTCGAATAATTTCATGGTCTGTTCCCAAATCTTGTCCAATTGCAAAAAGAGAATTATCAGGAAATCCAGATTCTTTTAGAACTTTAATTACTTGATCAAAGTATCTACCATCTTTAAGAAATATCATTGATTCGGAATGCTTTGCAATCTCTTTGACACTACTCAAATCATAACAAGATGGAATAATTGCAACTTTTTCTGCACCCTCTGCAACACTGATACCAACTTTTGCTGCAAAAGAAAATATTGAAACGATTCCTGGAACTACAGTAATATCCATATCAGGATATTTTTCTTTCAAATCTCTATGCATGTAAATCCAAGTACTATACAGATATGGATCACCTATTGTAATATACACAACATTTTTTCCTTTCAAAACAGTTTCAGCCATTATTTTGGCATTTTTTTTCCAAGATGCTTCTAGAATATCTTTATCTTTAGTCATTGGAAAAATTAGCTTTATAATTTCTTGATTTTTTGATTTATCAATTATAGATTCTATTACAGAAAAAGCAATACTTGGTCTTTCTTCTTTAGAAGCTGGACACATGATAATGTCGGCATTCTGAATCGCTTTTACCGCTTTTACTGTAAGAAGCTCTACGTCTCCAGGACCTACTCCTATTCCAATTAATCCAGGCATGAAATATGTGCCTAAACTCCCAATTAAAAATCTAGATTAAACTCGAGAAGCAGAAATTATGGTTACAGGATTTCGTGCAAGCATCATAGTTCCTGTAGTAGTTTTTCTGCTCTTTGAAATGGTTACCTGAGTAATATCAACTGCTTCAAACTGTAGTTTCTCTAAAATCTGTAAAACTGCTGAGAGTGTTTCAATAAGAATAGTACCAATTACTATTCTACCCCCAGACTTTAGTTTGTTCTGAGATAATTCAACAATTTCTTTTGTATCACCACCAGTTCCTCCAATGAAAATTGCATCAGCTTGTTCTAGTTCTAAAATTTTTTCTTTAGCATTGCCAAAAATAGTTGTAATATTTGAAATTTGGAATTTTTCTGCATTTTTTTTAGTTAATTCTATAGCTTTTTCATCATAATCAATTGCTAATATTTTTCCAGATGATTCAACTTGTAGTGCAGCTTCAACGGAGATTGAACCGCTTCCACAACCAATATCATAAACTACTTGTCCTGGTTTTAGTCTTGCTTTACTAATTTGAATAGTCCGTACTTCTTCTTTTGTGATTGGAACTTTCTCTGCGCGCTCAAAATATTCATCAGGAATTCCAGGTGTTTTATAATTCCACATATAATATCATCTGCTAATTTTAGTAATAAAATTAGATATTGATTCCACTAGAAGTAGTTCCTGTATGAGTTAATGTGAATGACACAATCCAAGAAAACAAATACAAAAAGACATAGCTTCCAATTGCCTGTGTGACAATTTTTTTCCTATCTGATGATGGCAATTGCATTTTCATTCCCTTTGCAATAACAATTGTTCCAAGGAATATTGCAATCATAAATCCAATTGAGGCCCATCTTCTTTCTTCACCTTCAATTCCTTCAAAAATTATAGTTGCTACAATTCCTCCAATAATAGCTAGGCTAACACGTAACCAAAATAATTTATTTAGTTTTCTGTCCTTTTCACTTTTTTCAGCTTCACTAACTATTGGATTTTTAGAAGGATCTCCGGAAATAGGTTCAGATTTTTCAGTTTCAGGAATATCTGATGTCTCATCTACTATTGATTCTTTTTTAGAGTCATCAGAATCAATTGTAGGTTCAGATTTTTTCTTTTTGAATTTTGCCAAAGTAAATTTCTAGCGTGACTCAAGTAAACCATGTTTAATATCTTTGGTCAAGTTTGGGCACAAAATAGCAAGGATATAATTTTAGACGTAAAAGCACATCGTTATGACTCTAGCAGGAATAGAATTACGATATTTAGTAGATCAAATTTCAGAACAAGTTCAAGATTACTACATTAGCAATATTTATGGAATAACAAAAGATAGTATTCTCTTCAAACTTCACCATACTGAAAAAAGTGATCTATTCATGATGGTATCAACTTTTGGAGTTTGGCTAACTACAGTAAAAATTAATCAGATGGAACCAAACAGATTACTCAAAAGATTACGAAGTGATCTGCTTAGATTAAAATTAAAAAAAATTGAACAAATTGGTGCAGAAAGAATAGCATATTTTACTTTTGAAGGATTTGGAAAAGAGTTTGTTCTAGTGGGGGAATTTTTTGGAGATGGAAATATTTTACTATGTAACAAAGATAAGAAGATTCTTGCATTACAGCATTCAATAGATGTAAGACATAGAAAATTAAGAGTTGGGTTAGAGTATGCAGTACCTCCAAAAAGTGAATTAGATATTTTTAATATATCAGAATCTGATTTCAATGATCTTAAAATAACAGATTTAGGTTCTGCAAAATGGTTTGGTCGAACTTTAGGTTTACCAAAAAAATATGTTGAAGGAATTTTTGAAATTGCAAACGTAGATCCAAAGAAAATTGGTAATTTATTAACTGGCGAGGAAATAAAAAAAATCTTCGAAAATACAAAGAAAATTGTTTCAGATGTAATATCTGGAAATCATGATGCAATAATAGTTAGAAATGAAAAAACAGAAGTTCTTCCATTAAAATTAGGAAAATTAGATGGAGAAATTATCAATGCTAATAGTTTCATTGAAGGGTTAGATACAGTTTTTACAGAAAATATTGTTAAAAAAGGAAAAGCAGTTCAATCAAGTGCATCTGATAAAAAAATTGAACAATTACAAACACAAATTTTTGAGCAAGGAAAAGCAATTGAAACAGTAAAAGAAAGATCAAAAAATATTACAAATGTTGCAAATTCCCTTTTTGAAATGGTTTCAAGAGGAATAATATCAATAGAGGATGTTTCAGCACAAGAAATTTTAGCAATTAATAATGCAAAAATAATTAATGAAAAAGGAATTTCATTAATGATAGTTCAAGATGAAAAAATAAAGGTAAACACAAAATCTCCTCTTCAATCAATTGCATCCATATTATTTAATGAAGCAAAAAAACAATCAGGTGCAATTAGTTCAATTCAAGAAATTAAAGAAAAAACAGAAAAAAAGTTAGAAAAGTTTCAAAGTAAAACAGAATCTGAACAGGATTTGATGTTAGTCACAGAAATTAGAAAGAAAAATTGGTATGAAAGGTATCGATGGTTCTTTACATCTGATGGGTTTCTTGCAATTGGTGGTAGAGATGCTGCATCAAATTCAGCAGTAGTTAGAAAACATTTGGTGAAAAATGATAAAATATTTCATGGTGATATTTTTGGATCACCATTTTTCATTTTAAAAGATGCACAAAATGCTCCTGATACAAGTATGAATGAAGTTGCACAAGCTACAGTTTGTTTTAGTCGCGCATGGAGAGAAGGAATGTATGGAGTGAGTGCTTATTGGATAAATCCTGAACAAGTAAAAAAATCTGCTCCTAGTGGAGAATTTCTTCCAAAGGGATCATTTACAATTGAAGGACAACGAAATTTTATCAAAAGTGAAAATCTTAGACTATCAGTAGGAATAATTCCACAAGAAGAAGGACATGTACTAACATGTGGTCCACCAGAGACAATAAAGAAAAATTCTATTTGTTATGCAATAATTGAACCAGATGGAAGTGAAATGGTTGATGCAGCAAAGAAGATAAGAATAGAATTTACAAAAATTTATGAAGAAATTACAAAGAAAATAAGTATTGATGATTTTGTTCGTGTTTTACCTGCAGGAAAAAGTCAAATTAAAGAAGTAGGAATAGGAGATTTACAAAAGCTAGAATTTACTGATAATGAAGAGGATTAGTAGAATCAGTATCAAGTGATATGTTCATTCCACTTTCAATAGATGAGAATTCTTCATCAGAGATAATAATTAATGGAATATTTGCTAATGCACATCCAGTAGCCACAGTTAGATCTGCTTTTTGACAAATCATTGCAAGTGGTGCAGTGTTATTTGATTTGATTGAATAAATGGTATATGCTCCAACACTACTCCCAACACCTGAAGGAAATACAAGAATAATATCTTTGAGTGATTTTTCAAAAAGATCATGATTTTTGTCACTAATAATTCCAGTTTTTTTATCAACAGTACCTAAAAAATTGATAGAGTCTTTAGATTTTAAAACAATACCTTGTACTTTTCCTGAAACTAAAACTTTCATCTTGTCTCATCTTCAATAATTTGTGATAGTGATTTTAAATTTACACCTACACCATTAGAATTTTTTAGATAAAATGCGCCTTTGATACTGTTTGTAGTAACTGCATCAACACTATCTTTACTAATTAAAGGAGTAAGACATGTACAACAATCAGAAAGAATTTCACATCCTGCACGTTCAAGTTCATTTGTATATCCAATTTTTCTTGCTTGCTCTTTTATGGTTCTAGGAGTAAATACCATACATCTTTTTTGAAAAGAACGTCCCTTTAATTTTCCAACAAGATCAGATATTTCATCTAATCCTAATTGAGGACTACCAAGTGTAATGATGTCACCTTTTTCAGCAGTATTTAGCTCATCGTGAATATTTTGTAATTCTTTTTCATCAAAATCTATTTTTTCACAGTTAGAATCTCCCTCTCCAAAAATAAATTTAGCACAAGTTCCAGATGTTCCCATTCCACCACACATTGCTTTACATTGCCTGTTATCCATCTCTCCAAGACCGGAGATATTTACAGATGTATCTCCAACTTTTCCTGCAAAAAATCCAAGCATTCCATATGTTAATTCATTAGGATTTTTTACATTCATTCGAATTGTAATATTTGGAGTATCCTCTTTTCGTAGTGAGGAGTAAGGACTTTTTCCAGTAAGTGCACTAGCTAGAGCACTAAAGGCACTTTCCTTGTTTGTTTTAAGATTATCATAAGAATTTGCATGAATTGCAGCATTGCTTTCTGCAAATGCAACTTGAGTTCCATTTTTTGGAATATCAAAAATCTCATATGGAATACATGAAAATGATGGAATAACACCCATTGCTTCATATGAGTTTTTAATTGAGAGTTGTTTTGAGATAAAATTCTCATCTAAATTATAATTTGATACATTATCAATATCAAATCCCATTGGATTAAGAGTTGTTTTTACTTTAACTCGTGCGTTTTTACTAATACCTGATAGAAATTCTTCTCCTGCATCACCAATTGTATTGTAATTAACACCTGCAAGATGAGCCCATTCTATTGGAATTAATTTATCAGCATCTGTTGCCTCACCTGTTGCAACTAGGATTCTGTATGCAGTCTGCATAGTTTCTCCTTGTTCGCCTTTTAGTGCAGATTCTTCTTCTCTTGTTAATTCCACAAATAATTAATTAATTAACAACGTTTTATGTGTAATTAAAAACAATAGAACTAAAATGGTTTAAACCTATTCAGGACATGTTTGACCAATTAATATATCATCATCATCACAATCATTATTGTTAGATACCCATGAACCTGTTGGTTGATCACATGCTGATTGTTGAGGACCACTAGGATCACCTAATCCATCACCGTCATTATCAAAATACCAAATTATTAGATCACATGGTTCACTATCACAATGTGGATTTTTGTCTTTAACTTTGTCTTTACCATTTGCATTTGCATTATCGCAACCTCTGGCTTGACCAGGATTATCATTTGCTACATCTGCAAAAACACTGGTTCCCATACTTCCTAAAAGAAGTCCTGATACCATGATTGCTGTAATTACAAATACAGTAATGAAGTTATTCATACAATATGAAATGAATTCTTAATATATAAAATGTACATTTTGTCAGACAGAAATGTGACAAATCTGGTTTCAGGTTTTTTCTTCAGATATTTATCAAGTAGAAATGATGGATATTCAATGACTATAAAAAAAATTTTAGATGGAATGATGGATACCATGAATTCGATAAAACCACCTAGAATTACAGCATTACAAGATTTACATGATGCAGAAACTGGTCCATTCAGTATTCTTATTGGAACTATACTTTCTGCAAGAACTAAAGATGAAATGACAACAAAAACAGTCAAAGTATTATTCTCAAAATATAAAAATCCAAAACAACTTGCAAGTGCTAAAGTAAAAGATGTAGAAAAAATAATAAAATCAATTGGTTTCTATCATGTAAAATCTAAAAGAATTATTGAGGTTGCAAAAATTATTCATACAAAATACAAAGGAAAAGTTCCTGATGACTTAGACACACTAGTTCAACTACCAGGAGTTGGAAGAAAAACTGCTAATTGTGTTCTAGTTTATGCATATGAAAAACCAGCCATTCCAGTAGATATTCACGTTCATAGAATTTCAAATAGGCTTGGACTAGTAAATACAAAAAATCCCGAAGAAACTGAACAAGAATTAATGAAAATAATTCAAAAAAAGTATTGGTTAGACATTAATGATACTTTTGTTATGTATGGACAAAATATTTGCAAGCCAATTTCTCCAATGTGTGATGTATGTAAGATTAAAAAAAGTTGTAAATATTATAAAACTAAGAACGCTTCTTAGTTAAAATCAGTACTCCAACTATAATCCCAATACCTATTGCAACATAAAATGGGAAAAAAGCAAACACATTCTTTGCAGGATCACCTGATAGAAATTCTATCTCCATACTTCCAGAATTTACTGCAGGAGGATCCGTTGAACCATCCTTCCCATGAACAGTGTAGGAATCAATTGCAAATTGACCTATATCCACATTTGTAACTACAATTCTTACCCCATTATTCACAGTTAATCCAGCTCTATCGGTGTATGTCATGATTACTTTTGCATCAGGATACCACCCCCTATCCAAATTTTTATGAATTACAACGTAACCTTCTTTTTGAGTTTGAACTGCGACCCATAATTTATTATCAGGTTGAGGGCCCATTCCAACTTCAATAAAGTCTGTTCCTGGAAGAATACTATTGTATAATCTAAAAACAGCATTTCCGTTTGGATTGGCATAAAGTAAATTATTATCAATTGTTACTTGCCAACTAACTCCATGAACACCATCAAGTGGTATGATTGGTGCATCTCTTAAAACACCATTAAATTCTTCAGCAGGAATTTCTATTGATTCCATAATTAATGATGGATTTTTTACTTCTTGAGCAAATGCTGGAGTAATAATAAATCCTGAAAGTAAAATTAAAGCAAGAATATATTTCACAAATTTGAGCAAGTTTGATTGAATAAAAATCTAATCAACAAAAGGTTTTGGATGATTCAAAATTACTTGTGCAACTTCAGGTCTTAGAATAAATTCAGATGGTGCTTCACCATTTTGAATCATTTCTCTAAGTTTAGTTCCACTGATTTGCACTTTAACATCATTATCATGTGGACATGCTTTTGGAGTTGTATATGTAAGACATTTTCTACAATAGAAAAATGGCGGAAAGAACACTGGAGAAATTTCTAGTTCCGGATAATCCTCAAAGATTTTTTGTGCAGCAAATGGATCATAAAACTTTCCAACTCCTGCATGATCTCGTCCAATTATGATATGTGTACATCCATAATTTTGTCTCATAATTGCATGATGAATTGCCTCTTTTGGTCCAGCATACTTCATTTGTGTATGTAGGGTTCCAAGTTTGCATCTGTTTTCAGGATAGTATAATTTTATCATAGTTTCATAACATTTTACAATAACTTCATCAACAAAGTCACCTGCTTTTTTCTTTCCAATAATTGGATTGACAAACACACCATCACGTGTTGTAATTGATGTTTTTTGTAGCATTTCATGTGCTACATGTGGAGGATTTCTAGTTTGAAATGCACAGATTGTTTTCCAGCCTGCTTGTGTAAATGCTTCTCTTGTTTGGATAGGTGTTAGTCTATTTTTTCTAATTTCAGTATCGTCAGGTCTTTGAATATAATCAATTTTTCCACTAACCAAATAATCCTTCATTGACATTGTATATGCAACACCTGGGTGTGATGCATCAGTTGTACCATAGATTCCTTGTGAGGTCTTTTCTTTATCAAAAGAAAATGTTTCTTCAACATGAATCACTGCAATACCTATTCCTTGAGGATTCTTAATCAACACATCACCTGCTTCTTTCATTTTTGATGCTGTTTGTTCATCAACATCTAGAACGATTGGAATGGTCCAAGCTAAATCATTTGATAATCTTCCACGTGAAACAACACTTTCAAAGTCTTGTTTACTCAAAAATCCTTCAAGGGGACTAAAAATTCCATCAGCTATATTTTCAACATCGTTTGCAAGATCTTCACTAATTGTAATTGCGAATAATCCAGTAGGATCAATTTTAGTAATTCTGTTAATTAGAATTCCACCATGTGGTTTGATTGAATTATTCTCAGACATACTAGTCAATCCGTTTACGCTCTATATGAAGGCCACACTCTTTGTTTCCCCCTTGTTCCCACCACCATCTTCCTGCTCTAAGATCTTCTCCAGGTTTTATGGGTCTTGTACAAGGTTCACATCCAATACTAGGATAGTTTTTGTCAAGAAGACTGTTGTATGGTAGATTATTCTTTTTGATGTGTTCTTGAATTTGTTCCCAAGTCCAATCAATTATAGGATTAATCTTTAGAATTCCACCATGACCAGAATCTAATTGAAATATTGTAACATTCTCTCTAGTTTTAGTTTGATCACGTCTTAATCCAGTAATCCAGCCATCCAAAGTATTCAACATTTTGTTCATTGGATGTACTTTACGGATTTCACAACATAATTTTCTATTATCTACACTGTCATAAAATAAATTCAATCCTTTTTCATTAACCATATCTTCAACTTCTTTAGTATCAGGAAATAGTACTTCTATTGAAATATTGTATTTCTTTCTTACAACATCCATAATATCATAGGTTTCCTGTGGAAGTCTTCCAGTGTCTAATGTAAAGAATCTAAATTTCGGGTTAATTTTTAGCATAATATCCATAATTACTGCGTCTTCTGCACCAAAGCTTGATGCTTTTGCAACTTTTGGATGAAGGTTATCAGATACCCATTGAAGTGCCTCCTCAGTTGTTTTAATTTTAGAATTTAGATCATCAACTTGTTCTTGTGTGAATTTTGCCACAGAATCATTTGAAGTATTTGTTTTATATTGATTACCAAAGTTTTGTGCTAAATTATAAACAAGTAAAATTCAAAGTAGAGAATATGAATGAAATATCATATGTTATAGTTTTTCCAACCATATTTTCAAAAAATAAAATTTCGCAGCTTGTAATTAATATTAAAAAAATTCTCAAGATAAAAAATCAACAATTCAAATCTGTAAAACGAGATGGAGATATAATTTTGGTTGATGTAAATGATCCTGTATTTGCATCATCTGCTATCAATTTACTTTTTGGTATTGAAAAAATTGTAATAGCAAGACAGGTAAAAAATAATTTTCAAGGTGTTGTTTCAGAAATTACATCTGTAGGTGGTAATTTACTCTTAAAAGGTGAAAAATTTCTAGTAAAAGTTGAGGGAACATCAAAAGGATTTCTTACAAAAGATATAGAAATTGCTGCAACATCAAGTATAATAGAGAAAAAATCAAAACTTGGTGCTCATCCAGGAACAGATGATAATTATGATAAACTATTGTATACATATCTAACAAAAAACAATGCATACATCTGTATTTTTTCAGATAAAGGGAGAGGTGGGATTCCAAATCATTCACAAAGTCAAAAGACAATTTGTGCAATATATGATGAAATATCTGCAGTTTCTTGTTTTGAGACAATTAAACAAGGTTATGATACCAAAATCATAGTTTGTTATAGACAGAAATCAGAATTAATGAATCTAGCTAAAATAATTAATCAGATAATTCCAAGACTAGTACAAGAAAATATTGAATTAGAATTTTATCAACTAAAGATAAAACCAAATGGAATTAAAAATTACTTGACTTATGTAAATTCCATATTGGAAATAATGTTACAACATTCAAGTGATCATGTGTCACTAGCTTTGTCGCCATTAGTATTTTCAACTGATTTTATTGATAATTCATTAAAGCAAACATTCCAAAGAAAAAAAATTCCAATAGTTCCACTTTCTGGAGTAGATATTGAGTTGTTTAGTGATGCAAAAGAGATAGGACTAGAAAGAAATCTTAAAAAATTAGAAAAAATAGTCACAATCACATCTAATGAAGTTCCTGCTTTTGCAAAAAAGGAAGTAGAATTTGCCCTCAAAACAAAGAAAATAATTTCAGTTAAAGTAGGATCTAATAATGTTCATGATATTTTGGACTCGTTAGAGAATCACTGAGAATTTAAACGGTATATTTGGTTTCATATTGTGCTCAAAATAGGAGAATTCATCTATCCTTGGGGAAGTGGTCATTATTCTCGAATGATGAGGTTCAATGAAGCATTAAGTGATCATATCAATGAGAAATTTGAGGTTCATTTTTCAAGTAAGGGCCACGTTTATGAAAAATTATTGAAAAAATTTCCAGATGAAAAAGAGAAAATTCATGAAATTTTAATGCCAACACCAATTGATGGAAAATTTGGTCCAAGTGTTTCAAAATCATTAATGAATTTGTTATTACCAATTTCAAATAATCCTTCACTGATAAAACAAATTATAAGCTATTTGCGAGAAGAGAGAAAATTATACAATAAAGAAAAATTTGATCTTGTAATTAATGATGGCGATATGGGTTCAAATATTTTGGCAAAGAATAGAAATATTCCAAGTTTATTTGTAACAAATCAATTTAGACCAAAACTATACAATTCAAGATCATATCTGTATCCATCACTAATTTTTATTGCAAAACAAATTATTAAAGCATCAAAAATTCTTGTTGCAGATTCTCCACCTCCATATACTATGTGTGAATATAATCTAAATTTTATAAAAGAGGCAGAAGAAAAAGTAGTTTATGTTGGACATTTTACAAATAGTAAACCAATTAAAAAAGAAAATATCTCTGATCTTGAAAATTTAATTAAAAATAATCAATTTGGATATTGGATGAGAACAGGAAATGAATCTACTAACGACGGCACTGGTCAAAGATATGAAAAAGTATTTCATAAAAATGAAATGAAAAATGAAAAGAGAATTATTTCTCATGCAAAAAATGATTCAAGTATTGATTCTGTAATAGGAAAAGATGGAAAAAAATATTCAATAGTTAATGCTTTAGAAAAAAAAATAGATTGGATACAAATTGATGTTGGTTTTCTTTCAGAGCAAGAAAAAGACACAGTTTTGAATTTATGTAAATATGCAGTTGTTAATGGTTCACATACTGTAATGGGTGAGATTATGGGTGGAAAATCAAAGCCAATAATTGGAATTCCAATCTATGACGAACATACTAACAACATCAAATGGGCAGAAGAGAAGAATTTAGGAATATTAGCCATAAAAACAAAGCAAGTAATTCAAGCAATTTCTAAAATTAAAGAGAATTATGAAGAGTTTGAAGGAAGTTTAGGTGAATTTTCCAAGAATTTTGTTCCTAATGGGGCAGAAAATTCTGCAAAAATTGCAGCTCAAATTTTAGAAGAAAAGAAATAATACATTATTTTAAGAATTTTTCTTATCTGGCACGCGGGATTTCGATGGGCGAACGGACCGCAAGGGATGATGAAAAAATCCGCGTGTCAGATAAAATATCGATCATCTAATAATGTGGGAACGCTTTTATGGAAAAAATTAAGCCATGTCATCAGTGCCTAATTGTCCAGAATGTACAGCAAGAGAAAAAAAGAAAATTATTACAAAATATGAAGAAGAAACTGCTGAAGAAGAAAGAGGCAGAGATGATTTATTCAAATTATTTGATGAGATTGAAATTCCAATGAAGATAGATCCTGCTAGAAAGAATAATTTTATTTGTAAAAGATGTGGATTGTATGCTACAAGAGAACAAGTATCAGATATCAGATACAAACTAAATCAAAGAGAAAGAACACGTGATGACAAACATGATGACTATCTTGAATGGTGGTCAAA
>SPKZ01022393.1_pt1 | contig 13879 bp, 7 predicted proteins | sample 2456571 | NCBI WGS metagenome assembly SPKZ01 (sample SAMN11192286, study PRJNA482655) | marine metagenome | biome: ENVO:00000447; feature: ENVO:00000244|ENVO:00000211|ENVO:00000569|ENVO:00002023; material: ENVO:00002151; isolation source: ocean water from marine abyssalpelagic zone ...
AGTCGCCACATCCCCCGCCAGCCACTCCCCGGAATTCATGAACAACGGTAGATCATGCCTGATCGGCAATTACCACTTCTGTATGATCATGAGCCCCTTAGGGTGGGCGGCGCAGCGATCGTCGCACCACCGCTCGATCAGCGGACTGGCCGAAGGCCAGCCCCTGATTAGGCTTCGATACTTCGCGCTTCGGCTTCTTCGATCTGTGCGAGGGCACCTGCTAAGGCATCCTTGGCGCGTTCCAGCGACGCTTGGTCGTCGGTCCACTTCGTCTTCGCGTGACGGACCTTGGATTTCTCGGAGTCGAGCGACTCTTCCAGCTCGCTCGCGGTCTGCTTGGCGGACGCGAGCTCACCTTCCAAGGAGGCAATTTTGGCGTCACGGCTGACTTCAGCCTCTTCCTTCTCGCTCGTGACCTTGTCCAAGGTCTCCGTAGTGAGAGTCAGATCGGCCTTAGTCGCCTCGTGGGCATCGTCGTGCTCTTTGAGAACCCCTTCGTGGCGTTCCTTGATTTCCGCTTCGAGGCTTTCCAGTGCCGCTTCGTGCTCGGCCTTGAGCTTGCCCATGCCGTCTTCGTTGGCGCGGTGAAGAGCAGCCAACTTGCTGTCGGTCTCTTTCTTGAGTTCCGTTTCTCGTTCTGCGACGGCGGTCGCCTGGGCGGATTCCGCTTCTTCGCCGGCGGTCTTGAGGGCGTCGGCCTTGTCGGCTTCCGCCAGCTCCTCTGCCTCTTTGACGGCGTTGGCTTTCGCTTCGGCGCCAGCTTCCTTGATAGCCTTGATGGCGGTTTCTTTGTCTTCGGCTGCCTTTTCGAGCGCCTCTTGATGTTCGATACGAGTGGATGCCTCTTTGGCGTCTCGCGTGGCGGATTCTTGGGCGGCGCTCTCTTTGGCTTCCGCCAGCTCGCCGGCCTTCGCTTCGACGTCGCTGTTCAATTTCTCCACCTTGCGCTTGAAGTCATCGCCGCGCTTGACGGCTTGCTCCTTGTCGGCGCGAGAGGTTTCGAGAGAGGTCTCAATTTCGTGAAGATCTTTTTCGACCTCCAGTAGTTTCTCGTCGAGATCGGCTTTGATGCGATCAGCGGCTAGGCTGCCGTCTCGCAGAGTCAGGAGCTCCTTGTCCTTGTGGGTCAGCTGATCCCGCTGATCCAGGAGCTCCTTGTCCTTCTTGTTGAGAGCCTCTCGCAGATCGAGGAACTCTTTTGGCGTGCCGCCACCCTTGGCTGCGGCTGCGGCATTCGCCTTGGCTTCGTCGAGATCTCGATTGAGCTTTTTGACTTCGGCTTCGCGAGCCGACAGGGCTTTGCTGTCCGCCTTAGCTTGAGTCTCAAGATCCTCCATTGAGGCCTTGGTGTGGGCCAGTTGCTCTTCGAGTTGGGCTAGTTTCCGAGCATCGCCCGGTCGCATAGACCCTCCGGCGGGAGGAGCCGACGAGAGATTGGGAGCCTTCGGGGCTTTGGGCACCTTCGGCGGGGGGGGGGCGTCCGACGGGGGCATGGACGCCATCGCCTCGGCGTCGGCTGTGCTGGCAGCCGGCGCTTCGCTTTCGGGCTCCGCTTCGAGTTCCTTGAGCTCTTCGACCTCGTCCATCTCGATTTCGTCTTCGGCTTCCTCGTCTAGGACGGCCGCCTCGATCTCTTCGGCTACGCCGGCCCCGACGGAGGTCTCTTCTTCCTGGTCGGCTGCGGAGGACTCAGCTGAGTCGTCATCCAGCAGTGCGTCGAACGCGTCTTCGGTGAACTGGTCGACCTCGTCATCGACTTCGTCTTCCACTTCTTCGATGACTTCCACTTCTTCATCGATTTCTTCGATGTCGGCGTCCTCGAATTCGATGTCGTCATCGATGAGAATCTCTTCTTCGTCATCGTCGCCGCCGGTCAGCTCGACGAACTTCTCGATCACCTTGGATAGATCCGCAAATGCGATGGGCTTGAGGATGTACTCTTCGGCGCGCGTTCGCAGACGCCGGTGCTGTTCGAAGGTCTCTTCCGTGGAGTCACTGCTCAGCAAAATGAGCGGCACACCTTTGAGGGACTTGTCTCGCTTGAGTTTATTGCAAACGGAGAAGCCGTTCATCTTGGGCAGCTCGATGGTGAGCAGGATCAGATCGGGTTTGTCAGCCGATGCCGCCGCTAGACCCTCTGCGGGATCCTCTACGGTCTTGACCTCACAACCGCGAGCTTCAAGATCACCTTTGAGTTCCGCCGCCAGTGCGGAATCGCTTTCGAATACGAGTACTTTTGCCATTCTCGGGGGATGCGCTTCCGTGGCTTCTACAGCGCGTTGTACGCCGTTATATGAAGCTCGCCACTACGATATAGACGGGCTCGGGTCGGGTCAAACGCACCAGGAGCTTTGCATCATGGATTCACCAAGTGCTTATTTGGCTTTGGACCGTCGTCCGCACCGAGTGGTGCGGGCGCCCCGGTGCCCAAAAGCACAATGGGGGCTCGGTCAGGACGAACGATTCGCCTTTTCGACGTGCCCTCCCACGCCGGAACGGCTTTCCAGCACTTTGATAACGTCGTGCAGCGCCACTCCTCGCAGTCGCAGTGCAACCATCAAGTGGTACAGGACGTCCGCTGCCTCGCTGGCGACTCGTCCGTTGTCCTCGGTCGCGATAGCGACGGAGAGTTCGTCAGCCTCTTCCCGGAGCTTTTCGCCAATTTTCTGTGCGCCGGCTTCGAGCAAGTAGCGCGTGTAGCTCTTGTCCGCCGTGCTCTTTTCTCTTTGAGCGATTTCCGCCTCGAGAAAATACAGGAATGAAGTCGCGTCTGCTTCGGTCTCCACCGATTCGCCATTTTCGTCCAGACGACGGAAGAAACAGGTGGGCCGGCCGGTGTGACAGGAGGGGCCAGCGGGTTTTACTAGGACGATGAGCGTATCTTCGTCGCAGTCGGCATAGACCGCGCTGACGGCCATCGTGTTGCCGCTCGACTCGCCCTTGACCCAGATCTTGTTGCGAGAGCGGCTGAAAAATGTCGCGACTCCGGTCTCCAAGGTCCGGCTCAGGGCCTCCTTATTCATCCACGCCATCATGCGTATTTGCCCGGTGCTTTGATCCTGGGAGATGGCAGGGATGAGCCCCTTAGAGTCGAATTTCAGTGTGGTCACGGCGGCACCCTAACAGTCAGTCCCGGGATATTTCGCCCTATCCGCTTCGTGTTTAGGGAACGGGGGTCAGCGACCCCGGGCTAACTCCCAAGTGGGGGACTCCCCCCCGCAGTAGGCTTTCTAAGTATAGGATATTACTTGTAATGCATGATGGCCCGAGACATGCATTCTCATCGGGCACCGAGCTGGGTCTGCTCCCAGTTAGTAAGGAATCCGATGCGATTGAGCCAAAGACTAAACCTCCGACTGGGCAAGCTCCGCCCCCGAAAATTCACTAGCCAAGCGATTCTGCTCGCCGCCATGGGGCTGACCAGCCTCGGGCTGACAGTGAACTGCACCAGCGAAGCCGAGCCGGAGCAAGCCGGGGAAAACTTCGACCAGGTCGTCTACGTGGTCCGCCAGCACACGACGGTCGACGGCGACACGGTCACCATCGATGTCGCTGGGGGCAACGGTCAGATGATGGACTACCTCCGCTACGTGCCGGGTGCCCGTATCGAGGTTCGAAACATTCGCACCGACGCCACCTTGAACATCCTGCAGGGCGATCGCTACTCCCAGGCCGACGTGGTCGGGCTCGATCTTAGCTTCGACGCGACCAGCGTGGTGTTCGGCATGAAGCTCGACGGCGGCGACCACTACCATGTGTATTCGGCGACCATCGCCCCCGGGGCTGACGGAGACCATGACGTCACCCAGTTGACCTACGGTCCCCAGGACGACTTGTTCCCGGTCTGGGTTGCCGGCGGCCGCATCGCCTTCGTGACGAACCAGGCTTACACAGAGATGGGAACTCGAGCAGACGAGTACAACCACTCCCGTAACGTCGGCCAGATCGCGACCATCGCTGACACCGGTGCTGTGAACCAGGAGGAGCGAACGCTCTGCTCTCAGAACCTGTCGAACACGGTCAACCTGTTTAGCATGGCCAACGGCCAAGTCGGTTTCTCCAGGTGGGAGCATTTGGAGAACGTTAACGATCTAAAAGCCTTCGCTATGAACCCGGACTGCACGCAGATGGTCGCTCTCAGCGGTCAGCACGGCAAGCCGGCTAACTCCCTGGGACAGATCACCGAGACGAATACGCCGAACGTGTTCGTGGCCGTCGGTTCTGACCGCGAAAATACAATTCAATCCGGTGCGCTCATTCAAATCGATGCGCGCAACATGAACGATCCGTCGCGCTTCGACGAAGAGAACACAGCCTACACAGTGCTCACCCCGGCGGTTCCCCGCGGACGTGAGGACTCTCCCGTGGGCCGTTACCGGACGCCTGCCGTTCTGCCTGATGGACGCATTCTTGTGTCCTGGGCTGACGGTAGGGTTAACGACCGTGACGAGCTATCGCTCACCGCACCGGACTTCGGTATCTACATTTACAATCCGGAGACGCGCGAAAATGAGCGGGTCGTCAACCATAGCGAGACCTGGGAGCTACACGCTCACGCGGTGGCCGTTCGTGCCGAGCCCCCCGTTCTCGCGCAGATTCAGAACTCCCAGGACCCCACTTTGCCGCTCACTATTGGTTCCGTGGACATTGCCAACACGTCGCTGGGTTCACTTCACGGCGAGACGGTCTCCGGGGCTCAGTTCGACGGCACGCCCATGGGCGAGGCTCTTCGACAGGCCGTTAAGGTCCGAATCATCGAGGGCTTCTCAAGCGAAGGCGCTCCCGGCGTGACCATGTTCGGCCTCACGATGGCTGAAGGCGCTGCCATCATCGGCGAGGCGACGGTCCGGGAGGACGGCTCGTGGGCGGCGGAAATCCCGCCCTTCATTCCAGTTCATCTGCAGGCTGTGGATGAGTTCGAACTCTCGATCCGAAACCAGACGACCTGGATCCAGGGCATGCCCGGCGAATCCCGCATCTGCGGCGGTTGCCACGAAGAACGGACGGCTGCCAACACCCTGGCGGACCAGCAACTCACCGTGGCTATCAACCAAGTGGAAGACTTCATGGCTCCGGTGGCGCAACGTCTAGAGTTCCCCTGGACAGGCACCGACGGCTACGGCGGGGAGGCGGCGGCAGCCAATGAGATGCAGGCGCTGCTCACCGAAAAATGCGCGGGTTGTCACAACTCGACCACCAACGGCAACGTGCCTCAAGAGTACTACGAGCTCTCGATGGCAGCGGACGTCGGCAGCGATGCTCCGGCAACCACCTACCGCATTCCGCGTCTCGACCTCTCGGCCACGCCGGTGACAGTTGAGTACGACATGGAAGTCGCTACCTGGCCGGCCGCCTACGTTTCGATTTTCTTCCCGGCAGCGCTGGAGATGGAGATGGGTAGTGAGGTGATCGGCAAGGTTCCGCCCATGTGGGGCATCCCCAGCGACGCTCGCGGCAGCGCGATTGTCGAAAAGCTCAACATTGCTTCTTCTTTGGACGCGAACCGTTACGCCTACGCGATGGGTGAGCCCTTCAGCAACCCAGACATCGCCGGTGGGGTGCGCACCTCGCACCCCGAAGATCAGGGCGCGGAGTACGCTCTCACCCGCCAAGAGCGCCAGATGCTCATCCGAACCATCGACATGGGCGCGCAGTACTACTCCCGTCAGAACAGCGGTTTTGAACCTTACACAGCAGATCCGCTGGGCACTTACTAGGAAGCTCGAGATGATTGTTATGAAACGACTACGAACAACTCGCCTGACTGCTCTGACCTTAGGGGCAGCCTTGCTCTTCGCCGGCTCGCTGATCACGGCATCTTCCGTGGCCCAAGACGAGGCTGAGGAGCCTGACCAAAACCTCTACGCGGGCCGCGCAGCGGTCTATGAGAACCTAGCGCCAAAGTCCCTGGAGCACATCACCTCACCGGAGCGTATCAAACTCGTCGCGACCGGACAGGTGGCGCCGACCGAGATTTGGCGTGCCCTAGAGCATGGCGAACGAGTGGAATGCCTCAGCTGCATCCCCGATGTCGCCACGTTGCTCTATCACGAAGACTCGAGAGCTCGAGAAATCAGCGCTTGGTGGCTTCGACGACGCATCTTTGGTGTGTTTGGGGTCGGTCAAGTTTACTCCCAGGTGATTCAGACTCTGGGGGACCAGAGCGCGACAGAGCTTCAACGCGCCTACGCCGCTGAAGCTGTGGGTGAGTTCCTGACTCACGCCGGGGTTCCCGCCCTCGCTACTGCTGTTCGCACGGACAGTTCCGAGCTGGTTCGAGCTTCTGCCGTGACGGCGCTACGCCGCATGAACTCCGAAGGAGCGGATGGCGAACTGGCCTTTGCCATGTCGGACTCGGCCGAGGTGGTCCGCTTGGCGGCGCTTGATGCATCGATGCGAGTTCACAGCTTCACCGGCGTAGAAGAAATTGTGCTTCGGTTGGACGACTCCTCCGCTGCCGTCCGTCGCAGCGCCGTTGAAGCTCTCGGCATGATGCGGGTCGGCGACGCTGTGTATGGTCTGATTGCCTTGACGGCCGAGGGGACGGAGCCGGACGCGAATGTTCGCAAAGCCGCTGTCGCCTCGTTGGCGATGATCGGTGATCCGGCCGCCAGTGACGCGATTACGCAGGCACTGAATGATTCGGATCTGTTTGTGCGAAACGCAGCCAAAATGGCGCGCAACAGTGGGCTGTAGAAACCCGTCCGTTTTGGGATAGAATCCCAGGCGATGTGGCACTCGACGGTCTCTCTTCCAGTCTTCGGTCTTCTTCTTCTCGCAGCCCTTGGCTGCACCGAGAAGGAGGCGACCGAGCCAGTTAGCTTTTACGATCGCAGGATCCAGCCGATCCTTCAGTCCAGTTGCGCGTCGAGCCCCACTCAGTCGGGTTGCCACGTTGGTTTCGACGACCGCGGGAACGCCTTCGGTAATCTCAGTGTGGAGAGTTTCGAAGATGTAAGTCTACGACGCGATCTCCTAGAGACCTACGGACCCTACGGTGTGCCGGCGCTGCTCCTCAAGGTCGTGCCTTCCCAACCCGTTCGTCTCACGAGTTGGGATGACTCGGAACCGCTCATCATTGACACTGACATCGCGCATGCCGGTGGGTCCTTGATGGACATCACCAGTTCGTCCTTCACTCAGATCCAGCGCTGGATCGACCGGGGAGCCACTGCGAGCAACACCGTCCCGGCAGCGGCCGATCTGGCGGCGACGCCTTGCGTGGCGACGCTGGGCGCGGGGGAGGGTTTCGACAGCTCCGTGGATCCTAGCGCGGCGGACTTTGCGACATTTCGTTCCGAAGTGAGCGGAGTGCTGTCTTCGAGTTGTGTCGCGGGCAACTGTCATGGAGCTGTGGCCAACTCTCTTTATCTGACTTGCGGAGATACCGCCGAGCAGGAGCGTTGGAACTATTATGCAGTGCGCGACTACGTTTCTTCGGAAACTCACTCCAGCGAAATTTTACGTCGGGCGCTCTCGCAAATTGCCGGTGGCAGCTTTCATGAAGGCGGAGCGATATATCAAACTACCAATGACCCTGGCTATCGGAGCATAGAGCGCTGGGCAGCAGAAAAGGGCGGGCCCAGCAATGTGCCCACGGATCCCGGCTTCGTGTTTTTCGCCGAGCGAGTGCAACCCGTGCTCGTGAAGAAAGGGTGCATGCAGCTGGGTTGCCACTCCCCATCAATCTTCCACGACTATCGTCTCCGGGGTGGCAGTGGCGGGCACTTTGGGCTTCCCGCGGCTCTCAAGAATTACGATCTATCGTTGGAGCAGATCAGCCTGTCGTCTCCGGATCCCAACGCCAGCCGCTTGATTCGGAAGAATCTAGCGCCGCGCTTCGGCGGAGGGATCCGTCATCGCGGAGGCCCTCTGCTCGCCGGCAGCGTTCTGGCGGATTGCGATATGGAGGCCGCGGCAACGGGTCCGGTTAATGATCAGGACCCCTATTGTGTGATCGCCGCCTGGATCGAGTTGGAGCGGCAAGAATTGATGAGTGGCGAGCTGCCGCTGAGCGCCGTGGTCTACGTGTCGCGGGCTACCTTGCCCTCGGCCGACACCCCACAGGATTTCGAGAGTTTCTCTGCAGGTGCGGATTTGGTGCGCGCGTCCGCCGCTATCGATCCGCTGGATGGTTGGATCACGCTGTCCGATACGGCCAGCTTGCTCGGACCCTGTGGTCTGGACTTCGCGACCGTAGATTTGCGTCGCCCTCAGGTGTCTTGGGACGGCACCCGCATCGCTTTTGCGGCCCGGACTGCGGCGAGCGCGCCGTGGCAAATTTATGTTAGCGATGACACCGGGTGCTCGGCGGAATCCGCGATCAACGCTGCGCCAGTGGATGTCAACGGCGCCAGCATCCCGGCCAATGGTGAGCTGATTCACAACTTCGATCCCGCCTTCGCGCCCGACGGACGGATCGTCTTTGCCTCCACGCGTGGCAATGTCATGAACACTAGCGGATTCAGCTACAGCGGTCCCCAGCGAAGCCCCGCCAATCCGAGTCGGCTGAACGCGAACCTTTACATCAGCGAGAGCGGTGGGATCCGACAGCTTACATTCCTGCTCAACCAAGAACTGCTTCCGTCCTTCATGTCGGATGGCCGGCTGATCTTCACCACCGAGAAACGGGCGCCCAAATTTTATCAGCTGGCGGGCCGTCGGATCAATCTGGATGGTGGTGACTATCACCCGCTCTTTGGTCAGCGTTCCACCATTGGATACAGCCAGTTGACGGACGTCGTCGAATTGTCCGACAAGAATCTCGCAGCGATTTTTAGCGAGCAGGGAGCGGCACACGGTGCCGGTGCGATTGCGATCGTCAATCGCAGCTTGGGCATCGATCAGCAGAGCACGGACCCCGCCGACTACACGCAAGATCCGACCGCGATCGACTGGCCGAACCCGGACTTTTACCAGCACTCGATATCTATGCCGGACCCCGCCGCGAGCGGACGTCTGGAGAGCACAAACGGGGCGTACCGGAACCCCAGCCCCTTGCCGAACGGTCGAATCCTGGTGAGTTATGCCGCGGCGGAGACCGATCTTAGTACGGTGACGACACCCTTCGGACTGGTCGCCCTCGATCCAACGAGCGGCGAACGACGCTCCTTGGTCGCCGGTGGCCCCAATATCGTTTGGCCGGTGGCAGTCTACGCGCGGGCCAACCACGGCATCTTCACATCGCGCCCTGACGAGCCCAACGGCGTTACGCGAATATCGACGGCGGATGCCATGCAAGATCGGGCGGAGATCACGTTCCTCGATTTGCCGCTGCTCACCAGCTTGATGTTCCAGAATACCCGGACGGGCCGCGATATCGCGAGTAACCCCCAGCTGGAGATCTGGGAAAGCCTACCGCCAGCCGCTGGCGTGACAGACTACGCCTCCGGTGGGAATTTCGTGGTCCAAGACGATTTCGGAAGCGTCTATGTGCGCCGGCGTCTGCTCGGCAAGCCGACTCTGTCTTTGGACGGTTCGAGCAGAGTGCAGGTGCCCGGCGGAGTCCCGTTAGTTTATTCGGCAAACGTGCGGCTCGCCGGAGATTCGGCGCCGACCCGACACTTCCTCAGGGAAGAGTTGCAGTTCTATCCCGGCGAGATGACCCGGCAATCCTTCCCCCGGTCCATGTTCAATGGCCTCTGTGGCGGTTGTCATGGCTCCGTCAGCGGGATGGAAAACGAAATATCGGTGAACCCCGATATTCTCACATCCGCATCCAATGTCTCTGCAGCCAGCCTGTTGCCGACGGAAATCCTAGACCGCAACGGTGCCGTTCAGGGCCCCCCGTTTCCGTAGACGCCGTTTCCGTAGGCAATAGACGCTGCGGCGCCCTCGGTTTTGGTGACCGCGGCTACTCGACGTTCAGCGCGAGGCTGATGTCTTGGCGTTCGATCAGACAGCGATCGTCCGTGCAGACGGAGAAGTAGAGCTTGCCTCGGAGGGTGGTCTTGCCCGCAGTTTTCGGCACCACGGGGATGTTCAACTGCGCATTCGCGCCGGATATTTTCATGCCTCGGATGGTTGATTCCGTGAGGCCGAGCTGGGGGTTAGCCTGGAGTTTGAGCTTGTAGGGGTACTCTTCGTTGCATTTATAGGGCTTTTTCGACGCGAGCACGGCGCGCAGAGAGCTGTTCTTGCCGACGACGAAGGGGCCGGTGCCTTCGAGCCAGGTTGCGAAGCCGTCGCCCGAACGCTTCGTTCCCTGGATGTTCTTGCCCGCGGCAGGCGCCGTCGCCTTGTATTTTGGAGACCGATCGTTAGCGGCAGGAGCCGCACTCGCCGCGGCTGCACCGGTGGCGATTTCTGGGCTGTCGTCGGCGCGCGGCGGGTCGGCGCTAGTTTTGTCGGATTCTGTGGCCGCCGCGGCGGGGACGACCGGGGTCGCACTCGGCAGCGTGCCGGCACTTGTCCCCTGGGATGGGTCTGCCGAAGGTTCTTTTTGACAAGCAAGGGCCGTCAGAGCGACCAACGATGTGATCAGGAAATGGCGATTGTATAGCGACAGTGACATCAGTTGGCTCTCGGGTATCGGCATAGCCGTTCTCGCATTGACCGTCGAGAGTCAGTTCCGGAGGGTTGCCAGGATTCGGCGGAGGGAGTCGTCCGGGTTAGAGCCCAGCTCCACGCGAATGACTCGACGACCTCGACGCTCTAGCGACTTCTGGTCGCCAAGAGCTTGGGCGGCTATCAGCGTTTGAAAATCGAAGGCCGTCTCCGGTATCAGCGTCGGCTCCGCATCAGCCGACGCTGTCAGCATGAGGAATACACCCGTGTTGGCCCCCCCCTTGTGAAGTTGGCCAGTGGAGTGCAGGAAGCGGGGCCCGTAGCCTAGCGTTGTGGGGGCTTGGCTGTGAGTTTGAATGGCTAGCCGCAGATCGCTGAACAACTTATCCCGATCTGCTGTCCGCTCCAAATAGGCCGACAACACGATGTAATCGCCGGCGGCTGCGGACCGCATCAAGGCGACGAGCTTCGGCGAGTCCGGAGAGACAAAGGCGGAGCGCGGAAGCTTGCCCGCGGCTTCGAATTCTTCGATCAGGGAAGCGGTGGCCTCCTTCGCTTCTGCGACGTTGGGTTGGTCGAAGGGGTTTAGGTTTAGCAGGTGGCATGCGGTGGCAGTGGCGGTTTCCCAGCGAAACATTTCTCCGCCCAGGTCAGCTGCGTGCAGCAGACTGAAGCGGGCGACGGGGTAGCCGGCGGCGATCAGTGACTCGACTCGAGCGTCGTCGCCGGCTCCATCTCGGCCGCCCCAGCGTAAATGCACGAAGGATCGGTCCGAGCCGTAGCTAGCGGCATCGAGCAATGGCTCGCCATCGACAACGACGATGCCCTTGCCATCCTTGCCACTGCTTTCGGCGACGAGCTGTTCAATCCAAGATCCGAAGGAAGCCAGCTCCGGGCTCGCGATGAGCGTTAATTTGTCCACGCCTCGCTGAGCGAGAGCACCAAGAAAGGCACCGAGGCGCAGTGCAGGATTTTCGCTTGCGGGGACGGCTTCGCAGCAGGCGAGGCCCATGCGGTTTGCATCCTCCAGCAGTTCGTCTAGCTGTACGCCGATCAACGCGGCGGGGACTAAGCCGAACAAAGACAAGGCCGAGTAGCGACCGCCGATATCGGGGGAGTTGAGGAAGACGCGCCGGTAGTTTCGCTCGCCGGCGCGTTGGGCCAACGGAGAGTGGGGATCTGTGATCGCGACGAAGTGAGAGGCGGCCTCCGCGCCGAGCGCTGTCTGAGCCCGTTCCCAGAAATATGCCTCGAAGGAACTGAGCTCCAGCGTCCGACCGCTCTTGCTGGCAACGATGAACAGTGTGCTGGCCGGATCGGCCCAAACGGCTGCGTGTTGCACGGCGTCCGGGTCGGTGCTGTCGAGCACCCGCAGCTCGAGATGACCCGGGCTGGTTCCGTACACGGCTGCGAACACTTCTGGCCCCAGACTGGAACCACCCATGCCGAGAAGTAGTACGCGGCGCAGTCCGTCACGGTAGCAGGACTTGGCGAAGCGCTTGAGTTCCTGGATCTGGTCGACCATCAACCGTGGTGCTTGCAGCCATCCGAAGCGCTCATGAATTCCCGGTACCGCTTCGGGTCTGGGCGAAAACAGTGTGGCGTCGTGATTCCACAGCCGAGCGGCTACCTCATTTGATTCGAGCGCGCTGAGGGCGTCGAGAATTTCCCTGGAGTGGCGTCCAAGGGAAATTTTCTGGCGCTCTTCGAGTTGTTCAAGCAGCGCAGCCCTTCGTGCCGACAAGGTATGAAGCAGGGCGCGCGTTGAGTCCGAAAATATCACGATCCCATCGCTCAGTAGCTGTTCGCAAATTTTCTTTAGGGGGATGCCGCTCGTTTCCACCTGGTCCAATACCCGCTGGGACTCGCTTGCATGATTTGCCGCGTCTGTCCGAGCCTGACCGTGATCTTGAAAGGCGCTCCAAGTGGCGGGGGGCAGCGTATTCACGGTACCCGGCAGCGCCAGCTCGTCCACGTAAAGGGTATCGGGGAGATCGGCGTTTTTCGTGCCAGTGGAGGCCCAGAGCAATCGTTGAGGGCGCGCTCCCAGCTCGGTCAATTTACGGAATGTTTCGTCGCCGAATACCGCGATGGATTTTTGGTAGGCGACACGGGCATTGGCGATCGCGGTCTTACCCACCAGAGTCCGGAGCTTGGCCTCTCCCGCGCGCAGTCGTGGATCTACCTCGCTATCGAGTCGGCTGATGAAGAAGCTTGCGACTGAGGCGATCTCTCGCAGCTCGTGTCCGCCCTGGGATGCGATTTGCAATCCGGCGATGTAGGCTTCGGTCACAGCCAGGTATTGATCGATGCCGAAGATGAGGGTGGCGTTGACGCAGATCCCGGTACCGATCAACTGGCGGATGGCCCGGCAGCCCGAGGGGGTTGCCGGGATCTTGATCATCACATTGTCGCGGTGAATCGCTTGGTGGAGGCGTTTGCCTTCGCCGACCATCGAGTCCGTGTCATCGGCATGTTCAGGCAAGACTTCGATACTGACATAACCGTCGACTCCGCCGGATGCGTCGTAGATAGGCCTCAGCAGATCCGCGGCATCGCGCACGTCGGCTGCGATGAGATCGTAGTAAATCTCCTCGATACTCCGGGATTCACTGACGAGCCGGCGGAGCGCATCGTCGTAGCCGCTCGAATTACGTATGGAGCGCTCAAATATTGTGGGGTTGCTCGTACAGCCGCGGACTCCGGCGTCGATTAACGTCTGAAACTCGCCGGACTGCAACAGTGTACGACTGATGTTGTCGTACCAGATGCTCTGATCGAGTTCGCTCCGCAACTTATGCGTGTTCGATCCCATGAGGCTCAGTGGATGGTGATTCGTTTGCGAACGGTCACGCGAGAGCCGCTGAACGCCGGAACTCGCGCTCCACGAAGCGTAGACGCGATGCAACCGCCGGTCGCCGTCCCGGCGAAGGGGGGGCCGTTCAGTAGGGCACGGGTGACTCGTCCGGAGTTGGCAAATGTCACTGACACATGGGCGACGCCCGAGGGATCTCCTGGTCGTCGACAGGCCGAGGCTTGCGCTGCCACGCTCCGGAGCTGGGCCCTCGCCACGCTGGCGTCGAAGGGACCCGCCATATCGACCTGCTCCTGAGTCGCGGCAGGTTTCGGCTTGGGCTTGGGGTCGGACGGAGCGGGGGCGGGACTGGTTACACTCGTCGTTGTGGTAGCGGGAGCGGGTTTCGGAGCCCCCGCAGGAGTGGGCGCGTCCGACGTCGGCTTCTTCTCAAGCGTCTTTATATGTTCGGCGGGCGCGATGGCCGGTGGAGCCGTTTCCGTGGGAGGGCTGACAGTTTCCATGGGATCCGCTGCGGCGGGCTCCGTCTCGGTTGGGGTCGGAGCTTCGGGAGTGGGG
>SPKZ01001862.1_pt1 | contig 13874 bp, 14 predicted proteins | sample 2456571 | NCBI WGS metagenome assembly SPKZ01 (sample SAMN11192286, study PRJNA482655) | marine metagenome | biome: ENVO:00000447; feature: ENVO:00000244|ENVO:00000211|ENVO:00000569|ENVO:00002023; material: ENVO:00002151; isolation source: ocean water from marine abyssalpelagic zone ...
ATTTAAATAATGGCGCTTTGATCGCCAATGGTTTAGTGCCCATTGTTCGTTATAGTATCCACGAAATCGTTTCTCGCATCGGCGAATTACAAATACTTGGCTATAATCCAGAACAAAACCCTTGTGGTATTATTAGTAAATGGGATGCCAGTGAATTAGTTGATAATGTGCAGCTAGTATTTGTTGCTACTGATAAGAATCAAACCGAGCATGGCTTTGGTCGTTTTTTAAATCAAATAGAACAAGCTTTACGGTTAATGACAACTGAATTAGAAATGGAGCCTAGCAAAGAAGAAGTAATTGTTAGGTTTCATCAACATGTCGCTTATAATTTCTAAAGAGCCTTAGCGTAGTTTAATGCATATATTTAGCTGTAATACTCTTAACATGTATTAGCTCAAACTAAGAAGGCGGTTCGATTCACTAAATCTGACAGGCAGCTAGATCATTGTTGCCTGTCAGAGTCCATCTCAGAACGCTAACTTATTCCACGAAGCCGACCTAATTTAGACGTGAATTGATCTTAATAAATAGTCCGCTCCGCCACCAAAGCGGTCATAGATACTCACAATTCAAATATGAGCGTACAATTAGCCTTACTTGTAATTACGGCAAAGAAACTTCCTTATGCCACGTTAAATACTCATTCATAGGCATTGGTTTCGCGAAAAAATATCCTTGAATGGAATCTATATTGCAATGCTTTAATATTTCAAACTGCTCTTTGGTTTCTACGCCTTCAGCAATCGCTTTTATTTTTAAGTTACGTGCTAAATTAATAATAGTTTTAACAATATTAAGACCTGACTCTTCATCAATTCTATCAATAAAACTTTTATCAATTTTTAATTCCTTTACGGGGTACGCATGTAAATATGTTAAACATGAATACCCTGTTCCAAAATCATCAATAGAAAAGGTAAAACCTTCAGATTTTAACTCTTTCATTTGTTGTACTGCATGCTCAACATCATGAGCTAACATACTTTCTGTTATCTCTAGTGTAATTCGTGAAGAGTTAATTTTAAAATGATGAAGAATATTAAGTAACTCAGTCTTTAATGATGACGATTTAAACTGTGATGGACTGATATTAATTGATACTTTGAAATCTTCACAAAGAAGGTCAGAACTTATATTGTTGAGTAATTTACATATGTCTTTCAATACTATATTTTGAAGGCGTTGTATTAAGCCAAACTGCTCTGCAATCGGAATGAATTCACAGGGAGGAATAATACCTTTAACAGGATGAGTCCAGCGTATAAGTGCCTCTGCTCCGATAACCTTTCCCTCAATATTAACTTGAGGTTGGAAATAAGCACAAAACTCTTCATCTTTTATTGATTTGAGAATTTCTGTCTCAAGCTCTATTTTCTTATCCAGCAATGTTTGTAATTCAGGATCATAAAAACTATAATTATTGCCCCCTTTAGCTTTTGAACGATACATTGCCGTATCAGCAAACTGCATTATATTATCTGAGCTAATATCACGTCCTTCTATTAGACAAATGCCAATACTACAACTCATTTGAAAGTTTAATGAGTCAATTTTAAACTCTTCATCGAATATTTCATGAATCTTTTGAGCAACAGTTGCTGACTCAATATTTGCTTGTTCATTATCATGCCCAATATACTCCAATAAAACAACAAACTCATCTCCACCCAATCGAGCCAAAGTATCAGACTTTCTTATTATAGCCTCCAACCTTTTTGCTACTTCAACAAGTAATTTATCACCTGATGTATGCCCAAGAGAGTCATTAAGGCGTTTAAAGTTATCAATATCTAAAAATAATAAAGCCCCTGTTTCACCAGAGCGTTTTATTTTTTCAACTACAATAGCAAGACGTTCGTTAAGCATCCTCCTATTAGGTAATTTAGTTAATGGGTCATAGTAGGCTAGTTTTTCAATTTCTTTTTCGGCCAATTTTCTTTGAGTAATATCCCTCGCTACCCATAATACATGTCTTGAAGAGCTATTTTCAGACTGGTAGTGCTCCACTGATGCTGTGCGACCTTCGAATATAACATGGCCTTTTTGAACATCAAGTTCATATTCAAATATCTGAATTTCATTGGTTGCTAATGTTTTTTCAATCACCGTCATTATGGGCTGAGCATCTATAGAGGGTAAAACATCATTTAGATTACAACCCTTCATTTCTTTCATTGAATAGTAGAGTAAGTCTTCAGAAGAGCCATATACATCAACATACTCTCCTTGCTCGCTTATAATAAGTGCTAAGTCAGGCATAACTTGAGTAAATGCTTTAAACTTATTATTACTGTTCTTTAGTTCGTTTATAGCTTGCTTTAATTGATAAGCATTAGAATTTTTTTCTAACGCTATGCTAGAAAAATGTACAAAGTAATCAATTAACTCTAAATCTTGTTTGGAAGGTTTTTTCGGAGTTGAATGATATACAGCAAACGTGCCCAAAACCTGAGATTTTGTTGAGACAATAGGTGTTGACCAACATGATTCTAACCCGAATGTAAGAGCTACTTCTTTAAAATCAGCCCAAAGAGGGGATGAGCTGATATTGTCTACAATCACTCTAGAATTTCTATATGCAGCAGTACCACATGATCCAACACTAGGACCTATTTCAACCCCATTGATTATTTCACAATATTTTTGATCCAGACTAGGAGCAGCACAGTGAAAAAGTTGCTTATCAGTAAGAGATAAAATAGAACATTTTGCTGACTTATCCTCTAAAATATCTTCGATTGCTAAACAAATTTCCTCGCCAATTTCACTTAAAGACTGACCTAATGCTATTTTAGACAGTATTTTTTGCTGCTGTGTAAGCAGCTTTGATAGTTGTTTATTATCCATTATTAAAATACTCTGATTTAATATCTATTTTTCCGTATAACATGAAAATTTTTATTAATACTATCTGTATTAAACATACAGAAAGCTAAAGGGTTAAGTCGCTTTCAAAGCAATCATGTTGTACCAAACCCTTTTGAGAAATCGCCATTTGATAATCAACAGCCTCCATTAACTTAGTTAACTGGCAAAGACTAAACTCAGGTTTAAGATTTTGTTTCCGCCAAAAATTAAGCTTTCTATCAGCATTTCGGCCTAGTTTTTTAAAGGATTCAGATTTAACCTCTATTGTTAGAATTAAATTATCCAAACTTACAGGCATTTTTGTGTTTTTTAATGAAAAACGTTTTTTCTTACTATGAAGATTGTTTCTAATCAGTTTGTAAATGTCGCTAACAGTCACTAATACAGGCTGATTAAATCTGTTTAATGATAAATGGTGTCCTTTTGCCTGAGAAAATGCCTTTGTGTTTAATTTATGCGTTGTGTACTCAGCATGAGTAAAGCTTTTAAGGTTGTCGATGGTAATAGGGTTAGACTTATTAAGAATGATTACATTACCCTTAGGTATTTGACCATAAACAGAGAACAAAGGCTCTAGCTCAGCCAATGACAATTGATATGTAAGCCCTGTTCGCAACCATCTTGAACTGATTTGTGCCGCTCTGATCCTTATCTTATTCATGATTATCCTTATCAGTGAAGTAAAGCTTATTTAGTTTACTCTAATCCCATTATTATTCATTTACAAAATTATCAACCAAATAATCGTCACTATTGCCACATTAGAGACATAAGCCATTCTGGCTAAACTGTGCGTTCGGATTAGATTTTGTATCGAAAGTTGGACTAGATAACATACACTATTGCAAATAATTCACTTTTAATATTAATCATTTTTCCGTACATTTTTCATTAAAATTTGATATGTTACAGACCAATAGTTTACATAAGGATTTGTGTTTTTATGGCCTTCAATATCCCTTTTACACCTACAGAAATAACAGCATTCAAAGATATTGCATTAGGTATTTCTGCCATAGCTACAGGTTGTGCAGCAGTAGCTACTGCAACATTTGCATATAGAGGTTTAAACAAGTGGCAAGCTGAAACTTCATTTAAGGCTAAATTTGAATTAGCCAAAGAGGTTGTAGAGGTTACTTATAAAATAAGTAACACAATAAATAGACTAAGAAATACGCTATATGGTCTTGGCGGTAAAACTGGTATTGACTCTATAAGGAAGACCAAACTTTCCGACTTAATAAATTTACATGACCACTTTCAAACATTATCGGTACAAGTTAAAGCTTTGTTTAATGATCAGCAGTTTAAGCTTTCAAATGCAGTATTAATGACTTCAGGTTCAATAATCTCTCAAGTTGATGACATGCTTTGCTACCTTGAAGAGTCATATGATTTAAGAAAGGAACTCTGTGCAAGGGAAGAAGATGTAGCTAATGGTCATGAAGTAAGCAAAGACTTGTTAGACACATTAAAAGCAGATAGTAACTTATGTGATGAGGCCTTTAGTGATATCTTCGATAAAATAAATATTACTAACCATAAAATAAAATTTAGAGGAGAAGAAGAACTTACTACATTAATAGAAACTAGTATCAAAGAAATGGTAGACAGCATGGATACCTACCTTAAAGCCAAATAGATTTTATGTGCCTTACATCTTACAAGCTTCCTTGTAAATAATTGTATGATGAGACCTAATGAATTCGTTGACATCATTGCTTTAATCATTAGAAAAAGTATCACACCTTACTTAGGCGTAAACTTCCGCTTAGCGCACCAAGGGAACATTAGCACCTATAAATATTAGTGCCAAAAACCATACCTATTGTGGGAAGTGGTTTAATCGTTACTTATGCCATATTATAGTCTTTAAACCCTGAATATAGTCATACTTAGACTGTTCAGGGTATGTGCCTTCAGCATACGAATATCTGCCACAAAACAGTTCGATGTTTACCGCATTGCTTTCGATGCTGACGGTACGCCTTAGTTCAAGCAAATAATCACCCACAATCCTAGTCAGGCTGGTGTCGAACAAAGCTCCATTGTGGAAACCGCGAGAACTAGATGCTTACTATGGGAATTGTTACATTATGGTTGGTTGTTAAGCTAGAAAAGAGCACCATTACCGCGAGAGCGGTTTAGTTCAATGGTGGCTATTACGCCTATCGGCGTTTAATTACAACCTATACTAAGCGATAACCCGCTTATCTAATTTGATCTTATATAGCTCATTAGTACTGGATAACTTTGCAAATAAACTTAACCGAAAAAGATCAACAGACTCTAATTTCACATAAAAAAATCACGTTATATATTGCGGCCTTTTTTGCAGTTTTCTTTGTAAGGTTCTGCGGTGCATAGACAGCTGCCTAGCGGTGGCTGATATATTGCCGTCATTGGCTTTTAATACTTGTTGAATATGTTGCCACTGTACTTGCTCTGCCGATAGCGTTGCTCCATCAAGTTCAGTAGTAGTGGAAATTAAAGAAGCTTTGCTTTCATTAAGCGCTGCTAATAGTGTTTGCGTGTCCAGCGGCTTCGTTAAGTAATCATCGGCGCCTAATTTAATCGCCTCTACGGCAGTAGCAATGCTAGCAAAACCCGTCAGGAGAATAATACGACTTTTAGGCCGTAATTGACGGATAGGGGTAATGATATTCAACGTGGTTTCTTGCGATAGTTTCATATCCAATAATACGTAGTCAGGTTTATGTCGATGACAAGCTAACAATGCTGCTGAGTTTGTTTCAACGTGAACACAGTCAAAGCCATGTTTGGTTACGCGCCGCTTTAAGGTATTAGCAAAAATAACATCATCTTCAACGATTAATAATTTTTTCATTTTTTTATTTGCTCACCGGTAAACTTAAAGTGACTAAAGCGCCGCCTTGATGATGATTAGTTAAGGCTAATTTGCCACCTAAACGCTCTAAACTCGCATGACTTAAAAATACTGCCATACCTAAACCATGCTCACTATTTACCGGTTTTACCCCAAGCTTTTTTAACTTTTCTAGGGTAAAACCCACACCATAATCTCGAATAATAAATTGCCAATTTTCTGTATCAATTTGGCTAATTAAGGTGATTTTATTACTGTTATTTACTTTAGTTGCCCGTATAGCGTTATTAATTAAATTCAAAATAGCAGGCAATAAAGCCGCATCTGCCATTACTTCGGTATTCGTTGGTTGTTGCGCGATTAATTTAACATTTATTTCTGGGTAGTTAATCCGTAAATTATCTAATAAATCATCAAGTAAATCACCGACATTAGTCGCAACAATGGTTTGTTCTTTAATATCAAATACCATGGCACGAAAAGCATCGAGACTATCACGACAACGTGTTAACTGGCTTTGAATATCTTTGATAATATCATTATCAGGAAAATCTTCCTGAAGTTCATCAGCAAGTAATTGTACGGTGCCAATAGGCGTGGCAAGTTGGTGAGTTACTTGTGCAGAAGCGACCCCTAGGGAAGTAACCTGTTCTTGTTTTAATAGATTTTCTCGGTAAGCAGCAATGGCTAATTCTCTTTGATTGATGCTACGGGCCATTTTTCCTACCACGAGAGCCACTACAAGAGCAGAGAATAAAAAGTTAATGCCCATGCCGATAAAGTGCCCTTGCATATTACCGTGCATCACACTCATCGGTAAATACCATAATAAAACGCTATAAGAAAGTATCGCTAAAAATGCCACTAGCGCTAACAAAGTAGAGGTTAAGGTAACCGCAGCGATAGCAATAGGAATTAATAACAAAGAGACGAAGGCATTAGTTGCCCCACCACTAAAAAACAGTAAAAAAGTTAAAAACAAAATGTCAGCACAAATTTGCATCAACAAAGCCGGCTGGCTTATTGGCGATTTATTACGGTAAAAAATAAAACTGCCAAAAGTGAAGGCTAACTCTAAGACAATCACACTAAATAATGGCATCCAAGGCAATTCATATGCTAACGCTAAATTAACAAAAAAGATCAACAGTAATTGAATAACAATAGCGGCACTACGCAAGGCAAGTACCAGTTCAATTTGATTATTCGCTTTAGGGTTTGTCAGATTTTTTTTATTTTTGAAAAAAGGTGACATAAATTGTTTATTCGATGGCTCTATGTTGTTTCAACCTATTATACTATCTTTAATGTTAACTAATGTAATGAGCAAAATCATAAAAATGACAAATATTACTGACAATAATGAACTAAAACATGCCACTTTGGCAGGCGGTTGCTTTTGGTGTATAGAAGGGGCCTTCTCCCAAGTTAAAGGGGTACAGTCAGCAATTTCTGGCTATATGGGAGGTCACGTTGAAAACCCCAGTTATGAAGATATTTGCACTGGCAATAGTGGTCATGCAGAAGTAGTACAGTTAAGTTTTGATGCCAAAGAAATATCTTACCAAGATATTATTGAAATATTCTTCACCTTGCACAATCCAACCCAATTAAATAGACAAGGCAACGATATTGGCAGTCAATATCGTTCTGCTATTTTTTATCATGATGAAGCTCAACAGTCTATCGCTAAAAAAAATATAAACGAAATGACGGCAGCAAAAATGTTTGAGCAAGATATCGTCACTCAACTATGCCCTGTTGAACATTTTTATTCTGGTGAAGCGTATCATCAAGGTTATGCTAACAATAATCCACAAAATCAATACTGTCAGGCAATTGTTTCCCCTAAGCTCGCTAAGTTTAGACAAACCTTCGTTGATAAATTGAAGTAATACGGTTGCAATGATTTATCATTATTTCATCAAGGGAATTGAACATAGCTCTGTTCCCTTGATGGAGCTAGCATGCCAAAAAATTCTAGCGCTATAAAGACACAAAACACTTGCTGAAATAACATGATATTGTGTTATTTACTGATCAACAGTTGACAATTCAGTCTATTTCCAAGATCATATAGACATCTAAACGTCTATAACCTTAATTTAACAAGAAGAACTATTTTGAATCAGCAATCAGAGCTTCGAGCTAGATATAACGATATTAATCGCGGTGTCTACTTTATAGGTACAACACCACCAAAAAAAGACACACCATTAGAGGCGATTGAAGCGATTGCTGAAAAATTATTGGAGCGCGTTAGCGATATCGATTATGACGGGCTTATCGTTTATGATATTCAAGATGAAAATTCTCGTACCAGTAAACCAAGACCATTCCCCTTTAAATTAACTCACGACACCCGATTATATTCATCATTGCTTAATAAAAAATCAAATCGTCCGGTGATTACTTATAAAAGCGTTGTTCAATCTAACGGTGACGATTTTAATAAGTGGGCTAATGAAGCTTGGCAAGAATATGGTATTAGAGATATTGTACTGGTGGGTAGCCCTTCAACAAAAAATAATATTTCACTACCGTTAGCCGATGCTTATAAAACCCTAGTAGATAATGAGCATGATTTTTTTATTGGTGGTATCACTATTGCCGAGCGTCACGCAAGTAAAAAAAATGAGCATGATCGTTTAATAGAAAAAAATAAACAAGGGTGTAATTTCTTTATTTCTCAGGCGATATACAATCCACAAGCAACAATAGATATGTTGACTCGCTATGCTATTGAATGCAAAAAGCAAGGTTTGAAACCACAAAGATTAATCCTAACTTTTTCGCCTTGTGGCAGTAAGAAAACTTTAGAATTTATTGAGTGGTTAGGGGTAAATGTCCCCGAAGCGACCAGTTTACGTATTCTCCATGCAGAAAGCCCACTCTATGAGTCAATTCGTATTTGTACCAACAGCTTAAAGCAAATTTTAGATGCGGTAATTCCTTACGATTTACCGTTAGGTTTGAATATTGAAAGCTTAACTAATCGTAAAGAAGAAATTGACGGTTCTATTTTGCTTTATAAACTATTACGTTCAACCATGGATAATTATTTAGCAAAGAAAGAGCTGAATCAGTTAAATAAACAATAAACTGATTCAGTATTTATAAAGTCTATTGATTTATTTAAATCGCATTGATAAATCAATCGCTTGCAGATGTTTAGTTAATGCACCTGAAGAAATAAAGTCGACCCCAGCTTTGGAGTATTCACGCAATGTTTCGATAGTCATATTTCCTGACACTTCTAATTTTGCTTTATTACGCGTTGCTATCACTGCCTGTTCAATCATCGTTGGGGTGAAATTATCTAACATAATAATATCTGCCCCGGCATCAAGTGCTTGCTGCAACTCATCCATTGACTCCACTTCAACTTCAACCGTTTTATCACTATGGTTTTTCTTTGCTGTCGCAACCGCTTGGGCTATGCCGCCACAGGCTGCAATATGGTTTTCTTTAATTAAAAAAGCATCAAATAAGCCAATTCTATGATTAACACCACCACCACAAAGCACCGAATACTTCTGTGCACTACGCAAGCCCGGTAATGTTTTACGGGTATCTAATAACTTAGTATTACTACCTGCTAACTCTTGCACATACTTACTGGTTAAGGTTGCGGTACCTGACAGTGTTTGTAAAAAGTTAAGCGCTACCCGTTCACCTGTTAGTAAGGTTCTCGCATTGCCTTCTAATTCAAACAAGGTGGTATTCGCTTTCACCATTTGACCATCGTTGACGAACCAGGTTATTTTGGTAGATGATATTTTGGTTGCTTGTTCATCAGTACAACTTAGTGAGGCATCTAATTGCTTAAAGACTTCATTTACCCAAGCAACACCGCAAATAATACAATCTTCACGGGTGATAACGGTAGCAACTGCTTGTTCATTTTCAGGAATTAACATCGCTGTAATATCTTGTTGTGCGCAGGCTTCTTCACTATCAAACGCACCCAAGTCTTCCTTTAGTGCCCATGTTGTTGTGGCTGTTATATCTTGTTGTAGCTTTGCTAGTTGAGAAGTGAGCATTTACTTTTATTCCTGTTAAAGAGGTTCTCGCAAAATTAATTGTTTGCCTGTTTGTTGAAAATCTAACTGCTTTAAAGCACTCATGCCTAGCAATATTTCATTACTTTTCATCGCTGGGTTGATATGTGCGGCAACATTATATAGGAAAATATTGCCAATGCTAAGCTGATCTATTTTAGTTTTATAAACCGTTACTCTACCATTTGCTGTTTGCACTGGATAACTACCATAACTTTCAAGCTGTAATTTATCGGCAATATGTGCAGGAATAGAAACTTGAGTAGCACCAGTATCGAGCAAAAAGGTTACTGACACCTCGTTAATTGTCCCTTGAGTGACATAATGTCCTTGCCTATTTTGCTTTAACATCACTTCCGCTTGACCTGAACTATTCAAGCTAACTTGTGGTTGGCTATTTGGGTTATATTGCTTATCAAGTTCATCTTCAAAGAAGAACATTAATAAAATAATCGCCATAATCCATGCAAGCCAAACAAAAATTTTACCAATTTTGTTTGTCGGGTCATCTTCAGTCATAATAGGATACGATTTTATTAAAAAAGTTATTGTATGTCGTTAACCGACAAGAACAAAGCCTCAAATAGTAATAATTTGCGAGCAAGTTCTCAGCCAGAAACAGACAAAAGTTTAATCATTAAAAATGGTTGGCTGCAAAAAATTGAACAGCAATTATCTACTTTTTTTAGCCCGAGGCAGCCACAAGATAATATTAGCTTACTTGTTATTCATAATATATCTTTACCTGCGGGCAGCTTTGGCGGTAATTATATAACTGATTTGTTTTTAGGTCAGCTAACGGCTGATGCGCATCCTACCTTTAGCGATATTGCCCAGTTGCAAGTTTCTGCTCATTGTTTAATCAGACGTGATGGCAGTATCATTCAATATGTCTCTTTTAATAATAAAGCTTGGCATGCTGGTGTTTCTTGTTTTAATAACAGAGAGAAATGCAATGACTTTTCTATCGGCATAGAACTTGAAGGTAGTGATGATATCCCTTATGAAGAGGCGCAATATCAACAATTATCAAGGTTAACGGTAAGTTTACAACAACATTATCCGCTGATCACAAATGAGCATATTGTTGGTCATTGTGATATTGCACCAAGCAGAAAAACAGATCCTGGGCACATCTTTAACTGGCCTTATTATCGTCGAATATTACAACAACGAAAAGTGAATTAGTAACAGTTCTGGTTTTAGAAAATAATTGCTATAGATATCTAGCTTAACCTTGTATGGTGCTAGTAGAAGTAAAATGCACGAAGTTGACTTTAGTCAATGAATACAATTAATGCATCAATTGAACCTTACAGCAAAAAGATGCAACTCTATTAACAAATAAGGTTTTACATGAGTTTATTAAGTTTACTAATTGCCCTAGCCGCAGAAAAATCTCTCTCTTCTTCCTTTTGGCGTTTTGATTATTACTATCAAAAATATGCCAGCTTTTTTCAGCGTAAAAAAACTGTCTCTAAATTCAAAGGTAGCACGCTTAGTTATACCATTTTTTTATTATTACCCGTTGCGGTAATTTATGGCATCTTATTATTCGTTGGTGATGGCTTATTGCACTTAATAATATCTACTTTAGTGCTAATTGTGTGTTTTGGCTGCGTCACGACAAGAAACAGCTACAAGCAGTATTTGCATGCTGCCTTTCGTGGTGAACAAACCACGTCAGAGCTATTTCATCAGCAACTTTTACAAGATAAAAACTTACCCGCTATGGGGTTTGGGCAGACACTCATCTGGCTAAATTATCGTTATTACATCGCCATTATGATATTTTTCACTCTGTTTGGTGCGGTAGGTGTAGTATTTTACCGTTTACTCACTACCGTCATAGAACAGCAAAATAGCGACTCATTAGCTCAAAGTAAAAATACTTCATGCGATGATAATTCAGCTGATGACAATTCAATTGAAATTGAGCAACTAAGCAAAGACGAAGAAAGTAGCTCTGATGAAGACAACAGATATAGCACCCCTTACGTTTCATCTGGCTGCAAAAACTATCACGATATTTTATTCTATTTAGATTGGCTGCCAGTACGTATTACTTCATTTGGTTACATGTTTGTTGGCCACTTTTCTAAAGCGGTACCTATGTGGCTAGAAAGTTTTTTTGATGGTAAAAAGCCAACTCACAAAATCTTAATCGATGTCGCGCAACAATCAGAAGACACTATAGTAGACAAAAATGACTGCACGGCAGAGCCTTGCTTATTGGTACGTTTATCTAAACGTACCGTCTTATTACTGCTTGCCTCAATTGCTACTTTAACTTTGTTTGGTGTTATTCATTAACGTATATACCCGTTCCACTTCAAGATGCAAAATTAAGCTAACACTTGCATCTTGAAGCGGTATAGGTATAACTCCATCCATCAAAAATTAAAATTCATCACCCTCAATAATAATTCGTTTTTTAGCAAGTGTAATGTTTTCATTACTCCTAGATAAAGACAACCTCCACCAGATTGTTGCAGATACAACAATCTACTTGTAATCTTATCTTTAATAACGGTTCTTGTTTGTAACAAATACATCAACAATAAAATTAGCAAGAACTTACAACAAGTAATTAAGAAGGTAGCATTGTGAGTATAGTTTCGAGTCAAACACACCCAGAAGAAAAAACAGCCAAACAAGATAGTGCTTCATCAATAGATTGGCAAAAAATTAGTTATTTATTATTGCTTTCAAGAGCAATGGATGACGTAGAAGAGCAAGAGCTAGTACCGGCAAAATTAGTGTTCAATCAATTTTCAGCCCGTGGCCATGATTTTGCTCAAATTCTATTAGGCGTTCAATTAACACATCCACATGATGGTGCTACGGGTTACTATCGCTCTCGCCCTTTTGTTTTATCGCTCGGTTTAGATATTGATGAAGCCGTTGCTTCACCGATGGCAAAATCAGGTGGCTATAGTGATGGTCGTGACATTGGTGTGGTATGTAACTACCCTAACGTTGAGCGTAAAGGGGCAATGTTATTTCCTATGTGTGGTGGCGTTGGCGCGCAATATTCTCCTATTGCCGGCTGGGCACAATCAATTGTTTATCATCGAGATGAATTAAAAGATGAATCATACCGAGGCGCGTTAGGCTTATCCATGGGTGGCGATTCATCTATGTCTACTAGTGGTTTTTGGGCGTCATTAAATATATCAACGACTAATAATTTACCCCATTTATTTTATATAGAAGACAATGGCTACGGTATTTCAGTACCACAAACAGTGCAAACGCCAGGGGGCGATCAAGTAGCTAACCTTAGTGCCTATAAAAATTTAAAAATTATTGATGGTGATGGCACCGACCCTGTCCTAACACCACAACTAGTGCAAGAAGCGGTTGATTATGTACGTGCCGGTAAAGGTACTTGTTTATTACGCTTAAAAGTACCCCGTTTGTGTGGTCATACTTTTCAAGATACGCAAACCTACAAACCTGAAGCTATGATAGCAGAAGAACAAAAAAATGATCCTTTGCCAAAACTTAAACACTATTTAGCACAAGAAAAAATCATCAGTGATAGCGAGTGGCAAGCTTTAGAAGAAAAAGCCTATAAGGAAATTCGTGCCAGTGTTGAACGCGCTAAACAACGCCCAGAGCCAGATACTAAGAAGTTAACCCGTTATGTTTATGCAGAAAAACATGACGATGGCCAAGCTGATGTGCAACTTCGTGGTGGCTTACATGGCGATCATTATCAATTTCCTGAGGTTAGCGAAATAGCTAAACCTGAAGGTCAACGATTAAATATGCAAACCGCTATTCGCAAAGTATTAGATTATGAGCTAGCCACTAATCCTAAAGTGCTAGTTTTTGGTGAAGATGTCGGTCCTAAAGGCGGCGTTCATGGCGCCACTTTAGGTCTTAATGAAAAATATGGCGATCATCGTGTCTTTGATACCTCTCTTTCAGAAGAAGGCATTATTGGTCGTGCGGTAGGCATGGCTTTGTCTGGTTTGATGCCAGTGCCCGAAATTCAATTTAGAAAATACGCTGAGCCTGCAGCTGAACAAATTTCTGATACCGGTATTATGCGCTGGCGCACCAATAATCAATTTGCCGCTCCAATG
>SPKZ01019995.1_pt1 | contig 13867 bp, 4 predicted proteins | sample 2456571 | NCBI WGS metagenome assembly SPKZ01 (sample SAMN11192286, study PRJNA482655) | marine metagenome | biome: ENVO:00000447; feature: ENVO:00000244|ENVO:00000211|ENVO:00000569|ENVO:00002023; material: ENVO:00002151; isolation source: ocean water from marine abyssalpelagic zone ...
GCAGCCCCGGCACCCGCTGGTGGGGAAAGCTTAGACATCCACGCGCTGATGCTCCAGGTGGTCGGAGAGAAGACGGGCTACCCCGCGGATATGTTGTCCCTCGAGATGGATCTCGAGGCGGATCTCGGCATCGATTCGATTAAGCGCGTTGAGATCTTGAGCGCCGTGCGGGAACGCGCGCCGGCCCTACCCGATCTGGACGCTTCCGAGATGGCCACGCTCAAAACCCTGGGTGCCATCGTCCAGTATCTGGAAGCGAGCGTTGCGGACACGGCTCCGATCACCGCGCCCTCTGTTGCTCCGCCGATAGGTCAGCGGGTTAGCCAGTCCGTAGACGCCGATCAACAAGCGGTCACGGATTCCGTCGAGCGGCTTGAGCTGCAGAGCTATGACTTGGCGCGACCGGGTGTCGCTGCTGGTTCGCTCATGCTCGCCAAGTCGGTGGTGATTGTGCCCGACGATCGCGGGGTGGCTGTGGAACTTCAGCGCGCCCTCGATTTGCGAGGAATCACATCCGAGGTGAATCACGAGCTTCCGGCGGGTGCGGACGCGGTGCTGTTCCTCCAGGGGCTCAACCAGGATGCGGGCTACGACTCGGCCCGGGACGTTCGTTCACGAGGCTTCGCGACTGCCCAGAGCATGGCGCCGACCATGACGGCGGTCGGCGGCTTGTTCGTGACTGTTCAAGACACCGGCGGTGACTTCGGTTTGAGCGGTTCCGCTCGATTCTGGATGGGCGGCCTGCCCGGCCTAGTAAAAACTGCGGCTTCCGAGTGGGCTCTCGCGGATACACGCGCGATCGACATCGACTGCGGCGAGCGTTCGGCGGCTGAAATCGCCGAGGCTATTGCGGAGGAGTTGGTCGGCGGTGGCACACAGCGTGAAATCGGCTTGGGACGCTTGGGCGAACGGACGGCCCTGCGCTTGGTCAAGGCGCCGGAGGCTAGCGGCGGCGGGATCCAGCTGGATTCGGACGCAGTGGTAGTCGCCACAGGCGGAGCTAGAGGCGTCACAGCGGCGTGTCTGGAGGCGTTGGCGGCGAACGCCAAATGTTCCTTCGCCTTATTCGGGCGGTCCGAATTGCTGCAAGAGGATCCCGCGGTCGCTAGTGTCACGGACGAGCTCAGCCTGCGTAGCAGCCTATTGGAAGTGGCGCGCGCTGCGGGTGAAGCGCCCACACCCCGTGAGCTCTCCGCCCAGGCTCAAGGCATCATGGCCAGTCGAGAGATCGCCAACACCCTCCGCCATATCGAGGAACTAGGCGGTCGTGCCAAATACTTCCGAGTTGATGTAACGCGTGCGGATGAGCTTACTGCGGCTCTAGCGGAGGTGCGGCAGGAGCTGGGCGGCATTCGTCTTCTGGTTCATGGCGCCGGTATTCTGGCTGACAAGCGAATTGAGGAGAAAACTTCCGCACAATTTGCGGCCGTGGTGGACACGAAGTTGGACTCTCTGCGACTCCTGCTGGAGTTGACCGAACAGGATTCGATTCGCGGCATTTGTCTGTTCTCCAGCGTCGCGGCCCGGACAGGAAATCAAGGCCAGTGCGATTACGCCATGGCCAACGAGGTTCTGAACAAAGCGGCGAATTACGAGGCAAAGCGCCGCGGCGATTGTTGGGTGCGGGCACTCAACTGGGGACCGTGGGCTGGCGGCATGGTGACGCCGCAACTCGCCGAACATTTCGCCTCCCAGGGCGTCGGGCTCATCTCGCTGTCCGCGGGCGCAGCGGTGTTCCTAAGAGAGCTGGCTACCGCGGCACCTTCCCAAGGCACCGAATTGGTCGTTGGCAGCACCATCGGAGGCACATCGTTAGGCGCCGGACGCAGCGTGGCACCGAATCCCTACGGCGTGCGCATTGGCCGCCGTACCTTTCCCAGCCTCGCGGATCACCGGCTCGCGGGCCACGTGGTGGTGCCGGTAGCACTGGTCATTGAATTGTTCGCGCGTGCCGCGGTCGCTTACCGCTCGGATCTCCGCTTTGTCGCCTGCAGAAATCTCAAGGTCCAGTCGGGTATTCGCCTTCCGGATTTTGACACTCAGGCGGATGCTTTCACGGTCCGGCTCAAGCAGCTCTCGAACGGGAGCAGTGCCACCCTATCGGCGAGTTTGCATAGCGCCAGCGGTCGAGAACACTATTCAGCGACCATCGAACTGGATGCCTCGTTGCCTCTGACATCGAGTCAAGCGCCTGCGTCCATGGCTCCGGGTGGAGATTCCGGGGCAGTGTACGGCGGAGTGCTCTTTCACGGCCCGCAGTTCCAAGCGATCAGCGCGCTCACCCACCGTAGTGAGACCGGAGTCGGTGCCTGTCTCAAGCCGCAGAGTGATCTGGGATGGGCAGGCGACTATCAGCTCGACGTGGCTCAGATCGATGCGGGACTGCAGATGGCGCTTCTCTGGGTGGAGACTGCGATGGATCGCGCTTCGCTTCCGACGAGCATCGCCGGCTATCACGTGTTCGCGAACTATCGACCCTCTGACGTGAAACAAGCACGGCTCCGTCGTCGTGAGTTACTCGGCGACCGGGCTCTTTGCGATGTGCACTTCGTAGACGCGGCCGGCGGAGTACTTGCCGAACTGCGAGGCGTGGAACTGCACTGTCTTGCGGACAGCCCGCCCATGCAGCCTAGTGGCCCGCGCCCGCGCGCCTAGGAGGAGCTAATGAAAGCTCCGCGTATTGCCATTGTTGGGCAGGCATGTGTCCTGCCCGGAGCCCTCAATCCCGAGCAGCTCTGGGAGGCTGTAGCCGAAGGTCGCGACCTCTTATCCCAGGTGGATGCCGAGCGCTGGGGGATCCGTCGAGATCGTGTCACGGGCTCCTTGGGGGACACGGACGACAAGACCGTGTCCGATAGTGGTGGCTACGTTCGCGGCTTTGAAGACATATTTGATCCGTCGGGTTTCGCCATATCGGCGGATCGCGTGCGCTCCTTTGATCCCTTGGTGCAATGGATACTGCATTGCGGACGAGAGGCGCTGTCGGGCGTGCAGTCTCTTAACACGCGGCGCGTCGGCGCCATCTTCGGTAATCTGAGTTACCCCAGCGAGTCCTTGTGCCGATTTGCTGAAGAGCATTGGCTGTCCGCGCAGGATGGAGAGGTGGCGGAGCTCGTCGCCGACCGAGCTGGAGTCGCGCCGGAGAATCGCTTCAACTCGGGCTTGCCAGCCCACTTGCTGGCCGAAGCGCTGTCACTGGGAGTTTCAGCCTACGCACTCGATGCCGCGTGCGCCTCTTCTTTGTACGCCATCAAATTGGCCTGCGACGCTCTTGTTGACGGAGATGCTGATGTGATGTTGGCGGGTGCGGTCAACCGTGCCGACGATCTGTTTTTGCACGTCGGATTCACCGCCCTAGGGGCGCTGAGCCCGACTGGTCGAAGTCGGCCCTTTCACCCTCAGGCAGACGGCTTGGTGCCGGCAGAGGGTGCCGGCTTGGTCGCGCTCAAACGTTTGGATGACGCCATCCGAGATGGCGACGAGATCCACGGGGTGATCTGTGGCGTGGGGCTTTCCAACGATGGGCGTGGCAAGGGGCTGCTGGTGCCGTCCCAGGCAGGCCAAGTACGGGCAGTACGCGCTGCCTACAAGACAGCCGCTCTTCAACCTGCGGATATCTCCTTGTTGGAGTGTCACGCGACGGGCACCATTTTGGGCGACGGCACCGAGCTGCGTGGAATCACCGACGTCTTCGGTGAAGATCGCCCGCTCGTGATCGGATCCCTAAAAGCCAATCTGGGCCACCTGATCACCGTCGCAGGCGTGGCTGGTTTGATCAAGGTGTTGGCGGCCATGCGCCACAAACTCCGCCCGCCGACGCCGCACGCTGACGGTCAACAATTGGGCGAGAGCCAACTGCAACTGCTCAGTGAAAGTGAGCCGTGGCTGAGCACTAACATACGCCGTGCCGCGGTGAGTGCTTTTGGCTTCGGCGGCAACAACGCGCATCTGATAGTCGAAGAGTGGCGAACTCCCGAGCGCGAGGAGCAGCCCACAGCTCGTGAGATCCCCGAGCATGTTACCGACAGTTCCTCTGACGACGCAAGCACCCAGCGCCCGGAAATATGTGTGGTGGCCATGGGGGCTCGCTCAGGCGACGGCCAAAGCGTTAGAGATTTTGCTGAATCTTTGTGGGAGGGCGGCGAGCCCCGGTGCGACGAATTGCGCGTGAGCATCGCCGGTTTGCGTTTTCCACCGCGCGATCTTGAGGAGACGCTGCCCCAGCAACTGATGCTCTTCGAAGCCGCTCGTGAGGCGGTGGCGCAGACGAGGCAGACGAGGCTGTCACCTGAACGAACTGCCATCTACGTCGGTATGGGTTGCGATCCAGAAATCTGTCGCCATGGAGCCCGATGGAGAGCCGCGGAGTGGGCGGCTGAGTGGGGTCAGTCTGATCAATGGCTGTCGACGACACGCGATACCTTCATTCGTCGGCTAGGCCCCGCGGGCGTGCTCGGTGCGATGCCCAACGTTGTGGCGAACCGTCTGAACAGCCAGCTCAATCTACAGGGACCGAGCTTCACCGTATCCGCTGAGGAGCTCAGTGGTGTCCGCGCACTGGAAATCGGCCGTCGCGCTCTGCAACGCGGAGAGATCGATTCGGCGGTGGTGGGCGCCGTGGATTTGAGCGCAGAAGCTGTGCACGAGGTGGCGGCTCGCTCACTGCTACCGGAAGCTCGTCACCGAGGCGGCGATGCCGCGGTGGTGTTGGTGTTGCGGCGACTGGAAGACGCTCGCCGCGATGGGGACAAAATTTGGGCGGTGTTACGCGAGCCTGGGGCGACCAACAGCCAGCAGCTGGAATGGAAACTCGACGGAAGTTCGCCGGCGCTCGAGCCCCTCTTGGGCCATGCGCACGCGGCGGCCGGGTTGCTGGGTGTGGCCGCTGCGGTGATGAGCTGCGCTGTGGGTCGGCCGCCCCGGGGTTTTGAGCTGCCGCAGGGCACCGAATCGCCCGCTGAGCTTCGACTGGAGCTTTCTGCCATGGGCGGGCAGCATCAGACGGTGATCGTGGCGGCGGACCGCAGCTTGTCACCCACTGATGCCGAGAGCGCTCGTCGCCTGTTGGAGGATCTCGCGCCGCCCGCCGAGGAATTGGGACGAGGAATTGTAATTCCGGCCCACGCAAGTTTTCCTCAAGTGCCGGCACTGCAAAACGCAGCCTCGGGTTTCATGGTCCCCGCTCCGGCCCTTCCCCCCGTGCAGTCGTCACCCCCTCGCATCAAGCCGTCGGACACGCTGTCGCCACCCGCACGAGGACCGCGTCCCGCCCGGGGTCCTTCCCTCGGGGATCAGCCGCCAGCTATGTCCCTCGGCGGCTCCGGCCCTACCATTAGCCACGCGCGGCCCGCCCCGAAACCCGCGCCCCGAACACCCATTTCCGGCAGCCTCGCCAGCCTGACTACGGTTGGCTCTTCCCCTCGAGCGGCGGAATCGCGACGCATCACCCAGGTGTCTCCTCCGGATCCCCAACTCGCCCCTAGCCGGCAACAAGCTATCGACCAGCTAGAACGCTACCGCGCCCAGTTGGCCTCAGTGCATCAGGATTTCTTGACCCAGCAGGCGGCGATTCATCGTCAGTTTTTGGATGTGCGGGAGTCCGCCATTCGGTTGTTGATAGCTCAGGGGTCATCCTCCGGGGAAGCCGTGCCCACCGGGGAAGCTGCGGGTGTCAGCCAGGCGGCACAGGAACACTTTGCCGACAATTCGACTCCCCTTGGCCCATCCGGGCTGGCCGAGATCGGCGACCTTCCACGACAGCCGGAGGGCGCAATCGTCAGCCAAGCGGTGGTCCCCAGCGTAGCGCCGCACACTCCGGACCACCCAAGTTCAGAAGCCGCCTTCCCCACAGCTCAAGGGGCCGTCGGTCCGAGCTTCACGCGGGAAGATTTGCTGGTTCATGCGTCCGGCAAGATATCGGATTTGTTTGGGACAGCATTTGTCGAGCAGGATCAGTTTGATGTGCAGGTGCGCATGCCCGAGCCGCCGTTACTTCTGGCAGATCGGGTCACGGGTATCGACGCCAAGCCCAGTTCTATGGGTTTGGGAACCGTCTGGACGGAAACAGACGTGCACCACGACTCCTGGTACCTGAACGATGGCTACATGCCCGCCGGCGTCATGATCGAAGCTGGGCAGGCAGATCTATTCCTGATTTCCTATCTAGGTATCGACGCTCACAATCGTGGGGAGCGGGCCTACCGTCTGCTGGGTTGCGAGCTCACCTACCACCGCTCTCTGCCTACAGCCGGTGAGACTCTTCGCTATCAAATAACCGTGGATGGGCACGCTCGACAGGGCGACACCCGACTCTTCTTTTTTTATTACGACTGCGTCATCGACGGCCAACCGGTGTTGAGCGTCCGTTCGGGGCAGGCAGGATTTTTCACGTCCACGGAGTTGGACGAATCTGCCGGCGTGCTGTGGGATCCCGAGTCCCAAGACATAGTGAGTGAGCCCCGCTTGGCCCCCCCCCGGGTGCGCTGCGGTCGCTCGGAATTTGACGAAGACAGAATCGCCGCGTTTGGGCGCCGAGAACTGTACGAAACTTTCGGGGCTGGATTTGAGTTGGCTCAAACCCACAACCGCAGCCCCAGCTTTCAAAGCGGGAAGATGTGTTTCATCGATCGCATTGAGGGTCTTGATGTTGCCGGGGGGCCGTGGAAACGAGGCTACGCCCGTGCGATCACGGCCATCTCGGCCGACGACTGGTTCTTCGAGGGGCACTTCAAGAACGATCCCTGCATGCCGGGCACTTTGATGTTCGAGGGCTGCTTGCAGCTGATGGCGTTCTATTTGTCGTCCCTGGGTTTCAGCCTGGATCGTGACGGTTGGAGGTTCGAACCAGTGCCCGAACTGGCGTACCAGCTGCAATGTCGCGGCCAGGTACTGCCGAGTTCTAAGGAACTAGTCTGCGAAATATTTGTTGAAGAGGTGGTGGATGGCGAGTTCCCGATGGTGTTTGCGGATCTCCTGGGGACCGTCGATGGCGTGAAGGCGTTCCACGCTCGTCGGGTCGGGCTACAGCTGGTGCCGGACTGGCCCATTACGAATCAGCCGGAACTTCTGAGCGAGCACATAGAATCAAAAGAGGTGGCTAGCGTCGATGGCTTCGATTTTGGCTACGCGTCACTACTCGCTTGCGCCTGGGGCAGGCCGTCGAATGCCTTTGGTCCCATGTATCAGCGCTTCGATGGGACTCGTCGCGTGGCGAGGCTCCCGGGTCCCCCGTACCATTTCATGAGTCGGGTCGTTTCTGTTGAAGGCGGTATTGGCGTTTTGGAGGCGGGGGCCGAAGTCACTATCGAATACGACGTTCCACGGGAAGCCTGGTACTTTCGGGAGAGCCCGAGCGGATCCATGCCCTACGCCGTGCTGCTCGAAGCCGTGCTGCAGCCCTGCGGTTGGCTGGCGAGTTACGTAGGTAGCGCACTCACTACAGATACGGATTTGAAATTCCGCAATCTGGATGGTGTGGGCACTGTTCACCGAGAAGTATGGCCAGATAGCGGGACCTTGCGCACGGAGGTAAAGCTGTGCAGCGTCTCCCGGTCTGGAACGATGATTCTGCAGTCCTTCGACGTGCAGTGTTTTTGCGGCGATGAACTCGTGTACGAGCTGGACACGGGATTTGGTTTCTTTCCTGCCGAGGCCTTGGCCAATCAAGTGGGATTGCCGACGAACGACGCCGTTCGCGAGCAGTTAAGCCGGGAGCCGAGTGGCGTTATCGATTTAACTCAGCGCGACAGCTCATTCCTCGAAGGCACAGCTCGTTTGGCGGACCCCATGCTGTTGATGATCGATCGCATCACCGGCTGGGAGCCGCAGGGTGGCGCCGCGGGTCTTGGGTGGCTTCGGGCCGAAAAGGACGTCGATCCGAGCGAGTGGTTTTTTAAGGCCCACTTCTTTCAAGATCCTGTGCAACCGGGCTCCCTCGGGCTCGAAGCGATGGCTCAACTTTTGCAGTTTTTCATCTTGCAGAATAACTGCCACGCAGAGCTTCGCTCGCCCCGCTTCGAAGCCATCGCAAGCGGCGAATCCATGACGTGGAAGTATCGCGGGCAAGTGGTACCGAGCAACCGCGTGATCAGCACCACGCTGGAAATCACAGAAGTGTTGCGCGAACCCGGAAAAATTACGGCATTTGCGGATGCCTCTCTGTGGGTAGACGGAAAGCGGATATACGAAGCCAAACACTTGGGCATGCGGCTAGCGGAAACTCCGTCGGACGAGCGCCATCGCCCCCTTGCTTCGGATTTGTCGCCGTCGCCTGTCTCAGGCCTCGTCGAGCCCCCAAGCTTGCAGTTGCCTGCCGTCGCAGATTATTGGCGGCAGCAGCTTCAGATTGAGGCCTGGGCCGGGGAAGACGTATGTCGCGCCTTGGTCGAGAGTTGCGTGGGCCGCGTATTGGTGGCGGACGGATCCGCCCTCGACGCTGTACGAGGCCAGAGCGTGGTGTTTGTGGCCAATCATCAGGTGGCGGTGGAGTCCACGGCATTTTCAATTCTGGCGTCGGCGTACTTCGGAGCTCCCTTATTGGCGCTTTCGAAGGCGGAAAACCGCAATCACTGGCTTGAGACCATCATGAGGCATGTGTTCTCGCATCCTCGGGTGACGAATCCGCTGATTCCTCGACACTTTCAACGCAAGCAGCCGCATCAATTGCCCCAGCTGCTCTCGGAGCTGGCTCGTGAAATGACCGCGTCGGGTCGGAGTCTACTTGTGCATGTGGAGGGCACCCGTTCGCTCAGCTGCACCGTGCCGACGAGCAAGATGAGCGGTGTATTGCTGGACATGGCTCTGGAGAACGGGTTTCCGGTGGTGCCCGTTCGATTTCATGGAGGACTGCCTCGCTCACCGGTGCCGGCACGCTTGGAGTATCCCTATTTGATGGCGCGGCAAGATCACTACATCGGCAAGCCGATTCTCCCGGGCGAACTGTTGCCTTTGAACTACAAGGAGCGCAGCGCCCGAATTGTTGATGCAATCAACGCTTTGGGATGCGCCCCGGCGGAGGAGAGCCCCGCCACCCCCAACGAAGCCCTACAAGCCTCGGCGAGCCGCTGGGCTACCCAGCGCGACGTATCGGCGGAGGTAGGCGCACTGTATTGCGCTCTTCGAGATCTGCCGGACGTCAGTGGTGAGGGCGCAGTGTTGTTGTCTCGGATCGAGCGCGGTGCACTCTTGGACGCGAGCCCCCCTGTGGATGCCGAAGAGGAGTGGCTGGAGACCTTGGTTCGCTATTTTACAGGGACCATCGCACCGTCCACCTAGCTGCGATGGCTACCGGGGTCTGCCGGGTCTACGTGGGGCCTACCCGGGTGCGTCGTGCTGACGCCGCTCAGGACCAGACCAAGACTTGCTTTGTGTGGGTGCTGAGCGTTTAAGATTGATTTTTCGGCGGAAACCAAGACTGACTCGTTGGCATGCCGGCGGCGCTTGGAGGGACGCTGGGTCGACTGGCTTCGGCGTGACGCGAGATGGGTTGTGTGCCCTTAAGAATGTGGGAGAGCTCTACCAGGGCTTCGAGATCCGAGGCGTCGGTGCGTAAGCGCGGGAGGACACTGAGCTGACTGCTGGTTCCGACTCGCTCTTGGAGCTGCCGTCCTAGGGCGAGATGGCGCTGAATAATTTCGTCTTCTTGGGCGGCGAGATCCATCATCTTGTTTACGGCAGACTCAGCGACTCCTGGGGGAGCTGAAGGCATGTCGTTCAAGCTCAAAGTCGGTAGGGATTGCTCCCGGATCAGACTGCGGTTCAGGATATATCCCCCGAGCGGAAGATTGAGCTCGCGAGTTTTTTGCTCAAAATAGAAAGCTTCTTCGACGGCGGCCTGGTTCGGCGAGGTGACCAGGAGGAATGAAACGTCGGAGCTGGCAAAGAAGTTCCGCATCTCCTCTTGGTTGTGGTTCAGGTGTTTGAGGATCACCATGAACAAGTCCAAGAATTGCTGGAGCTCTGTTCGAGACTCCTCGCCAAGACCGAGATCGAGAATCTTTCGGATTACCTTGCCGGCCGCCTTTTGCAGCGCCCCGTCCGGCGAAGGTAGAAACAGATTGAAGATCTTGGGATCCAGGAAGCCGTTGGCTCGATGGGGAGTTTCCAGGAAGCGCAGCGCATTGCGGCTGGGAGGGGTATCGAGCACTACGAGATCGTAGCGATCGTCCACTACGAATCCATGTAGGGCCTCGACAGCGGTGTACTCCTGCATGCCGGCCACGAGTTGAGCAATGTTCTTGTACAAGCGATTGTTCATCAGCTCTTCGGCATCGGCGGCTGATTTGGATACCGTTCGTACGACGTGGTCGCAGACCAGGGCGGGATCCAGCATCCAAGCGGAGAGGCTGCCGGGGGGCGAGACGCCGACGCTGGCGAGTCGATCAGCGCTGAGCTCTGTGGGGGCGTCTTGGTTCGGCGATACACCGAGCGTTTCGGCGAGGCGACGGCTCGGATCGATGGTGATGACGACGACGCGGAGCCCTGCCTGGGCGGCGCCTAGGGCGAGGGATGCGGAGACGGTTGTTTTGCCCACTCCACCGGCTCCGCAGCAGACGAGCACCCGTTTTTCCTTGAGCAGCCGGGCCAGCGACGATGAACTCATCGGAGGGATCCTGCGACTTGGTTGAGGGCATTGGCCAGCGCAGGGCTCGGATCCCCGTTGATCGGGTTCACGATGTTGTCTAATTGGACGATGGGCAAGTCGGTGGATTCCCGCAGCCGAGTCGACGAACGGTCCGCGGTTTGAATGCGTTGGAAGCTCGTCGTTCCGCGTACGGGGTGGTCCTGCAGGGCGCCCTCGATGACTTCAATTTCGGCTTTTGAGAAGTAATTGTCGAGATGGCGGTTGAGGATGACGCCCGCGGCCGGCACGCCCGTCCGTTTGAGGCCCTCTAGAAGCTCTAGGCTTTCCGTGACTGGCAGTTGTTCTGGGAGCGTCACCACCCATGCCGCGGTGACGGCGGGGTTGTTAATGTATGCTTGTCCACGGCGCATGGCATTGGGAAGGGGGCCGCGACTGATGACTTGCAAAGTAATCTTGGGCAGCTCTGCGAGAGCGAGAGCGTGTCCCGTGGCGGGCATATCTACGATGACGGCCGAGTACTGCTCTTGGCCGTCCTTGCCGCAGAGCTCTAACAAACTCAGCAAGTGATAGAAGATGCCCAGCTCGTGAAAGGCCGGCGCGGCGGACATGAGTCGCCGCATGGCGCGAGATCGAAGCGCTGTTTTTACGAGCGGGCCTGTAGGCAGCACGGTACGTGCGAAGCTTTCTTGTCCCTTCTCAGCCCACAGGCGGCAGGCGTCGATGCCGGGAGCTACATGTTCGGGTTCGACGCGGAGTTCTTCGCGCCCGAAAAAAGCGCCGATGGCGGATTTGGTGGCCTCTGGGTCACCCACCTCTGTGAGCAGCACGCGCTTGCCGCGTAGGGCTGCAGCCTGGGCCATGGACACCGCGACTGTGGTACGTCCGACTCCCCCCTTGCCCATGATCAAGTGGACACGACGCTCGAAGGGCGGCACGTTTTCAGTCATTGAAGGCAGAGGCTGAGCCTACCCTTGGGAGCCTTCGGGGCCCAGCTCCCTCTGTTGAAACTCAGCTTTCAGGCGTTTTAGCCCCTCTTCGATGCTAACCGCGGGTTGGTACCCTAGTTCCGTTTTGGCAGCCGAAATATCAAACCAGTGGGAGCTGGTAAGTTGGCGCGCGACAAATCGTGTGATGGCCGGTTCCGACTCGCGCCCGAGCATCAGCGATACGGCCTCACTCAGGCAGCCGGCGGCGTGCAAAGCACCGGGAGAGACACTCCGCGTCGGTAGGGATACGCCTGCGGACATCAGTACCGCCGCCATCAATTCATTGATTGGCCAAGGCTCGCCGTTACTGATGAAGAAGGCCTTACCGGCGCAGCTGGCTCCCGGGACGAGTTTCTCTAAGGCACAGAGATGCGCATCTCGCGCGTTGTCGATGTAGACAGAGTCGACCTTCTTCACGGGGCCGGTGATGCTCCGAAGTTTGCCGGCCCGGGCTCGCTCCAGCGTGCGCGGCAACATTTGTGTATCGCCGGGACCCCAGATCATGTGGGGACGTAAGGCGATGGTCTGCAGCTGGCCGTCGCCGTTCGACCAGCTTGTGGAGTCTGCTTCGAGTACGCGTTGTTCGGCCAGTGCCTTGGTTCTCGGATAGTGAGCAGCGAAGCGTACCGGGTAGCCCACTTGTTCGTCGATGCCTTCGGCGTCACCGCGGTGATGTACGACGCTCGTGCTACTAGTGAAAATCAGACGCCTGATGCGGTGTTCTAAACACCCGGCGATGACATTCTCGGTTCCGATGACGTTGGTCTGATAGTAGCCATCGAAGCTACCCCAGCCTCCGACTCTGGCCGCCACGTGAAAGACGGCATCCAGCGCTTGCCCATCCAGGGGGCTCATGGCCGAAGCGACCTGCTCCGCATTGCTCACGTTGCCTTGGAGCATCTCTACGCCGATCTCGCTGAGCTCTGGGTAGGCGCGGCGAGCGAAGCCCCGAACGGCGTAGCCCCGTTGTAGACAGGCGAGCGCGATGGATCGCCCGAGAAATCCGCCGCAGCCAGTGATCAAAACCCTCACGAGAGTTGCCCCTCTGCCCAGGGCGCGAGTTCTTCCCGTACGATTTTCGAGTTGTGGCGAACGTCGACCGGAAATCCGGGATGAACCAGGAACTCGCAGACGCTCTGGGTTTTCTTGTGAGACTGCCCAAGGGCTTTGAGTTCGCCGAAGATAGTTTCATGTTCGGTGCGTGAGACACCACTTTCGAGCTCGATGCACAGTATGGCCCGGCGCTGGGAGCCTTCACCGACGCCTACCAAAGCACTGCGAAACAGCTTGGGGTGAGTATTAAAGATGGCTTCGACAGGAATGGTGAATAGGGTTTCGTCGTCGAGAATCACGCGGTGATTCTTTCTGCCGCAAAACCAAAGACGCCCTATCTCGTCAAGGTAACCGAGGTCGCCCATGCGGTGGCAGATGACGCCCGCCCCGCGATTGATTTTTGCGGCCAAGGTAGCTGCGGGGCGATGAAAGTACGATCTCGTAACGGTGGGCCCGGTGGCGACCACCTCTCCGATTGTGCCATCCGGGACCAGCAGGGAATCTTGCCAGTCCTCGATCGGGTCGTCGCTGATGGCGATGATCTCGATGGTCATGTCCTTGACTGATGGACCGACACAAATTCCGTCCCCCCGCTCGGTCTTAGCCCGGGTCTCACCTAGTACCTCCCGGCTTCCGATGGCGGCAACCGGGAGTGCTTCGGTCGCACCATAGGGCGTGATGATTTCCGCGCCTCCGGTCAAGGCGGCTTGCATGCGAGCCATGGTGCCAGCCGGGACTGGAGCGCCGGCGCACACTACTCGCCGTAGCGATGTCAGCTGAGTATCGTTCTCTGCACAGTGGTCGGCCAATCGTTTGAGCACGGCGGGGGAGGCGAAGATGTTTGTGACTCCGAACTGTTCAATGGCAAACAAGAGCCGGCGGGGATCCACTGTGGCTGGGCGACTGGCGTTCATATCGGGAATCACCGTTGTCATGCCCAGGGCTGGATCAAATAGGGCGAACAAGGGGAAGGTCGGGAGATCGATTTCGCCCGGCTGAATGCCCGACAGATCCCGGAGTATGTCCACTTGAGCGGCGAAGTTCCCGTGGCTGTAGAGAGCGCCTTTGGGCACGCCCGTACTGCCGCTCGTGAACAGGATCGCGGCGTCGTCGGAGGCGGAAGTGTTGGCCAGCACGGGCTCGTTGTCGGAGCGCTCGCCCAGCTGCTGCAAGCGCTTCAGTCGATGACAGCCGGGCCAGTGGGGACCGCCAACACAAATTTTGGTGCGGATGCTGGCTCTTCCCC
>SPKZ01009749.1_pt1 | contig 13861 bp, 20 predicted proteins | sample 2456571 | NCBI WGS metagenome assembly SPKZ01 (sample SAMN11192286, study PRJNA482655) | marine metagenome | biome: ENVO:00000447; feature: ENVO:00000244|ENVO:00000211|ENVO:00000569|ENVO:00002023; material: ENVO:00002151; isolation source: ocean water from marine abyssalpelagic zone ...
CGTCAATGTAGTGTCGGTTAGTGGCACTGCCGTGACTGGCATTGACGACTTCAAGGCAGATGTAAGCAACCTTGATGTTGCTGTGAGCACCCGCCTTGCCTTGAGTGCTTACACTGCACCGGACAATGCTGGTATTGCTACGGCAGCGTCCGAGGCATCTTTGGCACGCAAGCATGTTGCCAACCGTGATCGCATTGACGCACTGGACAACACTCTTACTCGTTATGACGACGACGGGGTGACACCAATCCGCGTTTATAACCTCACTGACAGCACAGGGGCACCAAGCAACACCAGCATCTACGAGAAAAATCCGCAGTGAGCCTGATTACTCGCGGTCTCGGGGATACGCAGCTACTCGTCACGGCAGGCCTTGGCGAGGGTGTTGTAATCGCTTTGGCCACAGGGTGCATTCTCAATCTGTCGGCTAATTTGATTACCCAAAAAAGCATGACCGCGAATGTCACTGCTGCGGTCACATGGGCGGCAGACATCAAGACCAGCGGATCTTTCAGCGTTGACGTAGCAACTCGGGCGGGTTTAATGGCAGGCGTAACCACACAAGCCAACTTTACAGCGGAGCTATGCCGATGAGCTGCACAGAATCAGTCACGCAAGGCAACATGTTTAAGCTGATCGTTGCGCTAACGGCAGATGGAGCCGCTTTGTCACCTGGACTTGCGTCGGCCACAAATGTGCGAGTTAAGCTGGAGAAGGCCAACAAGGGCGATTCGCTATCAAGCGACGATGCAAGCCCACTTGTGACCCTCGACGATCCTGTCACTGACTCGGTAAGCTGGCAGCTTTCCAGCTCGCAGACCGCTGCTCTTGACCCTGGCGTTTATGACTTGGCTATAGAGGTTCAGTATAGCCCAACAAACATCCTCGAATGGAAGATCACAAGCGCCATTAGCATTGTGAAGGGGCTGATATGATCGGGCAACGAGCACTCAAGCGCACACAGTCATGCGATTGGACCGCATCACGTCAGCAACTCACGGCAGCGCCAACCGAATACCCGGTGAGCCTGCAACAAGTCAAAGATCAGATCCGCTTATCAGGGTGCGAGCAAGATGCGCTGTTGACTGACCTCATACCAGGCGCGACTGAGTTAGTCGAGAAGTATCTAGGGCGCAAACTCATCACGCAACAATGGCGGGCATTCTGGGACTTCAGCACCGTAAGCGGATATCGCTGGGCGGAAACAATAGAAGAACGCTATAGCGGCGGCCCTGGCCTATTTCGCAAGTATATCATACCAGGCGTGCCGCTGCAGTCGGTCGAGTCGATTTCCATTAACGAGCGAGACGACAGCAATACGGTTGTAGCGACGAGTCAGTATCGCGTTGACAGCATTGACCAAGACCTCAATGGGCGCGTTGTGCTGACCGAAAATGGCGGGGTATGGCCTAGCAACCCTCGCAACATTTTAGCCGTACAAATCGACTACACGGCAGGCTACGGCGAGGCTACGGATGTACCGTCTGCTATTCGCCGCGGCTTGCTGATGGTAGTTGATTGGATGTTCAATAATGCCGGCGGATGTGGTGGCGGCTCAGCCATAGAGGATTCTGCCGCGGCTGCGGTGCTTGGCAGTTATCGGATGCGGAAAGTCTAATGGCCTGCGGCAGTAAGGCACCATCATGCAGCGGCGAGCTGCGGCATTCGGTGACGGTTGAGCAGGAAACGCAGGTTTCAGACGGTGCCGGCGGATTCACAACAACATGGGCGACGTTTGCGAGTATTCTCTGCAAGATCAAGCGCACGCGGGGCGGCGAGCCATTCCGCTATGACAGCGTAGTGACCGAGGAAGTGAATCGGTTTGTGTGCCGCTATCGGTCTGACATTAATGCCAAGATGCGCCTGCAATTCGACGGCAAAACGTGGAATATCACGCAGGTTGAAGACTGGGACTATCAACACCGTTGGTTGATCATCACGGCGGTTGCTGGTATTGACACCTGATGGCCACCATCCGCACGCATATCGACACGACCGGAATACTTAATAGCGCGGTCAATGCACGCATGCGCGAGTTGACCGCTAAGGCTATCGCGGTTGCTATCGTTGATGAAGTCGAGGCGATCGAGGGCGAGGCAAAGAAGAAGATCCTACGCGAGCCAAAGACAGGACGTGAGTACCGGATACCAGGCCGGCGCAATGTGACCTATCAAGCATCATCACCGGGCCAGGCACCAGCGAACCGAACCGGCAATCTTGCCAGTAACATTATAGCTGATCGGAAGGCGAGGCGCGAGGCGCGCGCGCTGATATCTGCCGGCGTTGTTTCGCGCGCTGATTATTCTGAAGCACTTGAGCGAGGAACGTCACGCATGGAAGCTCGGCCATTCATGGAGCCATCAAGCGACAAAAACCGCCTTGGTTTATCCAAAGACCGAGCGAAGCGCGTAATGCAACGCGTGTTTGAACTACTCAAGCAAAACGGAAGGCGCGACACATGAGACAGTTTCCAAGCCTCGCTGAGTTTCAGCAAGCGGCAGTAACGGCGATCAATGCAGCAACATCGCTTGATGTTTACAATCACGTACCGCAAGACACGCAGCGTGATTATATCGTTGTGTCGATCGGCTCAGGCTCTGACAATAGCGATAAGGATGCAGGCGGGTTTGATCTATCGCTCGTGGTCACGATATGGATGCAGAAAAAGGGCGACTTACTGCCATTGCAACAGGCTGATCTCATTATCCCGGCACTGGTTGATAGTGGACTATCAACAGCGACCGGAGAAGCCGTATGCCTCGACTTTGTTTCTTATGTGGCTAGCGTTGATCCTGGTGGTCACGATCATTTTTGCACGTTGACATTTGATGTGGATTATCAACTATTATAACCGCGAGGGTATTTCTCGCACGCTGGGAGCAGACAGCGGCCAAAACTACGTCTTTTAAGGGGGCGAAATGGCTAAATTCTGCGGCAAGGATCTTGGCATCCAAAAGGAAGACACACCTGGGAGCGATACGTGGACGCTTGTGGCAACGATGCGTTCGACAGGCGTTACCATTAACGATGAGCAAGTTGATGTCACCACCAAGACTGACTCCAACTGGCGGGAATTACTTGAAGCTTGCGGCATTCGCTCTATGAGTCTTTCTGCGTCGGGAATTATGAGCGATGCACAGGTCTTAGAAGACTTGATAACCGCGATTACAAACGGAACCATATTAAATTATCGTATCGTGTCCGGCGTTGGCGACCGTTTTCAGGGTGCTTTCCAGATAGCGAGCTTTGAGCGCACTGGCCCGTATAATGGCGCCGAAGAGTATAGCGTCTCGCTTGAATCTGCTGGAATCATCAGCTACACGGCTGCCCCTTAATGAATAAGCGCGGCAACTTTATCCTCAAGTTGGGCGAGCAGAGCTTGACGATGCGTCCTACCCTTGAGGCGATGGCAGACTTTGAAGACGAGTCAGGCACCGAAGTGACAACGGTGCTGCAAAACATTTCGACCAGACTGCCAGGCATTCGCGTGGTGCTTGCTGCCGTAACGACTGGCGTTCGAGCGACGTTTCCAGAAGGGCAGAAGCACAAAGCACCAAGCCGCGAGGAGATTGGCGACATGATCCAAGCGGCTGGACTCAATGATGTGATACCGCAGATCATTAGCTATTTGACCGAGGCAGTGGCCAGCGATAAGCAATTGGAAAAAATACGCGCGGGAAAGCTCGAAGCACCAGCGCACGATGGCTAAGCGAGGGTGCCGCTCCGCAGTCAGGCACGTTTGATTATCTGCATATTGTAGCCTTTCTCTGCCGTCATTTAAGCATTGCCCCAGAGCAAGCATGGAGATGTACCTTGCGCGAGTTCTTTGCCATATGTGACGAGGAACGCGCTATCGACGACAACGGGCGATTCGATAAAGAGCGCGCCGAAGAGTTCGAGGCGTATCTTGAGCGCCAGGGGTGGATCTGATGGTTGATACGGTAGGCAGTGCCAAGGTTGTTGTATCGGCGGATGTTTCAGACGTTATCGGCGATCTGAAGCGAGTCGAAAACGAAAGCAAGAAAACAAGTCGCGGTGTGAATGCCGGATTTGCCAAAACCGCTAAAGCCGCCGTGAAGATGGGTGCGGCCATTGGCGCTGTTGTCATATCGGCAAAGGCCCTACAGGCTGCCGTGCAGGCAATGAACCAGGCATTTGCACGAGGTGATGCGTTTGCCAAGGCTTCACGGGCCATTGGTGTTACCGCTGATGAATTGATCAAGCTGGAGTTTGCGGCATCACAGACCGGCGTTTCCGCAGATGTTCTTGGTACGTCCATGCGCGGGCTGGTGGCGCGCATTGCCGCGGCGCAAAACGGCAGCGCAGAAGCGGTGCGCATATTCGAGAACCTTGGGCTATCGTTTGAGCAAGTAGCCAGCCAAGACACTGTGGCCACCTTACGACAAGCTGCCGATGCTATTTCTGCAATGGGATCAGAAACGCAGCGGGCTGCCGCCGCAACATTGCTCTTTGGTGAGTCTGGCAGCCGCATGGTCAACCTATTGCGCGATGGTTCAGCGGGTTTTGATGAGTTAGCCAAGAAAGCGGAAGACGCAGGCATTAGCCTGAAGAATGTTGATCTAGGACAGATTGAGGCAGCTAATGATGCAGTAGATACAATTCAGCGCTCATTTGAGGCGTTAAGCATTCAGCTAGCCGCAGACTTTGCGCCGGTTATTAAGGATGTCGCTACCGGGCTTATATCAGCAAGCAGGGCGGCAAGGGAGCTGTTTGTTGCCGTTGGTCTGATTACCGAAGGACCAATGATCCGGCTCATCGAAGCGCAAAAAGACCTAGCCAAAGAGCAGGAAAAACTCACAAGCGCAAGGAAGAGAGATCAGAGGGTTGGCCGTGGAGGCATTGCCGACCAAGAGGCGCGGATAGCCAAAAAACAGAGAGAAATTGAGGCTATTCAGCAGGAGGTTGTTGCGCTCGAAAAACGACGGGCTGAAATGAAGCAACAGGCCGCGATTGAACAAGTCGAACAATCTCAGCAGCCTGACTTTTCAGAAGATCGACTAAGCATGCTTTCGTCGCTGCTTGTCACAGAGCGGGAGATGCAGCTTCGTGCAATCCAAGACACCTACACCGAGCGCCTTGCACTTATCGACGAACTAGAGCAAAATGAGATGTCACTGGCGGTTTCACACGCTGAGGCCAGGCAGTTAGCTTTAGAAGACAAACTGCTCTCTGAGGCAGAACTACTTGCTCAAGACATGGAGGCAACGCGGCAAGTCGAGGAAGAAAAGACACGCATCACCGAGCGCGAGGCAGAGCGCAGAAGAGCCGTGATGCAGACAAATATCGCAATGACGCAGAGCCTGCTTGGCGGCCTAACAACGCTCATGCAGACGGAAAGCCGCAAGGCGTTCGAGATCGGCAAGGCCGCGTCTATCGCAGAAACAATCATTAACACCATCCAAGCAGCGCAGAATGCTTACACCTGGGCAAGCTCATTTGGCGGGCCTCCAGCCGGTGCCGCCGCTGCCGCTGTTGCCGGTGCCGCTGGCTTTGCGCGAGTGCAGCAAATCTCATCAACAGGCATGGGATCGCGAGGCACCCCTGCAACAGGAGGTGGCGCATTCGTGCCGCCAACTACAGTCAACCCGAACGAAACAACGAACAACAACGTACAGAACATCACCGGCAACGTGACTCTCGTTGGCGATAGTTTCAGCGCCGACAGCGTTCGCGGCCTCATGACTTCACTGAGCGAGCAGTTGGGCGATAACGTGACACTGAGGGCTACCTGATGATTATTGTCCCGCGCGTTTTGTACGACAATGTGTTCTTTGGTGGCAGCATTACGTCGACCGTTGCAAGCGGTGACGGCACCGACGACAGCGAAGCATTCGACTGGCTCGACTACACGTTCCGCACGGTAGCCGCGACGACAACGTTTAGCGTTGATACCGCGGCAACCGGAACCATTGACTATGCCGCGCTGTATGCCGAAGGAACGAGCGACTTCACTGGGACTTTTGCCGTCGATATAGAAGATTCGCCAGGTGCAGGTACGTTCACCAATTACGTCAGCGAGGCACTGACCGGCGGCGAGCTGTTGCGCATGTGGGCGCTCAGCTCATCGCAGGCAGTGGCAGCGGGCCAGGAAGTGCGCGTCATTATCACGGTAACGACCGGCAGCATCAAGATACGCAATGCAGCGGCAGGCAAGGTGCTTGCATCGCCAATTGGCCAGAAAGACGGCATCATGCGCGCATCGTTCGCCGGAGATAGCCGATACGATCAGAAGATGTCCATTAATGGCAGTATCCTTGGTCGGCAAGTCATCCGCCAAGAAAAGTCGCAAGAGATCATGTGGGAGTATTTGAGCGACACCTACTTACAAGACGAGTGGCAGGCATTTGCCAAGGCCGCAGAAACACACGCTTTTTTCTATGCCTGGGATAATGATCGCTTTCCGCAAGAGGTGAGCTTTGCGGTTGCTGAATCGGTTGGCGTACCCATGAACATGAGCAACCCGAATTGCCGGCGCGTGACTATGCAGATCAAGGTGCTGGTGGCTGAATACTAATGGCTAAGATCAAGATCACTGTTGAAGCAAGTCGTTCATTTATCGTTTTATTTGAAACCATAGATAAGATCCATGAGCTGCGCGATATGATACCAGAATGGTACCATGATGACGCAGATCAGATCATTGACGAAATAGGCAAGCGTTTTGCTGAAGTTGCCGAGATTGTAGACCATGACGTATGAATCACAGGCTGCTAAGTCGGGAAGGCGTCCCGTTGCCGTTGTCAGGCTGTATTTGCCGACGTGCAACTTGACCTACGCCAGCGCACCGTGCACTGCCGAACTTGGCGTGACGGGCGCCACACGGTGCTACAACACGAAAAAGACGTGTCAGGACCGGCCAAACTTTACCTATTCGCAAGATGCAATTGAGGGCGCGACTAATTTTATCGCTTTCAGTTCTGAGCGTCTGGACGGCGTTCGCGGCGCGTACTTCGATGGTGGCAGCGTTGCATGCATACCGTCAGTAATTGAGGTGAGCGGATCGCCAACGCGCCTGCAACCTGGGGAGGCGCTAAGCGAGCGGGCTAATGTCAGCATATCAATTCAAGACTGCTTTCTTTCAGATGGCAAGTTTGACAAATACGCCGACACGCGTGGGCATGGCGGCACGTTGTGGCAGCGGTTGATTGCCCGGTATTACTCGTTTAGCGGTTTCAAGATTGAGGTCGAAACCGGCTACCTGACTGACGCAGGCGCATACGACGCGGCAAACATGACCATGCGCACCTATTTCGTTGATAGGACCAGCGGGCCAGACAGCAATGGACGCATTAGCATCAGGGCCAAAGACCCGCTGAATAAGACACGACGCGATAAGGCGGAATGTCCCGCTGTAAGTTATGGGAGAGTAGCCGTTGAGGTGCCTGCCTTGGCGCGGCCCGGTGGCTTGCAGGTGTGGGATATCACCGGGACGCAACCAGATGGCACCGATGCTATCCAGCAATACGCGGATGCCTTGGCTGCCGGTGATGCAGTTATCGCTGTTGCTGACGAAATCGCGCAGGTCACTGCGGTTGATACAGGGGCAGGCACCATCACCGTAAACCGCATAGGCGGCACCGCTGGCATGGGCTACCCCGGCGGGTTTCAGGGGGCTGAATTCCCGGTTGTCGAGGTGGGCACGCGGGTGCAGTTATGCCACGTTTTCCGGAATAAACGAATCGACGAGGTTGTGCGCGAGCTGGTTGAGGACTTCGCCGGCATACCCGAGGGTGCAAACGGATTCTTTGACTTTTCCGAATGGCAGGCAGAAGCCAACATATGGCACACGGCTTACACTCTCAACGCGATAATCCCCGAGCCAACCCCGGTCACTGACTTATTGAGCGAGATTGCCGAGGTTGGCGCACAAATATGGTGGCAGGACCGCACATTCACCGATTCACCAAGCCGCATCAGGTACAAGGCATTTACACCAGCGGTTGCGTCTGGTCAGTCTATCGGCGACGATGCGGAGATTATTGCCAACAGCGTTAAGATTGCCGAGGATGCCAAGCGGCGAGTATCGCAATGCCGACTTTGGTATGGTCACTACTACCCAACGCTCGACGTGACTGACCCTGGCAGCTTTTCGAGAATTGAGGTCACTGCGGATTTGGACAGCGAGCAGGCAGACGAGTTTGGCAGTGAGGCAATCAAAAACATTTATAGCCGTTGGCTGCCTGCGGGAACATCCGCCGCAAGTGAAATAACAGGCCGCTATGTGAGCCTGTACCGCAATGGCCCTAAACTGGTCAGCTTCGCGCTGGACGCCAAGGATTCGCTTGTCTGGACTGGTGATGACGTGTCAGTGACGACGCGGCAGATTACCGGCAACGATGGCTTACCCATCACACAAAATATGCAGATCATTGAGGCGCGAGAGTCAAACATTAGAGACGGTGCTTTCCAGTATGTGGCCGAGGTGTTCCAATCGGTGAGAGCTGGACGTTATGGCTTGATTGGTCCCAATACGCTGCTTGACTATACCGCAGAGAGCTCAGCAAACACAAGCACATATGCTTTCATTGCCGACAACTCTGAAACCATGAGCAACGGCGATCCTGCCTACGCAATAGCCTAGGAGCAAGCATGGCATACAACGCAATCACGAATGCGGAAATTGATACCGATAGTCCGATAACGACCAGCCTAATGACCAAGATGCGCGACAACCCTGAGGCTATTGCCCAGGGTTTATTAGGCGCAACGAAGGTGAGCGTAGAAAACGCGCTGGAAACATCCGGCACTACTGGTCACATATTGAAAGTAGGTTCCGGTGGAACTGTTGTCACCGAGTCCGAAACCGCCGTGGGAAGCGAATACATAAGCCGGAGAGGCGGGGCGTCTGGCAATACCACAAGCGCGCTTAATTTTACTACGGCAGTTGCATCGAACGGGTTTAGTTATGCTTCCGGCGAGTTCACCTATACCGGAAGCGACACTCCGAACGTAGTTATACATTTTAACGGCAATATTGAGTTTGACGCAGTAGGCAGCAATGACGTTGTTCTGCAAATTGATGCCGGCGGGGGATACGCGACCATCGCCACCGTTACCGCGGCAGGGTCTACAGTTGGCAATCGTATACCAGTCGGATTGAATGCTTTCTTTTTCCAGATTGGCAATGGCGATAAATTCCGCGTTGGTTACACTGGCACAGGAACCAATGACATGCAGAACGGGCAAATCACGATACTCGCGGTATAGACAGCAACCCTATGTGTTTTAGTGTTTCATCATCATGCCACGATCCCGAGACGAGTCAGACGAGCATAGAGGTGGCAGCCAAGCATTGCAGATCGGTGAATTGCGCGGACAATACAAGGGATTAAGGGAGAGCATGGCTGATCTTAAAGACGAAAATGTGCGGATCTGGCAGGCATTGGACCAACACAACACAATGCTTACGAAGTCGATGACGATGATCGAAGGCATATCAGACAAGATCGACACACTCGGCGAAGACATGCAGCGCAGTAACAAGCGCATTAGCACCATGCAGACTGCCGTCGATCGGCACACAAGCAGCGAGCAGGCAATAAGTGACGGCGAATTAGACCCGACTGTTTGGCAGTTTGCCGGCAAGCATGCACTCGATGGATTTGGCGCACTCATCAAGCTGGGCGTTGTTGGTGCATTCGTTCTGGCTATTGTTTATTTCACCACCGGCCTGATGCCACCCTTGGCAGATATAGAAACACCTAACCCACTGCCCGCCGCAGCAAGTCCGTAATGAGTGCATGGCATGGCTTTCGTTTGGTGCCTCCTGTTTTGCTGGTTTTTGTACTTGGATGCATCAGCAGACGCCCGGACCCGATAAAGCCTACGCCGCCACCTGAGCCGATAGTGCCGCACTGGTTCAACGTCTGGATTGATTCAATCACTATAGATCAGATCATGCGAGCGTCAGGACTTGGCTTTGCTGCCATGGCACCTGTGCTATTGGTTGCATGCGTTGTGCTGGTCTTCCTCAAGATGCCGAGAATGGCAGCAATGGCCGGCGCGCTGATACCTGTTTCCTTGGCAAGTGGCATTCTGTTTGTTTGGCTAGGCGAAAACATCACCTGGATAAGGCTGCTCATATTGGTGCCGACATTGGCACTTGGCGCAGTTTGGGCGTGGAAACACCTTGTACCGTGGATAGAAAAGGCGTCTGGATTAGACATAAACAAAGATGGAATCATAGGAGCAGACGATGGCAATAGACTGGACCAAGGCATCAAGCAAGGCACGCCAGCGGATCATTAACCGAGAAGCGCAACGAATGCGCAACCGGGAGAATCAGCGCAAGGGCGAGATAGGCGAGGATCATGCACTGCGAGCACTCAAGCAGCTTGGGTGCCATGAGCTTGATAGCATCGAGACCGGATTCCGCCGAGGCCGCGACAAAGGCGGCAACCTCATCATGATCCCCAAGGCCAAGGTGGCCGGCGACATACGGGGCATTTTTTACCACAAAGGCTTTGGCATTTCGGTGCTTGCCGAGGTAAAAAGCAGGGCAACCGAAACAAGAGACGGCATGCCCGTTTTATCGCATAGCGATTTAGAAACGCACCAATGGGAAAAGTTGCTTAGACACAGAAAATACAACGCAATCGCTGTCATAGTATGGGTAAGCAAAAAAGGCGTGATTGTACTACCACCAGGCGTCCCTGGGTGGCATAAGGGCAGGCGGCTTAGATGGGACGATGCGCAACAGTATCGGATAATAGACCTCAAATCCATGCTGACAAATTAGTGCTTGCAAATAATCAAAGGGCATTACTTTTCTGTCATGGCGCACATATCGTGTTCGATTTGCGCCGGGAGCAGAACATGAAACGTCAAGTCACATTACGCGTACGCACCATAAGCGGCAAGATTATCGGTGTCACAGTTTACAGTAGCGCAGTCGATTCCCATGCATTTGTTGAGATTAGCAGCGAGGGGAAGTGCAACCCTGCCGCACTTAGCTATACTGGGACTGGCAGCAAGTGGCCAGTCGACAAAGCCCTGCAATACTACCAAGGCATTATCGAAAACGGCGGCGAACAGATCAGTATTCGCTAAATAAAAAAGCCCTGCCAGAATGAGCTGGACAGGGCAAGCCGCGAGCAGTACGGCAAGAAAGAAACATAGCATGACCCAAGAGCAGAGCAATGGGCAACATGAAATTCAAGAACAGGAGCACCGCGATTTGTGCGCGCTGTGTTTATTCATTATCATAGCACTCGGAGCAGAACATGAGCGATAAACTTAACTTGTGGTCACTGGTCGAAGCGACCGATCCACAACACACAAAGCAAGCCAACGTTAGCGGGATGACGATCACTGCAATTAACCCGCAAAGCCAGCGTAAAATGGCAACGGCAGCATTCGGGCCGTTCGGTATTGGATGGGGCGTGTCTGACGTTTCCCATTCATTCGTGACGTTTGGCACAACAACGATGGCCACATACGAGGCAGTGCTTTGGTACGTCTGGGAAGGCGAGCGCGGCCAGTTTCCAATAGCCAGCACGGTCAAGGTAGTCTATCAGACGAACAAGGGCTACGAGCGCATTGATGATGAATGGCTCAAGAAGGCTGCAACAGACGCGCTTACCAAGGGCCTATCATTTCTTGGCTTTAATGCTGACGTGTTTATGGGGCTTTATGACGACAACCGATACGTGAACCAATTAGCAGAAACCGGGGCAGCAACACAACCGGAGAAACTAGACGACCAGAAGGCTAAGGCCGAGCTGCGCGCGCAGTGGAACCTTACTAAGGCCAAACTGGCTGCGATTATTCCCGACAAGCAAGTACTCGATGAACTTATTGCAGGCATCAAGAACGATGCCGAGAACGATCCATCGCGCATGGTTGCTGGTATCGAAAAAACGCTGGCAAAGTATGAGGAAATGACGGCAGACGAGCCAAAGTATGATTTTCAGGGAGAATAAAAAGACAATGGATAAGCACGCATTAGAATCAATCGACCGTGAGCGTGAATTGCAGGCAACGGCATGCGAAACACTAAGGCAACTCGCAAATCAAATTGAGAGAGGCGCATCGGTCGTTCGTGAAATTGGCATATCAAGGCTCTTTGAATCACTTGTAGATAAAGAGATGGTTATCACATACAGAGAAAAAACCAAAGATGAAATAATTGAGGCAAGCAAGGCGCACATTGAGTCGCTTAGGTCTGAGATTGAATTATTAAAAAAGGAAATCAAGGATCTTAAAGATGCCTATCAAGGAGTCCATGAATGACAACGGAGTATGAAGAAATGCTGGCAGACGAGCCTAAGTATGAGGATGTAGAAAATGACTAAGCCAGTTTTAGCAGGATTGCCAGATGACGTTTATCACGACCATAACCAGCATGGACACTTCGGCATTCATAGCCTACTTAACCTTGAGCGATACGGCCCTAGGTATTGGGCTATGGATTTTTTTGGCCGCTTTAAGGCAGAAAAGGAAAAGAATCATTTAAGCATAGGCAAGGTGTGCCACATGATCACCCTCGAAGGCGAAGAGAAGGCGCTTAAAGAAGTGGCATTCATACCAGAGACGTACAAGGCATGGGATAAATGGACCAAGATTAAGGCTAAAGAGCAGGGGATTGGCAGGGATAACCTTCCCGAAGGTTGGCGTATTGATGAAAAGGGGTTTATTCACGAGCCGGTTAAAAAACCATGGAACCTTAATGCGGACTATTGCTCTCAATGGGACGATTCAAAGCGAGAGCAGGGACTAACACCTGTCACTGTCAACGACTGGAAGATGGCGCACCTTATGAATCATGCCGTTATCAATAGCCCGGTTGTTAATGAGTATCGTTGTTTCGCGCCAGGAGCCCCTGAGCTGACAGTGCGAGATGTGTACCGGGCAAGGTCTGGATCTTTAGCAATCCAGATGCGCGCAGACTGGATGATTGGCGGTGTTGAGCCAGAAAAATGGACTGGAATTACCGATCTGAAGACAATTGACAACATCAACAACGCCAAGCGTGACGTACAGAAATGGGGATATTTCCGCCAGGCCGCACACTACATTTGGCTCGCGCATCGCATTTGCGGCAAGTGGCTGCCGTTTCGATTTGTTTTTGTCGAGAAGTCGCCACAGCATCGCGTTTTAGTACTTGAGTGCAGCAGCTTAGCAATCGAGACCGCCATCGAAATGAACGTGGCATTATATGAAAAAGCTGCCGTCTTGCTGGCCGAGCACATACCGGCGCAAACGAAAGCAGAGCACTGGCCAAACGGAGAACCGGAAGACTTACAGATATGGTCACTGCCCGACTATATGGCCAGAGACGCGACAGACTTCTGACAGTCTTGCACCTGGCCTGGCCGCCATTACAACAAAAAGACCAAAAGAAAAGCGCGCCGAGTTTGCCGACCCTAGCGCGCTTTTCTAAAATATATAGCTGAGGCAATTCTATTGCGCTTAGCAAGGTCGCAATGAGGAAGCCAATGAACTACCCTTGGTTTAAGTTTACCGTAGCCGAATGGCTAGCCGGTGATATCCAATTCCTGAGCCTCGAAGCTCAGGGGTTCTACATCAACGTGTGCGCCATGTACTGGAAAAAAAATGGGGTACTCACGGTCGAGCAGGTTGCGAAGCGCATGCCCGACGCAATGCGCTGCGCATGCGAATTGCATGCGGAGGCATTATTGCCACGCACTGGGCGCATTCAAATCGCATGGCTCGACGATCAATTGGCCACCGCATCAAGCGAAAAGGCCAACCGAAGCGAGGCCGCAAAGAAGGCCGCAGACGCCAGATGGGCTAAGAATCGTGCGTCAGAATGCGCAACGCATGCGCAACGCATACCGGAAAGCATGCCGAGGTCATGCCATAAAGATACAGATACAGA
>SPKZ01008047.1_pt1 | contig 13852 bp, 15 predicted proteins | sample 2456571 | NCBI WGS metagenome assembly SPKZ01 (sample SAMN11192286, study PRJNA482655) | marine metagenome | biome: ENVO:00000447; feature: ENVO:00000244|ENVO:00000211|ENVO:00000569|ENVO:00002023; material: ENVO:00002151; isolation source: ocean water from marine abyssalpelagic zone ...
ACCCACATCGGCAATTTGACCGGAAACGGAAGCCTGCGGAACGAAGGTTTGGAAACCCATAGTGCCAGCGCGCGATTGGATGCCGGGCAAGCCTGCGGTTGAAATGGAATTTACGCGCGCCGGGGCCGCCGAAAGATCAAGCGGGCCGCCCATTGTCTCACGGACGCGCCCCATGCTTTCACGCCCCAATTGAGCCATCTGCAAATTGGCGTCTTGTTGGGTATTGAGTAACCGTTGCTGGGCTGGGCTTAGCCTTTGCGTCGCGGTGTAAAGCGGATTGCCTTCTTTGGAAGTGCCGCGCTGGCTGTATGTCAGGCTGCCGTAAGGCGTCACCTGATTGACCATGCTCATTTCTTGCGAGGCAATGGCGCTTTCTTTGTTGGCTGCGGCTTGTGCGTTTGCAGTTGCTACCGGATCAGGCGGCGGCGGGGGGCTAGGTGCACTCTTTCCCATGATTGTCTCTCACATATAAGGTTTCATATTCGGGCTTCAAAAGGCGCATCATAACGCCGTCGCTATTTGGGCCGAACATACTGTCTGCAACGCCTTCGCGCTGAAAACCTATATGCGAATTGACTCTTAGCGCCATTGTATTGTTTGCCGGGGTCAATGTAAACACGCGGTAGCAGCCTAGTTGACCAAACGGGTAGTGCAAAAGCGCGGCAATCACATCACGTTTTGCCCATCTCGGGTTGTGTGCAGCCATACTTAATTGAACCGAGCGGTAATCCGGTTGGAAGTCATGGTAAACCACCCCGGCAATCAGAGCGCCCTTGTCATTCACAACGCCAAGCGATGAACTCGGCCCAAAATTATCGACGTGCGGTATTCGGTCCCGCACCCACCTTTCAACAGATCGGTTCCCTGGCAGGACGCAGATCATAACGCGCCGCCCCGCTCGTAAATCACATTTGTGCTAATCCATGATGGGCGCGCACTGTTCGTTGAGATGCGAACGCGGACAGAGCCCGACCGACCGTAGCCGCGCACTTTGCGCCACCCCCGATAGATTTGACCGTCTGTGCCCCAGGTTGCTTGCCCCCAAGTGGACACGCCCCAAATGCCGCTATCAACCGGCGATGCAACCGCCGTGCTGGTCGGCTGGCGGATGTCAAAGCCAACGTTCCAATCAATGGCTGCATTCGGGTTGCCGTCGCTCTCGAACACGCATTCAACCATTTTGAAACTCTTGCGGACTGCCGGGCTACCGAAATAGCTAAAGGCTTGGATACAGTCGGCTTCGATGTTTGAACCGTCATCGTTCTCGCCAACGTCCGCTTGATAGACAACGCCGTCCTTGCCGCCGAAGAATAAGTCATCATTTAACAGCGACCAGCAAAGCGCATCCTGGCCCGTGAACTTACAAGGCGCGCCGGTGATGGTGTTGAACACGTATTGTTCGGATGCGCGGCTGTCCGGCACGTTAAACAGAAGGTACGTGCCGCGCGGATAGACCACCGCTTCCCAGCCAAAATTCTGCTTGTAAAGTCGCACCGCATCATTGACCGGCTTGTTGATCTGATCAGACAACGCCACCAAGCGGGATTGGGACCGGTCCATTGTGAGAATTGCTGACAACGGAACAAATCCGTCTTGCGTCATCAGGATCAAGTCAGAACCGGCCTTGACCATGCAGCGCCGCCCCAACGGCTTGCCGATCCGAAAGACGCCGATCAAAGACCATGTGGATGCATCAGCAGGGTCAGTGCCTTGATACACTACCGCCTCGCCTTCGGACGTGACAAAAACCGCCACATCATCCATGCCGTCCCCGCTATCGCGGGTCCAGGTCCCCATGCCCATGATAAAGCCGCCCAGCTTGCAAATACCGGCAAGCGGGAACTCGGTTGCTGCCCCACCGATTGCGTTAACAGGCAAGTACCAAGCGGAAAGGCTGTTGACCTCTCCCACCCAAAGCCGCCGTTGGTGCACGTTGCACCAAACAAGGCTGTTGACGGTCGGGCCGGTGATTGCCGGGGTGGTGCCCCATGTGGAGCCGTTGTAGTTTATCGGCGCGTCGGTCCCGCTGACCGCGAAAAGGAACTGACCGCCCGGCGAGCCAATATTGACTTGCTGCCATCGGTTGGAATTGAGGCCGGTCAAAACCGGCGAGCCAACTGCGCCCGGTATCGTCACATCGTAAACGTTGCCGTTGTTTACCGCGAACATCTCGCCGTTCGATGTTAGCGGCACATAGTGAAACAGCGTTTCGATGTTGCCGGTCATGCCGGTAGCGTGCTGCGTATGCCCGCGCCGGATCGTCACCTTGTCGGTGGAAGGGAAGAAGTTGACCATCTCAACCGCGTGATCGTCGGGCATATCCGCCAAACTTTCCCGCCCATCCCAGCCGCCAACCGGGGGCGGAAGCGCTGTGCTGCTAGACATAGCCTAATACCCCACATCAACGGTTCGTGATGCCACGGGCGCGCCGTCCCAGTGGCGGCTTTGCTGTGAGAAAATATCACCGGCAACAGCGATGTTCTCGGTGGCGTTTTCGTTCTCTTGCAGCATATCGAAGTATTCTTTGTAATCGTTGAACGCTTGTTGATACGGCTGGCCCTCATTCGCTAACCAGTCTGCGGTCGCTGCCAGAGCAATCAACTCCTCGTCAATCAACGATGTGTCGGTATCAAGGGTGAAAGTGGCCTTGGGCGTGTCATCCGCTGCCCGCACAAACTGCGTGCTCATGTATTCAAAGACAAGATCACTGCCCGCGTCCACCGTCGGGATCGCCAGGATGTCGCCGCCCCGGTATGTGAATTGCGTGTTATCGCCAACAAACCCCTCGGCTTTCAAACTGCCCCAGCGCGCGCCAGAAACCGGGCCCGAAAGCAAAACCGTAGTTGAGCGGTTCCAGAACGTTTCCGGAATGAACCGGTCAAAGTCGGTTGGGAAATCGGCTGATGCCAAAATCGTTTCGGTGCCGGGCGACGTGAAAGCAAACTCCTTGCGGAGAACGTTCCAGTCGTACACCTTGGCAAGCCGCGCGCTGACCTTCTGAACCGAGCGCAAGTAGGATTGAGCCTCTGGGTTCTGGTTTCCAACAATAGAGGGGGGGCGCGGGCCTGACGTTGTGTCAGCAATCGCGTTGCAGATCGTTAACAGGCTCATTCCTCAACCTCCACATACTCAGCGTGCCCCTCGGCGGGCATGCCAGTCAAACCGGCTGGGCTGTCTGCCCAAGCGGAAGGCAGAACGCCGTCCTTAAACAGCCGCTTTTCCACCGCGCCCTTGTTCGAGCGGAATCCCCAAACCGGGCCGTTGCTTACTTCTTGCGGCCCTTGCCGCCCTTCTTGTGGTAGGACATCGAAATGCTCCTTTCTGATCTTGCGCGCTTGCTTCCAGTGGATGCCGTAACGGCGTGCAACATCGCCGTCGCTTTCCCCTGCCGGGGCGCTGGCAATCTCTAAAATCTGCGCTTCGCTCAAGTGTTGCATGATTTTTCCTCATAAAAGAAAAGGCCCCGACCGAAGCCGGGGCCGATCCGTTAGGCAGTACCGGACAACCGGACCGCTTGACGCTCATCCACGGTTTTCACACCGTAGAGGATGTCGAGACGCCACTTGGAAATGTCGTTGATGCCGTCGTACACAGGGATGACACGGATGTTCAAACCTTTGTAGGACTGGCGGGACATATCCACAGCACCCGGAGGATTGACCAGCGGCACGGTAACCAGGGCGAAGGCTTCCTTGCGGAAAACCATGTTCTGGCGGTAGCCGGTGGACGCGGAACCGACAACGGTAATCGGAGCGTTGTCAGCCGGAGCCGCGCTAACGGTCTTGTGAGCGCCGGTTGTGATTGCAGCCGGGGACAGGGTCAAGGTTGCCGCACCAGCCGCGCTGTTCACATCGGAAACAACGGTAAATTGTTTCAGATACGGCAGGGTTGCCTTGGTCACAGGGTTGACCGCGAACACGCCATCAATGGTGATAACATCGCCAGCTTTCAGCAAGCCGGTTACGGAACCGGTCCAACCGTCAGTCACAAGCGACCACTGGTTGGTGTCTTTGGACGCGGCATAGGTCACATCTTGAGATGCACCGTTAACCAGCGGGGTGCCTGCATATGCGCCCACGGTATGGGTTGGCACGTTCTGGGACATATAGGTGTCAACGCCACCGATCATGCCCAGGGAGCCGTTACGGTAAGCGTCGCCCACCAAACGGTCATTAAGCAGGGTGGTTTGAGCACCGACCAAGCCCCAATGGTCAGCCGGGGACAAGGTGGCGCACCGGCCATCCATGTTGACGGAATTCTCATCAAGGCGTTGCGGGCCTTTGGAGAAATCCTGGTTGCTGTCGATGGTTTGCCCCGGAGTCCCGGCCCAGTTGGACACGTCCTTGTAAAGGGCGTGCAGATCGGAATCGACTTGGTTGGCAAGCTGGATCATCGCCGGTTTGATCACCCGGTCAGAGAGTTGCTTGATGTTCAAAGTCAAATCTTGCGAGGTGAACTCGAAATCAACGCCTTTCCGCTTGTCAACGGTCAGGTTGAACTTGCCTTCGGTCACGTCTTGGGTATTCAAAACCGCGCCATCGCGGACGGTGAAGTCCATCGGGCGGCGGATGGAAATCGTGGAGCCTACTTCATAACCGTTGATGTTCTTCGAAAACTCGTCTTCGTAGCCACGGAAAACTTGATTGCCCATAACCAAGTTGTTTTCAAGCTGCATGATCGCCGCTTTAGCGATGATGTCAGCCGTTAAGGTAGTGTTAGCCATTTTGGCACCTCATAGATTGAGCTATTTCAGGCCAAGCACTCTGCCAAGCTCTGAAAAAGACATACTGTTTGGATTTGCCGAATCACGGTTCGCGCCCTTGTTAGGCATTGCCTTAACGGGGGCGGCTTTCTTCGGCTCCGGTTTGGGTTTCGCCGCATTCTGCATGCGGTCGTACATCATCGCTTTGTAAGCCATCTCCGCGACCACCGGGTTGGCGTCCCAATTCTTGGCGTCCGCTTCCGGCACCCCTTGGGAGACGGCATAGGCTTGCAAATCCGGCGCAATGTCGGACGAAAAGCCCTTATACTTGCGGTCTAGCACGTCGCGCCCTTCCTGCTTTTGCCGCTCAAGCTCGGCTTGTCGGGCGTTGGCAAGTTGGTGCTCGTGCTGATCCACAGCGTTGATTATCTTGTCCAATTCAGCCTGCTTTGCAGTGCGTTGGTCAGAAATACGCCGGGCTTGGTCCGGGTTGGACTGCCAAAGCGCATTCAGATCAACCGCTGAAAGTTGCTCAATCTCGGCCTTAATGCTCTTGCCTCTTGAGAAGGCGTCAAGCACCTGATCGTTAAGCGTCTGGATGTTATCCAGTGCCTCGGCGCGCGCTTTCAAGCTCTTGGCTTGGTCAGCGTTTGCCTGGGATTTGCGGGTATAATCGGCCCAAATGTCCTTAGAAAACCTGTCAACCGATGCCGCCACTTCTTCCGGCAAAGATGCTTTATCGACTTCCAGCTTATTGCCGCCGAAGTCAAAGATCAGCTTTTCCGGTTCCGGCTCGGCTTCCGGCTCACCTTCCGGCTCTGCCTCGGGGGCGTCTTCCGCCTCGGGCTCTACGGCTTCGGGAAGGTCATCAAGCGAAACCGGCAATTCTTCATCGGTTGCCGCTTCCGGCACATAATCGGCGGGGGCGTTAACGATGCTTTCCGGCGGAACTACATCAGGATTGTCAGACAAGGGAAAACTCCATCTAAGGGACGGACGCGCCATCGCGGCGGGCCAATTGAGCGCCTAAGGTAACATAACGGAACCTAGTCAATCAAGGCGATAGCCATTGCAGCTTGGTTATTGCGTTTGCGCTTCCAGTCGAGAAAGTAAAGGTGAGCCTCGATCACATAAACCAGGGTGGGGTCAGGCTCCGGCTGGTAATCGTTTAACCGTTCGCTTAGGCGTTTGCGCTCGCGGTGCACGTATTCTTTAACCGGTTGGATCGCTTCGGGGACAAACTCCGCCTCTGCAATCTCCTCGATTGCCGCTTCTACGGCTTCCGGTTCTTGCGCCGCTGCCTCTGCGTCTGGTCCGTACATTTCCGACCAGCGCGGATTCCAGCTTGTGCCATAGCTGCGCGCCGGGCCGCTTGATGTTATCTCTGTTGGAAGATTGAGAAGCAACGCACCTAACAAACCGGCCTCCTACGCTCTGCGCTGCCCGATCATACGCAAAGAATAACCCGGACGCAATTGCGCCAGCGCCCTTGCTTTGTTATTGTCTTGCTTTGCAAAGGAGATAGAGCGATGAATGATTTATCTGATTGGGTGAAGAAAGTACGCGCAAAGACCGGCATGACGCAAAAGAAGTTTGGCGAGGCTGTTGGTGTAGCAGAAGGGACCGTGAGCGATTGGGAAGCGGGGCGTAGGAACCCGAGCAAGTCAGCCCAGATGGTTATTAAGGTGTTGGAGGCCGGGGGTTAACCCGGCCTTTTCTCTTAGAACAGTTCTTTCCAGCTAAATTCTGACCGGACGGTGACGTCATTCCCGCCCCGATCCTTGGCGACAACGCAAAATATATTACCCGGGTACCCCACTAAGCCCAGCCGGTCCGCTTCTTCCTCAGCAAAGCTGGATATATCGGGCTGATTGCGGCCTCCCGCGTCATAGGACAGGTTGGCAGCCAAAACAACGCGACCGCCACTGACATAGCTGACCGATGCGCCGGTCCCCGCTGTCGAGTCAATCTCAACCGTGGAATTTGCCGTATCGATGTCCGCATATGTTGGCGTCCCGCTGAGGGTAGGCAGCGCGATAATCTGGCACATGACATCACCGGAACCGCTGATCGGCCCGACCAAACTCACCTTCCAAGTAAGCAGCCGCGCCTTAACCTTGTTGGTCTTGCCGTTGAACGTGTCCTTCAGCCGCAAGATGCTGACCGTCCCCACATCCGTTCCGCTTAACGTCATGGTGCCCGGCTCTGCCGCCGTCCCATCGACCAGCGGGGCGTAGGGGAAAAGGTAGGTACGCCCACCTGTATCGGCAAGGGTGTCGCCAATGGTGCCACCGTTCCATGACGCAACGCCAGCCGACGCGCCGTTCTCAGCGTAGATCGCCATAGGGAAGACCGGACGTAGAACATGCGTCCGCCCCGCGTTGTTGTCCTCAGTGACGATCTCAGCCACCTTTACCCAATCGCCGCTTTTCGTAAACAGAACCGGGTTAGCCGATCCGAGATAACCGAACAGGATACGGAATAGTCGCAAGCTGCCCGGCTGCATCAATGGGCTATCGAAGTCCTGAACCGTGTCAACGCCATCACGCCTGTATCCGAAACGCCACTGCGTTGCGGTGATGTCGTATTCAACAAAGAAACCGTCTTCTTCATCGTATGCCCCGCATTGCGCCTTTCCTGACACGCCCGTGACCGTGAAGGTGAAATCGGCGAATCCTGTATGACCAGGGACATAGCGGATGGTGTTCCGGCTTTTCACCTTAGCCGTCCCGCTAGATGCGGAAGATACGGTGAGCACGCTGTCAACGACGGTCGCCGCACCGTCTCCGGTCAGGATCGGGGCTTCACAGTCAAATTGTACGTTTAAGTCGTCGTACTGGAAATCAACGGAGACATCATTAACCTTGAAGCCAACAATAGTCTCGCTGAACAACCCGGTGACAGCCGAAACACCGCTTTGGGAGGACAGGCTTGTTTTCAGCGCCCCGGCGTTGTCAACCTTGGCCTTATTCCCGAACTCGCCGCCGTCGCCAATGAACACGCCTTCGCGGTGCACTACCGTACCGCCCGTATTCGTGAACTCTGCGGTTTCCAAGTTCTTGTCGGTCCCGCCAACCGGGATAAAGCTATCAGTCATCTTTTATCACCTCTTTCTCAATCTCAGTCGCGCCAAGGATATTGCCGTCTTGATCGTATGCGAAGTGATATTCCGTCATTTCTTCGCCTTCGAATTTCAACGCTCCGATAATATCTCCCCCGTCGTTGTAGATATAACGGAACCTCACCGGAGCCTCTGGGCCGTCATCTTCCGGCTCCGGTGGCTCCTTTTGCATGATGATCTTTTGAATCTCAAGTTGCCTGTCTTTTTCGTTTTCAGCCGCTTCGAATTCAAGTTTGCGGTTCTGCATCGCCAAGTCAGCCTGGAGCTTAACCGTTTCGTCCGGTTCCGGGCGCATGGCTTCCTGTTCCTTGAGCGTCATTTCCCGGTCTTTCAAGGCAAGCTCCATCATCTTCGCCTGCCCTTCCATTTGAACTTTCGCCATTTCAGCCTCTTTTGACTGTTTAATGGCTTCATTCTCTGCGCGGATTTGCTCAATCTCTTGCATGACCGCTTGTTGCGCTTGCTGCATTTGTTGCTGCATGGCTTGGTTTTGCTGGATCAAGGCCGCCTTTTCTGGATCGTCGGACGCCGCCTCCGCTTCCTCAGCTTGGCGCACTTCCGGCGGCAACAGCGCTTTGAGCCGCTTCGCTACCTTATCAGCGCCGACGAAGTCCATGTGATCCAAAAGAACGTCGCCCACAAATGCCGATGCATCCGGGACCTGACGCATGATTTCGATCAGCGTTTCGCGGGTTTCTTCGCGTTGCGTTGCGAAGTTAGGGCCGGTCTTGACCTCCACGTCATACTTACCAACCGCCAGATTATACAAGCGCGGCTGCCCGTCGATGCCTTCCCGTAACGATCCGCCGTCTTCCTGGGTTAATTGAACTACTTTTGCAGTTTCATCCACGCCAAGGATGCGGATCGCCTCTTTTGGGCTATAGACAGCCGGGATGATCTCAACCAGGATTTTGCCAGCGTAGGTGATCGCCCGGTTCAGGTTGTCGATAAAATGGAAGTTCATCACGTCGCCTTGACGCTCACGCGCCATAATCGCCCGTCCGCTTGTCTCGTTGGACCGGGCACCGATTGCTGACGGGTAAATGCCGGTGATGTCGTTCATATCCTGGGCGGCGAGTGTCGCCTCTTGCAGCGCACCGGTAGGGATTTGCGCAGGCTGTTGTCGAACCGGGCCGCCGCCTGCGGTTGGCTCAAACTCAAGATAGGCATGGCTGCGGGTGTTGGCGCTTTGCCATTTTCCTTCCTGCCCCTTCGGGACGAAGCCTTTCGGCCCCACCCACGGGGTCTTGGGAGCAAGCGCGACCATCTCGGTGGTTGCCGACCGCCAGAAGTTAAACATCGCCTGCGGATCGCGCGCGTCTCGGATCAGTGAGCGGAAGTGTCGGCGACCGTCAAGATAGACCTCATCGCCCCAAACCGGGCAAACCGGGATGTGTTGACCGGGCCAGTCATCTTCTTCGAGCACTTCCACGCCGTTGATGATCCGGCGCTTAACGTCATAGCCGTCAACCATGCGCTCACGCAAGATTTGCGCGCCTGACATAGCAAGGAAGCCTTGGACCAGATCGCTTTCGCTCATCCCTTCTGGGTCAATGTTCCCGGCCCGGAAGAATTGCGCAGCCATTCGGGGCAATGCTTCTTCGCGGACTGCGCGGGTTTCCATCTGCCCGGTCATCTGATTAGGGTAGGTTACTTGTAGTAACTTGGTTTCTTTTTTTGTGCGGCAAAACCATTCCGCCACCCGGATTTGATCCTCTTGCAGCCAAAGGTCCTTGTCTTCGTCCCGGCTATCGCCCTCGAACGGAACCATGCTTGCGCCTGGGTATCGCGCCTTGTACTCGTCCTTGCTCAGCATGTCGCTGATAAAGCAGTATTCCCAATCGGAAGCATCAAAGGCGGTGCTGGATGTATCCCAGTGAACCGAAAGCGGGTTGGCAATGCGCTTGATCTGGGCTTCAAGCTCAAAAGTCTGATCGTGCGCGTAATCAATATCAATGCGGAAGAACCCGAAACCGCCAGTCACAGCATGGTCAATTGCCGTGTCATACGCGACCGAGGCCACAGACTGCCGTTCGATGTTGCGGATTAGGCCGCCGATGACTTCCGCCGTGTCTTCGTCTGCGAAGTTATCAACTGGGCTAACCCGGATGGAAGGCGAGTTTTGCCGCGCTTCGTTCACAACAGACCGGATCAGGGGCGGCAGCTTGTTGATCGTGAGCGCTGGGCGTCCCTCTTGCTTGCGCTGCGCCATAACCTCGTCGGGCCATTGGTCGCCAAGGCGCGCAAACTTCATGTCATCGTAGAAGTTCTCGCGGTTGAAATCGCTACTGTCTTGGCTGTTGCTGAACTGATCTAGCGCTTTGCGCATCACGTCGTCGGACGTCGTTTTGTCTCGCTTGTTTTCCATGTCAACCCATCCACGAAGCGGAAGTATTATGCCCGAAAAACTCCGTTTCGACGTATTCCACGGGCGCGAACATCGACATCATACAACAGTCGCCCTCGTTTGGCGACGGTATGTCTAGGCGTTTCATTTCCTGTTTGCTCATGATCTGAATGAGGCCGTTTCCGTTCGGCTTGGTCGGAACGCGGCATAGCTGCGATTTAAGCCCGTCAATGCTTTCGATGCCTTCGCTATCCAGCGAGATCATATCATCCACGTCAACGTAGTCGCCCTTCTCTACCGCCCGATAGGTGTTATACATCCGCCGCGCTAGGGCGTTGTAATACTGCGCCCGGTTGTTCTTGAACGTAGCCGCGTAGGTTTTCGGCTGTAGCTTGGATTCCGTGCTTTCGTTGTCACCTGCGGCTTCATACATCAGCCCGGCATTGTCTTGCGCCGCACCGGCAAGGCTCCCTCGGAACATGTGATATTGAACCCGCGTCCCTTCGAATGCTTGCTTCACCTGGGCTTTGAGTCCTGCCCCCATGCCGTCGCCATCCCACACGAACCAATCGGCCCGGTCGGTGTAGGCATGATCCAACGCCCAAGCGCACGTCTCGTCAATCTCGCCCTTGTTCTTAGACCGCACGAACCGGATGATTGAACCGTGGCGCAGGCAATACCCGCCTGCGTCGTTTCCGTCGTCAAATGGATCATGCACCGCAATGCGCGGCCCCAGCGCTTTAAACATGCGCTCCAAGTGGCGCTGCTTGTGCGCGTCAACGCATGCATCGAACCATTCCGGCTTGATGATTGCGCCCTCTACCGCGTCATAGTACGCGCCTAACCATTTGTGGTCATACTCCGCCCGGCTTAACCGTTCCCAGTCATCCCGGCGCTCTTGCTCCAAACCGGACGCCTCGAACCACGCTTTCGGCATGTCTGTGTAATTCATCTGAACGACCATGATTGTATCGTCTTCGTAATAACCGCAGCGGGCAAGCTCCGGTTCTGCGCGGGCAAGCCACTTCTGCGCAACCGCCCCGGTACGTGCGCCCCGGTTCATTGTGATGATGATCTCGGGCATTTTCACATTTTCGCCCGCAATGAGCCGTTCTGTATCCGTCGCGTTAAGCCTTACGGAGGCCGTCAGGACGCGCAAGGTGTTCTCGCTTATGTCTTCACCTTCTTCGATCCAAAGGCCGTCTACGCCCGATAGAGTGGACTTGAGCGAGGTGATATTTCGGGCAAGGCCCCGGTAGAATGTCCGGCCCCCGCTGGAATGCGTGATGGATGTTTTGGTGTCTTCAAAACCGGTCAGATTGAGCCGGTCCACTTCGTCTAGGATCGTCCTATGAACGGATTCTTCGATTGAGTTTTGATGCTCACGGGCACAACACCAAAGCTCGCCGCTGTGGACCTTGGCAGCGACATAATCCGCTATGCCGGTTGATTTGGTGGATCCCCGCCCGCCCACAATAATCTTGATGCGCTTCGGCTTGGTAAAGACCGGATGCAGATTGCGGACGTATTTAATTTTCGTCATCTGGCCCGACCGGCTCAAAGATGATCTGCGTCTGCGTCTTCACCGGCCCGCCGTCTTCGCCGGTGATCTGAGTAGGCAGAACCTTTCCCAGCAGGCTTGCATATGCCTTAGGGTCCGTCTGGGCCAACTCCACCAAATACTTGACGCCTCCCACCTCTTGGAACGAGTCGATAATGGCATCCTTGATCAGCTTAGTAACCTTGTTGGGAGTGCCCTTTTTCCGCCCGGCGTTCGGGCGCGCGCCACCTCTAGGCATTGAAATTTTCCCCTACTAAAACAAACTGACCGGTATGGAATACCACACCAGCCGGTCAGGGGCAACGTCACAGCCCCGTCACCGGGGATATGCAAGCAGTGATCCGACCGGTGCGCATTCAACGAACGCGCAGCGCGTCATGGTTTGCTTGGATGATTAAATGGTGTTGCACTTCCTTACCCCCACCATCGGTTAGTAAACGAGCAACCGCAAAGGCCGAAGCTCACCACTTTGTGGCCCGCACCGAATAAAGACCGGTTGCTGTTAAACACATGAACGAAATCGCCGCCTTCAACCCGGACCTTGCCAACCCAGACAAACCGGGCGATGCGTGCGGCTTCTTCTTCGCAAACCGCGCCAACAACAGTTTCGTTGTTCGCCAGCTTCCATGCCTCTTTGAGAGATGCAGCAAAGAAATCCTTGGCGGAACCACCAAACCGGACGGCGGCTGCGCGTGCAATGTTCCAGGCTTCTTTCATAACGTTTCGCATTGTCTCTATCTCCCGAGCGAGGCGGGCTTCATTTCCCTGTGAAAAAGAACTTACCCCTTCCACCCTTGCAATGCAAGCAAAAAAAAAGACCCGGCGAGGGGGTGCGCCGGGTCGAAGTCAGGGAGGAAAACGAATGCGCAATTCTAGCTTTGCGGCCTCGGATCGTCAATGCCAAGGAAATCTGCCCGGCTGCGCAACTGATTCAAACACCCTTGCCGCTCCGCGATCCGCCACATCTCCGGGTTTTCGACCATCGAAACCGGAGCAACCTTATAACAGAATTTTTGAATTACATCGCGGAGAACCCTAATCGTTCCTGCCGGTGTTAATTTTTCTAAAATTGAGAACAGTAAGCGGCCCATGTCGTATTCGGGGATCATCTCGACTACCCCTCCATATTGGTACTCGCTTTCTATCCATTTAAAATCTTTCACCGCCTGCTCGTACTCTGTCATGCTTAAAACCCTCCCGTCACAAGCTCGAACATCACCCAAAAAACCAATGCCTTGAACGCGGCATCACTCGCCGCCATAACGAACATTGCAAACAATTTCGACATTTAAACAGCCCCTTTTCTTCATTGCTCACCCGCCGCCCTGCAAACCAACCGGCGCTAGGTTGATACACACACACACACACAGAGCGGCGGGTAACTCGTTAATTCTTGCTAATCCAACCTTTCAACGTGGCAATCTGCTCATCACCCACTTTAACGTCTTCAGACATTATCAAGTTCCTCATCCAATATGTCCGGGTGACGCTCATAAATCCGCATCAGGATCGCGACCGCGCCAGGGACGGGCTTACTGCCATCAAGCATGCGTCGGAATGTCCGGTCGCCATTATACCCGGTCACGCGCGCCGCTTCCTTCACCCCCAGGCCGCACGCTTCCATGACACCACGTAGCTCTTGCTCGTCCATCCTTGTCCAATCCTTTTTTGATCTCTATAGCCCTTGAAAGCGAAAGCCCGCAAAGCTCCCAATATTGAAAAGCGATCTGTTTATCGCCCCAGGCTTCATGTCGCTTGGCTGACGCCTTGCACTTGTAAGCCCATTGCAACTCAGAGAAATGGCGCCCCCACTGCTCGGCCCTAAACTGAGTGATGCTCGTTGATGCGGTATCGTTGGTCATTGCTTTTTTTCCCAAGCATTGGCGGGCTTCGCTGCCCTTCGATTTCTTTTATAAGCCCTTGCCCTTGGCATTGCAAGGGGAAAAGTGCTCGCTAATCACCTTTTTCATTTCCGCCACTAGGCCCGGCATCAACATGGAAACAACGCGGAATTCCTCTGAATAACCGAAGCGCTCCCCATTCCATCCGACAACGAACCCCTTTGCTTTGTTTGCGTCTAGTGACAGTTGATAGCTTCTCCAACCGGAGCGGCGCGCCCCG
>SPKZ01013472.1_pt1 | contig 13850 bp, 14 predicted proteins | sample 2456571 | NCBI WGS metagenome assembly SPKZ01 (sample SAMN11192286, study PRJNA482655) | marine metagenome | biome: ENVO:00000447; feature: ENVO:00000244|ENVO:00000211|ENVO:00000569|ENVO:00002023; material: ENVO:00002151; isolation source: ocean water from marine abyssalpelagic zone ...
TGGTGATAGTCGATGCCTGGATATTGTTTTCGCCAAGTTGGGCTAAAACAGTCGCTACAATATTCTGAATTCTTTGATCGTTCATTACCACACCCTTACTTGAAGAAAATTGATGGATCGCCAGCTTTAGCCGTTAGGCGACCATTTTCCATCAGCCCCATAGTTTCCATCCAGGCTTCAAACTCTGGCGCAGGACGCAAGTTCAATAGCTGGCGGGCCGTTGCTGTATCATGGAACGCGGTAGTCTGGTAGTTCAGCATGATGTCATCGCCCATCGGCATACCGATAACGAAGTTCACTCCTGAAGCAGCCAATAACACCAATAAATTTTCGTTGGAGTTTTGATCAGTATCTGCGTGGTTGGTGTAACAAGCATCAACCCCCATAGGCATACCAGATAATTTCCCCATGAAGTGGTCTTCGAGACCGGCACGAATGATCTGCTGATGGTTATATAGGTACTCAGGACCAATGAAGCCGACAACGGTATTCACTAGGTGCGGCTTATAACGACGAGCCAGTGCATAACAACGAGCTTCCATCGTCATCTGATCCGCACCATTATGAGCGTTGGCCGATAATGCTGAACCTTGACCTGTTTCGAAGTACATCATGTTCTCACCGGCGATATTGCTGTACTGCTTACCTATCTCGTAAGCTTCATCCAGCATCTCGACAGTGACTCCAAATTCAGTCAACCCCTTTTCAGAGCCTGCAATACTTTGGAATAACAAACCAGCCGGAGCCCCTTTACGCACGGCCTCCATCTGGGTAGTGATATGAGATAACACGCAAGGCTGAGTTGGAATGTTAAACTTATTGATAACATCCTGAATCGCGTTGAGCATTTGTGTGGTATTTTCGACGCTGTCAGTCACCGGGTTTACACCGATAACGGCATCACCACAACCAAATGATAAACCTTCATAGATCTGAGCCAACATAGAGCTGATGTTATCGCGGGTATCGTTAGGCTGTAGTCGACAGCTGAAATGACCAGGTAGACCCACGGTTGCATTAGCCTTGGTGACCACGGGTAATTTCTTACCACCATACATCAGATCGCTGTTGGAGCTCAGCTTAGCAACAGCGGAAACCATCTCTGCCGTTAACCCCTTACGCAGACGCTCAAACTCTTCATGACTTGGAGTATCAGACAGTATGTATTCACGTAACTCGCTGACGGACCAGTTTTTGATCTCCTGAAACACCGATTGATTCAGGCTATCTTGGTCAATCCGCGTGATGATGTCGGATTCATAGCTGACCACAGGGTTTTCACGTAAGTCATTCAAGGTCATTTCAGACAAAACATGTTTAGCCGCAACACGTTCTTGAGCTGTGTCAGCCGCAACTCCCGCTAATACATCTCCTGAGCGCAGTTCAGAGGCTTTCGCCAGGACTTCTTTTACATCCCCGAATTGGTAACTTTGACCAAATAGGCTAGTTTTCAACTTCATAAAACAACTCCATTTAAGACGGAAAGGCTAGTGATTTAACAGTCAAAGGGACAATTTCACCGCCAAAATAACTTTTACCGATATCTATATAGTCACCCTCATGGGTGGCTACTTCATCTATCACACTCAGTGCTTGGGCTCCGAGTAACGGTTGTAATTCCATGCCTAACGCCTTGCCGATATCGTTATGCATGATGACCAAGGCCGTTGCGTGATGATTGCCATGGTCGCGATAAAACAGCGCCAACTCACGTGCAACATGCTGTACCGCGTGGTAACGGATGGGCATATTGGCATCGAATGAAATAGCGTAGAGATCACACCCTAAAGCCAGATCCATGCGCTCTGCTGCGATAATGATCTCGGAGCAAATTGCAGGGCTTGACTGTTGCCAGTCGATGGCTGGATGCACTACAGGTATATTTTTCAAAGGTAAGTCATTGCAATTAAGCCAAATCGTTGACCCGGAAAGTGTCAGTGAATAAGCCCCGGCACCAATAACCGTTGCCCGCACGGTTTGATTAGGTTTTTTCACCGTGTACTGATCTAAATCTTTGTGACGCAATAAGGCTCGAGCCAACAGGGGCCCAATATCTCCAAACTGAGTCGGTTGCATTGCTTCTTGCTGTTGGCGATAAAAGCACTCACCGACACCACCGCTTAAAAAAATTGCATCAATATCAGCAATAGCTTTAAGCTCAGGGGTTTGCAGCAAATGGGCAGACAGTTTAGTCAAGTTCCCAGTGATCAACTCGACAATCAGATCGGCCATACGTACCACTATACGGTTAAGATGATCTTGACTAATCTGTCGCGGTGATAGAGATTCACCGAAGAGATCTTGCACCACTGCGACTGCAGGCTTATGAACATAGCTAATCTCACCTTGAGGATTAAGCTCGATCAAGCGCCCACCGATATTTAAGCAAGCGGTATCAACCACACGCCCACAATCAAAAATGACATAGTTTGATGTGCCACCACCAATATCAACATTCATCACTTTCAAGTGATTCTGCTCGGAGAACTCCTGGGCACCACTCCCCCGGCCGGCGATAACCGACTCCAGATTGGGTCCCGCCGTCGCCACGACAAAGTCACCTAAGTCATGTGACAAGTCCATAATAGCTTCACGGGCATTATGGGCTTTGGCCGTTTCACCGGTAATAATGATGGCCCCTGTCTCTATGCCTTCGGAGGCAAAACCCGCAAGCTCAATCTGCTGATCAATAAACTGACGCAAGGCTATCGCGTCGATCCTGCCATGGTGATCTATAGGGGTAAATTCGACTGGGCTCTGATAGCTTATTTCACGGTCTACAAATTCATACACGGGCACCTGAGAGGCTGGGGCTCGATTAACCACAGTGAGATTTGAAAAAATCACCTGGGTCGTTGTGGTACCAATATCGATGCCAATACTGTGTATAACCTTGCGTTCCATTAGCAATCTCCCAAAGGTAATTCACCGCTCGACGCTTGCTCAAGCAATGCCACTATCTGTCTCACAGAGACTTGGCGAGGATTACCAATCAAGCAAATATCTTGCATGGCTCGCTCGGCGATATCGGCAAAATCTCGTTTCGCCACATCGAACTCAACCAAGGTCGTCGGTAATCCCAAATCAATCACTATTTGACGAACCGCTTTAATGGCGGCATTACAACGTTCACGTTGGGTCATGGACTCACGACTTACATTTAATGCACCAGCCAGTTCGGCATACGCAGACTCACAACACAGGCGATTAAAGGCCATCACATAAGGCAACAAAATGGCATTTGCGACCCCATGTGGAATTTGATAAAGGGCCCCTATTTGATGGGATATGGCATGGGCTAAACCTAAACCGGCATTACTGAAAGCTAATCCGGCTTTATAGGCAGCAATAGACATGTCATAACGCATATCCATATCTTCACCACAGCCGACGGCTATGGGTAATGCGTTTACCAGCATTTCCAGCGCGTGATAGGCATAAGCTTGAGATAAAGGATTGGTCTGTCTTGAGACATAAGCTTCAATGGCGTGTGTCAAGGTATCTACACCTGTCGCGGCTGTGATACTGCTTGGCACTCCCAGCATTAACGCCGGATCTAACAATGCAAAATCAGGCACCAAGGACGCACCTTTTATGGGCACCTTGATGCTATTCGCCAGATCTTTTATTACTGTGATATCTGTCGCTTCAGAGCCGGTACCGGCAGTTGTTGGGATTGCCCCTAAGCCCACTTTGCGTGAAGCCAAGCCGCCAGCCTTAAATTCTGCCAGAGGGCCCTGATAGTCGCCCAGCACCGCAATGCCTTTCGCAGCATCTAAAGCAGACCCGCCACCAACACCTAATACAAAATCGGCGCCACTGGTTTTGAGTGCCGCGACGCCTTTAGCAATCATTGCAGTATCGGGCTCACCCTCGACATCCTTGAATACGGTAAGTCCTAATCCTGCTATTTTGATAGCCGTTTCACAACCCGCTACCAGCCCGAGCTGATGCACCATATTATCGGCAACCAATAACACGTGACGAGCTCCAAATTCTTTGAGGATCTCACCAAGCTGGTTCACACAATATGGCCCGGTAACCGTGACTGCCGGAGAGCGAAACGTAAAACCTTTGCTCGGATTATATTGTTGCAATGTTTGACTAACGATGCAGGCAATATCTCCTGCTGAAATAGTACTCGTCATGATTTATTCCTCACCTGCCAATGTCAGGCCATAGCTCGCAATCGCAAGAGGTGTTAAATACAAGGCTCGTGATAGCTCTACAATTTCAATGTTGGGGAAGGTCTGCCTAAAAATATCGGCGAATCCTTTAATTAGCGTCCCACCCCCAGTCAAATAAATAGCGTCCGGTTGATGGTCAGCGATATGGGTAGCAACAATATCAGACATTTTTTCAATCACAGGTTTAGCCATTGCCGCGATCATAGGGTCCTCATGACTTCGGCGTTTACACTGCTCCGCCTCAGCCATGTCGATTCCTAAACCACCTGCAATGGTTAAACTGACATGTCGACCGCCAGAAGGCTCATCGAGAGACAGTATTAACCTGCCGTTTTCGATGACTGCCGTCCCTGTGGTGCCACCACCGACATCGACCACGGCACCGCTGTCAATATGAAGTAAGGCAGCAACACTGCATGGCTCATCTATCACATGGCTAACCACAACACCGGCCGATTCCACCACATTAATTGAAATCCTAGGGTCAGTACCCGGCGGATATGACGTGATAGCCTCTTTCGGTTCTATGCCTAATTTGAGCTGCACTTTCTGTAACTGGCTGCGCACGATTTGGCAGGCACCGGCATAATCGACCACCACCCCATCTCGTACGACGTCAGCCCAATCGAGGAACGCCGCTATGGGGACTCCTCGATCGTCGATCACCACAGTCTGAATATCTGCCGTTCCCAAATCGATTCCAATATGCACATTTTCCGGGGCTGTAATCGGTGTCTCATCGTTTACAATCTCATCGATAATGAGCAAGTTTTGGTTGGTCTGAGCCAGATAATCTGTCTTCATAACTTATACAATCCTGAATGAATCAACGACGGTACAGCGACGCTTACGGGTAAAGGTCAACGCATTAGTTACCCCTTCTCCAGTGGGAGTCGATATGGTCATAGTCGTCCAGCCTTCACCACCCGCGCCAATGGCTGCAATCGCAGGACCATTTTTAGCGAGTAAACTACAATCCATTTCATAAGCCATACGTGTAAGGACATCGATATTCTTAGAGTGAATGGCAGCGGTATGACGATTCTCGTTTTCCAGCTCCACCGCCCAATCGATTGCTTGATCGGCGTTAGCGGCACGAATCAAAGGCAAGATCGGCATCATTTGTTCAATGACGGCAAATACATGGGATCTGTCTGCTTCAAAAATGAGCAAACGAGTTTCAGCTGGAACATCGATACCCGCAGCAGCGGCAAGTTTTGCCGCGTCACGACCTACCCACTTAGGGTTGGCTGATGGCTTGTCGCCTGGGTACCCTTTCAAGACCACTCGCGCAACGGCTTCGGCTTGTTCGGCTGTAAGTAGGTGTGCACCGTTACGGCACATTGCTGTTTTGAGTTCATCAGCAATCGAGTCAACCGCGATGATTTCTTTTTCTGTTGCGCAGACAATATTGTTATCGAATGATGCACCTTGCACGATAGAGATGGCTGCACGTTCAATATCGGCAGTTTCGTCAACGACTACTGGTGGATTACCAGGGCCCGCTGCAATCAAACGCTTATCCGTCACTGCACGCGCTGCGTCAACAACAGCATCACCACCGGTAACGACTAACAGACGAATACCTGGATAGACAAATAATGCCTGAGCGTTTTCCAGTGATGGTTTGGCGACTGTGGTACAAATATATGCCGGGCCGCCAACACTTTCACTGGCTTTATTCACTAACTGAATCGTGTACTGAGAGACGTTTTTTGCTGCGGGATGTGGGGCAAACACCACGGCATTACCCGCTGCAATCATGCTAATCGCATTATTAATCACAGTACAAGTCGGGTTAGTACTCGGTGTTACCGATGCAATTACTCCCCAAGGGGCATTTTCCATCAGGCTCAGGCCTAAATCGCCAGAAGCGGCTTGCGGAGAAAGAATTTCGGTACCGGGAGTACGCTCTGCGACCAAGATGTGTTTCTTTATTTTATCTTCGACTCGACCAAAACCGGTTTCTTCTACCGCCATTTCAGAGAGTTCACGCGCATGTTTCTTCGCCATACGACGAATAGCAGTGATAATTTCGTCGCGCATAGCAATCGTTCTTATCTGTTTTTGCGCCGCGCTAGCTGCCGCAACGGCACCATCCAAGGTAGCAAACACACCGTAATCGCCTTGCTCGGCCAAGGTGTTTTGATTCAAAGCATTGGCAGAAGATGCGATTGCAGGATTGTTATTTATCTGCAATATCACATTCTTAACAATTTCTTCTATTTGCTTTTGATTCATGCTCTATCTTCTCCACTTTGTCTACTAACAGCTCAATGGGTCATTTACCATAACAGCGAACATTTGCTGCAGTTACGGCGTCAATGATACCGACAATACAAAGGTCAATTGGAGATCCATCATCAGCGTCACCATATGCTGCACGAGCTGAACTTCCAGCCACCACCATCACCCATTCCCCTTCACCAGCACCTAGCTGATCCATCGCGATATGTATATCTCCGGTGGCTTCGCCGCACTGGTTGATAAATTCGACCAAACACAATTTATCCATCAGCATGTTATGACTGCGAACCGTAGCTATCACATGACCAATTACGCGAGCAATTCGCATGAGATCTCCCTCTTATTCCTGAGTTTTGTTCCTTGGTTGTATACACCCCCAAGGAGGCTGTTTTACTTTAATTTAATTGGAAATACTTTTTCTAAATCAGCAGATGGGCGCGGAATAACGTGCACAGCCACCAATTCACCTAGACGTTGAGCAACGACAGAACCCGCATCAGTAGCCGCTTTACAAGAGGCGACATCGCCTCGAATCAAAGCACAAACATAACCAGAACCGATCTGCTGGTAGCCAACTAGCTCAACACGTGCGGCTTTAACCATAGCGTCTGAAGCTTCGATCAGAGCAGTCAAACCTTTTGTTTCTAAAATTCCTAAAGCATCCATTTTTATTTCCTTCTATATATGAGTTATGTATTATTTATTCGGACGTGCAGGCTTAGCCGTGTTTACTGCCTTTTCTTCTGAACTATCAGCAAACTTAATGGGGAAAATGGCTTCTAAATCAGCATGTGGACGAGGGATAACATGAACAGCGACGACTTCACCTAAACGTTGCGCGGCAGCGGCACCTGCATCGGTTGCCGCTTTACAGGCTGCAACGTCGCCACGCACCATGGCAGAAACGATACCTGAGCCAATTTGCTTGTAACCGACTAACTCAACGCGTGCAGCTTTGACCATAGCATCAGATGCTTCAATCAATGACGTAAGACCTTTTGTTTCAATAATTCCTAGTGCTTCCATTAAAAATTCCTCTAAAATATCAGTTGGTTAACTTACTTACTATAGGTTGGATGCGAGTACTGAAATATCCAAAATATCATCGGCACTACATCCACGAGACAGGTCATGCACTGAGCCTGCAAGCCCTTGTAGCATTGGTCCTAGGGCCATATATCCACCTAAGCGCTGCGCCACTTTATAAGCGATGTTGCCAGCGTTAAGAGATGGGAAAATAAATACGTTGGCAGACCCTTCGAGTGGGCTGCCTGGCATTTTTTGCGCCGCAATTGCAGGCACTATCGCCGCATCAAACTGCACTTCTCCATCGATGATCAGGTTCGGTTCACGCTGACGAACCAACTCGGTCGCTTCGGTGACACTATTGATCGTCGCATGCGATGCGCTGCCTTTAGTCGAAAATGACAACATGGCCACACGGGGTTCTTCACCCGTTAATTTCTGAAAATTGCGCGCGGTATCGATGGCGATATCGGCCAGTTGTTCAGCCGTAGGTAAAGGAATGACACCCGCATCTGAAAATGCAAAAGTCTGGTTTCCATCGGGAGAAAGCATCATGAAGAAGCTAGATACGGTCTTAGATTCAGGGGCTACGCCAACACCACGTAACGCGGCACGAATAACATCACCCGTCGATGAGATATTGCCTGCAATACAGATATCTGCGTAACCTTGATCAACCATCATCATGGCAAAATTCAGCGGTTGCTTGAGTCGGATAATGGCTTCTTCTCGCTCCACAGGTTTACGCTGTTTAGCCATATAGCTATCGACCATTTCATCGAAACAACCTGCAAATTCAGGCGCTAAAACCGTTAAACATGGCATAGCAATACCGCTACTATGTGCGTGATCGCGCAGCTGAAACGGACTGCCCAATAAAATGGGCTCGGCCAATCCAGCCATCTTTAGCTCATTTGCAGCGTGTAACAATCGCACGTCATTAGCATCCGGAAAAACAATGCGTTTCGGTTGCTTTAAACATGCCTCTCGGCACTTATCAAGCAGTGTCATTGGTTAATCCTTGTAACGATATTTCCTGGCCGTTCTGGCACTGCCACACTAAGACCATCACCACGTACACGGCGCTCGATAAACGATTCAAGCCAGCGACGATATCTTCACGGTTAATGCTGCCGCAAGATAACTGCATGCTGTCGTCTATAAACACCTTGGTCGCCGTTAGCTCTAATTCGCGCACTAGCGCACGCAGATAATTGAGCTGTGCCACCAATGCACCATAAGCGATATCCGGTAACATATGATCGTGTCCCAAATGCTTGAGCGGATGATGCGACCACAGGTGTATCACAGCGGCACTGAACTCACCTAGACTCGGTTCTGGCAGCAGCTGCCCAGTCACCTCGGCTTGCAAAACCTGCCCCAAATAGGAACGAATATCGGCCATGAAATTTTTCAGCAAGTCGGGTTGTTGGATCATTTCACACTGAACCAATACGCAATAACTGATACAAGTATCCAATTTCCCACGCAGGGAAATACGCGGATGTGTCTTGGGTACCAAGATCTTGTCGTCAAGGTGGGTCATCAAGGCAGGTTTATCGGACACATCAGAACTGCACAACATGCAAGCATTCGTTGGGCGCACATTATTGCTTTTAAGCGGGTGTACTCTTTCGAGTTTAGGCGCTGCGTCATTCGACCCTGGTTGAGCTGGCGAATGAGATTTGTCGACAAACACCTGACCTTTTTCATCACGCCAGCGTACTGTGATATTTTTATCGTTAAGCATCTGCTGGGCAGCTGGAGTAAAGCGAGTACCAGGCTCTAATTGAATTTCACCACAGTGACGCATACCAAAATGCTGTAGCAGATAATCTTCAGTAATATATTTAGGCAAGGCATGCTTATCCATACTTACGACCATTCAACAGGGTAAGTGACATAGACATAACGAACATGAGTCGGCGTGCCAAATTCTACGCTAGTATTTTTGGGGATGAATATGACTTCGCCAGGTTTAGCTATGGTCGTTCCCGATGCAGTTTTAACGTGTAATTCACCTTCGAGCACAACGTTGACTTCATCATAGTTAAGTGTCCATGGGAAAAAAGCATTCTCCCATCCCATATAGCCCACCCCCATGTTGCTACCATCTTCGGCCCCAATCACATCAGTCACGCCGATGTTTTTACCCGGGACGCCATCGAAGGTCTCGAGTTTGACGGCATTACCTCGAACCAAAACAATCCCATCATCATTAATCTGACGAGGTGATTCCGGAGCTTTCTGCTTAAAATCTCCCATGGCTCTGGCTATTAATTTTTGAATTTTCGCGCTCTGCTCGGAATCAACATGGGGTAAATGTGATTCGATTTCAGCTTGAATAGAAGCCACATTTTGAGTCGATACAGGCAAGGTAGTCGCAGGCGTAGCTGGCAAGGTAGTCGCAGGCAAGGTAGCTGGCGTAACGCAAGCTGGCTCTGGCGTTGAATCCAGCAGTTCAATGCCTTCAGCCTTAGCAACTTCACGCGCTTCTGGAGTAATAATAAAATCTTTAGCCGGGGCAACAATAAAAGTCTTTTTATCAGACTTAGCCTGTCGTATATCCGCAGCTGAAATAAGTTGTTTCATAGCTTCAATCCTTGTAGGTTTTCAGACAAATCACGCCAGCACAGGTTGCTGGAGTGACAATAAATAGTGCGATAGCTGCTCAATGGATTTTGGATCGAAAATGGAGGTTTTAAAGTAAGGTTCGGGTATCCCATTTTGGCGTAATAACTTAATCGCCCTGTCTACATCAGCACCTGACGCATCCACTTTACTGATGACGCCAACAATATTTTTGTTTGAATAGACTCTTAATAACCCACTTGAAGATGAGAAGTTTTTCGCATTAGCCGGATGGACTAACACTATGGTTTTCACGTTGCATATCGTTGTGAGTAATGCCCCATTCAAGGCACGATTCACAATGAATTCACCCGGGGTATCGATAACTTTACCGGGATAATAAATGGGTGTTTGAGTCTTCCCTGTATTGGCGTCTTGACTAATTAATTGATCAACCAGAGCAGATTTACCCGCATCTACCTCACCAACAAAAACAACGCTATCTAAGTTTTTATTTTTCATGCTAGGTTTTTGTTAGTGTGCAGGTATTGTAAGACAGGACTCTATTTAAAGTTTCATTGACACTATTTAATGCTTCTTCTACAGCTGAAACGGAGCCGGTGATAACAAGAGCGCCGGAAAAACGGTCAAGAAAACCAATATTAACGTCGGCCGCCTTCACTGCGATATCACCAGCAATAATGGATGTTTCACCCGGTGTTAACGTCAGAATGCCGATGGCACCAGACCCCTCAACACCAACACGCTCACACAACTCCTCGGTTGGATTAGCAATTAAATGTAAGAGCGTTACCTGTTTACCAGGTACAAATTCTTGAATGATTCTTTCTTTTCCAGCATTAAAATTTAACATATAGTTATCAATTTATATCGTCATGCTAATTTGCCATTGAAAACAAACTACTCCCAAATGGGTACCATGACAACAGGGCCCACACATGCAAATCCAAACCATTTCTAAATTTGTGAGGGGTGTCTCAAGATTCTATTGCACGGGTAAGTTTTACCGAAAAGATGACAAAAGTGGTTATTTGTCACGGTTATTTTTACAGGCCGCGAACCATAACACTCAAATGCGCAGCATAAGTTCGGGATTAGTAACCCAGCGACCATGAGTCTTAGCTAATTCAGTGCAGTTTTTACGACGCCGGTGAGATGACTTCTGAATACGAGTGATGTTTTTGCCGCCGAGGAATTATTTGCCATGCAAACTAAGTCGTTTACACTTAGTGATGTCATGTTGAGGGAGTATTTATCTAGCACAGCAAGAAATTGCTATCGCCGTTGGCGTATCTTGTAACTCTAAGGGGATATACTCGTCACTACGTGTAATAGGCCGCCCGTTAAACGCGATGGACGCGCTTAACGCAATAAGTTCCCGCCTTAACACCACACGACTAAAAGCGTATTTACATGTTAGGCGAGCCGCAGTCTACAGATTAAAATGAAGCCAATAGATTAGAAGGGTTGATTAACCATCACCCAAAATTGACTGGAGCCCTCACCTTGGGCAAATTCGGCTCTAACCACGACACTTTCAACTTCGAATCTTACGCCCACACCTAAGGTCCATTTCATATCATCATGAAGTTCACTGGCACTGAAGTTGTCGGCGACCTGTCCCGCTTCTGCAAAAATCACCCACTGCCACCAAGGTATATTATAAAGATTAAACAAAGGCAGATTTTGCAGAGGTTGCCACTCAGGTTGCACTCGGTACTCGGCAGAATAAAGCACGGCACTACGACCGACAAACTGCCTGCTAGAGTAACCCCTTAAGTGGTCGAATCCGCCCAAACTGACGCCCGCAAAAGAAGGCGGACGATGGTAGTTATTTGAGGTTGAATCATATTCGTTCCATGTTGGCGTATCGGCAAGATAGAAATTCAATGCCAAGATCTGCTGTGGAAACCAGGCACTGCTCCCAAGAGAAAAGAAGGCACTCTGCTCAAACTCCCACATGGACCAGCGTTCACGACTGCCGGTTCCATCAGCCGAGCCCTTAGAGCCAAAATCACCAGTAAAGGTCAGGCTAGTTTGGCCTCCACGTGTACTATTTTTGCCATTATCGCGATTATCCCAACCCAGTTTTATTTCGAGCCCTTGAGCCTTAGTGGGCAGCTCTTCATAGCCCACTAATTCCTGAGTTTTCACGAAAGGCGTAAACTCTATGCTGCTAACACCCGATTCTCTCGGGTCCCAACTCAAATCGTCACTAGGCTTCGAGGGCATCAAGCTATTTGCGGCACCACTAGCCCCCTTGCCCCAAGGCAGTACATACTTGATATGCAGCTTAGAATATGTCTCTTCTCCCTGTGTCACGATACGATTTGTTTGGCTCGAATCGGTGGCGCTGGGGACTAAACTCCCCCCACCGGATCCTTCCGGGACGAAGTAGATCCCCTGTTTATAACTGGCCCGATAGAACTCACCCGAAAACAGCCACTGATCTAGCTTAGGCAATTGATAATTACTCAAGCCTAGGTAGCTAACCCAACTATCGTTGCTGCTATAGAGGCCGATACCTAATATGGATGCTTGTACCTGCCCCGCGTGCTTGAGCACGGCGGCACCACCCACAGTAGTGCTTAAGGTTTCGGTTGAAAAAATAAAGGGTACGGCGATAAATTCAGGCTCAAATTTATCTGTTGCCCTCTCGGGAGAGACACTGGCAACGGGTTCAATGACATTGCCGTCATCATGAACATCACTGCCAGTAACACTTATTCCAGGATTAGCGAGTTTTTCTGCCGCAACAGGAGAAATGGCAATGACACTAAAGAGCATCAGCGCAGTAAGGAGGATATTGTGGTATTTCAAAATTTATCTCATTCGATTACGAACATCCGGTTCATTGAATCGATACAGCTAATAAAAATAGGCCTAGGTGTTTATTCCATGCACACGGCAACACGAGGCGTTAATTTTGTCACCAGCTCATAGGCAATGGTGCCTATGTGTTCGGCAACGACTTCAACCGGTAAGGCATTTCCCCACAATATGGCTTCATCACCTATGCAGTCGCTTGAGTCCAACCCAAGGTCGACAGTCAACATATCCATAGAAACCCGTCCCACTATGGGTACCAGACGCCCATTCACCCACACCGGGGTTCCCTCTGGCGCATTTCTCGGATATCCGTCACCATAACCGATTGCGACAACGCCTAGTTTAGTATCGGCTTTAGCTCGCCAATAGCTGCCGTACCCCACAGGATCACCTGCCTTATGTTCACGAATGGCAATCAGCTGAGATATCAGCTCCATCGCCGGTTCCAGACCATGATTCTTACCCAGATCTCCCGTCACAGGGGAGACACCATAGAGGGCGATACCCGGGCGAACCCAGTCCTTATGGCTATCCGGCCAATATAAGGTTCCTGCCGAGTTGGCTAGTGTCGTGTCGCCCGGAGCATTGGTTGCCAAACGATTAAATGTATTCAGTTGTTCTTGAGTGTAGGGGTTATCTGGCTCATCGGCACAGGCAAAATGAGACATCAGCTTGATGGGTTTAGCCACCTGAGGACATGCTTGAAGTCGCGCATAAACCTGCTCAAATTGCTCGGGGGTGAAGCCTAACCTGTGCATGCCGGTATCTAGCTTTAACCACACGCTAGCGGGCTTAGACAGGCTTGCCTGCTCTAGCATCTCCAGCTGTTGCTCATTATGCACCACTGTCTCTATGTCTTTCATCACTAAAGTGGTTAAGTCTACCGGCCTAAAGAAGCCTTCCAGCAAGATGAGTTTAGCCGTCACGCCGCCATCTCTTAATGCTATAGCCTCCTCTAAACGGGCCACA
>SPKZ01019388.1_pt1 | contig 13847 bp, 7 predicted proteins | sample 2456571 | NCBI WGS metagenome assembly SPKZ01 (sample SAMN11192286, study PRJNA482655) | marine metagenome | biome: ENVO:00000447; feature: ENVO:00000244|ENVO:00000211|ENVO:00000569|ENVO:00002023; material: ENVO:00002151; isolation source: ocean water from marine abyssalpelagic zone ...
GGCGTACTTGATCAACTTGTCGAACTTCTCGAAGGGCTGGGCGCCGCTCAGGAAGTAACCGTTGATGGTGAACGCCGGGGTGCCACGGACACCAGCCTTTTTGGCTGCTGCCATGTCCGCGTCCAGCACTGCCTTGTGCTTGTGGGTATCGAGGGCAACTTTGAATTTGCCCATGTCGAGACCGAGCTCGGTTGCGTACTTGTCGAGATCAGGTCGTTTGATGGACTTCTGATTCTGGAACAGCTTGTCGTGGTAAGCCCAGAAAGCCTTGGAGCCCTTTTGAGCGAAGGCTTCTTGAGCGGCTTCCGAAGCCAAGGGTGCATCCTTGTGGAAGGGCAGCGGATGATGGCGCCACACGATGCGGACCTTGTTTCCGTACTCTTTCATTATGCGCGCCATGGTCGGGTTGACTCGGCCACAGAATGGGCACTGAAAGTCGCTGAACTCTTGGATGACAACCTTGGCGTTGGCGGGTCCCTTGGACGCGTTGTTGCGGCCGGGAGCCGGAACGTCGCGCTTGTCAGGCTCGCCCGGGCCCTTGGCCCGCTTCATGATCGCGGCGTAGACCTTGGAGCGGGGCGTGCCCTTGGCTACCAGGGCCTTGGCCTTGATGAGCTCCTCGTCGATCAGAGCCTTGAACTTCGGGAAGGGCTGTGCACCGGAGAGGCGACGACCATTGACGAAGAAGTGAGGCGTGCCACGAGCTTCGAGATCGGAAGCGAGCGCCATGCTGGTGGCAATCTTCTCTTTGTACTTCTCGGTGTCGATGGCGTTCTTGGCGGCGGGCCAGTTGAGGCCGATCTTGGCGGCGACAGCTTTTAGGCCGTCGTCTTCCAGGTTCTTCTGACCGATGAACAGTGCGTCATGAGCCTTCCAGAACATCTTGCTGCCACCCTGGGCGAATGCCTCGGCAGCCAAGTTCGCGGCCGGCTTGGCGCGCTTATGAAAGGGAAGAGCGTTGTCTTTCCAAACGATGCGCACGTCGTCTTTGTAGGTGTCCATGATCTGCTTCATGGTGGGGTTCACGCGGCTGCAGAATGGGCACTGAAAGTCGCTGAACTCGATGATGGTGACGAGAGCATTACGACCGCCCTTGACGGGGTCGTTCTTGAGCACCGGTGCGCGCCAGACAGTCTTGTCGTCTTGGGCGGGCTTCTTCTTGGCGTCCGGCTTGGCGGGAGTGGCCTTGAGGTTGGTATCCACGAGCTTGGCGTAGATGGCGTTCTTGGGAGTACCGGACGCGGCCAAGGCAGCGGCTGCCTTGAGCTGAGTGTCGATGACAGCCTTGAACTTGTCGAAGGGCTGAGCTCCAACGAGGGTAACGCCATTGATGCGGAACGCCGGGGTACCCGTCGCGCCAACACCCTTAGCAATCGCGAGATCCTTGTCGATCTTGGCGGCGTGCTTGGGGTTGGCGATCTCTGCCTTGAACTTGGCAGCATCGATACCGGCAGCAGTTGCCCACTTGGCGAAGTTGTCCGGGGTCAGAGTCTTCTGGTTGGCGAAGGCACTGTCGTGGAACTTGAAGAAGGCCTCGCTGCCGCCCACTGCAAACGCTGCCTGGGACGCGATGTGCGCCGGGCGGGCCTGCTTGTGGAAGGGAAGCGGGTTGTGCTTCCATACGATGCGAACCTTGTCGGGTCCGTAGGTGCTCTTGATCTGCTTGAGCTGGGGGTTGACCCGACTGCAGAATGGGCACTGAAAGTCACTGAACTCAATGATCGTGACCGGTGCGTCGCTGTTTCCCCAGACGGCATCGTCCGGTCCAACAGGTAGTTTTTCGCTAGTGGCGGAGCCAGTCAGCGCTGCGGTGGCGGATTCAGGCTCAGCCGACATCTCGATGCCGCCTTTGCGATCAATCCCGTACATCAGCATCATGCCTGCCATAAACGACAGGAAGAAGCCGACGAGTGCGGTTCCCTTATTCATTAGTTTTACTCTCCTATGGGGGTCCGAGACCTAAAGCCCGAGACCTAAAAATCGTTTCAGGGTTTGTTGGCCTATACGTCGTCAGCACAACCCTCGCGCTCGGCCGAACACGACAGCAACCCGGCACTCTGCGAACGGGAGGTCCCGTGAATGCTAGGTATCAAACAGCGACGACAAGAGTCTGTTTAGCGGGGGGGGCGATATAGCGAACTTGTGTATCCGTTGGACAAGTTCACGTCAGCCTGGGGGAGGGGCACGGCGATGGGCGCGCGCCTTGAGGGCAGATAATGGCTGGGGGCGAAAGCGGCGACGGACGACAGCGGCGCGCTGGCTTGGCGCAACTGACGGTGCTCGGAAGCGCCCTCATCGAAAGAATCATCGCCGCAGGGCGCGTAGTCCCAAGTCGCGGGGTCCACGATGGGCACTACCGGGATCGGGGCTATGGCGCTGGCTCCACTGGGATCGCAAACGGGAGCGAGCTCGAAGGCAAAACTCTCGGCTGTCGTGCTCAGCAGACAGAGAGCAACAAGGAGACGCGCGAAGGCGTGTGCCATTCGCTGTGTGATTCCGCTGAAAACCCCTTGATGCATGCCTATTTCCGCCAAGTGCCGGGAGCCTATCCCACGCTTTCGGACTAGAGAACCCGAAAGCAATCCCGACTATTCCCAGGAAATACTGTCGTTTTCTTGGCTACATTGTCCTACATCGGCACCATGGGGGCATGTCGGACTCAAAAGCCTCTATTAACCCACTGAAATCCCTATGTAATCTAGGCTCCGGCCTGAAGGTCGTGCCAGGCGCCTCCGAACCGGCTTCAGCGGTTCCGACCATCGACCACACCCCCCGGGGTCTAGGTCCCATGCCGATGTCAGTGCCGGCACCCCTGTCACTTCAGGAAGCGCCTTCGGCTGATTCTCTCCCGGTGCCAGTCGAACCCTCGATTGCCCTCGCCCCGTCTATCGAACTGAGCGGTGCCGACATCATCGACAGTGCCCGACCGACCCTCGCCGCCCCGGAGCCCGAAGCCGAGCCTGTCCCCAGCGCAGCGGATAGCGCCATCGCTACAGCCTCCGAGTCCATGCCCGTCAACGATGCGGTGAAAGCCACAGCAGCCGATGAGTCTGCCGCGCCCCCGAAAGCCCCGACCCAAGAAGCCGATGAGGACGCCGACACCTTGCCCCGTCGCTATGGCCGTTACACCTTGCTCCGCCGGATCGCTCGCGGCGGCATGGGCGAAGTGTACCTCGCCACTTCCGGTGGCATCGAGGGGGCTGAACGCCCCTGTGTGCTCAAAGTGATTCGCCGCGAGCACGGCGCCGACAAATCCTTTCTGGCTCGCTTCTTCGACGAAGCCCGTATCCAAGCCCAGCTGCAGCACCCGGGCATCGCGCAGGTTCTCGAAGCCGCCACCGATGCCAGCGGTAAACCCTTCGTGGTGCTCGAGCACATCGAAGGCCGAAATATGGGCGAAGTCAGACACCGCGCCAGCGCCCTGAACTCCAAGCTGTGCTGGGCCGACGCCATCGCCATCACGGTTTCGATGACCGAAGCCCTCTCTCATATTCACGAGCGAACGGATCCCAGCGGCAAACCCCTGGACATCGTGCACCGGGATCTCAGCCCCCAGAACGTCATGCTCGGCTACTCCGGCGATCTGAAGCTCATCGACTTTGGCACCGCTCGCGGCGAAAACCGCAAATGCCACACGGTCAGCGGCATCGTCTTCGCCAAGCCCGGCTACGTTGCCCCGGAAGTCGCCAACAACAATCCTGGCGGCATCCCCGCCGACGTTTACGCCGTCGGCATCATGCTCTGGGAATTGGTCGCTGGGCGACGCTTCCTCACCGGCGAGGCCTCGATTCATCTCGCCGCCGTCGCTGCCGGCGAGCGACGTCCCGGTCCGCTCTCCAGTCTCAGTGGGGCCCCCCCGGAACTCGATACCGTCATTGCTCGGTTGACCGCTCACCGCACCGAGGATCGCTACGCCACCGCCCGGGAAGCGATGACCGATCTACTGCGATTGCTAAAAAAGGCCCCCAGCCTCGCGGATGGCGAGCGTGGCGTTCGTGCTCGTATCGCTCAGCTGATGACCAGCTTGTACCCCGCGGAGCCCGCCCGTTCCCGTAGCGAATTTGTCGGACTGCTCAGCCGCTCTCAGGCAGCCGATATCGCGCCCTCGTCCGACAAGCTGCCGTCACCCGCACCCGCGCCGGTCGCCGACGGCGACCGTCTGTTCCCGGGTACCCGATACGAAATCTTGACGGAGCTCGCGCGCTCGGAGATGGGCGTCGTCTACGAGGCTCACCATGTGGACCTCGGACGCGTCGTCGCCTTGAAGGTGCTGCCCCAAGACCGCTGTGACAATCCGGAGTTCGAAGCCCGCTTCCGCCGCGAAGCCCGCGCCATCGCTCGGCTGCGACACGAGAACCTCGTCGGCCTGCACGACTTCGGTGTGTCCAGCGACGGCCGCCCCTACTACGCGATGGAGCGCCTAGAAGGCGAAACCCTCGAGTCCTACTTGAATCGTGAGAGCGGCATGGACTGGCGTGAAGCCCTCGAGCTCGGCAAACAAGCATGCCGCGCACTTAGCCTGGCTCACTCCACCGGCGTGATTCATCGCGACATCAAACCGGGCAATCTGTTCCTCACCGAAGGCGGCAGCCTCAAACTGCTCGACTTCGGTATCGCCGAAATCGCAGCCGAGTCCCAGACTTCCGACTCTGGCGAGGCTATATCCATCATGGGGACTCCCGAGTATATGGCGCCCGAACAAGCCGGAAACGAAGCCGTGGACGAGCGCACGGACGTGTATGCTCTCGGCGCCGTGCTCTATGAGCTGGTCACCGGTCGCCTGCCCCATGTGGCAGCCAACACTGTCGCGCTGCTCGACAAAAAACTTCGCTTCGATCCCGAACCCCCATCCTTGCGGGCTCCCCAGCGCGGCCTCGGACGAGCCGTCGACAAGACATTGCTGAAGGCGCTGAGCCTGCAGCCCGCCGATCGCTTTCAGAGTGCTGAGGCGCTTCACGACGCACTACAGGCGGCTCTCGATGCGCCAGCGCGGCAACGCCGGCGCCGGCGTCGTGTGGCAACTGGCCTCGTTTCAGCCGCCAGCTTGCTACTCGCCATCGGAGCCTTCCGACAGTCCAACGACCCGGGCACTCAGGAGCGCGCCCAAGCGTGGCTCAAGCACAGCGGCATCATGAGCTGGATGCCCGAGTCTTCCGCCGAAGGCACGGTCACCGCGACCCTCGAGGAAACCCCAAGCTTCGAGCTGCAACTCGCCGCTCCCGAGCCGGCTACTGTTGCTCCGACTCCTGCGCCCTCCGAGCGCAGCGCCAGCGTGAGCGATAGCGAGAATGAGACAGACGGCGATGCGGTCCCCGAGGATGTCGCCACCGATGATCCGGATCCAGCGTCCGTTCCCGCTCCGCCCATGCACGCCGAACCGGCGGCGAGCGACCCCGTCGAACGAGCCTTGGCCAACGCCGAGATCTACGTGAGTGAGAACAAGAAGGCCGCCGCCCTCGCCGCCTACAGAAAACTCGGCGCGAAATACGAGCAAGATCCTCGGGTCTTGGAAGGCTGGAGCCGCGCCGCTGTCAAGACCCGTAGTTGGGGCGAAGCTCTTCGCATCGCTCTGCGCTGGGGCGCCGTCGACGAGACGCCCACAGCTCAGCTCTACCTTGCGCGAGTTCAGAAACAAGTCGGCCAGCGATACGGCGCCATCGCCACTATCAAGCGAGTTTTGGCCGTCGATCCCCATAACAAACAGGGCCTCGCCCTATTGGACCGCTACCAGGGCAAACGCGTCGCGATGTTGGACAACTAGGCCTCTGTCACGGGGCGATCCGGCTCCCGCGCCCTGCCTCAGCGATGAGGTAGGGCGTTTCTGTACCCGCATTCTTCCAATGCTTCTTGCGGCACCCTGCCCACCGAGTTTACCTCCCGTTTTCGTTTCGGTGCACCCCACGGACCATGGCTAGCCCTCTTCCTCCCCCCAAGCTCAGCACCGACTCGAAGCGCGCCTATCGCGCGGTGTTGACGCTGGCCTTGCCGACCGTGCTCGCCATGCTCAGTCAGAGCATCGTGAACGAAGTCGACATCATTTTCTTCGCTTACCTACCGCAACCGGACGCTTCGAACGCACAGGCCGCATTGATGCCATCCTTGGTGCTGCTATGGCTCTTCGGCGGCTCCTTGAGCGCTATCAGCGTCGGCACCCAAGCCCTCGCCGCCCGAAGAATAGCGGAAAGTGACGTGCACGCGGCCGGCACGGTGTTGGTCAACTCCTGGGTGTTCTCGGCTATCGCCGGCGTGCTGTTTACAGCCACCAGCTACCTATCGCTGCCGTTCATCCTCAGCGCGATGATTCAAGTTCCCGCCGTGCGAGAGGCAGCCGAGAGCTACCTGCAATGGCGCCTGCTCGGCATCGCGTCTATGGCACTCACCTTCTCGTTCAAATCGTTCTTCGATGGCGTCGGACGCACGGTGGTCCACATGGCCGCGTCCGTGGTCATGAACGTGATCAATGTCCTCCTCTGTTGGTTGTTAATATTCGGGAAATGGGGCGCCCCGGAGATGGGCATTGCCGGCGCGGGGCTGGCTGGATTTGTCTCCACCTGGGTGGGGTTGTTCATCATGGTGTGGTGGGCGGCCAAGCCCGCTTACCGCCAGTATTCACCGTTTCGATGGCGAAACTTTTCTCGCCCCGTCATCACGGCCATATTACGCCTGTCGATTCCCAGCGCAGTGGCCACCATCGCCGTGATGAGCGGCTTCCTGCTCTTCGCCGGTATCGTGAGCCACCTGGACGCCCTTGTCGCGGATGGAGATCCCAACGCAGAGCCCGTCAATAGTGCCGCCACCTCGGTGATTGTGGGGCTGCTCAAGTTGACCTTCACAGCTTGTCTCGCCTTCGGAACATCGACGGCCACCCTCGTCAGCCAGTCCCTCGGCGAGGGCAAACCGGAGCAAGCATCCCGCTTCGGCTGGGTCTCCGTCCGTCTCGGGCTGTTCATCTTCGGCGCGGTGGGCCTCATCGAGGGCGTTTTCTTCACCGAAGAGCTGCTCGGAATCATCACGAAGAGTGAAGCCGTAATCGCAGCCGCCACCGTTCCCATGCGCATCATGGGCGTTTGCACACCGCTCATCGCGGTGGGCATGATCCTCACCCAAGCGCTTTTTGGTGCCGGCAACACTCGGTTTGTCATGATTACCGAGCTGCTGTTGCACTTTGCCTGCCTGGTGCCACTGGCCTGGCTGCTGGGTGTCACGCTTGAGTACGGCTTGGTCGGGATCTGGACCTCGTCGATGATTTACGTCACCCTGCTGGCCGCCGTCATGAGTTGGAAGTTCCGTCAGGGCGACTGGAGCGGGATCAAGATCTAGAGCAGGAGCTTTCGCCACCCACATCAGCACCGAACGGCCTTGGCACTGGGGCGAGCACCACGCCAAACGGACCAGCAGCCGCCAGCCATCGTGCTGACGACGCTCCAAACAAAAGGAATCACCGGCTCGGCCGCGCCAACTCTGCCCACAAAACCGAAAAGGCCGTTCCCTCGCGGGTTCGGCCATCTCGGTTTGAACGCACGGCGGATGCAGCCGCGGGCTGACTAGTCTTCCATTAGCTCCTTGAGCATGTCGTCCTCAGTCGGCAAGCCTTCCGGCTCATCGTCGTCATCGTCGTTCAGGAGATCGTCCAACATGTCGTCGCCACCTAGCGGGTCGTCATCCGGCTCGTCTTCGACGTCGGCACCCGGCGTCTTAATGAGTGCACAATCATCCGGGACTTCACACCACTTCTGCTTCTCTGCTTCTTTGCAGGGCAGCGGGTTGTTCTTGTCCTCTTGCACACATTCCATAAGCCAGGCTTCCCGGGGGGCCTCGTTGTAACGAGCCGCCTGGGCCTTCGCCAAACTGATGTCGGGCTCCACCAACACGGTGGAGAGCTTCGGGATTGTCATCAGCAAGACCAATCCAACGAGCAGAATGGCGATGAACGGAATCGCAATCTTGTAAAGCTGGAGCATCGGCTTATTGAAGCGGAAACTCGTCACGAACAAGTTCTGACCCAAGGGCGGGCTGAGATACGCGATCTCGAGGTTCAGCAAAAACATCATCGCCAAGTGGAACGGTGAGAGCCCGAAGCGCGCTGCGAAGGGAATCAACAGCGGGACTGCCACCAGAATGGCGCTGAAGCCGTCCATCACCATGCCCTGGATGTACAGGAACACGTTGAGGGTCAGCAGAAACTGCCAGGTCTCGGTCACACCCTGAGCGGTCACCCACTCGAATACCCGAGTCGGGATCTGCTCTGAGATGATGAAGTTCGTGAGCGCCATGGCCATGGCCATGATGAGCACGATGGCTCCGGCTAGCGCCATGGAGTCACGCACGATGCGCTTCATGTCGCTGAGCTTCAGATCTTTGTAGATGTAGACCTCGACGACCATCACGTAGGCCGATGCCAGCGCCGCACTCTCGTCGATGCCCGTCAGACCGGTGAACAGACCACCGAGGATGAGCACCGGAATACCCAGCTCCCACTTCATGTGCCAGGAAGCCGCAACCATCTCGTTGAGACTGGGCTTGTTGCGCGGGATCTTGGCCTTGATGCCAACGTAGACGGCGTGCATCGATAGCAGGCCGATCACCATGAAGCCCGGAACCAAGCCGGCCTTGAAGGCTTTCGTAAAGTCGACGCCTGCAACCAGCGAGTAAACCAGGATCGGGACACTGGGCGGCAGAAGCAGACCCAGGGAGCCGCCAGTCATGACCAGACCGAGGGAGTAATCCGCCGGGTAACCACGCTTGATCAGCGCCGGGTACAACAGCGCACCGATAGCGACGATGGTGACGGCGCTACCGCCGGTGAGCGTCGTAAAGAACGCGCTTGAGAAAATACAGACGATGGCCAAGCCACCCGGCATCCAGCCGAAGAAGGCATTGGACGCGCGAACAATGCGGTCGGGAGTCTTGGACTCCGCCATCATGTAACCGATGAAAGTGAACAGCGGCACCGTCACGAGGATCGGGGAGCCAGCGAATCGCTCGTCCAGCACATCGGGTGCCAGAAAACGAAGGAACTGCATGGCCTTGTCCTCGTGGAGCAGCCAAGCGAGCTGGGTGGTACCCGCCATGACGGCGAATACCGGCGCCCCGATGAGCGCAAAGATGAGTACGAAGAGAAGTATCGTCATGACGCACCTCCTTCCGAGTCTTCATCCGATTTGGTGGCAGCCTCGCCTTCCGCGGCCGCCGCTTCGGCTGCCTCCGCTTCGGCGTCGGCTTTGAGTTTAGCCTCGCCCTTCTTCTTGATCACCTTACTCAGATCTGTCGTGAAGTCACCGGAGTCTTCAGGATCGACGCTCACGTGTCCGCTCAAGGCCAACAGCGACCGCAGCAAAAAGCGCAGCGCGATAATAAACAGTCCAATCGGGAACACCAAGTTGGCGGCGTTGATGAGCTCGCCTCGAGGCTCACCTCGGCCCGGCACCACCACGATGGGAGCGCGTGTTTCGCCTGGCATGAGGCGTAGAGGGTCGATGGCTTCAGCACCGTAGCGCTCTTTGAAACCGCCATCGTCGAGGTACTGATTCCACTCCTCAGCGCCGAGCCAGTCGGAGTATTTCTTGCCCTTGATGCCCACCTGAACGATGCTCTTGAAGTCCAGATTGGCCTGCTTGCGGGCGATGAAGAATTGCTCTTCCAGCTCTTCGCCCACCTTGACGACTTTTTCGGTCGGGCTGGCATCGGGGTTGGCGCCAAAGTTCTCGATCGAGATGTAATCGAAGAAACCCCAGGAGCCGGCGAAACAAATGACCGACGCGCCTAACCAACCTGCAAGCACGATCGGGAGACGCAGAGTGTCGTTTACGTAGCGCGTAACTAGGTCGATGGTGATGTGTTTGCCACGGGCAGTCGCCAGAGAGCCACCCAGCATTGCTAACAGCAATGTCAATCGGGTACCGACACCGCGAAGACCACCGAACAGGGTCAAGCTCGATGCTTGCTGAAACCAGTTGAGAAGATTCGATGTGTAGTCGACTCCGAAGCCGATCCACATCTTGGCTAAGGCCACGCCCAGAAACACGCCGGTGAGTGAGCCTACTCGCTGAGCCACAATGCTTTTGTTGCGGAGCGCAAATAATGCTGCTGTGCCGAGAACCGTGGCCCCGAACAAAGCACGGAAGACGATACCGGCGTAACTTGCGCTCTCGGCAGGGGTCGACATGCCTCGCAAACCAATCCACAAGGTCAGTGCGATGACCTCGCCCGTGATCACGATTACGGCGAGCCAGGTTTCGAAGTTCGTCCAATGAATATCGATACGCACTAAGGGCTCTCCCCAAGCGCGACGAGCCAGCGGCTTGCTGACTTTTTCAGGCTTAGAATCGTCGGCCGAAGCGGACTCTTCCGACGCAGAGGTATTGTCCTCGGAGGATTCCGTCGAGTCACCGCTGTCCGTCGAGGCGGGAGCGTCTGACTCCGGGGGCTTCTCGTCGTCCGGCGAATCGTCTTTTTTGTCGGCCATATGGGCGCGAAGTTATGCCAAACGGGGCACGGCCGTCACCACTAATCCGCGGTAAAATGCTTCTTTTCGGGCGTCCCACGGGGGTCCCACGGACCCATGCTGAAGACCCCAGGGGTTGTCTTGCTGCTGGATTATACGGTCACTGTGCTTTGTCGAATTCTAGAGCCTGAGGCTTCGTCAGAACTTGGGATGCGCGTACGGTCTTCAGCTCAATACACGCTTCCGTAAGCGTTGTTATTTCAGCTGCTTTGCCCTTTGACGGAAGCGCAACGGCGCCGACGCCTGTACCGGGGTGGGGCTCGTCGCTAGCGTCAGCCGTGATGGTCAGAAAAGGGAGCTGCCTGAAACCATCGTTCACAAGAAGCGTGCTTCACAAGGGGCCTCAAGGCTCCCGAGGAGCTCAGCTAAAGCCGCAGCTCTTCTGAAAGGCGGGTGCGCCTAGGTAACGGCGGGCGCGGCGCTTGGCCACGGTGTTTGGCAGACGTGCTGCCGGAATCGCATCTGTTGCGGACAGAACCTCACCAAGAAGCTTCTCGTAGGCGGCCTTGTCGCTCTTGGCGCAATAGAATGTGGTGGCGTAGCTGAGCTTGGTCGGGAGAAAGCCTCCGTCATTGAGCTCAAGGGCGCGCTTAAAGTGCTTCTCGTTTTCCGCGAGATCGGAACCATAGGCACCGAGCAGGGTGTGAGCCATGCCGTGTTCAAGATTCTCATCGATTTCGAGGGAACGCTTGAGCATCTCCAGACCGACGAAGAGGCGAGCTTGCACATCCTTGAGCTCCTTGGATACGTGCGCGTGCTCGACCCAGGAAAAGCCTACCCACAAGAGCCGCAGTGCATCTTCGTCAGACTCAAAGTTGTCGTCCAACCAGGCGCTCATGGCTCCTGCGTCTTGGGTCGCGGCATCAAAGCCGTCGTCGGAGCGCTTGAGCAGTTCTTGCCCGAAGTACAAAGAGCGGACGAAGCCCGCGCGAGCCCTTCGCAAGTGGTAGTTCGCTGCGGGGGCGTCACCCTTGGCCACTGCCTCTTCGTAGGAGTCCTCGGCGAAGAAATAAGAGTTCGTCGCCCAGCCGCGGGCCAACATGAAGAGTCCGTCCTCGTTCCAGGGCGCCAGCTTGTGCATGCCCTCCAACTGACCCAAGCCAGCCGCGGTCGCCTCTCGAGCGATCTCGAAATCTTGGAAGGTGTTCAGGGAGTGGGAGCCATCTCGGGTCGCTCCGAGAAAGGCATTCAGCCCCATCTTTTCCAGACAGCCGGTGGTGAAGACACTACAGGCAACAGCCACCAGCAGTGCACGGTGAGTCGCCCCAAAGCTCAAGTTCATTAGCCTCATGGCCGTGGGTCTACTGATAAAAGCGGGACGCTTCAACCAGGCTCAGGCGTTGATAATCGACAAGCCACGGCCGTACGGACCCGGGGGCTATCGTCGGCCAAAGCGGACGCCGCAGCCGAAAACTCTCCCAAACGCACCAAACTAAAGGCTGCAGCCCTTCGCTGGCTTGCCGGCCCGTCGGCTAGCCGCTTTTTTAGGCTGGCTGCCACGCTGTGATCGCCGACGCTGGCAAGGGCAGCCATCGCCTGACTCCCCAGATCACCCGGCTTCATGGCCAGTTTCGTCAGCCTTTTCTTGGCACCGGCAGCTTCTTTCGAGTCCGACAGCAATCTAGCGTTGGCCATAATCTTTACCTGATCGTCCTCGTCTTCTGCCGCTTTGAGCGCAGCGGCGATCAGTTCTGGAGACTCAGGCGCGATTCTCAGCACCAGACGGCGCTCTTCACGAGTCCCATCGGTCAGAGCTCTCACGAACAGGATATTCGCCAGTTCCGCCCCGTCGGGTGTGTCACTTTCAGGATCTGCAACCACACCATGCAGTTTCAACGCGGCGACCAACTGCGCCATGCCCGTTTCGGTTTCTGCGACCCGGCGTAACTCGCGGTTGCCCCCCGCTGTACGAGCGGCAGCCTCGGACCACGCCTCGAGTATCACGAGACGGTCCGACTCATCTGCACGCGAGTACAAGTCTCGCAACGCCAACACCGCTCGGTCTCCACCGATGGCACCCGAGAGCCGGGCGCCGAGACTACGCGCGAGCGGATCGGGATCCAAGCGAGTGACTTCCAGCGCCGCTTCGAGATCGGCAGGATCCCGTGACTCATACCCCGCCGCCAACGCGGCCCGCCGCACGCGATCGTCCACGTCCACGTAGCTCGCCTGACGGAAGGAGCGGTACGCCTTGTCCGACGCCGCTCTCGCGGCGACCGCCCTCCACGCGCCGTTGTCCACAGCCCGATACTTCTTCACTAGCTGAGGGCTGTCGTAGCGGCCCAAGGAGAGCAACAAGAGCGCCGCCTCAGCCCCCGCTTCATCGAAAGACTTGGCGCGGACGCCTGCCTCCTTCGCGACGGTGCTGGCGCAGGCTCTGACCGAACGAATACGCCGAGCGCCCGCAGAGCCAGACGTGGATATCACCTCGCGACGTACCACTGCGCGCGCCAACTCCCGAACCCGAGCCTCGCTCAGCTCACCGTCCTTTTGAGCTTGTTGTATAGCCGTCTTCAGTTCCGGCAAGTCGCCGTGCAACGCGGCCTCCACCGCATTGGGGGGCGAACATGCGCTCAGCGACAAACAGCCCAGGGATAAACAGATAGTGCAGCCCCAGGCGATGAACCCCCGGCCCATCAGGCGTCCGTGCCGCTTCGGGGTAGGAATCACGAGGCTGCGCCGCAACACGAGCCAGCGACTCAACACGAGCCAGCGACTCAATTGGCCGCCGGTGACGGCGCCTCGCCCCCGGGCACTTCTGGAGGGTCCGTATTGATTGCTTCAGACTTTGTCGCACGCTGCACAACAGCGGCTTGGACGAAGGCTGAGAACAAGGGATGGGGCGCGAGCGGGCGACTCTTGAACTCGGGATGAAACTGACAGCCGATAAAGTGGGGATGGTCGGGTACTTCGACGATCTCCACCAAGTGATCGTCCGGGCTGGTGCCGCTCTGGATCAAGCCGGCCTCACTCAGTTGTTCGCGGTACTCATTGTTGAGCTCAAAGCGATGGCGATGCCGCTCGCTGATGTCGGCGCTGCCATAAATGGTGGCGGCCCGACTGTCCTCATTCAACTTGCAAGGATAGGCGCCGAGACGCATCGTCCCGCCCTTGTCCGTCACGTCGTGCTGGTCCGGCATCAAGTGGATGACATGTTGGGAAGACCCATCGGAGAACTCTTCTGAACTGGCCTTACGAATCCCGCACACGTTGCGGGCGTATTCGATAACCGCCAGCTGCATACCAAGACAAATCCCGAAATACGGAATCGACTGCTCTCGAGCAAAGCGGATTGCGTTGATTTTTCCTTCGACACCGCGATCGCCAAAACCACCGGGGACTA
>SPKZ01000849.1_pt1 | contig 13824 bp, 8 predicted proteins | sample 2456571 | NCBI WGS metagenome assembly SPKZ01 (sample SAMN11192286, study PRJNA482655) | marine metagenome | biome: ENVO:00000447; feature: ENVO:00000244|ENVO:00000211|ENVO:00000569|ENVO:00002023; material: ENVO:00002151; isolation source: ocean water from marine abyssalpelagic zone ...
GCAGGGGGGTAAGAATCGAGGGAATCGAAGGAATGTGCGCCGCTCTGCCGGTTGGGCGGCGTTGAAGCCGAGTACCCGGCCCTAGGTTGGCTCGCGGGGATCGCCGCAGGGATGTTGGCTCCGCTCCGCCCGGCGGGGCGAACCGCCTTCATGTTGGTCTGAGTGGGCCGTTGGGAGGGCGGGCTGCTCCTGGAAATACCGCTTGGCGGAAACGACGGCGAACCCGCCGCGGGGATCATCGATGGGTTCAACACGGCGGCTATGCCGGAGTCACCACCCACGACGGGTGGATAGTGGGCCACGGAAGTGGGGCTGGCGGAAGTGGGGCTCACCGACGGCGCCGGTTCCGCTTCTGGCTGTGCTGGGTCTTGGCGAGCCGGCATATTGCTTTCCGCGAGATGCAATATCTCCGTGGGCGTCGTGAGGCCCTGGGCCACCATGATGCCAGCGTATCTCCCCAGGGAAAACACCGCGTTGGTCTCGGCAGCAGTGCGCTTGAGGGCGCTGGAGTCAGCGCCGGCGGAAACCGCCTGTTTGACGGCATCGTTGACGTCGAGAACTTCGAATAGCGGCAGCCGCCCCTTAAATCCCGATCCGCCGCAGCGCTTGCAGCCGATCCCTGTCTTCAATTTGACTCGTTCGCCTTTCCGGAGTGCGCCGCAAGCGTACAGTCGGTCCATGATGGGTTTGGGGTACTCGAAGGGTTCTGAGCACTGCGTGCAGAGCCGTCGTACCAGCCGCTGGTGCACCACACCCATCAGGCCTGTGGCGATAGAGTATCGCTCCACACCGAGATCTGTCAGCCGCATAATGGCATCTACGGCGCTATTGGTATGCACGGACGTAAGCACCAAGTGTCCGGTCATGGACGCCTCGATGGCGATCTTCGCCGTCTCCTGATCGCGGGTTTCGCCGACCATCACTACGTCGGGGTCTTGCCGGAGGATGGCGCGCAGAAGTACGCCGAAGGTGGTCCCGATCTCCGCGTGGGTTTGCACCTGGGTGATGCCGTCCAGGTGATATTCGATGGGATCTTCCACCGTCACCATGTTGAGTTCCGGGCGTCGCCGTTTTGCCAAGGCGGTGTAAAGCGTAGTGGTCTTGCCTGAGCCTGTGGGGCCGGTCACCAACAGCAGACCGTGCGGACGGTTCAGCATTTCGAGGAAGAGTTCTCGGACTTCATCTATTGGGATGACCGCCTTGATGTCGTTGATGTTCGCTGCGGCGTCGAGGATGCGGAGAACAATTTTTTCGCCCAGCTTGGCGGGAATCGTTGATACGCGAAAATCGATCAATCGCTTGTCCGCGTGAACGGAAATGCGACCGTCCATGGGCTTGCGGGTTGCGGTGATATTCATCTTTGCGAGCAACTTGAAACGACTGACGAGAGGTCGCGAGTGCTCGATGGCGATGACCTTGGGCGCTGCTTGAAGCTGCCCGTCGACGCGGTAGCGAACGTGCACCCCGTCGCCTTCCACCTCGATATGGATGTCGGACGCTCCCAGCGCTAATCCGGAAGCGAGGATCTCATTGGCCATATCGACGATCGGACCCGCCACCGAGGCGCTGGCTTTTTGGTCGCTCTCGTCCTCGACCACGCGGAGATTGACGCGCGATGCCGTTCCTTTTTTTTTGTCGGAGTTTCTTCCGAAGCCAGCCGCCACATAGCGTTTAAGATCGGCGGCCCCGACCACCACGAGCTTGAACGTGAAGCCTGACATGACGGATGCCAACTCGCGCAGGGCCGGGCCGTCGTCTGGATCGGTCATGGCGATGGTCATGGTCCGACCCTGCAGTTCCAGCGGTACCATCCGGTGTTGGGTGAAGAGGCGCTCCGGGCCCATGGCGTAGAGCCGTCGATCCATCTGTCTGCCGGCGAGACTCATCCAGGGAATGGCGCGGCCGGAGTTGAGGGCTTCGATTCGTTGGGCCAGGGTTCGAGCGATGCCGGTGATCAGTCGCGGGACAGCCTTGGCCGTGGCGTTAAAATCTTCACGAGACATGCGGAGTAGTGTCGCGCTTGTGAGTGTGGAGTAGGTGGCGTTTTGCCTGCGTCCGGTGGTGAGGGCTACGAGCCCAAACGCATCGGGTGCGTGCAGCTCCTGGCACAACAGTGGCAGGTTGAGTTTGGCATTAGTCGTGAAGACCCCGATGCTGCCCTGGTAAATAATGTAGACCGCGTCGTTGGGGTCTCCGATGGACAGGACGTCGCGGCCCGCCGGAACTTCTTCGGGCTTCATGAGTCGCGCGACGTTCTCTAGCTGTGGGGCGCTGAGGCCTTTGAACAGGGGACACGTTGCGATGTGTTCGGCTAGGCTCGCCATGGGCAAATTGTACACGACCCAGGCCTACCGGGAATGTCTGCTTCATGGGTGTTCCCATCTAGGAACAAAATGCCAGACATGCCGTCTCCGTCACAGGTTGGCCGGGTGGCGGCGCTTAGGGAAGCGGTGCCTGCAGGGGCCTACCGACAACAGCAGCAATCCGGTGTCAGTGTCGGTATAGGCGCCCGACATCCCGGCAGCAGCCCAGGGGACTAGCGGCGCTGGGCTGCCGACAAATGGCCAAAACGGCTACTTGAAGCGAGCACTAGTGCGAGATCTGATCTCCGGTTCGTGAGTCAACGGTGAAGCAGGCGCCGGGGCGGCATGATCAAAGGCGCTCGGGCCAGGGACCGGCATTAGTGTCGAACGGCAGCGGCCGCACTGTAGGATAACGGGAAAGGATTGCGGATGCTGTCTGGCGCGTTAGCCTGGCCTTGAATGCGGCGACGGCTTCAGATAGCGGGCATTGTGCTCGGGGTGACCCTATTGCTCGGGGCTGCACTGTTTTCGCCCTTGGTCCGCGCTCTGGCGGGCCAGAAGGCTAGCGACCGTGGCTTCGAGTTGGACATCGCTTCAGTCCGGCTGGGCTGGGGCTCGCTGTGGCTTCTCGACGTGGATGTGCGGGCTCTGGATTGGTCCGGCTTAACAGTTCATCTCAATGCGATCGAGATTGTTCCGTTTGGAGATCGCACGGTTCGCGCGCGGGGGGGCTCGGTAAATATCGAAGGGTCCTTGGCGGACCTCAAGATCCACCTGAAGGACAAGCGCCCAGCAGCTGGGGGAACTGGCGGTGGCTCCGGCACGTCCCTGTTCGCCGAGGGCATCAACCTCCGCATCAGCGACCGCTCATTAGGTACGGCCACTCAGCATGTCTGGGGTGCTCGTTATCGTCGTGAGGGCCAGCGTGAAGAGCTCGGGGCCGACTTGGTTCGTGTCGGAGCTCGCGGTAGCTTTCTGGAGCTGCGGGGCCCTTCCGCTGCCCTTGAGCGCGTTAACGGCGTGCGGCGCTTGTTAGCGGTAGAGACCGAGGCCGTATCGGGCACTGTTGACTTGGCGAGCGTGATGGGCCGTGCTGATGCCGACAAAGATCCAGAGCCTGGGAAGCCGGATCCTCCCAAAACTGAGCTGGTTGCGACCGCGGCCGCGGATGCGTCCGAGGGGGCTAGCGCGGAGCACGCACCCTGGGAGCTCAATCGAGACCGACCGAAACGTTTGACGGCGGGGCTGAAGGTTTTGGGCGATCTGTTGCGGGTGAGCCTGAGCCCCGGCGGAAAAGTTCGACTGGGGGGCGTTCAGCTGGTGCTCGTCTACGGAGCGGATAGTCTCAATTTGGGGCCAGCGACATTGACGGCGAGTCGGCAGGATGGCGAGGTGGAGCTCAGTCTGGTACCCGAAGGAGCGGGCGCCTCCCATGTCGAATTGGATTTGAAGATCCCGCTGGATACCGGTGGGGGCAGCTTGCACCTAGCGGGTGGACCGGTCCGTCTATCGCAGTTGGGCGTGCGAGAAGGCGACATGGGCCTGATGGCAGTGCGCGACACGCGAGTGCGAGTCGAGGCGCGCATGAGTTTGGACTCCGAGGGCAGCCAGCTTGAGTTCGACGGTGAGGTGGAGATCAAACAACTCGGCCTGCAACACCCGAAGCTGGCCGCCGGCGCTGTGGGCGGAATCGATCTGCACGGTAGTGGCCACGGGGTGTTTCGCATCGATGGCAGCGAGCTGCTCTTGGAGGATGTGCGGCTGCGGGTGGGCGATGTAGCTCTCAAGCTCAGTCTGAGTGTCGAGCAAGACGAAGCGCATCAGGGCCGAAACTTTCACCTGGAGATACCGCTGGCCTCGTGCCAAGCGATGATCGACAGCGCGCCGCGGGGATTGCTGCCGCAACTCGAAAACGCGCGGGCTACGGGTACCTTCTCCTTGGATACAAGAGTCACCTACGACTCACGCAAGATGGACGACATGGTCGCTCATTTTGAACTGCGGAATGAATGTCGATTCGAGCAGATCGACGAGGAATATCATCCCCTGCGGGTCCGCCAGGCCCGGATGCAGAACCCACGCGCAGAAGAGGGATTGGACATTGTTCCCGGTGAGATTTCGGCGAACTGGACTCGGCTCTACGATATTTCGCGGCACATGGAGACGGCGGTTTTGGTGTGCGAGGACAGCAATTTTTGGACCCATCAAGGCTTTGATTCTCGGGCGATCGAGTCGAGTATTCGGAGCAATGTAAAAAGCCGGCGATTCATCCGTGGGGCGAGCACCATCTCCATGCAGCTGGCCAAAAATCTCTACCTAAAAAGAGACAAGACGCTATCCCGCAAGCTCCAGGAGGCGTATTTTACGTCGTTGCTGGAACAGGAGCTGAGCAAGGATCAAATTCTTGAGCTCTATCTCAATGTGATTGAGTACGGCCCAGGCATCTACGGTATCGCGTCGGCGGCGCAGTTCTATTTCCGAAGTGCACCGAGGGATTTGTCCTTGGGCCAATCGCTGTACTTGGCGAGCATCCTACCGAACCCGAAATATCAGCATTTCGATACCGAAGGGCTGGTGTCGGAAAAATGGACCGGCTACTTGCGTCGCCTGATGCGCACCGCCCATCGGATCGATCGGATCACCGATAGTGAACTGAACGAAGCCATGCAAGAGCAAGTTGCGCTCGGGGTGCCTTATCGAGCGCCGGGCGCGTTGGCGGTGGAGTCCAACGATTCGGTGAGCCGTTCTCAGGGTGGTTCGGCGTTGCCGCCGGGGTTTCGGCCCCCGGACGATCACTGACTACTTTTGGCCAGCGGCGCGCAAACTGGCGAAGAACGCCTTGAGCGGGGCGGCGCCCTCTTCGGACAATACGCCCCCGCGCACCTCAAGCCGATGATTGAGTCGAGTGTCTGTCGGAATATCGTAGAGGGAGCCGACAGCTCCTGCCTTGGGATCGCTGGCTGCGAATACCAGTCGCTGGACTCGCGCGTTCACCAAGGCGCCGGCGCACATGATGCAAGGCTCTAGGGTGACGTAGAGAGTGGTTCCCTCCAGGCGCCATACCCCGCGGTCCCTCGCGGCCGCCCGCAACACGAGCACTTCGGCATGGGCGCAGGGATCGCGATCGATTTCCCGTCGGTTGTGGGCGCGGCCGAGTTCCGCCCCCGCCTCGTCGACGAGCACGGCGCCGATGGGCACATCGGCGTGCTGGCGGGCGCGCTGAGCCTCTTCGAGAGCGATGCGCATCCAGTGTTCGTCGGTCTCAGTCACGGTGAGGGGAGTATGGGTGAGCGGGGCTCATGTGCGCGCGCCAATAAAAAAGCCCGAGGCCCTAAGACCTCGGGCTAGGTGTGAGCCCGGAAAGATTCGAACCTCCGACTTTCGGTTCCGTAGACCGACGCTCTATCCAGCTGAGCTACGGGCCCTAACGCGGGCTAGATACCATGAGAGGCAGCCCCGTCTTGGAAATAGTGAGGGCGAATTACCAGAGGGGCAAGCGGTGGCGGTGTCAGCGACGGCCGATGAGCTCCTCAGTAGCTGATTTGGCCGGCGCCACACCGCGAGAGATAGAGGTAACTCTATGGAACCGCTCAGCGTTTTTTCTGGCTACGCAAAAAGTGCAACGCGTCAATAAACCGTGACAGCAAGGTCTCGGAATGCTTTCGTCGTTCGGTGTGGAACTTCGTAAGTAGCTGAACTTATTAGCCCGAAACAGCTTGGCATGGGACCTGCTTATGCGACGCAGCATAGGCTGTGCATCTTCCGGCTTCGCCCCGGGATTTGCATCTTAATGGCTCGGTTCTTACTTATCTTGATCGCAGCTGAACCCTGCGATCCTCTCGGGGCTAGAACCCCGGATCTTATCCGCTCGTTTTAATACTTGGCTTAATTACTTAGTTATTTCGCTAGCTTACCCTGTGTTCTTTTGGCGCGATAGCCGCTTCCAATGGGACGGACACTAAATTCCCGGCGAACTCTGTGGGAATGTCCCCTTCTGGGACTTACGGCTGAACGGGCCGGAAAATTGAGGGGGAAGCTCACAATTCGTGAGCTTTTTCTGTTTTGTGCCTTTCTTCTGGCGGATCGGTTGGCGTCCGCGAACCAAGCCGATCGGCCTGTAGATTCAACGGCTCGCGCCGGCGAAGTATTCCCGGTGCGCTCCCGGCGTCGAGTGGGGGGGGGTTGGGGTCCCGCTCAGTTGCCGGCGTCTGAGTCCGGTAGCTCGCTGAGCGGCAGACCGAAGAGCGAATCGCTACGGGCATCAGCGTGGCAGCGTTGGCACAGCGCGGGTTCGAGCTCCGCATCCAGATTTCCGTCGGCGCGCACGATCCCAAAGCGCCAACCGTCTTCCTGGCGTTTCATCAGGTAGACGGGACCGGGGCTCTCGCTGGCTCGAAGTGTATGAAACTGGCCGATCAATGCACCGATCGGCAGCTTCGTGCTGAAGACCAAGCTTTGATACTTGGTGGCGGAGGCGGCGGGCAGCACTCGGACCTGAGCGGTGTAGCGGCCGGCCGCATGCCCTTGGGAAACGAAGGGGGCGGAGGGCAAGGCTCTGCCCTGTTGCAGCTTCGCTAGCCCAGGCCAACTCGTGTGGGCCGGTACCGGGCGCGGTGGCGGATTGGCGACCGGCTGGGCGTAGTCCTGCTCCCAACTCTGCTGCGAGGAGCAAGCGAGAGCGCCAGCCGCGAGGGCTAGCGAGATTTGGAGGGAGCGGGCGCCGGGCAGGTCGGCATGGTAGCAAATCGTATGGCCCTTCGCTCGACATGGACAATGGCTGCGCTCCTGGGCGCCGTCAGTGCGGGTTGTGTGTCATCTGAGAAGGTCGCGCCGCTCCGGGTCGCGCCTCCGGCAGTGAGCGCGGAGCCGGCGGTGGAAAAAGCGGAAAGTGCTGCCGCGGCACCAGCGGAGCCGGCTCTGTCCGCTCGGGAGCCGACTACGGAGCCACCTCGAACCCCACCCAAGCAAAAGGCCGCTGCCCGGGGACGGGGCTGGCTAGGCATCGAGCTGTCGGCAACTTCTCCCGAGATGTCCGGTGTACGCGTGCGCGGTGTAGTCCCCGATTCTCCGGCTGCGAGCGCGGGCTTGACCGCGGGCGATGTTGTGCTTTCGGTGGGGGACCGAGACGTCAACACGCCCATCGATTTGGCCCGCCGGGTCGGTGGTGTGCGGGCTGGCAGTACCATCGAGCTGAAGATCTCGCGTGCCAACAAGATCCGCCAGGTTGAGGTGGTGTTGGGCGTTTCCCCTTCGCGGCAGACGCTGCTTCGCACCAGGTACTTGGATCGGCCCGCGCCAGAGTTGAGTCAACTCAAACTGGTGCAAGGCACCGTGCCGACTGATCTGAAAAAACTCCGAGGCAAGGTCGTCTTGATCGAGTTCTGGGCGTCCTGGTGCGGCGTTTGCCGATTGGTCACGCCGTTGATGAACGATCTCGACGCGCGTTTCCGAGCCAGTGGCGTGCGGGTTCTGGGTGTGACGATGGATTCTGTCTCGAAGGCAGCCGAGTATGCGGACGCCCTAGGAATGAAATACCCTGTGCTGTCTGACGAACAGGGCGCCACCACGCGCAACTACGGCGCCCGCGCCCTCCCGCTTCTGTTCGTGATCGATAAGAAGGGCGTCGTACGGGACGTGGTGATCGGATTTGACGGTCGCCGGTATCGGGATCTGCCGGCCCTCGTCGAGCGATTGCTAGCAGAGGGCTAGCTCCGGCGCGGCCGGAGCGGCACCCGTCGACGATTGGCTACGGTTTCAAGACCCAGCGCTGTTTCAGACCCGGCAATAGGATGGGCGCACCTGTCCGGCTGCGCTAGGCTTGTAGGGATGCGACTGGGGTCGCCGTGCCATCAAGGACTGAGCCATGCGAGAAAAGGAGCTAGACGAACTGTCCCAGGCTGTGTTGGCGGGCGGCGACTCCAAGTACCACGAAAAAAACGAGTCCCGCGGAAAGCTGTTCGCCCGCGAACGTCTGAACCGACTCTTGGACGGCGGCAGTTTTGTTGAAGACGGGAGACTGGCGAATAGTCGCGCTGGCGCGCTCCCAGCCGACGGAGTGCTGACGGGTCACGGCAGCATCGCCGGGCGCACCGTGTGCGTGATGGCGAACGACTCGACAGTGAAGGCCGGCTCTTGGGGCAAGCTCACCGTGGAAAAGATATTGCGCATCCAGGAGCGGGCGCAGCGCTGTCTGTGTCCCATTCTGTACTTGGTGGATTCCGCTGGCGCCCGCATTACGGACCAAGTGGAGATGTTCCCCGGCCGCCGGGGCGCCGGAAGGATCTTCTTCAATCAGACAGGGCTCAGTGGCCGCGTGCCTCAAATATGTTTGCTCTTCGGGCCATCTGCGGCGGGTGGCGCTTACATTCCGGCCTTCTGCGATCTTGTCGTGATGGTGGATGGCAACGCCAGCATGTACCTCGGTTCACCGCGAATGGCAGAGATGGTGATTGGGGAGATGGCCACACTAGAGGAGATGGGGGGCGCAGAAATGCATACCTCGGTCTCGGGTTGCGGTGACGTCCTGGTGAAGACCGAAACCGAAGCCATCGAATGTGCCCAGCGCTACCTCCAGTACTTACCCTCTCATTGTGGCGGCGTCGCCCCCGCGAATGGAGGCGGGCAAGTAGCTTTGGATCTCAAACCGCTCTCGGAAATCGTCATCCCGGATGAAAACAAACCCTTCGACATGAAACGGGTATTGGATCATGTGATCGATGCGGACAGTTTCTTTGAGGTGAAGGCGCGTTACGCCAAGGAGATGATTGTGGGTTTCGCACGAGTGCGAGGAAGCGCCGTCGGCGTTGTCGCCAACCAGCCGAAACATCTCGGCGGGATCCTATTCGCGGATAGTGCCAACAAGGCAGCGCGGTTCATCTCCCTCTGCGACGCCTTCAATTTGCCGCTGCTATTTTTGGCCGATGTGCCGGGCTTCATGATCGGCACCAAGGTTGAGCGCCAGGGCATCATTCGGGCAGGGGCGAAAATGATCGCCGCGTTGAGCTCGGCGACCGTGCCAAAAGTCAGCGTGGTGGTCCGCAAGGCCTATGGGGCGGGTTTGTACGCCATGTGCGGCCCAGCTTTTGAGCCCGAGGCCTGTATAGCGCTGCCGACGGCGGTTATCGCAGTGATGGGCCCTGAGGCAGCGGTCAATGCGGTCTACAAAAACAAGATAGACGCTGTTCCCGAGGGGCCGGAGCGCGACGCTCTGGTGAAGCAATACCGAGACGAGTACCGGGAGGGTGTTAGCATCGGCAAGCTAGCCAATGAATTGGTCATCGATGACATTGTGGGTTTCGAAGAGCTCCGGAACTGCGTCGCGACACGATTCGCCGCAGCCACCGTCCCTCTGCCAGGACCCGGTGAGAAAAAACACGTCGTCTTCCCGATGTAGCAGCGGTCGCAAGAAGCGCCTGCCTGGGGGTATCTTTGGTCTTGCCCTAGTCGGATGTTTGTTTTGTTCGTCAACAGGCCAAGCCCAAATTGACGCTAACGAATGGGTGAAGGCGGGGCGGCAGGCGGATGCCAACGCGATCAGTCCCGGTAGCGTCGGTAGTTTCGCCACTAGTTCAACCGCCAAACTGCTGGTGCCGCTGGACACCCTGAGCCGGTCGACGCCGGGCTTGATTGCAGTCAGCCGCCGTTACGGCATTCTGCATACTACTCGCGAGCACGCGGCGGATTTTCTGGGACAGGAGCCACCGCCGCGGGCGTACTGGACGGCTCCCCGCCGTCTGTTGATGGACCAAGCCGCCATTTGGACGGGCGCTTGGCAATATCGAGCCGCGACCCTGAGCACGGGCCGTGGGGTGGTCGTGGGCATCGTCGACACCGGGATAGATGTGACCCACGATGATTTTCGCGAGAGTGACGGAACGACGCGGGTCGCCTGGCTGATCGACTTTTTCGGGACGCCATTGGGGCAACACCCGGAGCTAGAAGCTCGTTACGGCTGTAACCAAGAAGATGGTTGCGCGGTTTACGGCCGCGCTGAGATCAACGCTGCCATCGCCAGCGAATCGCGGAATGATGATCCCGAGGACGATATCGGTCACGGGACTCATGTCGCCTCCTTGGCGGCAGGAAATGGCGCCAGCGACCCCCTGAGGGTCGGCATGGCACCGGAGGCGACGTTGATCATTGCTCGCGTGAGTGGCGTTATGCAGAACGAAATTTTTGACGCTGACATTCTCGCGGGCGCGGCCTTCATCTTCGACCAGGCTGACGGCCTCGGGCTGCCGGTGGTGGCGAATGTCAGCCTGGGTAGTGATTTCGGACCGCACGATGGCAGCAGTCCTTTGGGAGAAGCGTTGAGCGATTTTGTGGGGCCGGAGCAGCCTGGCCACGCCCTGGTGGTAGCGGTCGGCAACAGCGGTGCGCTCGAGGTGGTCGAAGATAGCCCCTATCCGCAACCCATGGGCATTCACACCGAGGTGCACGTAGCACCGGGAGTGGACTCCCGGATACCGATCCTGACGCCTGCGGAGGGTGGGGCGCAGACCCGGGGGAGTGTGTTGGTGTGGATCGACAAGCAGCCAACGGATGAGTTGAGCATTGGCTTCGATCGACATGATGGGCCGTGGCTGTCACCCGTCGCCTCAGGAGAATCGGTGACGGGGACGGACGACGAGCTCGTCGTGAGCATCGTCAACAACGACCCCAATGCGTCGGCGAACAACATCGGCCCCGCTGGCATCAAGGTAATTGTCGAGGGCGCGTGGCCGGCTGGCGAGACATTCGCCTTGCGGCTGCGGGGGCGAGGAACGGCCAGCGTGTGGATCCAATCCGAGGGCGCACTCAGTCCCTTCCGGGGGAGTCGTGGCGCCTTGGTGCCGGCAGCCCTCAAAGAAGGCACGGTAACGGTGCCTGCCGACCACCCGAAGTTGATCAGCGTGGGAGCCACTAACAATCGCGAGAGTTGGGACACCCGAAATTTCGAAACCATCGTGCCTTTTCAAAACGGGCTGGATTCGGTGCCCGCCTATAGCTCCGCGGGACCTGGCACAGCGGGGATCATGAAGCCGGACATTGTCGCCCCCGGTGGATTTGTCGTCGGTGCTTTGTCAATCGCTGCGGATCCGCAACAGACGGCGCTGAGCATTTTCGGTGGACAGGGTTTTGTTTGCGCCAACGAGGAGGGTTGCTGCTCGACGGGAGTGGACTGCCAGGTTCTCGACGATTCGCATGCCGTGTTGCAGGGGACCTCCATGGCGGCGCCCATCGTCGCGGGGGCTTTGGCGTTGTTCTTGGAGCGGGATCCGACCTTGAACCAGGACGAGCTACGCGACTTGATGCAAGCCGGGGCTCGTCAGATCGAGGGGGGGGGGTACTCCCCGCAGCAGGTCGGGCCCGGCGCCTTGGATCTGATGGGTTTTGAAGATGCCTTTGCGGGGCGTGACGGAGAACACCTGCCGACGGCGGCAGAAAGTTGGCTGGCGACCAGCAGTTCCTACGCCCGTCCTGACGGGTCGTGGTCCATCACCCTGAACGCTCAGTTGCGAGATGCGGACGGTCGCCCAGCGGGTGGATTTTCGCCCGGGCGGGTGACCTTGACCACAAAGCACGCGGTGGTGCTCGATGCTTTGGACCCCGTCGCGCCCGGTCTATGGCGAGCTCACATGGCTGGGCAAGCCGGTAGTGGAGGCAACGAATTGGAAGTGGAGATCCGCTTGGACGGTGAGCGATTGTTGTCCATTCGATTGCCCATCGCGGTGGATCGCCATGTCGCCGTGGGAGGCGCTAGCTTGCGTGGCGGCTGCCAGCTTGGCGCACCCGGGGGCGGAGAACCCCGCGGGGGTCTGGCCTGCTTGTTCGTTCTCGGCTGGGCCTTTGCCCGGCGCCCGAGACGCTACCCCTCGGCTGCGTAGGCCAAAATATAGCCGCGCGCCCTAGAGCACACCCAGATGAAGCGTGTAGCTGTGGGGCTCCCAGGGCTCGAGATCGGGATCGAAGGGATGGTGCAACGAGACGCCACCGATGTTCGTTCCGCAGATTAACAGAGCTTTGCCACCGTGAATGTGCTCGAAGGTGGCTTGTTGTTGATCGGCACTTTCGAGATAGGGCACATCCAGTCGCCGGAGGACCTCGCCGCTGGCTCCGAGCAACAGGACGACCCACTTGAAACTGACTGGGCGTTCCCAGTGGGCGTCGAAGCCTAGGCTTTGTTGGGGAGTGATGCGGTCTAGATCGATCCAGATATAGCTTGAGCCGGTGGGTTCGATGGGGTGGTCGGGGGCGAGATTGCGCGGCAGAGACGAGAACGGCACTCGCCACTCGAATCGGATGCCGCCGACGGGTCGCGCCCAATCCAGTTCGGGCCAGTCTCCAGCAGTTTGGCGGTTGCCCAGCAGCGCCCGCGCGACGGAAAAGTCCCCGAGCAAGTCGGCTAGGTCCCGTTGTTTGTTTGGTAAGCTGTGGCGCAGCACATCCATCCAATCCGGTTCGTTGTTCCACTGCCAGGCAGGCCTGGCGTGGGCACCGGCGGCGACCGCGAACAGAGTCGTGCCGAAGGCGGCGGGAGATTGCGCCGACAACTGGCGTTCCAGGAAATGAAGAAACAGCGCGTTGCCTTCACTCTGGGGCGAGACTGACTTCCCGAGTAGCGATAGGTGCGGGTTCGCTTGCACGCGGTCAATGGCGTGCAGATCTTGAGAGCTGGGTGAACCGTAGGACCACCAAAGATTCGTGGCATAGCTGCGACGAGCGTGGGGACCCTCGGTGGCGTCGAGTCCCCAGGCGATGGCTTCGCCGACGCACAGGAAACTAGCGCGTCGCGCGGGCTGGCCGACACCTACGGAGCACTCGGCGCTGGCGTGCGCTCCGTCGTGCAGCCCGCGCACGAGTTGCTGGTGACGTTGGCTATCTAGTTGGGAAGCGTCCGCTAACAGCCGGAGCACCAGGCGGGGACCGACTCCGGGCAGCCAGCCCAGTTTCGGTGGCGGCAGGGCACCGGCGCCTACGAGCGCTTCATAGGCATTTTCCAGCTCACTTAGGTAAGCGAGGCTTTTCTGATCGCTCACCCCCGGGCCTGGGGATACACACACCGGCGCTTGGGCGGCGCAGGCCGCGGCTCCGAATCCCTCAGCTTGCCGAGCTGAGATCGCGAAACCGGGCCCCGTTGGCAGCTTCGGGTCGATATATCGCTGACGTTCCGGCGCCTCATCGCCCCCGAGGAGCCCGGGACCGCCTAGTAGAATGCTTCGCCGGTTGCCCGGCCGATCGGATGTCGCGGTGGCTAGGCCCGCGTCAAACAGCCAAAGCAGCGCTGTGAGCCCGGCCAACGTGCGCAGCCAGTCCCGGCGCTGGCAGCATGTTCGTGGCGTGGTTCGGGATCTCGGGGGTAGGATCATGGCCGGGGCTCGGGACAGGGCAGGGGTGAGCTAGGCCAATCTCCGGCCCATAATTGACAGTCCTGCGCTTGCAACGCCTATACTCGCGTCCGTTCATCGTGGACCGCAAGCAGAAGAGCGCAGCACAACATGTCCCAGTCACCTTTCGACCCCACTTCCGCCGTTGAATTTGA
>SPKZ01006514.1_pt1 | contig 13820 bp, 10 predicted proteins | sample 2456571 | NCBI WGS metagenome assembly SPKZ01 (sample SAMN11192286, study PRJNA482655) | marine metagenome | biome: ENVO:00000447; feature: ENVO:00000244|ENVO:00000211|ENVO:00000569|ENVO:00002023; material: ENVO:00002151; isolation source: ocean water from marine abyssalpelagic zone ...
CGAGGGCGGCTCGATCTACACCCCGGAGGCGCTCGCCAAGATCGACCGGATCACCAAGTCGCTCGACGGCTGGGATTACGACGCAAAGGTGGAGGAGCGGCGCGCACTTCAGGCGAGGCTGGAGGCGGAAGGGCTCGGCCTGCTGGATGCGCGGGAACGGGTGAATCGCGTCTATCCGCCCTATCCCGTGAACCACTACCAGGTGCGCTCGCTCACCCACGAGTCGACCCGGGTTCTCGAGGTTTCGCGCGACGCGGGGCTCTCGAGCGAGTATCTGATCGAGGATCTGCCCGAGAGCCAGGCCGAAGCCGATCTGATCCGAAACACCGTCCGGGAGAAGATCCCGTACGCGATGGGCCTGCTCGTGAGCCACGACGAGCGAGCCGCGCTGATCACGGCCTCCTTCGTGACCGATCGCATGCGAAACCGACAGATCTTCGAGGCGGTCTTCAACCACGTTCAGGGGATCAAGGCTCGCGAGGAGAACGAGAACTACCGGATCTACGTCACGGGCCTCCCGATCATGACCGGCTTCATTCTGTCGCACGCGTGGGAAATCGGGCTCTTCGTGCTGCTCGCGGTGACCACGATTTTCGTGCTGCTCTGGGCCTACTTCCGACGCTTGCACGGCGTGTTGATTCCGCTGATCTGCGCGACCGTTACCGTGATCTGGGGCATCGGTTTCACCGGTTGGGCCGACATCGCGTTCGACCCACTGGTGCTCGTGATTCCGATGATCATCACCGCCCGCGCCGTCTCCCACACGGTGCAGATGGCGGAGCGCTTCTTCGAGGACTACGAGGAGATCTATCCACGCTTCCCGGACAAGCAACGGGCCAAGCGAGAGGCCGCCGCAACCGCGATGGCAGAACTGATCGTCCCGGGCACACTCGGGATTATCACCGACGTCGCCGGTCTGCTCGTGATTTTGGTGACGACCATCCCGCAGATGAGAAATCTCGGGATCTTCGGCGCATTCTGGGTCGCCGCGATCGTGGCCACGGTTGAACTGCTGCATCCGATCCTGATCTGCTACCTCCCGGCCCCGCGCGAACCCCGGCACCGGGTACCGCAGTTCATGGTCTGGATCACGAACCGGATCGGCCGGATCGCGACGCACTCTCGCGGGAAGTGGATCGTTGCGGGCACGACCGTGGTCCTGTTCCTGGCTTCCTTCTACATCGCTGTATTCCACTCCACCATCGGCGAAGCGCGGCCGGGCTCGCCTCTCTTCTGGCCCGAGCATGAGTTCAACGCCGGCGCGGCCCGCCTGACCGAACTCTTCGGCGGGGCCGACGCCCTCACAATTTACGCCGATGGTGATCGCGACAACGCTGCTGTATTCGCGGAACCCATCCAACAACTGGAACGCCTCGAGCGTGCACTTCGGCGGGAGACCGAGATGCGCGGCGCAATCTCTCTGGTCCCCCTGATCCGGACCGCCTCACGGCAGTTTGCGTACGGCGACCCCAAGGCCGAGGTCCTGCCCGAATCCACGGGACGCCTCCGCGGGACCATCTTCCGTCTCCGGCAGAGCGGACCGCCCGGGACCATGGACAGCTTCATCACCCACGACGGTCGCGCGGCGACGCTCACCGCTTTCTATCCGGATCACAAGGGAGAGACGATCGCGAAGGCGATCGAGGTCGCGGAGCGCTTCATCGCCCGGAACCCGCTCGGAACCCGCTCGATCCGACTCGACGTGAACCACTCCGATCCCGGCAGCCCGTTCTGGGATCCGGAACGGCTCAAAGACTTCGTCTACTACATGATCGGCCCGCTGCTGCCGCCGAGAGCACACACGCTGAGCGTTCGCCTCAAGGAGGACGGCGAATGGCGGACCGCCGAGATCCAGCGGGTCGAAGCGGACGGCCCACCCGAGTGGATTGAGGAGTTCCGTCAGGCCGCGTTCGAGAGCTACCGGCGGGAGCGCGAGCGATTGCGACCCGGGCGCCGCCCGCTCTGGCCCGACGAGCTCGAGCGCTGGGAGACGAGCGACGTCGATCAGTGGTGGGACCATCCCGAGTACAGGATCCGGGCCGTCGCAGTACGGACCGAGCACCTGATCGTGCAGGATCTGAAGGACAAGCGCCCGCAGCCCAACTACCAGCCGACCCAGTCGTGGACGCGAGGCGTGCAACTGGTGATGGCCGGGGGCCTGATGGGCATGATCGCGGCCGTCAACGAGGAGGTGGAACGCGGTCATCTCGCGAACATCTCGCTGATCTTCCTGGTGATCTTCGTGCTGCACTCGCTCACCTACCGCTCGCTGGCGAGCGGCGGAATCATCCTGCTCCAGATCATGACCGCGACGCTGCTGTCGCTGGCCTACATGGCCCTCAAGGGGATCGGGCTCAACATCAACACCCTGCCCGTGCAGGCGGTCGGGGTCGGAATCGGAGTCGACTACGCGATCTACATCGTCGACCGGATCCGCCAGGAGGTGGCGCGGAACGGGGGGGACGTCGATGCCGGAATCCGTACCGCAATCCGTACCACGGGCCTGGCCGTGACCTTCACGGCCACGACCGTGGTCGGCGGGATCTTCTTCTGGGTCTTCTCGAATCTTCGCTTCCAGTCGGAAATGGCCCAGTTGCTCGCGGTCCTGATGCTGATCAACATGCTCGGAGCGGTCACCGTCGTGCCGGCCTTCTACTCGATCCTGCGACCCCGGGCCGCGATGCGGCTCTTGGCCCAGGCCCAGCCCTCCGCAAGCCCTGCGCCGCGCCCGGACTAGGCGCCGGGCCGGGCCCGCCTCGGGGGTCGGGCTTCAGTCCCGGCCGCCTGGGGGACGGCGCAGCGACTTGGTGGCTGCGCGCTGACGCTTCTCACTCAGGCGCTTTTCGCGAGATGCGCGAGAAGGCCGGGTGGGCCGCCTCGGCCGCGGCGCCTCGGCCACCTCCGCGAGCATGCCCCGCAGCCGCTCGAGACAATCCGCCACGTTGCGCCCCTGGTCGCGAAAGCGCTGGCTCGACAGGATCAGTTCGCCCTCTGAGCTAATCCGGCGGTGGTAGCGCTGCAAAAAGCGCTCGCGGACCCCCGCGGTCAGGCTCGGGCTCGTGGCCACCCGCCAGCGGAGCGTAGCCCGGGTGCTGACCTTGGCGACGTTCTGACCGCCGGGGCCGGAACTGCGTGAGAAGCGGAAGTTGAACTCGCGGAGCGGAACCCGGAGCCGTGCATTCACGGAAAGCATGCGGGTTATGATAGGAACACGGGGCATGTTCGCCGGCCCCAACCTGACCGCTTACCCAGCTTTCCCAGCTGGCCCAGCTTACCCAGGAGAGGCAGTTTCGGAGAAGCGATGGAATCGGTCCGCTACGAAGCACCGCGCGAACTGAGCGCGGCCATCGAATTGCTTGACTCGGTCGAGGGTGCACGTGTCCTCGCCGGTGGAACCGACCTGCTGATCCAGCTCCGGGCGGCGCTGATCCAGCCGAGCCTACTCGTCGACCTGAAGTGGATCCCGGAACTCACCGCCGTTTCGCTCGACGAGGAAGGGCTCTCGCTCGGGGCCGCCGTCTCCTGCGCCGAACTTCGGGAACACAAGCAGATCGAGCGTCTGTTTCCGGGGTTGTACGAGTCCGCGGAACTGATTGGTTCCGAACAGATCCAGGGCCGGGCCAGCGTGGGTGGCAACCTGTGCAACGCGTCGCCGGCCGCCGATACGGTGCCGGCCCTGCTCGCCACCGGCGCACGCTGCGTCGTCGCGGGTCCCGGCGGGACTCGCACGCTGCCGTGCGAGAGGTTCGCGACGGGTCCCGGAGAGACGATCCTGGGACGCGGGGAACTTCTGGTCTCGATTCAGATCCCGAAGCCGGCGCCGGGCACGGCCGACTGCTACCTCCGCCTGATTCCGCGGACCGAGATGGACATCGCAGTGGTCGGCGCCGCCGTGAGCGTGACCCTGGATGCCTCCGGCAGCTGCACCGATGCACGCGTCGCACAGGGGGCCGTCGGGCCCACCGCCAGCCTGGTCCCGGACGCAGCTGCGGCGCTCGTCGGCGGCGTTCCCGACGTGGGCCGACTCGAGGCCGCCGCGCGTGCTGCGGCCGAGGCCTCCCGGCCGATCGACGACAAGCGCGGAACCGTCCGCTATCGAAGGAAGGTGACGGGCGTCCTGACCCGCAGAGCGGCCGAGATCGCCATCGAACGCGCCCGGCAGAGGACCCGCTAGATGGACCCCAAGACGCACGTCCACACGCACATCAATGGAGAGCCCGTTGAATTTCTGAGCGAGGCGTATCGGTCGCTGCTCGAAATCCTGCGCGACGAACTCATGCTGACGGGCACCAAGGAGGGCTGCACCACCGGGGACTGCGGCGCGTGTTCGGTCACGCTCGACGGCCGGCTGGTCTGCTCGTGCCTGGTCCTCGCGGTCGAGGCAGAGGGCCGGCGCGTGGGCACGGTCGAGGGCATCGCCCGGGGCGAGACCCTGCACCCCGTCCAGCAGAAACTGCTCGAGCACGCCGCGCTCCAGTGCGGCGTCTGCACCCCCGGCATCGTCGTGGCCGCCACCTCCCTGCTCGAGCGAAATCCCGATCCGACCGAACGCGAAGTGCGCTACTGGCTCGCCGGAAATCTGTGCCGCTGTACGGGCTACGACAAGATCATCCGGGCGGTCCTCGATGCCGCATCGGAGTTGCGCGGCGCTTCGCCGAACGTACTGGAATAAACCGAGTCTCGGAGAGAAGCACGATGGCGAAAGGTCAGAAAAAGTTCCGTTCCGTCGGAACCCGGCCCATCCGGCACGATGGCATCGACAAGGTGACGGGCCGCGCGAACTACGGCGCGGACTTCGCGCTGCCCGGAATGCTCTGGGGCGGCGTGCTCCGGAGTCCGCACGCCCACGCCCGTGTCCTGGGGATCGACGCCTCGAAGGCCCTCGAAATCGAAGGCGTGAAGGCCGTGATCACCTCGGCCGACCTGCCCGTGATTGAGGCCGGCGACGGCCCGACGAACTTCTGGGACCTCTCGCGCAACATCCTGGCACGCGACAAGGTGCTCTACCACGGCCACGCGGTCGCGGCCGTCGCGGCGACGACAGCCGTGATTGCGGCCCGGGCCCTGGAGCGGGTCGAGGTCGAGTACGAGGTGCTGCCGCAGGTCCAGGATGTGATGGAAGCCATGTCTCCGGATGCGCCGCTCCTGCACGAAGACATGTTCACGAAGGGCCTGGACCCGAAGCCCGAGCATCCCTCGAACGTGGCCCGCCGCATGGAGATCGCGCGCGGCGATCTCGAGAACGGCTTTGCGCAGGCGAACGTCGTGGTTGAGCGCGAATTTACGACCCGGTCCGTGCACCAGGGGTACATCGAGCCCCACGCCGTCGTCGCGCGCACCGGCGAGGACGGACAGGTGGTGGTCTGGTGCTCGTCGCAGGGCCATTTCATGGTGCGCCAGTATTGTGCGACGGTGCTCGGGCTCGATACTTCCCAGATCAAGGTGATCCCGGCCGAGATCGGTGGGGGGTTCGGCGGAAAGACCACGGTCTATCTCGAGCCCCTCGCGATCCTGCTCTCGCAGCGAAGCGGCCGGCCGGTCAAGATCGTGATGTCGCGCGAGGAGGAATTTCGCGCGACCGGTCCCGCCCCGGGATCCCGGATCCGGGCCAAGCTCGGTGCGAGAAATGACGGCACGCTGACCGCGTGCGAGGCGCAGCTCTACTTCGAGGCCGGCGCTTTTCCCGGTTCCCCCGTGATGGCGGCCTGCATGACCATGCTCGCGCCCTACACGGTCGAGAACCTCAGTCTCGTCGGCTACGACGTTTGCGTGAACAAGCCCAAGACCGCCGCCTACCGCGCGCCCGGCGCCCCCATCGGATCGTTCGCGATCGAGACCCTGATCGACGAGCTGGCCGAGATGCTCGGCATCGATCCCGTGGACCTGCGCCTGCACAACGCAGCACACGAGGGGAGCCAGGCTCCCTACGGTCCCAAGTTCCGGCGAATCGGCTACCGGGAAACCCTGGAGACGGCCCGGGCCCACCCACAGTACCGGACTCCGCTCGAACGGAACCAGGGACGCGGTGTCGCCTCCGGGTTCTGGTTCAATGCAGGCATGCAGTCGAGTGCGGCCGTCAACGTCAACGAAGACGGCACGGTTCAGGTCGTCTCGCCGAACCCAGACATCGGCGGTTCGCGGGTCTCCCTCGCGCTGATGGCGGCCGAGGAACTCGGCATCGACGTCGAGCGGGTGCGCCCGGTCGTCGCCGACACCGAAACGATCGGGTACAGCGACCTGACCGGCGGCAGCCGCGTCACCTTCGCCACCGGCATGGCCGTCGTCGAGGCGGCCCGCAAGGTGATCGAGCAACTGCGCGAGCGTGCGGCCAAAATCTGGGGAATCGACGTGTCCCAGGTCGAGTGGAACGAGGGCTACGCCCTGCCTGGCCAGGGAAACGGCGAACATGATCCACTGAGCCTCGCCGAGATCGCAACTTCTGCGAGCCGGACCGGTGGGACCATCTGCGGGAACGTCTCACTCAACGCGCGCGGAGCCGCGCCCGGTTTTGCGACCCACATCTGCGACGTCGAGGTCGATCCCGAGACGGGACGCGTCGAGATCCTGCGCTACGCAGCGGTCCAGGACGTGGGCAAGGCGATTCACCCGAGCTACGTCGAGGGACAGATGCAGGGCGGGGTCGCGCAGGGGATCGGTTGGGCGTTGAACGAGGAATTGGTCTACGACGAGGACGGCGTGCTCGAGAATCCGGGATTTCTGGACTACCGGATCCCGGTCGCCTCCGACCTGCCCATGATCGACACGATTCTGGTCGAGGTCGCCAACCCGACGCATCCCTACGGGGTGCGCGGGGTCGGCGAAGTGCCGATCGTCCCGCCGCTGGCCGCGGTGGCCAACGCGATCTACGCGGCGACCGGCGTGCGCATGCGCGACCTGCCAATCTCTCCGCCCCGGCTCGTCGACGCCCTCGACGGGAAGCACAGCGGCTAGTGGCCCGGGTCTTCTTCCCGGCCTCTCTTCGCAGCTTCACCGGCGAGCTCGCCGAACTCTCGATCCCGGCCGGGAACCTGCGCGAACTGATCGCGACCCTGGATTCGCGTTTTCCCGGCATCGGCGACGCGATCCGCAGCGGGCTCGCCGTCGCCATCGACGGCGAGATCATCCAGGACGGGTTCCTCGAAGAACTCGGACCCGAGAGCGAGATCCACTTCGTACCCCCGATCAGCGGGGGCTCCGGCCGGGCCGGGTCCGCTCCGGCTCAGGCGGCGGCGCGAACCAGCGCGCCCGCGGGATTCCCTTCGTAGTCGGTCCAGATCCCGCGCTCGAAATCGTAGAGCTTGCAGCTTCGGGTTGCGCGCAGGTAGTCCGCGAGCCGGAGTTTGCGAGTCCGGACCACCTCGGGATAGTTCTCGACGATCACGTCGGCGGCGCGAGGCAGTCTGTAGAAGGGGATACGCATGTCCACGTGGTGCGGCACATGCGCCATGATGTTGTGCATAAAGAAGTTCGTGAAGCGCGAAATCCGAAAGATCGTGGTCCCTTCCACCTGACCCTTGAACTTCGACCAGTCCCGCCTCTTCCACCACTCGATCTCGGGATCGATGTGGTGGATGTAGACGACCGCCCCGATCAAATAGTTCCAACAGATCCACGGGATCAGCAGGACCTTGGTCCACATCCAGACCGCGCCGCCAACGCTTCCGTACGCGAAAGCACCGAGCACGAGGAGCGCGCCCGAGGCGATCAGCAGGAAGGCGCCCACGATCCGTTGATCCCGACGGATTCCGGCCGCCATCCGCTGCGGGGGATCGAACCAGATCATCTTCTTCCAGTAGACCTCGATCCCATAGTAGAGACCGGCTCCGAACGCCGACCACTCGACCCGGTGCAACCACCGCTTCCAGCGTGGCAGGGCCTCGAATTCCTCGCGGGTCCGCGGGTGCCAGACGAAGTCCATTTCCTGTCGCACGGTGTGCCCGTGGTGCAGACGATTGTGGCCGAGCACCCAGGCATCGAAGACATGCAGGGCCGGGAGCATGACCGCCTGACCGACCAGATAGTTGAGCCGCCGGCTCTTGAACAGTGCGCCGTGCGCGGCGTCGTGGCCGAGGATGAAGAGGCCGCTGATCGCGAGTCCCGCGAGCAGCCAGAGCGGCAGCAGCAGCAGCGGGTGGTCAAAACTCACCAGCGCCCAGACCACGGCGGCGTAGACCGCGAAGTCGCGCGCCAGATACGCGAGCCCTTTCCAGGCTGGATTTTCGTACACCTCGCCCGGAAGCAGCTTGATGACCGCGTTCAGATTCTGCCCGGCACCGACGTCCACAGGGGGAGGATCGCCCAGGATCCGCCCAAGCCCAACCCCCAAACGTGAAAGTTGTGTCAAGAATGCGCCAGCAGGCCCGGGGCGGCTCTCCCGCCGCGCCCGCGAGTGCGCCGCGAGGCCGGGAGCTTCCTTCCAGCTCGTCGAAAAACGGGAGGGTCTGGGGCTCGCGCAGACCTGGGCCGGCGCCGGGGTGCGGTGCGGACGGCCGTCCGTCCACCGGCAGCCGGTTCAGGGCAGCGCCGCGACCTCGGGGGCGAAGTCGAAGATCTGCCAGTCGGATCGACCCGGCTTGAGCCCGGTCTCGCCCGGCTTGAACCGCGAGAGTTCGAACTGCATCCCCTCGCGCGCGAGCAGCGGGGACACCCCGCCGAGCTGAATCAAGAGTTCGGGAGCCGGACCGAAGCGGACCCGCACGTGGCCCGCGATGCGCGTCTCGAAAAATGCGACGAAGTGCACGACGGCGCCCTCCGGAAGCGGCGAGCGGCTCTCGAGTACGAGCACGGGCGCTTCGCGCCCCTTCACTTCTACGCGCAGCTCGGGAGCGATCACGGCATCAGAGCCGGCTCGGTAAGCTCCGCTCTGCGCCAGTCGGGCCGCCTCGAAGCGGGCGAGCTGCGACGCCATGAAGCGGCTGCGCGACTGCAGGTAGGCCCGAATCTGCTCTTCCACTGCGAGATCGAAGTCCCCGAGCCGGAAGTGCAGGGTCGCGAGTGTATCCCGGATCGGCGACGAGCTCGGAAGGGACTCGGCGGCCGCCTGCATCGCGTCGCGCGCCACCTCCAGGCGCGGGCGCGAGACGCCGGGGCTGGTGGCGACGAGCCACGCGACCTCGTTCTCGCTGAACGGGTTCTGGGCTGGATCCCCCAGGATCGCGTCCGCAACCCGCAGCGCGGACTCCGGGTCGGGCGCGTACGCGTTGCGCAGCCCGGCTCCGATCGCGACCACGGCCAGCGCGCCAGCGAGGGCCGCACACACGCGCCAGACCCGCACCGGGCCGCGCGCCGAAAGCGCACGCGCCCGGAACATCAGCCAGGCTGCGACCCAGCCCGCGACCCCGCCCCCGAGGTGGGCGCCGTGATCGATCCCGGGCACCAGCCACTCCGAGAAGACCTCCACTACCGCAATCCCGATTCCCCACCCGGCCGGAATCCAGAGTCCGGCAGGGAGTTCGGCGCGCCGGGACAGATTCAGGTAGGCCAGCGCCCCGACCAGACCGAAAACCGAGGTCGAGAATCCGACTGAAAGGTGCGCTTCTCCAAGCAGCGCCGAGCTCCCGGCACCCGCGATCCCGGATCCGATGACCAGGGTCGCGAAGCGCTCCCGGCCGGCGAGTCGCTCCAGCATGTAGCCGAGCCCGAGGAGCAGTACGCCGTTCAGCAGCAGGTGCGGGAGACCGAAGTGGAGCAGATTGGCCGTGACCAGCCGAAACCACTCCCCCTTGGCGACCAGCAGCGGCGAGTTGGCGCCGGTGACGATCAGGCGCTCGAAGAACGGGTTTCCGCCGGCAGTACCCTGCAGCAGATAGACCGTGACGAGCAGCCCGAGCAGGACCCAGGTGAACCACGGGGTGCCGGTGAAGGCCACGCGCGCGACCCGGGCCCGCCGCTCGAGCGCTCGGAGGCGTTCCGGTCCGTCCGCAAGCAACCCGATCTTCTCACGGATCTCGATGCAAAGACGCTCCGCCCCGTCAGGCGTCTCGAAATCATCGACCCGAAAGCTCAGCGGGAAACGTCCCCGCACACCCAGAACCAGGCGGCGCGTGGACCCACCCAGGAAGTGCAGGTCGAAGATCTGCGCAATCCCGACCCGCAAGGGGCGGCGCCCGTACGGGGGGCGCGGCAACAGGATCGCGGTCTCCAGGAAGCGGATCGGTGGGAGCGAGCGCGGCATCAACATCGCGCGCGCTCCTGCCACAACGACGAGCGCGCACGCCGACCAGAGCAGCAGTGGCAGCGAGTCCCATGAAGTTTGCGGGTCGACCGCGGCGACCAGGATCAGAGCCAGCCACCCGACCAGGATCAGCCAGAGCGCCTGTCCGACCAGGCGCGACGTGGGCGGCGGGTGCCGAAACCGGAGCGGGGCGGGATCGCTCAGCGTCGGGAACTCATCCGGATCCATGCACACGCCTCGCAGCCCGAATGCGCGGCCTCGATTCTACCGCGTTGCCGCGAGGCGCGAGCCGGACAGGTGCACCTGGGTCTCCGGCGGCCTAGGTCGAAGCGGCGGGAGCCTTTCACCGCACGAGTCTATGCGACCTCCCCCAAGCTGCCCACCCGCCCCGGGGCATGTGTAAGATGCGAGTGCCGTACTGGAGGGCGCGATGGATCGCTGGGAGATTGGAGGGGTTCGTGTCTCGCGCGTGATCGAACTCGAGACCGCCTCGATCGGCAGCTTCGTGCTGCCGGACGCCGTCGCCGAAAACGTAAAAGCGCGGGACTGGCTCAGGCCTCACTTCGCCGACGCCGAGGGCAACATGATCATGAGCATCCACGCGCTGATCGTCGAAACCGGCGGGCGGCGGATCATCGTGGATACCTGCCTGGGAAACGACAAACAGCGGCCGATCCCGGACTGGAACATGCGCAAGGGGCCCTTCCTCCAGGACCTGGCCGCTGCGGGCTTCCCGCGCGAGTCGATCGACACCGTGGTCTGTACCCATCTTCACGTGGATCACGTCGGCTGGAACACGATGCTCGTGGACGGACACTGGGTCCCGACCTTCCCGAACGCGCGTTACCTGATCGGCCGCAGCGAGTGGGAATACTGGAGCCAGGAAGAGGACGGGCAGTTCGGTGAAATCATGGGAGACTCAGTGCGACCCGTGGTCGAGGCCGGACTCGTAGATCTGGTGGAGCCCGGCCTGGAAATCACGCCAGAGGCGCGCCTGATTCCGACCCCCGGACACACTCCCGGGCACATGAGCGTTTTCCTCTCTTCGAAGGGCAAAGAGGCGGTGATCACGGGCGACCTAATCCATCACCCGGTCCAGTGTTCGGACCCCGACTGGGCTTCCGCCTTCGACTTCGACCCGGGGCAGGCCCGAAAGACGCGCCGGGAGTTCCTGGAGCGCTACGCGGACACCGAGGTGCGCGTGATCGGCACCCACTTTGCTTCGCCCACGATCGGGAGAATCGTCCGCAACGGGGAAAGCTGGAGATTCCTTCCCTGACGACCCGGACAGCGATCGGCAGCGGCGCGCCCTGCCGAAGCTTCGGACGCGAAGCGCTTCGGGAGGGCGCGTGATCGGCGCCCCACGCCCGATCCGAGCCCGCTCCGGGCTCCTGCTCCGCCGGATCCTGGCCACCGCCTTGCCGCTTCTGTTCCTCGCGTGCGAAGAAGCGCCGGGCCGGAGCGACTCTGCCCCCGAGCTTCCACTGATTCTCGAAGGGGTCGGCTTCGAGCATCCGGTCGCCGCGTTCTACGACCCGAAGCGCGACAGCTACCTGATCGCGAATCTCGGCGATCCCAACTCGCCAGATCGAAACGGTTTCATCTCCCGCGTCTCAGGGCGCGGCGAGGTTTCCGAGCTCGCCTGGATCGACGGACGTGCCCCCGGCACCCGGCTGCACGCACCGACCGGCCTGGCAATCCAGGGCGATACGCTGCTCGTGGTCGACACCCCCTCGGTGCGCCTGTTCCACCGCCTCGCCGGGTCGACACTCGGCGCGCTCGTGATCGAGGACGCAATCGCGCTCCGGGACCTTACCCTCGGGCAGGCCTCGATGATCTACGTCACCGACTCTGCGCTGGTCCCCGTCGATGGGAACCTCGAGGCACGAGGGATCGGTAGCATCCTCCGAATCGGACCGGACGGGCGCTCGACGCCCTACCTCAGGCGCCGCTACCTGCAAAACCCGACCGGGATCGCGCCCAGCGGCAGCGGCCTCGCCGTCCTCTCCTACACGAAGGGCGAACTCTTCCTGATCGACGACCGCAAACCACGGACCGAGCCGTCGCGCCTGCCCGCCGCGCAGGCCGAGGGACTCGTCTCAATCGGAGCAGAGGGGTTTCTGGCGTCGAGCTCGGCTGCAGGCGCGGTCTACCGGATTCTGGCCAGTGGAGAAGTCGAGCTCGAGATCGAGGGTCTCGAGCGGCCTGCCGGAATCGGCTTCGATTCCGGGCGCCGCCGGGTCATCGTCACGATCCCATCGAAGAACCGGGTCGAGATCCATCCGCTCAGGCCCCGCTCCGAGTGATAGAGTCGCGCTCTTCTCCAGCGCCTTCGACAGCTCCGGCGGCATTTGAAAGCTCTGGCGCCCTCCCACGGGGGGAACGGGGCGAGAGGTGGGGACCCCATGGCAATTCGTCCGATCTTCGAAGCCGTCGAAGCGGCGAAGCAGCAGATCGAGAACCTGAGCGTCGAGCAGTTCCGAAAGGAAGTCGAGCGCAACCCGGAGCTTTTGCTGCTCGACATCCGCGAACTGCAGGAGCGCGTCGACCTTGGAACGATTCCGGGCTCCAAGCACGTCCCGCGGGGCATGCTGGAGTTCTGGGCGGACCCCACCAGCCCCTACGCGCGCGACTACTTTCAGGAGGACCGCCGCACGATCCTCTTCTGCGCGGCAGGCGGGCGTTCCGCGCTGGCCGCGCTCGCGCTCGAGGAGATGGGCTTCAGCGACGTCGCGCACCTGGAAACCGGCTTCGCGGGCTGGAAGAACTCCGGCGCACCGCTCGAGGACGTCTCCGGCACCAGCCGCTGGGTCCGGCGCAGCCAGCCGGACGGGCGCGGAGCCGCGGGCTGACGCACGACTGCGGTCCCGGATTCGGAGGCCGCGCCGCCAAGGGCCGCTCAGCGCGCGTCGAGCAGTTCGCGAACGCGCGCGATGTGGGCGGGACGCGTAGAGCAGCAGCCGCCGACCAGTGTCGCACCCGCGTCGATCCAGCCCGCCACCGCTGACGCGTAGGCCTCGGGATCGAGCGCCGTGTAGGCGACAGGTTCGGAGCCCGGCACCGCGTCGGCCGCGTTCGCGTAGCCGCCGATCGGAGCGTCGGTCAGCGCGCGCAGATCCGGCAGCGCCTGCCCGACGAAGTTGGCACCACAGCAGTTCACGAGATAGGCCGAGGCGCCGCAGTCGCGGGCAGCCGCGAAAGCTTCCGCAACGCTTTCTCCGCTCGGCAGGTGCCCGGGGCGGCTTCCCTGAAGCGTCCAGCTCAGCCAGAACTCACAGCCTGTCCCGGCCGCGGCGACGGCCGCGGCCGCAGCTTCGCGCGAACTCGAGAGCGTCTCGCAGAGCAGCAGATCGACGCGGGGCGCCAGCAGTTCCGCAATCCGGCGGTAGTCGGCGCGCAGCAGCTCGTCCTCGCCGACGAGGTCGGCGCGGTAGCTGGTGTCCAGCGGCGGCAGCGAGCCCGCGATCCGCACCGGTCGGCCGGATGCATCGCGCGCGCGGCACGCCAGTTCCACGGCACGCAGGGTCAGCTCCTCGAGGCGGTCCCCGATGCCTTCCCGTGCGAGAAGCGGCGGCGTAACGGCGTAGTTGTTGGCCGTGATCACGTCGGCGCCCGCGGCGATGTAGTCCGCGTGGACCCTGACGAC
>SPKZ01022317.1_pt1 | contig 13820 bp, 9 predicted proteins | sample 2456571 | NCBI WGS metagenome assembly SPKZ01 (sample SAMN11192286, study PRJNA482655) | marine metagenome | biome: ENVO:00000447; feature: ENVO:00000244|ENVO:00000211|ENVO:00000569|ENVO:00002023; material: ENVO:00002151; isolation source: ocean water from marine abyssalpelagic zone ...
CAAGAGCAGGTGATGCAGATAGCTCAGGTTCTTTCTGGTTATACGTTAGGTGGCGCAGATATGCTCCGAAGAGCCATGGGCAAAAAGAAAATAGAGGAAATGGATAAGCAAAGAGCAAGCTTTAAAAGCGGTGCGATTAAAAACGGAGTTGATGGTGATTTATCAATGAAAATATTCGATCTTGTAGAGAAATTTGCAGGGTACGGGTTTAACAAATCACATTCCGCCGCATATGCGCTGGTATCATACCAAACAGGATGGTTGAAAGTTCATTACCCTGCTCCATTCATGGCTGCTGTAATGTCTGCGGATATCAACAATACAGATAAAATAATTACGTTTGCTCAAGAAGCAAAAAGAATGGGCCTGAACGTATATCCTCCACATATAAATAAATCAAAAATTGGATTTACGAGCGAATCTAATCACAGTATTTACTTTGGGTTAAAGGCTATCGCTAACTTTGGTGAAAATAACATTCTACCAATTATTGAAGAAAGAGATAGAGGTGGTGAATTTAAGGATATGTTTGATTTTGCATCTCGTGCAAAAATGTCTAAAAGAGCCATTAAAAACTGCATATACGCAGGTGCATTTGACAACCTGGGGGCAAATAGAGCCACGATGATGAACAGCGTCGGCCTAATAACAAACTTAGGCAAACAAGCAAAATCAGAAGCTGAATCGATGCAATCATCATTATTCGGCAGCGTCTTGGATGATGAAAATATTGCTAAGTATAACCACTTAGATGAATGGACTTTAAAAGAAAAACTAATAAATGAAATTGACGCTATTGGTGTTAGTGTTTCAGGACACCTGCTTGATGATCACTTAGATGAAGTTAAAAGCTTATCGGATGGTAAATTCTCAGATTACATGGATATTTCTATGGAAGATGGAAATCCTGATAATAATGAGCACTCTGTCTGGACTGATAAAATAATAAAAACCGTATGCGTTATATCTAACACGAAAATCAGTACTGGCGATAAAACCAAACAGCAAAGAGCTACGATGCTAATTGACGATGGCACTAGAATGATTGATTGCGTTGCATTCAACAATGTTTGTTATCAAAGCCAGCAGTTTATATTTGAAAATAACATCGTCTATATGAAAGGAAAACTAACACTAGACAAGAAAAGTGAGACACACAAGTTTGTTGCGTATGAAATTGAATCTTTAGACTCAATAAGGCAAAAAAACATCGACTCTCTAAACCTTAAAATTGATAGTTCAAAAACAAATAAAGATGAAATGCTGTTAAAAATAAACAAATTAAAAGAAAGGCTTTCTTCTCAAGACAAAGGAAATTGCCCAATTGTTATTGAATATATAAAAAGTAGCAGTGAAAAATCATTTATATCAGTGGGTCAATACGAATATACGATAGATGATCATTTAATGGATTTCGTTAAAAAAACATTTGGATCTGAAAACGTTAAAGTAATATTTAAAAGCGAGGGCGGAGTTAGTAAAAGCAGAAAGAAAGCCGAAGCTACTGAAAAGCAAATTACAGAAGGAAATAAGTCGCGAACATCAAGACATAGTAAAATTGAAAATGCACTAGAAAGAGCTAGATTTGCTATGAGCATGTAAAATAGATCGTTCCATAAAGTTGCATTGTCAAATATCGACAATGCAGCTTTATAGTTAAGTAAAAGAATTAATATCTATTAAAATATAAATTTAAAAATATAGCATTTAAAAATAAAAAATAGAAAGGCAGATGCACTTTATATGAAAGTAGATCATCAAGGATAGTCTTCCACAATAAGGCTTTAACGGCACTCATATAGCCCCACGCGGAATTATAAGCGTTATATAATATCATTATCCCTATGAACCTTTTACCACTCTCTTAAATCATTTGGCGAATGAATTTAAAGTATAATTAACAATAAATATTTTTATAACATTTTAATTTTAACTTTACGTTTTATTTTTTGAGTTAATGTTTCTTCCCACTTAAACTCCCTGCCTAATTTTTCAAATTCAATTTTTATTACGGATAGAACATTGTCTATAAGTAGCTTTTTAAGACTATTCATCTTTGATTCTGTTGGATATCCTTTAACTCTCAATTTAAGTGCCAAGAAACTAAGATAATCAGTATCACTGTCAAAATTAGCTCTTAAATACTTAATTATTAAATTAGTTTCATCTTGAGACATTATTTTGCAATCGAGGACAAGATAAACATCTAAAAGCTTGTATTCTTTTTCACCTTCAATGGTTACAACCCTAGATTCGGTCTTAGCACTTTTTACAGCATGAATAACGAACTCTGACTCCATTCTGTCAGGTTCAATATCTGTCAATATGACTTTTCTAGATGCAGCTTCAAATAATTGTGACGCTGTAGTTTCAATTACATCTTTGGATGGTATATATTGCTTCCCTTCACATTCTTTAAGGTATAGTAGTAGCAACCTGTTGAAAGCTATATGGGTTTTCTTCTCTCCTTTTGACGTTATCATTTGCTTGTTAAATGAATGCCTGGCATAAAGATCTAACCAAATCTCACTTAAGTTGACATAAGAGTGGCTGCTTTTTTTGTTATATTTTTTGTTTCTAACTTTCTTTTTTTTCATGCTTTTTTCTTTTATATTAATTTGAGTTTTAATTTGACTTATATTGAAATGATTGTTATTTTTACAAAAAAGAATAATACAGGATGTGACAGTGAATAACAATAATAAAATATATTTAAGAGGAATAATTAACTCCATATTCAGCTGTGGCGATATTTCAGAACGGAATTTAAAGATTTTAAAAAAATACTACAGCTTTGATGGTGAAAGACTTCTTATGCAAGAAATAGGAAACACTTACGGAATAACTAAAGAAGCGATCAGAGTAATACTTGAAAAAAATCTTGTAACTGTAAAGAAAGAAGCACTTAATCATATGAGTGTTTTCAACTCTATTCATAAGGTTATCGAAGCGGAATCAATCATTGAAGTAAACGATGCAAAAAGTAAGATTGAAAATCTAGGCGTATGCCTAGAAAGCATTACAATGAATGAACTAATTTCCGCTATAAACTTATTTTCAGCCGATGGTAAAATAGTTTATAGCACCCGACTTGGTGAAATGTATTTCTTATGTTCTGACGAAACCTCTAAGTCAGATATTTTAAAATCTCCAGCGATAATAAAAAAAATAAATACGATAGACGGATTTGTTGATACGAATTATAACTACAAGTCTATGTTTGTAAGTGAAGTCTCAACAAAAACAAAAAATAAAATAGTATTTTCAGCAGTGAAATCCTGCGATTGCTTTACATCAATCGGTGATGACAAGTACATTGTAAACGATGAAAGAAGCAAGGTTTTAATTAGAATAAAAAAAGCATCCATGTTTTATGATAAAGTTGACGTTAAGCTGTTATCTTTCGCTATAAATCAATCCATACTTCATAGAAATAAAAACTTTAAAGAGCTATCTTACAAAGTAATTTCTCTAATTATAACATCTTTAAATTTTGGGGAGATTGTTAATGGAATATGTAACTTTAAATCAAAAGTAAATATGATCGAATTACCGTCTCAAGATGTAATTATAGCTAACATAGTTAGAGAAAATAAAAAAATAGAATTAAAAGATATTGAATGTGAAATAACAGATTTGCACTTAAGTAAAGCGACAGTGTACCAAGCATGCTCCCTGAGTCCACTAATATACAAAAAAGGAAGATCTTACTTTCCTTTGTATTAATCCCTCTTAGATAGACTGAATGAAATCCCCATAATTACATGATTATGGGGATTTTATTGCAAGTTTTATAAGTTTAACTTTATTTATACTTAAAAAAACACTGAGCGATTTCTCGAACAGTGTTTTTTAAAGCTTGTATGAAAACTAATTATACAGAAAAGCTATCCCCGCAGCTGCAAGTATCTACTGCAACTGGATTTGTAACTTGAAAGCTCCCGCCAGCTATATCACGGGATATAAAGTCCACGTAAGCTCCTTGAATGTAATTTAAAGACATACCATCAACCAGTAGGCTTAGTCCGTTTATTTCAATTAGAGCGTCCATGTCTTCATTGTACTGCTCTTCATTATCTATGTTTATTACATACTTAAAGCCACTACACCCACCACCTGTAATTGAGATTCTTAAAAACAATCTTTCTATAATACCTGTTTCAACATTAAGCTCGTATAGTTTAATGTATTCTTTTGCTTTATCCAGGGCAGATTGAGTGATGCCGATATCGGCTATCTCATGAGTTCCTCTAAATACTTCTTTATCATCAGTTGTTTTTGTTACACTCATATTTTTATCAAACTCATTATTTAATTTGCTGTTATTTTGATTTTTAAGTATAATTAACAACATTTAAAAGGTCAATTGCAAGATGAAGATAAATTATGATAATTAATGACGATATATCGAAAGTTTTTATTGGAAAAGCAAAAAAAGCAGGCATTGATAGCCTAGATGACTTGCTTTTATATTTACCTAAAGAGTATAAAGACTATGGGGATATCGCCATGTCTATTTCTCCACATATATCCACCGATATCGCAAAAGTTTTTAAACTTAAAGTTTTATCTCAACCAAAACTAAATTCCAGAAAGGGGTATATTAGTTTTTTCCTTGGTGATGGATTTAGTACCGTTAGCGCTGTATTTTTCGGCGTGTTTGAAGCTCTAAAAAAGATCAGCAGAGGTGACATCATCCACGTTGAAGGGAAAATAGACAAAAAAGGCGAATTCACAAGTTTCAGGCAACCAACGCTTGTCGAAAGTCATATGCTAAATAAATTAATGCCTATTTATAGAGGTGTGCCTGGGGTGATATCCCCATCGCTAATTAGTAAAAACATAAAAATACTTTTGAAAGATAACCTTCCCGAGTTTGCTTTATACCTAAGTGAAAAGTTCAGCATCACTGACGAAGATCTTCATAGGCTAAATCTATCTTTTAAAACTATCTCAGAAATGTTTATCGCCATCCACATGCCTGATGATAAAATAACGTCTGAGGAAGCGCTGAGGTCTATAAGACTAATGAATGCTAAGTCAGCACTAAGTGCTGCTCTTAAGTCAGTACCAGTCACCTCATGCAAGGAATCAGTGATAACTTACGGCATTGAAGATATAAAAAGGCTCATGGCGATGTTGCCATTTAATTTAACAAAATCTCAGAAAAGGTCAGTATGGGAAATAACCCAAGATCTAAATAGCGACAAACCTATGGATAGATTGCTTTCTGGAGATGTTGGGTTTGGTAAAACTCTAGCCTACGGAATACCTGCCGTTTGCACTCACTTGGCGGGGAAGATATGCATTATAATGACACCTAATACACTGCTTTCCATGCAGATAGCCACAGAATTAAAAGAAACATTCAATATTGAAAACGTCAGACTGGTACTAGGTGATAACGAGCCAAGACCGACCGAAGAAGAATTAAAAGAAAGTCCAATTATAGTTGGAACATCTGCAATTATACACTGGATTGAAGGTGCTGATTTTGACTTGGTTCCAGATTTTCTTATTGTTGATGAACAGCAAAAGCTGGGTAATCAACAAAAATTATCCATAATGAAGGAAAAAACAAACTTTCTTGAAGCAACAGCTACATCTATACCTAGAACAACAGCACTTGTTGTATATGGAAATAAAAAAGTATCATACTTAACCGAGTGCCCTGTAGAAAAACAAATTACCACGGCAATAATAGGAAAAGAAAATCAAAAGAAAGCATTTACAACCTTAAAGAAGATAGTTTCAATAGGGAAGCAAATTGCAGTACTTTATCCAATCAGACAAAAAGACTACATGTTTTATGATTATAAATTAAGTAGCGATGACTCAGCAAGGCTTCTATCTATTGTTACTGAGGTCTCAGCAGAGGCAATAACTAACGTTAACGGCAAAAATCTAATAAAATTACAGAAAGCTCAAAAAACAAAATTAGACAAAATATTAAAAGAAGAGAAATTTTACTGCGACTTTATTGAAATGCCAGATCTGGAAAGCGCTGAAGATAACAAAAGAAATGTTGAGTCAGCTTACAAGTTATGGGATGACATATACCCTGGGAAAGTTGTAATGATTCACGGTGGCCTAAATGCAAAAGATAAATTAGAAGCGTTAAGGATTGCTCAGAATGGCGAGTGCTCAGTTATAATAACATCTTCAGTTATTGAAATTGGACTTACTATGCCTGATCTTATGGGTATATTTATAAAAAATGCCGATAGATATGGAGCATCGACACTTCATCAATTTAGAGGGCGCATATCAAGAAAAGGTGGCCGAGGACTATTCATGATGGGCGTTGATTGTCAAGAAAATGAAATGTCGGACAAAAGCTCAGAAAGACTAAATCTTCTTGTTAAGCACACTAAAGGCTACGACATTGCAGAAGAAGATATGAAACAAAGAGGATTTGGCGATCTTGAAAAAGATGGAACTATGCAGTCGGGAGGTGTTGATGGTTTATTTAAAGGTGTTAAGGTCATGCCTGAAGATGTTGAAAATCTTATCAAATGTTACAATCTCCAGTAAATCAAATGAAGTTACATAAGTAAAATCCCCTAAAATTACAGTTTTAGGGGATTTTATTTTAACTTATCTACTTACCCTTTTAATTTCCTTTCTTTTCTTTTTTAAATTAAGAGGGGATACGTAGTCAAATAAAACTCCAGCTCCATAAAACTTAGTCCAATAGCTCTTTGAAAAATAAACATTCAAAGGGATATTTTTAACGGTCAAATTTAGCAGAGTCCCAGTTACGTACATTAGAACTGGAGATAGCGATGAGTTAATAATCATCGCACTTAAAGGGAATGGTTTAACAAACCCTCCGCTTAAGATTACACTGGCAGCTAACTCATTCTCTCCCCTGCTTCCGTTGTTTGCAAAATTAGCTATAAATTCAGCAAAGTAAGACTGCATTTTAAAAAGAATAATTACAGTTCCTATAAAGTAAATAAATGACAAAGTAAATAAAAATGAAAGAAGTACGATCTTAAAAATTCTAGAGTTCATTGCTCCAACCTTTTGATTTTGCATATTCATTAAAGTCAGCCTGAATTTCAGCTAAATTAAGCCCTGATATATTATCCCTTCTCATATCGTTCTTTTGAGCAGGTTCAACGTAAGACTTATCACGACCGAATCTAACTTCTGGCGGGTGAACTTCGTTAATGAAATTATCCGCACTTTCACTTGTGCAATCAATAAAATTATTACATGAAGAAAATATAGGATCTTCACCTAAGTGCTCAGATACTATTCCATTGATCTCCTTATCTATTTCAGATTGAAAATCACCACCTTTCTCAGAATAGAAAAGTTGAGATTCATACATGAAATTTTTAAAGCTAGCCTGTTCTGGATTATCGAACTTACTAGTAACAACAAGTTTTTTCAATTTATCATTAAAACTTGAAATAAATATTTCTGATTGTTGACCTACACTTATTTGCCTATTTGAAATATTAAATGTTGATCTGGCCAGACTTGACGTTTCACTGAGAGACAGCCTCATCATCTCTGTTTTTAAAACGCCACTTCTGTTATTTTCATTCAAATACTTATCAGAAAGTTCCTGTAGAGATAGATCAGTAAGAGAGACCGCATCTCTAAACTTATCAAAAGAATCGGCGTTATACTGCTCACTCGTAACCTTTAAGAAGGTATCCTTTACCATTAAATCTACAGTACCTAAAGCTCTACTCATTATTAACTCCTACTTTTCTTTTGAGTATATATTTTATCCTTCCTACTTGCAAAAATAATCCAGCTATGAGAATATTAAAATATTCAAAAAATAAATAATTTCGACGAGCTTGGAAGATATGCTGGTAATAAATAATTTTAATTTAGATAGCGATGCAGCAGAGTATGACATAGTCAGATGCCTGCTAGTTAACTATAAAAGATATTTTCAGCCAATCTTTGATCTTGAAGATAATAGTACTCACCATTATGAATTACTCCTTAGAAAAAAAGACGGAAGCTCAGCGTTTTCAGACATTATAGAAATGGAAAAGAATGGCTTAATTCACCTTCTTGATAAAGCGAACATCATGCATGCGATAAATATGGTGGATAAAAAAGAATCAAGCATACCAATCGCTGTAAATATTTCAGCTAAAAGCTTCGAAAATGATGCATTCTGTAATTTTATAGTTAGATCAGCTTCCAGAATGAAACATAAAGGTAAGCTGTATATAGAGCTAACAGAAACCTGCCAAGTTAAAAACGTAGAAAAACTAAACAAACTATTTATTCAACTTAAAAAATACGATGTTTTTATCGCGGCTGATGATTTCTCTTCAGGTTACATGGATGAAAAATCAATAATGACACTGCCATTTGATAACGTAAAGCTTGATATAAGCCTAGTTCAGGATCTTGACAACCCTAAAAAACGAACAAGGGTAAAAAACATACTTAAATATGCTAAAGATAATGGAATATCTGTAACGGCGGAATGCATTGAAAACAAGAAGATGCTAGATCAGGTAAATAATCTGGGTGTTAAATTAGGTCAAGGATATTACTTAGGTATGCCTCAACCTAAAATAAAAAACAACAAAATTCTTGAGCTATAAATGTAAAAGGCACTTTTAGAAAGTGCCTTTTTTATTATTGTTTTTTTATTTAATATTACACTTTCTTTTTATAAATCTTTCTTTTCTTCTTCGGTGCGCTAGTACTAGATCCTGAATTCAACAAGTTTTTATATTTATCAATGTACTTCTTAGCATCCACAACATTAACGTAAACTTTATCGCTTGGTTGTTGCTTGTCAGAAGCTACCTCAGCTATTTTTTTGATAAAGTTTTTTTGTGATTCTGATGGTGGCGGCAAATTTAAAGTTTTTAACTTATCTATAGCTTTAGAGCATGCTTTATCATCTAAAAATGCTTTAGGATCTACTTTGAAATTAGTTTTATCCTTCTCTATTAGAGAGTTTAATAGCTTAATAGTATTTTCTGTCGGCTTTCTAATAAGCTTATCTTTATATTTACTTATAAATTCAGATATTTTCATTTTACTTTTTAATATTTCATCATCAAGAACCGCTTCCTTCACGGACTCAGCAATTTCACTAGCCCATTTTTTTTGAGCTTCACTTGGTTCGGTACTTACATTCCCTCTATTTTCAGAAATAAAAGCAGATGCGACAGCTGGCTCTTTCAATGCCCCTTTTGGTATTGATATATTTAGAGATTTAGCTATTGCCTTAACAGCCTTAATCATATTAGGCGTTATTTCAGTGGGAACATTTGCTATTCTTTCACCAAGAGTACTATCGTAAGAATCTCTAAGTTGTTGAATTAACATCTCAACATTTTCTCTTTGTCTTTCAGAAAAATCATTTCTCATCAAGCAAGCTTTAGAATCATCTTGAAGTTTAGAAATTTGATTCAACCTCCTCTCCCACAGCGCCGTTGTTTTGGCATCTTTAATATGAGGTGGTACGTACTTCATCGCGTCAATGCCTTTTATCGTAGCATAAAACAACCCTTTTTTAACTTCAACATAACCCCTTGTTTTTATTACTTCAATAATGCTAGAACGAGTTGCAGGTGTTCCAATTCCATCACTTTCAGCAAGCATTTTTCTCAATTTAGGATCTGGAATATCCTTACCCACATTAGACATTGCTTTTGTTATATTTGTTTCAGTATAACGTTTAGGAGGTGTAGTTCTGGATGATCTCTTAATGGCATCAATTATCGATATATTATCTCCTTTATTCATTTTTGGTAAGCTTGTATCAACAGGTGCTTTAGAAAAAGCTTCTTTCCAACCAAGACTAACAACACGCTTACTAGACATTTGAAATATCGACGTTGGATTACCAAGTAAATCCTCTACTGGCGTTTCAATAACAAGTTCTTGAGTCGCGTACACAGCAGGCGGATATAAAGCCTGTATATATCGAGTAAGCACAACTAAGTATGCTTTTCTCATATGATCGCCAGTATAAGTTTTAGCTTTCTTAGGCGTTAATCCATAAAAATCATTTTTAGTCATCGATTTAGTAGTTGGAACAATACCGTGATGCTCCATGTCTTTTGTGCTATACACTTTAGGTATAAATTTTTCATTGTAAACAATATCGTTACCATTATGAATTGAAATGGCTCTAGAAGCTTGTTCTGAAACTTCAGGGAGCTCCAAAACTGTTGAAAGCATTTCAGTACGCCTTGGATTCTCGTGGTAATTTAAAGGAATTTCCGCTTTTGATGTTCTCGCGTATGAAAGGTAGCCTTGCTCATATAAGTCTTCAAGTAATGTTTGTGCCTTAGTACCGTTTATTCCAGTTGCTTTAGCAACTGCATCTTGCGCGTCAGGTAAATCAAATGTCTTAGGGGGCTGCTCAAACTTACGTCCTTCTTTGTAGCTAATAACAACCGACGAATTGCCTGATGATTTCAATCGAGATAAAAACTCATTTACTTGGTGCTCATCCACAAATAAAGGAGTGTCTAAAGGGGTGGGTTTACCCTCTTCTGCAAGTTTAGTTGATGGTTGCCAAAAAACACCAGCAGGCTGTCTTGCTATAATACCTTCAGAAACAATGGGTTTATAAGTTCCCTCAACGCCCTCACCGAAAAGTGCTGACACCTTGAAATGGTCTCTTTCAATGAAATTCTTAATTTCTAGCTCACGAACAACAATCATATTTACTGTAGGAGTCTGAACTCGACCCAGTGATAAAACGCCACCTTTCCCCTTGCCTTGAGATAACGCATGGCCGAACTTACCAAACTTAGCATAATATGTATAAGCAATTGTTAGAAAAATATAGTTCCAGTCAGACCAAGCTCTAGCTTCAGAAGATCTCCACCAAGACTTGGTTATTTCAGGCTCCCTTAAACTCTGCATTGCTTCACTTAATGACTTAGCATCAACGCCAGCAGAAAACCAAGCTCGTCTTATTTTTCCTGTATGGCCAAGATGTTGAACTATTTCCCACCCGATAGCTTCGCCTTCCCGATCAGAATCGGTTGCAATAATAACCTCACTAATTTGATTTTTTTTATATACGTCACTAAATCTTTTTAACATGTCTCTGGGTTGGGATCCTGGTCTTTTCATATCCATGTCTTTTTTAACAACAATAGTTCTGTCAGTCGGAATTGGTAATAAAGTATTTGGATCATTCCAGCTAAGTTGAGGACTTAGTATTTTTAAATCCTGCATTTCCATCAAGTGACCAGAAGCAGAGATGACAGTTACATCTTCCCCCTCAAACTTACCTGTTACAACACCGCCAGAAAGTCTCCAACCCATCGCAATGGCTAATTCTTTTGTTACGCTAGATTTTTCAGAAATTATTAATTTCACTTTATTTTTCCTTTATTTTTTATTAGCTTTCTATATGCTGAGTAAATTTTACTCAAATATAGTGTGCGATACTTAGGCGTTTTACTGTGATAATTACCCACGCCAATCCAATAATCCTGATTGGGCTTTAACTCTTTTAACCTGTCGTTTAAGATGGATGCTCCAATACCAATATTAACGCAAGGTTTATAGGAAACATCAGACCAAGTTAAACCAGGGTATTTTCTTATAATATCTGGTAGGTGAATAGTATTTATTTGCATTATTCCCATGTCGTAAGTTCCATTGGAATTTCTAGACATACTTCCGTTTTTACCACCCTCAACAATAATTATTGATTTAATTATGTTTGGATGGATCCCGAAATATCTGGAGGAATAATTTACACACCTTTCCAAGACCTTAGGCTCTACCTCTTGCACAGGGGGTAGGTTTGGTGGCAATTCAAACATTAATTTTCTTATTTATTTGTTATTTTAGACAATAGTAACGATTAAAACTCCGTTTATCAAGAAAAACGATGGGACTTACCTATCCGCCGAGTATCGTGTATAATATAAGTTAATAGAAACTAAAAAAACATGCCAATATGAATCAGAGTCCTACATCAATACAAGATCAAATAAATGGAATAAATGCATCTTTAAATCCAGCTCAAAGAGAAGCTGCCATGTATATTATTGGGCCTCTAATGATAATTGCTAGCGCAGGGGCAGGAAAAACAAAAACATTAATTAATAGATGTGCCACTATGTTGTTGAGTGGTATAAGTCCAAAAAATATAATGGTAGTTACTTTCACAAGTAAAGCTGCGGAAGAAATAAGAAATAGATTGGAAAAGATGCCTGAAATCGGTATCAATGCCGAATATATATGTGCAGGTACGTTTCACTCTATAATACTCAAAGAAATTATAAAAAGATTTCCTGATAATAAATTCATGAGCGACTTAGGGTATAACACTCACGAGCTGATAAGCCTAGATGAATCAGATATGGAAAGCATGATGAAAGAAGCTATGTCAATGCTGAGCGAGGAGGATGCCTCTATCGCAAAAGAGCAAAGTTGGACTTGCAAGTCTTTCAAATCTGAAATTGGCCTAGCTAGGGCAAATGCGCAAGATATAAGGGATTATATCGCGATTAACCTTATCGGTTCGGAAAGTGAAGAGTTTTCAAGAATTACAGCCTCAGTTTGGAAGCATTATCAAAAGCTATGCATTGACTCGAACGGTATTGATTTCGATGACATTCTGCTATATGCCGATAAGTTACTTCAACTTGAACCTAAACTGTCAGAAATACTAGCTGAAGTTTTTCAGTATATGATGCTCGATGAGTATCAGGACACAAACCGCGTCCAACAAAATATTATGGATGCAATTGCAATTCACCATGGGAATATTTGTACGGTAGGTGATGAAAAACAAAGTATTTATAAATTTCGTGGTGCTGACATTAATATTATTTTAGAATTTGATAAGCGATATCCAAATGTAAAAAAAGTAAGTTTAAATAAGAATTATCGTTCTTATGATCCAATCATTAAGTTTGCTAACGCTTGCGCGGATGCTATGAATGAAAAAGTATTAGATGGCGCAATGGAAACAGAAAAGTTAGTCGATGAAACCATAGAACAAACTAAATTAAGAAAGTCTAATCAAGCAAATATTGTTGAATTTCAAAGTAGCGAACACGAAGCGGAAACAATTGCGAAAGCAATCAAGCGTGATTTAAAAGTAGGTGTTAAAGGTGAAGAAATAGCTGTTTTATACAGAAATAAAACATTAAAAAAAGCCATTGAAAAATGTTTAATGGAAATGGATATTCCTTATGAAGTTGTTAATGATAGAAGCTTATACCAAAGTGCAGAAGTAAGAGACGCAGTTGCACTAGTTAGATTTCTATTTCACCCTTTTGATAACAGGGCTGGTCTAAGATTTATGGACTCAACATCAATAGGGGTTTCAACCAAAGCAGCAAAAGAAGCAATGGCTCAGCACGGAATAAGTGTCCATAAATTTTTGGTAAATAAAAGCAAAGAAACACTAAAGATTGCTGCTTCTAAAAAAAATAAAGGTGATAATTTAAGGGTTCACGCTCAAAAGTTAGCCCCATTCATTGATCTTCAAGAGTCAATTATTAAATCTTCATTTTACCAAGACTCATCTGATTACATCTCTGATGTTATCGCTCAAGTATGGGATATATATCTATCTCCTGGCCTTGAAAGAAGATGTAAGAGAACAGATAGTGATTTCGAAGAGAAAAAAGAAAATGTATTTTTTATTCTTAAAAAAATTAGAGACCAGCTAAATAAAGGATTTAATATTGACGATATCATTGAAGACCTTGCCTTGATGATAGACAGCAACCCACAAATGGATAAGGATAAAGATAGAAAAGTAAAACTAATGACAATGCACGCATCTAAAGGTTTGGAATTTGAGAATCTCTATATAATAGGTGCGGATGAACTTACAA
>SPKZ01017072.1_pt1 | contig 13817 bp, 13 predicted proteins | sample 2456571 | NCBI WGS metagenome assembly SPKZ01 (sample SAMN11192286, study PRJNA482655) | marine metagenome | biome: ENVO:00000447; feature: ENVO:00000244|ENVO:00000211|ENVO:00000569|ENVO:00002023; material: ENVO:00002151; isolation source: ocean water from marine abyssalpelagic zone ...
AGTCTGCGCCGAGGTCGCCCGGGATCCCGAACTGCGCTGCCTGATCGTGCGCGGTGCCGGAGACGAAGCCTTCGTCTCGGGCGCCGACATCTCCGAGTTCGGGAGCGTGCGCTCGGGTGCCGACGACGAGCGCGCCTACGAGCAGACTTCGGGGGGCGCGATGGCGGCGCTCGCGGCGCTCGAAATCCCGGTTCTGGCCTTGATTCACGGATTCTGCATCGGGGGCGGAGCCGCGATCGCGCTCGCGTGTGATCTGCGCTACGCGGCCGAGGACGCGGTGTTTGCGATTCCGGCCGCCCGGCTCGGCCTCGGCTACAGCCAGGGCGGAATCGAGCGCCTGGTTCAACTCGTCGGCGGCGCGCGGGCCAAGGAGATCTTCTTTACCGCGCGGCGCTACACGGCCGAGGAGGCACTCCGGATCGGGTTCGTCGAGGCGGTCCATCCCAAACACGAACTCGACGCCACGGTTCGCGAGATCGCGGCCCGGATCGCCGCGAATGCGCCGCTCACGCTCCGGGCGGTCAAGCGCGCGGTTCGCGAGAGCCAGCGCGACCCCGCGCGCCGCGACCCCGCCGCGATGCAGGCCGCGATCGACGCGTGCTTCGCGAGTGATGACTACAGCGAGGGCGTGCGCGCGTTTCTGGAAAAGCGCACACCCCGGTTTCGCGGCCGGTGACGGAGCCGCGGGCCGAATTCAGGGTGCGCGTGCGTCCCGGGGTGCTTCCGGCGGGGCTGCGCGTGCTGGAGCAGGCGGGCCTGGAGCCAGAACTCGGGGGACTCGACCTGCGCGGTGTCGATGCCCTGCTCTGCCTGCTCACGGACCGCATCGACGAGCGCGTGCTCGCGGGTGCGGATCGGCTGCGCCTGGTTGCGAACATGGCGGTCGGAACCGACAACATCGATCTTGAGGCGTGCGCGCGGCGCGGGATCGCGGTCAGCAATACGCCGGACGTACTCACGGACGCGACCGCGGATCTCACGTTCGCGCTGCTGCTGGCCGCAGCGCGCCGCGTGGTCTGGGGCGATCGCCTGGTCCGTGGGGGTGGCTTTACCGGCTGGCGCCCCGAACTCGGGATCGGGGCCGATGTGACCGGCCGGACGCTCGGGATCGTGGGCCCCGGTCGGATCGGCGAAGCCGTGGCGGAGCGGGCGCAAGGATTTCGAATGCGTGTGCTGCGCTCCGGGCGTCGAGCCGCGCCGGATCGGGTCGGGCTTTCGGAGTTGCTCGAGCAGGCCGACTTCGTATCGCTACACGTGCCGCTCAGCGAAGAGACCCAGCACCTGATCGGCGAGCCGGAACTCCGGCGCATGCCGACGCACGCGGTACTGATCAACACTGCGCGGGGACCCGTGGTCGATGAACGCGCGCTGGTGCGCGCGCTGCGAGAAGGCTGGATCGGGGCGGCCGGGCTCGACGTGTTCGAGCGGGAGCCGCGGCTCGCGCCTGGTCTCGCAGCGCTCTCGAACGTCGTGCTGCTGCCTCACCTCGGGAGCGCGACCGTGGAAACGCGCAACCGGATGGCCGAGATCGCGGCCCGAAACGTGGTGCGCGTGTTGCGGGGAGAGTCGATCCCGAACCCGGTCGGCGCCGCTCCTGCCGCGGGTCTCGTGCGTTGAGGTGCGCTGGAAGAGAGCCGCGTTAGAAGAGCGGTTCGAGCTTGGCCGCAGTGCCGACCGCGTGGAGCAGCAGACCGCTGGCCGCGGTTCTCTTGCAATGCGCGAACGGGTCGAGGGTGACCTCGAGTCCGACGACGGCATTTGCGCCGAGCACGCGTGCACGGTCTCGAAGCGACTCGAGCAACTCGATCTCGGCCTTGCTCCACGCCTCGGAACGGTTGCCTGCGGCGGCGTCCTCGAGAAACAGTTCGGAGCTGATCGGCCCGAAGTACGCGGCCGCCCGGGTGCCGCTGACCCACGGCGAGGTGTAGAGATCTACGCCTTCGTCGCTGCCCGGCTCTGTCTGGTGTGCAACCGACTCCGTCATCTTCTGGACCTATCGGGCGGAGCCGCGCTGAAATTGACACCCTTAGGAAGCGGCCCGGAGACGGCCGAGAAAGAAGGCGTGGAGGGTGGGATTGCGTCCCGGGATGCTGTGGAGTGGGGCCCTGGTACTCGGGTGCGTGACCGGGGGGGCGCCGGCGCCGGCGCCCTCTGCTTCTAGCGTGCCCACGAGCGTGCTCGAAAGTCCCACCGTGGGGCCCATCGTCGCGCGTGCCGAGACCGCCATGTCGCGGGGCGACTTCGGGGCTGCGATCGAGTTCTACCGCGCCGCCTACGAGCGGACGCCCTGGAATACGCGGCTTCGCGATGCGCTGGCGGCCGCCCATGCGGCGCGGGCGGGGCAGCTGCGCGCTTTAGGGCAGTTTCGAGATCTCGCGCAGGCAGAGCAGGAGCTTCGCGCCGGTCTCGAACTCCTGCCGGGAGATCCGGTTCTCGAGGCGAACCTCGCGGTGGTGCTGGTGGAGCATTCCTCGGTGGAACTAGACCCCGTGCGGGCGCGCGAACTCCGCGCTGAGGCGGAGGCGCTGGATCCCGCGCTGCCGGGTCTGGTCCCAGCGCGTCGCGCCGATCTCGAGCGGCGGCTCGACCTCGCCTTCGAGCTGATCGACCGCGGGCAGCTCGATGCCGGGATCCAGCGGATGCGGATGCTGCTACAGGCGGAGCCGGGGTTCGCGCCGGCCCGTCGGCTGCTCGCCCGGGCGGAGGTCCGCAGGGGGACGGCCCTGCATGCCTCGGGGCGCTACGCGGAGGCCGCGGCGGCGCTCGAGTCCGCCGTGGAGGCCTACGGCGGGCTCGAGCCCGGTGCCGACGCGGAGCTTCAGGCCGAATTCAGGGCCGCACAGCGCAGCCGCGTCGTGGCCTGGCTCGATGCCGGCCGCCCCGACCGTGCGCGGCAGGCGCTGGCGGAGGCCGAGCAGGCGGGGCTCCACTTCCCGGCACTCCGGGGCGCCATGCCCTGACCGGCTCCGCTCCGCCGCTTCACGCGGTATCCTGGGCCAGGTTCGCGCGCCCTGCTGGCGCCGCGTGCTCAGGATGAGGAGGCGACATGCCGGTCCACGGAGGAAAGCTCGCGGCCCGCGCGCTCAAGCAGGCGGGGGTCGAGTGTATTTTTACGCTCTCGGGTGGCCATGTGATGGCGATCTACGACGGCTGCATCGACGAGGGCATTCGGGTCATCGACGTGCGGCACGAGCAGGCCGCGGTACACGCCGCCGACGCCTGGAGCCGGCTCAACCCCGGCAAGATCGGGGTTGCGGTGCTGACCGCGGGTCCGGGCGTCACGGATGGTGTGACCGGTGTCGCGAACGCCTGGCGCGCGAACAGCCCGATCCTCGTGATCGGGGGCCAGGGCCCGTTCAGCAACATGCGGCGTGGCTCGCTCCAGGAGATGGACCACGTCTCGGTCATGCGCCCGATCACCAAGTGGGCCGACGCCTGCTACGAAACCGCCCGGATCCCGGACTACATCGAGGTCGCGATCCGGTACGCCGTTTCGGGAAACCCCGGGCCGAGCTTTCTCGAGATCCCGATGGACGTACTCGGCACACCCGTCGATGAGGACAAGGTCCGCTTCCCGGTGATTCGGACCAGCGCGCCGAAGCTGGCGCCGCCGCGCGAGGAGGTACTGGGTGCGCTCGAGCTGATTCGCGACGCCCGACGCCCGGTACTGATGGCCGGCACCAGCGTCAAGTGGTCGAACGCGCGCGCGGCGCTCAACGCGTTCATCGACGAGCTCCACCTGCCCTCCTTCGTGAACGGCATGGGACGCGGCCAGATCCCGTACGATTCCCCGCAGTTGTTCAACCGCGTCCGGCGCGAGGCCCTCAAGCAGTGCGATGTCTTCGTGCTGGCGGGATCGGTACTCGATTTCCGTCTCGGTTACGGCCGCTCGGTGCCGGCAGAGGCGAAGATCGTCCAGCTCGATCTCGAGAACACGCTGATCGGGCACAACCGTTCCTCCGACGTGGCCCTGGTCGGCAGCCTGGACCGGAGCTTCGAACTGCTGCTGCAGGTGATGAAGGAAGAATCGATCCAGCTCGACTTCGCCGGCTGGACAGACGAACTCCGCGTGCGTGAGACCGAGCTCGAAACCGCGTTCCGCTCACAGCTCGACTCGGACGAGGTTCCGATCGACCCGCTCCGGATGTGCCGCGAGATTCGCGACGTGGTCGACGAGAACACGATTGTGATCGGAGATGGCGGCGACATCGTCGCGCAGGCCTCCAAGGTGGTGCCGGTCATGGCGGAAGGGGCCTGGATGGATCCCGGACCGCTCGGGACGCTCGGGGTTGGCATGCCCTTTGCGCTCGCGGCCCAGCTGGCGCATCCGAACAAGCGCGTATTGATCGTCTACGGAGACGGCGCCTTCGGCCTGAACGGTATGGAGTTCGATACCGCGATCCGCTTCGGGCTCCCGATCGTCGGGGTCGTGGGCAATGATGCGGCCTGGGGCCAGATGCTGAGACCACAGGTGGCCCTGTACGGCGAAGATCGCGTGGTTGCGACCCAACTCAACTACACGCGCTACGACCTCGTCGTCGAGGCGCTCGGTGGCCACGGGGAGTACTGCGAACGGCCGGAAGAAATTCGGCCGGCGCTCGAACGGGCGTTCGAGTCGGGCAAGCCCGCGCTGGTCAACGTGAAGATTCGCAAGGACGTCACCACCGGGATGAAGGGCAGCACCTACGTCTAGCCGGATGGGTCCAGCGACGCTGGCCGATGAGGCCTGGGGCCCGTGCAGCGCGCACCCCGCGCCGGGCCCGCATCCGATCGCCAACGCGGTGTGCCGGGGCGTCGCCGAGAATGCTCGCGTGGAGTTTGCCGGGGGCCGCATCGATGCGCTCCTCATCTGTCACGGAAGCCTGCTGCGGACCGCGGCGCCCGATTCGACCGCGTGCGGGATCGCTCAGGTACGCCGGTACCTCGAGCGCGGGACCCTGCGCGTGCTCCACCTCGTCTTCGCACCAGAAGCCGCGCGCCCGCTGCTGCTCGGCCTGGTCCGGCTCGAGAACCGGGGCGAGGAATTGCTTCCGGTCGAGTACACGGAAATCTGGGACGTCGCCGGTGAGGCGTACGCTTCCGCGCCCGGCGGTGCCGAGCGGCGCGACGTGGACGGGCTGCGGGTGCTGGCTGATCTCGGGGTCGGGGTTCGCTCGCGCGTCCCCGAAACCGTCGCCCCGCGCGGACTGGCCCTGGAACTGACGCTGGTCCTGCCTCCGCGCAGCCGCCGGGACCTCTGTTTCGGATACGCGCGCGGAGATCCGGACGAGGAGCGGGTTCCCGCCCTGCGCGCGCTGCGCGGTGAGGTCCGGCCATTGCTGGCCGATACGGTTCGCGGTTGGATGAAGCGGCTCCCGGAAACGCCGGACCCGGTCGCAGCCTACCGGGCCGAGCTTGCCCGGATGCGCGCGGTGCCGTGAGTGGAGGCCCGCGGCCCGCTATCCTCTGGGCAGCCGATGCCCTCGAAGCCCGCCCGCTCTGCAAGCGGCCGCGTCGCCGCCGCAATCCTCGTAGCTGCAATTCTCGCGGCGGGCGGTGTGCGCCCGGCATCCGCCGGCGCGCCAACGACGGCGGCGATTCAGGGAGAATCGCTGCGCAAGGAGCAGCGGGATAGCCGCCTGATCAGCTTCTGGTGGCTGCCGGCCGAGTACTGGCGGGCGGCTGCGCGGGAGGCCGGGCAGAGTCAGGCCGAGGTGCGGCGCGCCGGGGTCCTGACCGAGGCCTACGTGATCCTGGCGGGACTGGACACCGAGATCGCGAAAACCGGCTCGATCACGGGCCAGGACCACCTAGAGATGCTGGAGCGGATCCACATCCTGGTGGCGGGCCAGCCGGTCGAGCCTCTCGTCGGCCGCGTCAATCCCGAGCTGGCCAACATGCTCCGTGAACTCACCTACGTGCTTCGGTTCGCGCTCGGTCCGCTCGGGGGCCAGGTTCGAATCTTCCTGTTTCCGAACCTGTCGGATGACGGCAAGCCGCGCTTCGAGAGCAGCGAGCCCGGGGTGCTGGATGCCCGCTACCGGCTCGGTCCGCAAAAAGAGGATGAGACCCTGGATCTCCGCTGGAGAAGCCCCCTGACCTCGGTGGTGGGCCCCCGGATTTGCCCCGAAGGCGGCGAGCGGCTCGAGGCGAGCTGGGCCTTCTGCCCCTGGCATGGCGTGAAGCTGCGCTAGCCGACCGCTAGGACGCCGGGGCCTCGAACACCAGATCGACCTCGACCGGCACCACCCGCGAGAGCGCTCCGATCCGCCCGACGACCTCGAGCAGCGTGAACCGGGCGGTGAGGCCCGTCGCCTCCGCGGAGAGCAGAAACGGTGCCCGCGTCGTCACGCGCACCCGTCCCGGGGCTTCGCGCGTGATGCGGAGCTCGGCTTCGATCGGGTAGCGTCCGCCTCGAAGCTCGAGTTCGGCCTGGACGTCGACCTCGAGGGGTTCCCCGATCGCGGGCGGGGCGGAGCCGTCTGCGGGCCCGCGTATGGTCTCGGCCGCCGTGACGACCAGCCTGGCGCTCGGGAACTTCTCACTGTCGAAGAAGTGTTTGCGGATGTTCTCGTCTCGCTCGGAGTCTCCGGTGGCGACCGTCGCCAGCGCCAGTTCGATCCAGGCAGTCCGGTGCGCCGTGTCTAGAGATCCCGAGAGCGGGCGCAGCGAGCCCGAGACCGCGTGTTCGTCGTCTTGAATCGCCACGAAGCGCAGCCGCGACTCCGGCGCGACCAGTTGCAGCTCGTGGGGCAGCGGGGGCGGGCCGGCCGGAGCCGGTTCGAGACCGCAGGCGGCGACCCCGAGTGCCATCGCGGCGGCGCCGCGAAGCGCAGCCGCGGCGCGCGAAGCGCGGTTCCCGCGGGAGCACATCGGGCTCGGTTCGCGCGTCAGGCGCTCCCGACGAGGTCTTCGAGAATCTCGAGCGCCTGGTCGAGTTCGCTCTCGGGAATGTTGAGCGCGGGGAAGAGTCGCAGGACCCGCTCCGCGGTCAGGCTCACGAGCACGCCGCGCTCGCGGCAGGCAGCGTGCAAATGCGCGGCCTCCTCGGGCTGCTCGAAGACCAGTCCGAGCAGCAGGCCCCGGCCGCGGACCCCGGCCGCGCGCCCGGCTCCGCGTTCCACCAGCCGCTCGAGTCGCGCGCGGGTCTGGCTGCCCAGCCGCTCGGCCCGCCTGACGAGGTCCTCTTCCTCGATCACCTGGAGCACCGTGTCCGCGGCGCGGCAGGTGACGAGGTTCCCCGCGTAGGTTCCCCCGTGATCGCCCGGCTGCATGGTGTCCATCACCGCGTCGGTCGCCATGAAGCCGGCGATCGGCATGCCACCGCCGAGACCCTTGCCGAGCGTGAGGATGTCGGGAACGACGCCCGAGTGCTCCAGCGCGAGCCAGCGGCCGGTGCGCCCGATTCCGGTCTGCACCTCGTCGAGAATCAAGAGCGCGCCGGCTGCATGACAGGCGCGTCGCAGGCCGGCCAGGTAGTCGGGAGGCGGGACGTTCACGCCCCCCTCTCCCTGGATCGGCTCGACGATCATGGCCGCGACCCGCTCGTCGATCGCGCCCTCGGCAGCGGCGAGGTCGCCGTACGGGACGAAGTCGGCTTCGCGCGCGATCGCGCGCCAGCGGGCACGGTGCTTTTCCTGCCCCAGCAGCCCGATCGCTCCGAGCGAGCGTCCGTGAAAACTCCCGAGTGCGGCCACGAAGCGACTGCGCCCGGTGGCGGCGTGGGCCAGCTTGAGCGCGCCCTCGTTCGCCTCGGTCCCGCTCGAGACCAGAAACGAGCGGTGGATCGGGTCAGGCGCGATCCGGTCGAGTCGTTCCGCGAGGTCGAGTTGGGCCTCGGTGTAAACGATGTTGGTCGTCTGCATCAGCGTCCGACACTGGTCCTGGATCGCGCTCACCATCCGCGGATGGCAGTGCCCGATCGCATTCACGCCCCAGCCGGCGGTGAGGTCGATGTAGGCCTTGCCGTCAAGGTCCCAGACCCGGGAGCCCGCTCCCCGGGAGAGGGCGAGCGGCCAGCGCCGTGCCGTGGGGGCATAGAGCCGCTTCTCTCGCGCGACGATCGCCTCGAACTGCTCGGACATTCCGTGTTCCCCCGTACTGCTGCTCAGGACGCTTCGACTCCGCGTTCTTCCAGGAACGCCAGCACCGGTTCAGCGAAACGCCCCGGCGACTCAAGATAGGGAAGGTGACCGGGTCCCGGAATGGTCGCCAGACGTGCGCGCGGGATCGTCCGGGCCAGGGTCTCCGAGCGCAATCGCGGCCTGAGCCGGTCCTCGCCCCCCCCCGCGACCACGCGGGTTTGGACGCGCAGGCTCGCCAGCCGGTCGGCCCGGGCCCTTTCCGCCAGCGAGGCCCGGATCCGGTCGTCGGGACCGGCAGCCGTCGGCGCACCCGCTCCGGCGCGAACAGCGCCAGCTCCCGGGCCGCCATGCCGCCCAGGCTCCGGCCGACCAGCGGCCGCGGTCCGGCCCGCGCGCGGCATCAGCCCCAGTCGGGTTCTCTTGCGAGCAACTCGGGCAGCGCGGCGAGGTCTCCGATCACAGCGGCGGGAGGGAGGCCCGCGTGCGCTTCGAGCCGGGCTTCGGGATCTGCCACCCGGCGCGTCAGCCACACGGTGCGCATCCCAAGCGCCGCCGCGCCTGCGACGTCGGCGTCGAGTCGGTCGCCGACGTGGACGCTCTCGCCCGGTGCCACGTCGAGGCGACGCAGCGCCTCGAGAAAGATCTCGGGCCTCGGTTTGCGCCAGCCCGCTTCCTCGGAGATCACGATCGCATCCAGGTGAGGCAGCAGCCCGGCCTGCTCGAGCGTGTGCACGGCCGTCGGCGTGTGACTGAAGTTGGAACAGATCCCGATCACGTAGCGCTTGCGGAGTCTGCTCAAGATCCCCGGATGCTCGGGCTGGTAGCGCGCACAGCGTACGATCTGCCCCATGTGTGCCTCGGTGAGCCGCGCGGGAAGCAGCGGGTCGTCGATCCCGAGCCTCCGGACCAGCTCGCCGAAGCGTTCGAGGGTCGGGTATTCGCGGCCCTCTCGCTGGAGCCGCGCGCCTTCCCGGTCCACCTCGCGAAGACGGAGTGCGAAGTCGTCGAAGCCGATGCTGGCAAGGTCGGCGAGGACCCGGTGCAGGATTCCGTACGTAGACCTCACCCGTGCCCCGTTGATCGTGACTTCGGGAAGCGCTTCCATCTCGAGGTCGACCAGCGTGTCGAAGAGGTCGAAGAGGATGGCCCGAATCGGCATCTGCGGGCAGAATAGCGATGCCGGAAAGAAGCCGCGAACCTCGGCCGGAGTCGCCTTCAGTGAATCGGATCATACTCGCCGACAACCTCGAGGTGCTGCCCTCGATCGCGACCGAGTCGGTCGCGCTGGTCTACACCGATCCGCCTTTCAACACCGGCCGCGTTCAGCGCCACACGAGGATTCGTACGGTCCGTGACGAAGAACGGGGGGACCGGACGGGTTTCGCTGGCCGGCGCTATCGCACGGAAGTCCTCGGAAGCCACGGCTTTAACGACCACTTCGACGACCTGGCCGCGTTTCTCGAACCGCGCGTGCGCGAGCTGCACCGGGTGCTGTCGCTGACCGGATCGATGTTCCTGCACCTCGACTACCGCGAGGTGCACTACTGCAAGCTGCTCTGCGATTCGATCTTTGGGCGCGAGTGCTTCATTAACGAAGTCATCTGGGCGTACGACTACGGGGGGCGCAGCAAGCGCCGCTGGCCCGCGAAGCACGACAACATCCTCTGGTACGTAAAAGATCCGCGGACCTACACCTTTCATTACGACGAGATCGATCGGATTCCCTACCTGGCGCCGGGCCTCGTCGGTGCGGAGAAGGCCGCGCGCGGAAAGACCCCGACCGACGTCTGGTGGCACACCATCGTGCCCACGCAGGGAAAGGAGCGAACCGGGTTCCCGACGCAGAAGCCGCTCGGCATCCTGCGCAGGATCGTTCGTGTCCACTCGGATCCCGGAGACCTGGTGCTTGACTGCTTTGCCGGGAGCGGGACGCTCGGAGAGGCAGCCGCGCAGTGCGATCGGAACTTCATTTTGATCGATTCCGACCCCCACGCCGTCGGGATCATGCGAAAGCGCCTCGCCTTCGCGGCTCCGAGCTACGAGGAGGTCGCGAGCTGACCCGTGGGGCGTGTGCCGGGTGCTGCTTCCGCAGGCCAAGCGTCAGGTGCTAGCATGGCGCCTTTCATGGCCATCGGCCCGAGGGATTCCCGATGACCGCGCTCGAGCGCGACGAACTTCTGGAACGCATCAAGAAGGCGGTAGACGCCGAGCCGCTCGACCGAGAGTCGGCGACGAAGGTGGCGCAGCATCTCGAGTACGCGCCCCACGAGATTCTCGAGCCGCTGATGGAGGCTGCGCGCGAACTCGGCATCCGTGGACACGGAGCCGAGATCACCGTCTCACGCAACATCTTCATCCCGCTCACCAACCTGTGCCGCAACCGCTGCTCCTATTGCACCTTTGCGAAGGGCCATAAATCGCCCGAGGTTCGAAACTATCTTCTGGACGAGGTACGCAGCGCGGTCCGGGACGGTCTGCGGGCCGGCTGCAGAGAGGCGCTCTTTTGCCTGGGCGACAAGCCCGAGATCGCCTACCGGAGCTACCGCGACTGGCTCGCGAAGCAGGGTTACTCGTCGACGCCCGCCTACCTCGTCGATGCCTGCCGCGTGGCCTACGAGGAGGGGATCTATCCGCATTCCAATGCGGGAATCATGACCCCGGAGGAACTCGCGGAACTCCGTCGCTGGAACGCGAGCATGGGGCTTATGCTCGAGACGACGAGTGCGCGGCTCCGCGAGAGGGGACAGGCGCACTACTGGGCGCCCGACAAGGATCCCGCGAGGCGCATCCGTATGACGCGCGACGCCGGGGAGCTGAAGATCCCGTTTACGAGCGGCATCCTGATCGGAATCGGCGAGACACCGGAAGAACGCGTCGAGACGCTCTTCGCGATCGAGGCCCTGCACCGCGAGTACGGGCATATTCAGGAGGTGATCGTCCAGAACTTCCATCCGAAGCCCGGGACCCGGATGGAGCATGTACCGTCTCCCTCCGACGAACTCATGGCCGGAACCGTGTCGCTGGCGCGCCTGATCTTCGGGCCGGCACAGAACCTCCAGGCGCCGCCCAACCTTTCACCCACCTCGCTCGAACTCCTGGCCCGGTCGGGACTCAATGACTGGGGCGGGGTCTCGCCCGTCACGATCGACTTCATCAACCCGGAAGCACCATGGCCCGAGCTGGCCGAACTCGCAGTTCGAACCGAGGCGGCTGGCTACCGTCTGCGCGAGCGACTCTGTGTGTATCCGGAGTATTTGCGTGAGCGACCCGAGTTCTTCGATCCCGAGATGCTGTCTCGCCTGCGGTCCGACTGCGACGAAGACGGGTATCCTACGGGCCGCGCTTTTTCCCAGGAGTCATGATGACCACGACGAACCTGTCCGATCGAATTCTGGTGGGCGCGACGCACGCCGTGCGCGCTGCGCTCGAAAAGGCACTCGCCGGCACCGAACTCCTCCGCGAAGACGCAGTCACTCTGCTTGGCGCAGAGGGGCGGGATCTCCAGTTGCTCTGTCTCGTCGCCGATCTGGCGCGCGCCGAAGACGTGGGCGACGAGGTTTCCTACGTGATCTGCAGAAACATCAACTCTACGAACATTTGCTACGTGGGATGTTCGTTCTGCGGCTTTGCTCGACACAAGCACGAGCCCGACGCCTACGATCGCCCGCTCGAAGATACAGTTTCACGTGCGCGCGAAGCCTGGGAGCGCGGTGCCTCCGAGGTCTGCATTCAGGGCGGCATTCACCCGAACAAGGACGGCTTCTGGTACCGGGACATGCTGCGCGCCATCAAGGCGGAGCTTCCCGATCTGCACATCCATGCCTTCTCGCCCGAGGAGATTCACTTTGCTGTTAAGAAGGCCGACGGCATGAGTCTTCGCGACTACCTCGCAATGCTGCGCGACGAAGGGCTCGGGACGATTCCGGGAACGGCGGCCGAGATCCTCGATGACGAAGTTCGCAAGATCATCTCGCCCCGGAAGCTGATGACCGACCGCTGGGTCGAGATCGTCACGACCGCGCACGAAGTCGGACTGCGCTCGAGTTCCACGCTGATGTACGGACACATCGAGTCGCCACAGCATATCGCCGGACACCTCGATCTTCTGCGGAGCATTCAGAAACAGACCGGGGGGTTTACGGAGTTCGTACCTCTCGGCTTCATCCATCACGAGACCCAACTCTTCAACGAGGATGGCAGTCGCCCGGGCGCCACGATGCCCGAGGATCTGCGCCTGATTGCGATCAGCCGGCTCTTCCTGCGCCCTTGGATCACCAATATCCAGATTTCCTGGGTGAAGATGGGCAAGAAGCTCGGCCAGGTGGCGCTCATGTCGGGCGCAAACGACTTCGGCGGAACCCTGATGGAAGAGTCGATCAGCCAGGCCGCGGGTTCCGAGCACGGCGATCACATCGAGCCCGAGGAGATCGAGAGGTTGATTCGCGACATCGGGCGCACGCCCTGGGAGCGAACCACGACCTACGAGCGACGCAAGCGGCCGGCGATCAGGTCCGCGCGCCCGGCGCCCGAACCCGCGGCGCCCGTGCTCGCCGGCGGGTACTAGCCCGCGCTGCGACGCCCCGGGGCTTCGAGGAGTCCTCGTCCGGGCGCTGGCCGCGCCCGGGGGCCTGGGCTGATCCGGGCAGCCAGCGCCTCGAGTTCGTAGCGCAGCTGTGGCCGTTCGACGATTCGGCGCTCGACCGTGTCGATTGCGTAGATCACGCTGGTGTGATCGCGCCGGAACGCGCGCCCGATGTCCTTGAGCGAGGCGTCGGTGTACCTGCGGCAGAGATACATCGCGAACTGGCGCGGCCGCACGATGGCTCGCTTGCGCGAGCGGCCACTCAAGGCCTCGAGGCTGCCCCCGTAGACGCGGCCGCAGAGTTCGATGATCTCCTGGAGCGTGCGGGCGCGCCCCGGAACTTCCACCGCGGCCAGCGCCTCGCGAACCAGCTCGGGCGTCACCGTGCGCCCCATCAGGGAGGCGCGCGCGACCACCTGGTTCAGGCCCGAGAGCAGATTGTGCACACTCCCGGCAGGCCGGGCCGCGAGCATCTCCAAGCAGTCGGCCGGAATGCGCACCCCGCCGGCCGCGGCCTTCTCGCGCAGGATCGCGAGGGCGGTCTCGGGGCCCGGCGTACCCAGGTGCGCGACGAGTCCGGAAGCGATGCGAGAACGCAGCCGCACGTCGATGCCCGGCAGGTCCTGCGGTCCTCGATCCGCGCTGAGCACCACGGTCTTTCCGTGCGTGATCAGGTGGTCGAGGGTGTGAAAGAGCTCGATCTGGGTGGCGCGCTTCCCCTCCAGAAACTGCAGGTCTTCGAGGATCAGGACGTTGAGCGAGCGTCGGTAGCGCCGGCGCACCGCCTCCATCTGGCCGCCGCGCATCGCCTGTGTGACCTCGCCGGTGAATTCCTCGCTGGAACGGTAGACCGTGTCCCCCCTGACAGCGCCTCGAATGGCACGGCAGAGGTGCGTCTCGCCCGCCCCCGATTCTCCGGTGATGAGCAGCGGGCTGCAGCGCCCGGCGTTGCCCCGTGCCACCGCTCGGGCCGCCTCGAGCGCCAGTGCGTTGTCGGGACCTCGCACGAAGCTCTCGAAGCTCGGGTCGGCCGGGCGCGGGAGGGGAAGCTCTGGTTGGGGCGCGCGCGTGCGAACCGGCCGGGCTTTCGACGCCTGCGTGCTCGGGGCGACTCCGCCGACCGCGACCTCGAACGCGACCTGTGTCATCCGGCCCGCGCTGCGGGCCGCCTC
>SPKZ01022347.1_pt1 | contig 13811 bp, 9 predicted proteins | sample 2456571 | NCBI WGS metagenome assembly SPKZ01 (sample SAMN11192286, study PRJNA482655) | marine metagenome | biome: ENVO:00000447; feature: ENVO:00000244|ENVO:00000211|ENVO:00000569|ENVO:00002023; material: ENVO:00002151; isolation source: ocean water from marine abyssalpelagic zone ...
GAGGATGCTGTAGCTGCCCTCGCTGTCGAAGTTTCCGAGGTCAAAAAATCGCTCATCCATATAGCTGTAAGTGCCGCCGAAGGAGAATTCCCCGACGGCGGTCGGCCAGAAGTAGTGCATGGTGAATGCAAGCTTGTTCTCCGGCGTCAGTGTGAGCTGGTTGCCGTTTACGTTGGTTGGGATAATGATGCCATTCTCATCGCGATCACCGTAGGTGAAGTTTTCGAAGAAGGCCTCGTCGGTGATTTCGGTGTTGTTGTGCGAGTACGCCAAGATGGCTCTAAGGTTATCGGTCACTAGGTAGGTGCCGCTGACTTCTAGGCCATACATTTGCGTGTCTAGATTAACGACTTCGCCTAGTGTGAGGTTGGCAGGGGGTGGCGTCTGGAAATTACGGAGCTGCTGCATGTTGGTGTAATCACTGAAGTAGGTCACCACTTCAGTCTGCAGGCGATTGTCCAGCAGCACGCCTTTCCAACCTAACTCGTAGGTAATCACTTCTTCTTCTTCGAAGCGGCCATCCGAGGGTACACCCGCGGCTTCGCTATAAAACTTTTCCAGTGAGCCCAAACGTACGCCGCCCATCTTGTAGCCGCTGGATACAGTCCCCCAAAACAACTGGTCAGCGTCTGTCCGGTAGCTGAGGTTGATCTTGCCGCTGACGTTATTGAAGCTATCACTGTAGCTGGCGTCTATGGTGCTGGTGTAGCGGTTGGGGTCGCCAGCGAAGGTCGACTGACTGGCGTCGAAAGCGAAGGGCAAGCCTTCTCGTTGCAGATCGTAGTACTGTAGTTGGGTCTCACCGCCGTCAAATTTATCGTCGGAGTAACGTGCCCCTAGGCTAAGCGTCCAGTTATCCGTTAGAGGGATATCGGCCTCGCCGAATACCGCCCAGCTTTCAATGTCCAGTACTCCGTTCTGGAAGTAGATGATGCCATCGGGGTTAGACCAGGTTTGTTCAAAGTCGGGCGAGATTACCGTTTGATACTGCGGCCAGTCGGGCGCGCTGATTTTGAAAGGCTGCTCGTTAAGGTCTTCAAAGTAATACAAGCCAACGATGAAGTCCCAGTTCTGCTCCCAGTCAGAGGTTAGCTGCAGTTCGTGCGTGGTCTGGTCCTGGTATTGGCCAATGTCCAGCAGCACGCTGTAATCGTTGGCCGTGCGGTCATAATCGGTGCGCTGGTCATAGTCGTACTCCACCGAACCATAAAGATAGGAAAGCTCAGCAAAGCCCAAGTCATAGCTAGCCTTTAATGCGATGCCCTGATTGTCGGTGAGGCGCTGGAAACCGGGCGTGTTATATGCAAGCTGCCGAACATCGCCGATCGCTGGGTTCTCTTCCCCGGCCTGGCACTCCAGGAACTGGGCGCTCATGCCCAGGCCGCCCCAAAAGTTAACGCAGTCGTAGGGGTCTTGACTGACGGAATCGCCGGGGACAAAGTCGTACGCGTACTCACTGTACTCAAACCAGAGGTTGAGGCGGTCAGTGACCTCCCACTCTAACTGGCCTTCGTAGTAGTCGCTGTTGGACTCGCGTAGATCGCGCCCTGCAAAGTTACGCTGCAGTCCATCGCGTGCGGTGTCCTGCCCGTGCAGTTTGAACCTTAGATTGTCGGTGATCGGGCCGCTGATGACGCCGGAGTATTCGTGCAGGTCGTAGTTACCCAACCTGACACGCATATCGACTTCAAACTCCGCAGAGGGTTTGCGCGAAATGATGTTGACCGCGCCGCCCGTGGTGTTGCGGCCATACAGGGTGCCCTGTGGACCGCGCAGCACTTCCGTGCGCTCTATATTGATTGCCTGCGTGTTGAGGGAAGCCGCTTCCGATTGGTAAACGCCATCGTTATAGATAGCGACGCCCGGGCTCACACCCAGCGCGTTGGTAAAGCGTCCAACGCCACGAATGGACAGTCGGTTCGGTTGTTCCTGGTAGGTGAGGGAGGGCACCAGTTTTTCGTAACTGAAGGGATTGACTACGTTCAGCTCTTCCATCAGGTCGGCGGTCATTGCCGTTACCGCAATGGGTGTGTCCTGTAGCGAGGTTTCCCGCCGACTGGCGGTCACAATCACTTCTTCCAGTGCCAGCCCGTCATTCTGGGCGAATACGGGTATAGAGATCAGGCCGCTAAGGGGTAACAGGCAGGCGGCCGCCAGGGCCTTTTCAGGGCGCTTTTTCATTACGAACCTCTGTTTTATTATCGTTATGTTGTTGCTGAACTTCCAGTATGTTATCCCTAACCACAAGAATGTAAAGGCTGCTTGGGAGCGCGCTAGTTTGACAATTACAACTGCAAAAACACGGTGGCTGGTGGCCGCAATTTTCGTGCTCTCGGCACCTACTCAGAGCGCGCCGCCACACGCTGGCTGGCCTGCTTATGGTGCAACGGCCGGCGGTACCCACTTTTCCCGTGCCAGCCAGATTACCCCTGAGAATGTTGCCCAACTGAAACAGGTGTGGGAGCACCGCAGCGGCGATGTGCGCGAGGCCGTGCGCGACCCCGAGAACTTCGTGATGCAAAGCTCGCTGCAAGTCACGCCGATTCTCGTGGAAGGTACCCTTTACTATTGCTCACCGTTTAATAACGTGTTTGCTCTGGATGCGCGTACCGGCGAGCAGCGCTGGCGCTTTGAGGCCGATGTGGACATCGACAGCGAGCAGGTTTTCACCAACTGCCGAGGGGTGAGTAGCTGGCAGTCCGGTAAGACCGGTTACTGTGAACACCGCATTGTGGTGGGCACGCTGGATGCACGCTTGATCGCGCTGGATGCAGGCACTGGCGAGCGTTGCACCGATTTTGGCAACAATGGCGAGGTAGATACCAGCGAGGGGCAGGCCGAACACCACCCGCGTGAATTTGGCATTACCTCGCCGCCCGCGATCCTGGGCGACAAAATCATCACCGGCTCTTACGTGCTCGATAATCTGCGCACAGATGCCCCCGGTGGTGTCGTGCATGCCTACGATGCGCGAACAGGCGAGCGGGCATGGGCATGGAACCCGGTGCCGCCGGGCATGCCGCAGCGCCGTGAAGACGGCACCTGGGTAACAGGCACCACCAATGTGTGGTCGATTTTGTCCGTGGACGAAGAGCGCAACCTGGTGTTCCTGCCCACGGGCAACACCCAGCCAGATTACTATGGCGGTCATCGCGATGGCCTGGACTACTACTCCAGCTCGGTGATTGCACTCAATGGCGATACCGGTGAAGTGGTGTGGCATTACCAACTGGTGCACCACGATGTGTGGGACTACGACGCACCCGCCCAGCCTACCCTGGTTGATCTCACCATTGATGGCGAGAGCGTGCCTGCGGTGATACAGGTCAGCAAAATGGGCATGACCTTTGCCCTGCACCGTGAGACTGGTGAGCCGCTGTGGCCGGTAGAGGAACGGCCCGTCCCGCAACAGGGTGTGCCCGGTGAAACGCTGGCGGCCACTCAGCCATTCCCTACACACATCCCTTACACGCTGACACCGCCGTTCACGGCTGATGATGCCTGGGGCATGATGATCTGGGATGAATCAGCCTGCCGCGACAAAATCAGCGCGATGCGCAATGAAGGCGCCTATACGCCACCATCTTTGGAGGGCAGCGTCAATTTTCCCAGTAACGCCGGTGGCAACAACTGGGGATCGCCGGCTATTCACCCGGATTCCGGTGTCATGGTGGTCTATACCAATCGCGTGCCAGGCTCCACTCGCTTGATTCCTCGGGAACAGTGCGATGAGGTGGTGCAGCAGCAAGCAGGTACACCTTACTGTGTAGAAACCTCGATGGTGACATCGCCCCTGGGCGTGCCCTGCAGTGAGCCGCCTTGGGGCACTCTGGATGGCATAGACATCGTAGCGGGCAAGCGCATCTGGAGTGTGCCGCTGGGCACCACGCGCAATATGGCACCGTTCCCATTTTGGTTCCTGAAGGGGTTGCCGGGACTGGCTGCCCCAATGATGACGGCCAGTGGGCTTGTGTTCTCGGGCATTTCCAATGACCACAATCTTCGAGCCTTCTCACTGGCAACCGGTGAAGAGCTGTGGAAGGGCGCATTGCCTACCGCTGCCAACGCGCTGCCAATGACATACCAGTTGGAAGAGGGTGGCCGGCAGTATGTGGTAATTGCGGCCGGTGGTCACTGGAGCGGTGGAAGCCCTCCTGGAGACCACTTGATTGCCTTCGCGCTCCCGGAATCCGGCAGCGCACAATAATTGAGTATTCAACCGATAACCCGAGAATCTTATGAAAGCGTTGGCCCGGTTCCCCCTATTAGTATTGTTCCTTTGCTTTGCCGGTGCGCAGGCCTCGGAGGAGGCCGCTATCGGCACTGCCATAGACCAGTTCCATCAAGCCGCCGCTGAAGCGGACCTCGACACCTACACGGGCCTGATGGCATCCGATTTCGTGTTTCTGGGTACCGATGCTACAGAGCGCTGGGAGCGCGAGAGCTTTATCAGCTTCTCAAAACCCTATTTCGATAGCGGCCAGGGTTGGACCTATACGCCCACGGAGCGCAGCATCAGTGTATTGAGTGACGGTGAAACGGCCTTCTTCGACGAGCTTCTTGCGCATGATCGCTTGGGGCAATGCCGAGGCAGTGGTGTGCTGGTGAAGCGTGATGATCGATGGCTGTTAGCGCAGTACAACCTCAGTGTACCGGTACCCAATGACATCGTTTATCAAGTGGCCAATAGCATTCAGTCCTTTGGGGCGGGTACGCCCTTGCCGGTTGCTGTGACTGTACCCGATGCCGCTTCGGACGCATCGGCGCAGACGGAAGAGGCTGCAGAGGAAGACGAGAGCTGGTGCCGCAAGCGGCGCCACAAAACCAATAAGCGGGCCGACTGTTAAGTCGAATTTATGCCGGACGGCAACTGCTCGCCGCCATTGCCTGGCGACTCTCCAAGCTATCGCCGATGGCCGATGCGCGCAGCAGCATGACGCCACGTGTGGTCGGTGATGTGAACACCTCACCGGCGAACTCTGGGGCATTCTGACCATCACTGACCAGCATCACTTCAGCTGTGCTACCGATACGGTAGGCCTGCTCACGCTGGTTAGTGATACCGGCGAAGTTATCCGTATTCATCTGATAGAACTGCAAAGACCAGTATCTCGCAGGTACTGGCGCTGTCACTGTGATGGGACCCTCCGACAGATCGTAAAAGCAAATGGCATAGAGCAGGTCAGGACTGGGCCTGACGACCTGCCGACTTGTTGCATCGGTTTCCAAGCGCGTGGTCAGCGTGTTCACCCCGCTGTCCTGACTGCCGACGTTGTAGAGCGTCTGCATCACCAGACTGGGCAGTGCCATGGCGAGCAGGTACTGGCCCAGCCAGGCACCGACAGCGATGCCGGCGATCCACTTCAGGAGTGAAAGAGCACGCGTTTTCATCGGCATGCCTCCAGTGTCACCGTAGGGACCGGCGCTGAAGCAGGTGTCTCAAGATAGGCGACGCCCGGTGTATACAGCCGCAGCAGCAGGTCGAAATCATTGTCTGTGAATTTGCGCCACGGGGATCCGCCGGAGGGCCCAATGGGAATCCAGTCGCCGGACTTCTCCTGCGCCGAGACTGAAATGACCCAGGAGCCGTCGCTATCACGGGCAAGGTTTTCGTTGTTGTAGGAGTAACGCTTTTGCGGATTGGGGATCAGGTAGTTGTCCCAACCGTAGGCCGTGATGCTCCACCAGTTAGCATCGTAGTCACCACCCTCAATGCGATAGTCACAGTTCAGCCTTAATGGCTCGCCATCCACGGAAGCAATGCGGTAGTACACCGAGTTTTCGCGGGTAGAACCCAATAGGCCACCCAGCGCAACGCTCGCACGCTGCAGGGCGTTAGCGTCCGCAGAACCCACGCTCATGTTAATGGCCCAGTCGCCATTCTGGAGACTCGTGGCGCCCAGATTGGCGCCGACGCTGCGCAGAAGAAATGCGACAGCGAGCGTGAGGGTCAGCAGGGCGGCAATCAGCCAGCGCAGTAGTTTCATGTAGTGACACCAATACCGGGGCGATTAGGACTATACCTCAGCACCGCGGACCGCTGCGAGACTGGTGCCCTCATCGCTATACAGATCACAACTACCCCTATGGCGTTAATGGAAGCCGGGGTGCGCTGTGGGTAAATGGCGCCAGTGAATAAAAGCGATTGAGGTGTTGCCATGAAGGTCTATGCGAACCCGGGTTCAGGTTCCGCCTGCGTGGAGGCGACGCTGGCGGTTCTCGGTATACCGTTTGAACGGCGTTTGGTGGATTACTCGGTTGAAGGGATTAATGACCCGGATTTTGAGCTGATCAATCCACGACGACAGATACCGGCCTTGGTACTGGACGACGGCGCCTGTCTAACGGAAACCCTGGCGATTCTTCTGTACCTGGCCGATAGCCACCCCGAGTCGGGCCTGGCGCCGCCAGCAGGGTCATTTCCGCGTGCCAAACTGGATCAGTGGATGAGCTTTGTCCTCGCGAACATCTACGAGGGTGAACTGCGCAAGAACTATGCCCAGCGCTATACCGATGGAGACCCCGATGAGGTCGAGGCTGCGGCTGAGCGTTTTGTGCTGGAGAACTACGCGCTACTGGAGAAGACCGTTACCGGGCCTTACTTTTTCGGTGACTCATTAACCGTACTGGATATCTATCTCTGGATGTTCATCAATTGGTTTGAAACCTTCGAAACCGTGGCGCCCGTGTGTCCCAAGATAATGGCGCTGGCCGAGGCGGTGATGAACCGGACAGACATCGCACCCGTGCACCGCTTCAATTTCGGCGAAGGTCTGGGCTGGGTGGCTCAGGACCACAGCGAGGCGTGAGCCGACGGGGGCGGTTTGTGGTGTTAGCGACACCGGGGTCACACTGGGCATGCGCAGCGCCTGGTTGGGTTGGTAAGAGCCTGTATGCGGCATGTATCCAATTGCTGCCGGGGTGTAGACTGATCGTTCGTTTCACAAGGTTGTGATCTATCCGTGATTAAACAAGCCATTCGTGCGTTGTTGCTTATCGGCCTCCCGTTTGTTGCATCAGCCAGCCCACCAGATATCAATCGTACCGAGCTAGAAGCGTTCACTGATGGCTTCATGGCAGCGGCCATGGAGAATCACCATGTCCCGGGCGCGGTGATTAGTGTGGTCGCGGGTGACACCGTGCTCTTCGAGAAAGGCTATGGCTATAGCCATCTGGATACTCAGGCGCCAGTGAATGCCGATACCACTTTGTTCCGCGTGGCGTCGATTACCAAGCTGCTGACGTGGGTTGCCGTTATGCAACTCCACGAGGCAGGCGAGCTCGATCTGGACAGTGATATCAATCACTACCTGGGAGAGCTACAGGTCCCCTCATCGTTTGATACTCCCATCACATTGAATCACCTGATGGCGCATACACCGGGCTTTGAGGATCATGTCATTAGGCTGTTTGCCCTTAATGAGAGCTCTATGGAGCCCGCACCAGATATCCTCGCGCGCGAAATGCCGCTGCGCGTTCGTCCCCCGGGGGAGCTGCCGGCGTACTCTAATCATGGAACGGCACTGGCCGGATTGATTGTGGAGCGCGTCAGCGGTCTTTCCTGGGTGGAGTACGTGGAGACGGCTATTTTTCAACCGTTGGGTATGGAGCAGGTCACAGTACGACAGCCTGTTCCCGACGCGCTCGAGCCGCAGCTTGCGACCGGATACGCTTGGCGCAATGGTAGCTATCGAGCCGGCGAGTTCGAGTATGTGCCTTTGGCATCTGCCGGGGGTATGAGCAGCAGTGCCCATGCGATGGGGCGGTTTATGCGTGCCATTCTTAATGGTGGGGAGCTCGACGGTGAGCGTATTTTAGGCAAAGCGACTGTCGACCGTATGCGCAGCGATTTGTTCCGCGCTGATCCACGAATCAGCGCGGTGCTGCATGGTTTTTATGAATTCAGCAGTCACGGACAGTTCATTTTTGGCCACGGGGGCTCCACGGTGCGCTTTCAGAGCATCATGCTGTTGCTTCCCGATCACGACATTGGCATTTTCATCTCCACAAACAGTGAGTCGGGCTATGCGCTGCACAGCGACTATCGCAAGGCGTGGCTGGATAGGTATTTTCCGCAAGAGCAGGTGGTGAAGCCCCATACCTTTGACCAGACGCCGGTTGAAAATGTTGTTGGCACTTACGCCAATATCCGTAGCTCCTTTTCTGATTTCACGGAACTGGGCAGAGTCTTATCGCCACTTAGCGTGACCGAGGGTTTAGGCGCAGAAATACAGGTAACCGGCTTTGAATATCCCAGGTCGTACCGAGAAATCGATACCGGACTCTTTGAGGACAGGCTTTCGGGGGGACGCCTGGCATTTGGTTTCGATGAGACGGGCCGTGCCACCCATGTACTTTTAGGGACAGTACCCACAACGGCCTTTGAACGCCTGCCCTGGTACCACAGTCCTCGCGTTCTGGGTGCCGCGCTGGGTGCAGTCATTCTCATCTTTGTAGCGGTCTTTGTAATCTTCCCGGTGCAAAGCTTCACCTCCCACATTTATCGGGGTGCACAAGAGGTGCGTTATCGCAGAGCTGCGTGGCTGCTCGCATTGGCCGCCATCGTGTGTTTACTGCTGTTCCTGAATGTTGCCCGTGTTTCTAATCAGCTGCTGTTTGGCTTAAACGACGGGGCGAGAGCACTGCTCGTTGGCAGCTATACGATACCTTTGCTGACTTTGGTGTTGGCGAGCCGAATTCCAGCAATGTGGCGCGAAGATTTGCTGAGCGCGTCAAGTCGCGTGGGTTATCTGTTGATTTTTGTTGCCGGAGTATTTCTCAGCCTGATGCTGCTGGATTGGCATTTGTACCTGGGTTCATAGCCCCGGGGGTTCTCGATGTCATCGCTACGGGGTGCAGTATTCCACCCCGTGTAGATGCATTCATCAGGTTGTAATAATCAACCGCAGCGCCTGCATCTGCAGGTTCGCGTGCTGAATATGGATGGCGCACTCTTCGATGCGGTGCCTCAGATGATCCAGCTCCTCATCGCGAATGCTGGGGTTCACTGCCCGTAATGCCTCGAGCCGGGCGAGCTCGGCACCTAGTTCCTCGCGCATTGTCGCTTCAGCTGCCCCTAGAATGCCAGCCAGGCGCTCCTCGGCCTGTGCGCTGGCTAAACGCATCTTGGCGTCGACGTCGTCATGCACCTGTTTGATGATGGCCAGCGCCGTGGGCTTTTTGACCTTCTCAACACGATCGTTCAAACGCTGATGGGGCAGAAGTTCTGCAAGATCCTTGCCGCGTGCATCCACCAGCAAGCGCATGGGCGATAGGGGTAGGAAGCGCTCCACCTGCAGTTCACGCGGTGCCACGCAGTTTACGGTGTAAACCGTTTCCAGCAGCATCGTGCCGGCGGGAATCCCCTTGAGCTTCAGTGTGGCGATGGCGGCATTGCCCAGCTCGGTGGAGTGCACCATGTCCATGGCTTCCACCAGCATGGGATGCTCCCAGGTCAGGAAGCGTAAGTCTTCGCGGGCGAGGGCAATATCGCGACTGAATGTCACCGTGGTGCCCTCTTCACCCAGGTGGGGGAAGTGGCCGGTGAGCATGTGTTCGGTGGGGCGCAATATCAGGCATTGCTCGGAGTGAAACTCATGTTCTACGCCGAAGCTATCGCACAGGGATTCGAGGTAGTCCTGCAGTGTATCGGCTTGCTCATCAGCCAGTATGTGTTCGATGACCGGCTCCGCGACCGAGGGCTTACAGGAATTAAGCTCCAACAGTCTGTCCCGGCCCTCGCGCAGTTCTTCGCGCGTGTTGGCGGTGAAGGTTTGGGTATCTGCAATCAATGCATCAAATTCGCCGCTGCGCTGGTTGAGTTCAGGCAGTAATCGATCTTTAAAGCGTTCGAAGATCATGTTGCCTGCTGAGCAACTGTCGGTGAACAGATTGACGCCTTTGTCGAACCAGTCCAAAAGCACTTCTTGGGCAGTGCCTTCCAAGTAGGGCACGTGAATTTCTACGTCGCTCTGTTGGCCAATACGGTCCAGTCGGCCAATGCGCTGCTCGAGCAAGTCGGGGTTCAGTGGTAGATCAAACAGGATCAGGTGGTGTGCAAACTGGAAGTTACGACCTTCACTGCCGATCTCTGAGCAAACCAGAGTCTGTGCGCCATTCTCGTCATCCGCGAAGTAGGCCGCTGCGCGGTCCCGCTCAAGAATCGTCAGGCCTTCATAGAAAGCAGAGGAGCGAATGCCGGCGCGCATTTGCAAGTGATGCTCCAGCGCAACGGCAGTATCGGCACTGGCGCAGATCACCAGTACCTTTTGCGGGCGCAGTGATTTCAGCTTCTCCTCTAGCCAATTAACCCTTGGGTCAAAGCCCAGCCAGCTATCGTCAATAAATGGCCGCTCCGGATGAAGCTTCTCATCCACGTCGACAACAGCGTGCGTGTACTGTTCAGGCGGCGTCAGTGGATAGCGGTGTAAATGGCGCTCGGGGAAGCCGCGTACGGCTGCGCGCGTGTTGCGGAATAGCACACGGCCGGTGCCGTGACGGTCAAGCAGCTGCTTGATAATGTCATCGGCACCTTCAGTGGTATCCACGTCTTCCGGCAAATCAGCGGGAATATCGTTAGCCTGTAGCGCTTCCACCTGTGCACTGAGGGCGCGATAACCCTGTTCCTCGGCTTGAAAAGCTTCCAGTGAATGGAAGCGTGAGGGGTCTAGCAGGCGCAGGCGGGCAAAGTGGCTGGCCTGGCCCACCTGTTCCGGCGTAGCGGTTAGCAGCAACAGGCCGCGGCTGCGCGCTGCCAGCGTCTCCACCAATTGGTAGTCTTCGCCCGAGCCCGATTCGCTCCAGGCGAGGTGATGGGCTTCGTCTACAACAACCAGGTCCCAGGGAGCTGCCAGTGCCGCAGCTTTCAGCGTGTCCTGACCTTGGAACAGATCGCTGGCACAGAGTATCAACTGTTCGCTTTCAAAGGGGTTGTCGCCGTCGGCCTCTGCCAAGCGCTCCGCATCAAAAAGGGCGAAGCGCAGATTGAATCGGCGCAGCATTTCCACCAGCCACTGGTGCAACAGACTCTCGGGCACCATTACTAAAACGCGCTGGCTACGGCCCGTCAGCAATTGCTGCTGGATAATCATGCCGGCTTCGATGGTCTTACCGAGACCCACTTCATCAGCCAACAACACGCGCGGTGAGTGGCGCTTGCCAACTTCATTGGCAATGTACACCTGATGCGTCAGCAGGCTGGTGCGCGAGCCCATCAGGCCGCGCGCATCGGAGCGTTGCAAGCGATCCAGATGATCGAGCGTCGCCACGCGCAGCGCGAAGTCATCATTGCGATCGAAGTGCCCGTTCAGCAGGCGTTGCTGCGGCGTGGTTAGCTGGACGAAGGCATTGAGCTCCAGCTCGGAGATCACCACTTCCTCATCGTGATGATCGGTGCCGCGGTACAACAGCAGACCTCGGTCTTCGATCACGCCCGTGACCAGAAGCTCCACACCATCAATGGTGGAAACATGATCGCCTTCCTTGAAGCGCAGCCGGGTGAGGGGGGCCGTGTCGATAGCGTAAGTGCGTTCTTCATCAACGGCGGGGAAGCTCAGCGTCACACGCCTGCCATCGATGTCTACCACTATGCCCAGGCCGAGTTGGGCATCGGCGTGACTGACCCAGCGTTGTCCGACGGTGTATTCCATAATTCAGGCAGTGCTCTTAACGGGTTGGATGAGCGAAGAGGGCGCGTATTCTATCACCCGCCAGCCTAGTGGCCAGCGTCTTAGGCGGCCTCTGGAAAAAACAAACGGAGGCTGTTTTCGCGGGTGATCTGCAACAACTCTTCAACCGGCAGTTCTTTGACCTCGGCCACCTTCTCGGCCACGAAAGGCAGGTAAAAGGGAGCGTTAGGTCGGCCCCGGTAAGGCACGGGGGTGAGATAAGGCGCGTCTGTTTCCAGCAGCAGTTGCTGTACCGGAGTATGCGCGATGATCTCGCGCACATTGGCGGCGTTATTAAAAGTAGCGATGCCGTTAAAGCCCAGCAGGAAGCCCTCATTCAGGCAGAACTGCGCCAGTGCTAGCGATGAGGTGAAGCTGTGGATGACGCCGCCGGCAGGCAGCTTGCCGCTAAAGTTAGCGAGTAGGGCGCGCGTGTCCTCGTCGGCTTCGCGGGTGTGTATGACAACGGGTAAGGCCAGGTCTGCCGCGATCTGCAACTGCTGCTCGAAGGCATCGCGTTGCTTGGCGCGGTCTGCGTGGTCGTAGTAGTAATCCAGACCGATCTCGCCGATGGCCACGACCTTCTCATCAGCAGCACCTGCGCGGATAACGGCGGCGACATCCTCATTGAAGTCATTGGCCTCATGAGGGTGTATGCCCTGTGTGGCCCACACGTCAGGCTGACCGGCGGCGATGGCCCTGACCGTCGCCAGATTGCCCGGCGATACCGCAATGGTGATGATGCGCTCTATGCCCACCTCGCGACTGCGCGCCAGCACAGTCTCCAGTTCATCGCCGTCCAGATAATCCAGATGGCAGTGGGTCTCGATCAGGGGTGTCGAAAACGTTGGTATGTTCCGTTTGGCTTTTTTGCTCATGGTCCCTGACTGTCATTCATGCAAGTTGCGCGGCGCGAAGTATGCCACAGCGGTATATCTACTGCAGGCGACTAACCCCGGTGTATGGTACGAACCCGCAGTCCGCGCAGGGTGTCCAGTATCTGTTCCCATAGCCAGTTGTGGAGGGCGGAGTGCGCGGTCCGTTCGTGAGCGACCAGGCGGTACTGCAGCTCGTAACTGGCGCCTTCTGGCACAGGCAGTGCCGCGATGCCGCGGGTTGCCTGTTCGTTTCGCACAAGGTACGCCGGCCCGGGAAGAAAATAGTCGGTGCTGCGCAGCACCTCCAACGCCGTCAACAAGTGAGAGGTTTCCAGCGACCCCTGTTGCGGGCTTCGCGCACGGATAAACGCCTCTGAGGAGCGCGCAATTTCCAGATGATCCAGGTCTGAGATGTACAGCCTGATCAGGGGGTAGCTGGCCAGTCGATCCCAGGAAACCTCGCCCTCGGTGAGCGGATGACCCTCCCGCACCAGAATTGCCGGCGGCGAACTCCCCAGGGTTTGCCAGCGATAGGCGGGTGGGTAGGTGGTCTGGGCGATCTGAATGGCGAAATCGAGATTGCCCTGCGCAAGCTGCTCCAGCTGGTTTTCGATGCGGGTGATGGTGCGAATGCTGAGCCGTGGGGCCAGGTCATGCAGCCGCTGAATCAGGGGAGGAAGCAGTGCGACGCCGATGTACTCGGACAGCGCCAGAGTGATTTCGCCGTCGTAGTCTGCCGGGCTGAAGGCCTCGCCTTTCACCAGGCGGTCTATGCCACCCAGTAGTTCCTGCAGTTCGCCGCGCAGTTCATTGGCTCTGGGGGTGGGCTGTATACCCCGGCCGCTGCGGGTGAACAGGGGGTCGGCGAAGACATCCCGCAAGCGAAGCAGGGTTTTACTCATCGCTGGCTGGGTGATGTTCAAGCGATCAGCCGCCCGGGAAACGCTACCTTCTTCTAGTAAAACCTGTAACGATAACAATAGGTTAAGGTCGATTCTTGCGAGATCACGTGTGTCCATTCGCGCGCCTATATATAATTATCATTCATGTGTTATATAAATATAATACATTTGAGGCATATGTTGGGGCTGGTTACAGTTAATCCATCTCGAAACGGGTCTCTCAGGAGGCCGATGGCGCCAAGCCGCCGTTGATGGGAAACCATCCAGGTCCGAACGAGTGTATTTTGCGAACCCGCCGTCAGGCGGGTTTTTTTATGCCTGGCTGCCGGGCCTGGCACTCCGTGGCGGGCGGGTGGGGCGAGGGC
>SPKZ01005525.1_pt1 | contig 13804 bp, 10 predicted proteins | sample 2456571 | NCBI WGS metagenome assembly SPKZ01 (sample SAMN11192286, study PRJNA482655) | marine metagenome | biome: ENVO:00000447; feature: ENVO:00000244|ENVO:00000211|ENVO:00000569|ENVO:00002023; material: ENVO:00002151; isolation source: ocean water from marine abyssalpelagic zone ...
GGTCAGCGCCGCGGGTGTCGGGGTGGGCACCCACGGGCGGTCGTATTCCGGTGCGGAGGACGAAAGTTTGGACAGCGGCAGGTCTGCTTTGATGTCGCCATTGTGCATGATCAGGAAGCGGTCTTCGGCAATGGTTTCCCCGACGATTGCAAAATCGAGGTCCCATTTCACAAAGACGGCTTTTGCTTCGGCTTCCAGCTCGGGCTTGAGAACCATCAGCATGCGTTCCTGAGATTCCGACAGCATCATCTCATAAGCTGTCATGTTCTCTTCGCGCTGCGGCACGTCTTCGAGGGTCAGTTGTACACCAAGACCACCTTTGTCGCCCATTTCCACGGCCGAGCAGGTCAGACCCGCCGCGCCCATATCCTGGATCGAGATCACAGCGCCGGTCTGCATCAGCTCCAGCGTGGCTTCCATCAGGCGTTTTTCGGTGAAAGGGTCGCCAACCTGAACGGTAGGACGCTTCTCTTCAATGCTGTCGTCAAATTCTGCCGATGCCATGGTTGCGCCGCCAACGCCATCACGGCCGGTTTTTGCACCAAGATAGACCACCGGCATGCCCACGCCAGAGGCAGCGGAGTAGAAAATGCCATCGGTTTTTGCCAGACCGGCCGCAAAGGCGTTTACAAGACAGTTGCCATTGTAGGCTTCGTGGAAGCGCACCTCGCCACCAACACAAGGCACACCAAAACAGTTGCCATAGCCGCCAATGCCCTCGACCACGCCATTGACCAGCTGACGGGTCTTGTGGTGCTCGGGCACGCCAAAAGACAGAGAGTTCATGGAAGCGATGGGACGCGCGCCCATGGTGAATACATCCCGCAAAATGCCGCCCACACCAGTCGCCGCCCCTTGGTAGGGTTCAATATAAGAGGGGTGGTTGTGGCTTTCCATTTTGAAAACAACCGCGTCGCCATCGCCAATGTCCACGATACCTGCGTTTTCGCCGGGGCCACAGATCACCTGCGGGCCTTCGGTTGGCAGAGTGCGCAGCCATTTCTTGGACGACTTATAGGAACAGTGTTCGTTCCACATGGCCGAAAAAATACCGAGCTCTGTGAAGGTTGGTTCTCGACCAATAATATCGAGAATGAGCTGGTATTCATCGGGTTTCAGCCCGTGATTTTCAATCAGCTCGGGCGTGATGGCTGGATCCTGCATGGCGCTTGGCGGCCCCCTGGTAATTTGGGATGTCGTTGGTGACATCGCTTGATACGTGGGCGGGTTCTAGAGGAAAGATCGCCGCGTGGGAAGATGGTTTGAAAAACCTATGTGACAGTGAGGGGTTGATTTGCGTTTCGCCTGAAATTTGATCATTTGCGTGGTATTTGCGCACTTCTACCAAGTGGTAAGGCTGGGAAACCGCTCCTTACGCGGGGAGAGGCCAATTTTCTGGGGCGATGTGCTTGCGTCCCGCAGCCTGTATCGGTTTTGTGACACCAAACAGCGGCCCCTTTGGCTTTGCCACAGAAAAACGACGCGTCCGTGACATCAGTCCGCAAGCGCGCAATAGGCAAAAAAAAGGCCGAGCACTAAGCTCGGCCGAAGTCCAACAGGGAGGTATGAAGAGCAGCGGTTGCTGCCGTCTTCGAAGATGCACTTAGGCGTTCGCATTGCGCCTCGCAAGGTTTTCCAGCCCAAGATCGCGTCAATCCTGCTATGCGTTCTGCGCATGGCACACTTGGGGCAGCCCAGCATTGGCTGCATGGCTGCGGCCGAGGCGCGTGATTGTGGGCGTGAGACCCGCTAGGAACGGCAGCGTGCGCCTTCCTTTGCGTCCGGCAATTGCGTCAGGTGGTATTGGTCGATCGCGCAAGCCACACCGTGGCGCCGCCACAGCGCGCATCTTCGACGACGTGCTGGACAACCTCGAAGCCGTGTCGGTGCAATAAAGATCGGTATTCGGCGGCATCAAGGCTGGCATGGTACAGGGGCTCTCCTGCCAGATCCCCGATGGCCTCGCCCTGTGCTGGGCCGCTGGTGAACATCAATGCAGCACCCGGTGCGGCGTGTTGCGCAAAGACGTCAAACATCCGCCGCTGGTCTTCTGGGGTAAGGTGAAAGAAGCCGTGCCAGGCAAGGACCCCGTCAAATCGCCGATCCAGCCGCAGGGTGCGCATGTCCGAGATCAGCCATTGCGCATCGGGGAGCGTAGTGCCTGCGATTGCGATGAGCTCTGGTGACGTGTCGACCCCAGTTACACAGGCCCCTTGCCCTGATAGATATTCCGCCATCGGAGAACCGGACCCGCAGCCGATGTCCAAAACCGAAGCAGAGGGCGGCAGAAGGTCCAGAAACGGGTCAAGCCAAACACGTTCCCAAAGCGACGTGCCGCGTTGGCCGACCCATGTCAGCGCGTGGGTCTGGTACAGTTCAATTATACGGTCTGCGTCCTTTGTCATGTTTTGGCCCATGCGGTTAGACTTCGGAACCGGTCAAAGGGTCCGCGAAACATCGCCGCTCCCAACAGATCGAAACGCACCTTTGCGTCCGGGAGGAAAAAGGGAAGATCAGATCTTCCCCAGTTCTTTCATATGCTTGCGGTGCGCAATGATTTCGTTTTGCACAAAATCTCGAAAGGCCGCGATGCGCTGCGAATGGCGTAGCTCTTCGGGATAGGCGAGGTAAACTGGCACCGGGTTGGTGTCCTCTTCCGGGAAAACCTGCACCAGATCCGGGAAATCCTCGGTCACGTAATCGGGCAGAACACCAATGCCAAGGTCGTGGATCACGCCCTGCAGTACGCCAAAGTAGTTGTTGACCGACAGAACCGAGTCTGGCTTGTGGGTCATCAATTTCTGAACCAAGGTCGAGGCAGAGCCCACCTGTGCGGCCTGAAGGCTCTGGCTGATCAGTCGGTGGTTTTTGATTTCCTCAACGTCAAGCGGATAGCCGTGTTTGTTTAGGTAGTCTTTGGACGCATAGAGCCGCATGTGCACCGTCATCAAGCGTTTGCGAATGAGATCTGCTTGGCTTGGCTCCTTCATACGGATCGCCACATCGGCCTCGCGCATGGGCAGGTCCAGCACCCTTTCTTCCAGCATCAGATCAACTTTTAGGTGCGGATACTGTTCATAGAGTTTTGTCAAACGCGGCGCGAGCCACAGAGTGCCAAAGCCGGTTGTGGTTGTCACACGCAATTCGCCAAACACACCTTCTTCGCTGTCGCGAATACGGGCCGAGGCGCTTTCAAGCCGCTTGGACATCGTTTTCGTGGCGTCAAATAACAGCTCGCCCTGTTCCGTCAGGATCAGCCCCCTCGCATGGCGATGGAAGAGGGTCGCGTTAAGGCTTTCCTCCAGTCCCCTGATTTGCCGACTGACCGCAGATTGAGACAAGTTCAACTTGTCGCCCGCATGAGTGAGGCTCCCCGCGTCCGCCACCGCGTGAAATATCCTCAGCTTGTCCCAATCCATCTCTGCCTCTCTTTTTGCTATTCTTAAAGTATATGATTTTCTTGTTAAGTTTCAAACCCAACCGGCGTCTTCAGGCAAGATCATCAACTATTTTATAGACAGGTCAATAATAATGACCCATATTGGATCCAATATAGCGCGCACATCACGGCAGAGGAGGGCCCGATGAGCAAGCCAGAGATCACACTCAATGACAGATATGACCTGGGAAAAGACCACATTTTGCTCAATGGCACGCAGGCGCTTGTACGCTTGATGCTTATGCAGAAGGCCCGGGACGCGGCGGCGGGTCTGGATACTGCTGGGCTGGTGACCGGCTATCGCGGATCACCACTGGGCGCGGTGGATATGCAAATGCAGCGGGCGCGAAAGCAGTTGGCGAATTCCAATGTCACCTTTCAATACGGGCTCAACGAAGATCTCGCTGTGACCGCGATCTGGGGGGCGCAGCAGGCTGAAATTCGAGGCGAGGGCAAATATGACGGGGTCTTCGGCTTGTGGTACGGTAAAGGTCCCGGTGTGGATCGGTCTGGCGATGCGCTGCGCCACGCAAATATGGCGGGGTCGTCGCAGCGCGGCGGCGTGCTGGTTGCCATGGGCGATGACCACACCGGGGAAAGCTCCACCGTGTTGCACCAGTCAGAATGGTCGCTTCTGGATTGCTATTTGCCAATTCTCAACCCGGCCGGCGTGCAGGAAATTCTTGACTTCGGCGTCTATGGCTATGCTTTGTCGCGGTTTTCCGGTCTTTGGGTTGGACTGAAAACGATGAAAGACACGGTGGAGGCGACCTCTGTTGTCGACGGTCGCCCGGACCGCATGCAGCTGGCCACGCCGGAGTTTGCCATGCCCGAAGGCGGGTTAAACATCCGTCTGGACGATGATCGCTTCCGTCAGGAAACCCGCATCATTGATTACAAACGCTTCGCGGCAGAGGCCTTCAGCCATGCCAACAAGATGGACAAAAGAGTCTGGGGCAAGCCGGGGGCGAAAATTGGGATCGTTGCGGCAGGCAAGAACTGGCTGGATCTGGTTCATGCGCTGAACTTGCTGAACATCAATGAAAACATGGCCGAACGTCTGGGCATTACCACCTACAAAGTGGGTCAGACCTGGCCGATGGACATGAAAGGCTTCCACGATTGGGCTGAGGGTCTTGATCTGATTGTCGTGGTAGAAGAAAAGCGCAAGCTGATCGAAATCCAGATCAAGGAAGCCATCTTTGATGACCGTCGCGGCCGCCGGGTTTATGGCTGGTACAAAGGGGGCGCAGGGGCCATGCACCGCGAAGAGTTGTTCCCGACCAAATTTGCCCTCGACCCTATTATGATTGCTGAAAAACTGGGCGACATCCTGATCGAAGAAGGTCGGGACAGCGAGGCGATTCAGGCGGGGCTTGCAAAGCTTATGGACGCACGCCGTGCGGATAACGCCGAGGAAATCGCCGCGCGGATGCCGCATTTCTGCTCGGGCTGTCCGCATAATTCTTCGACCCGTCTGCCCGAGGGCAGCCGGGCATACGCCGGGATTGGCTGTCACTTCATGGTGCAGTGGATGGACCGCAACACCGTCGGTTGCACCCATATGGGCGGTGAGGGTGTGAATTGGGTCGGCGAGGCGCCGTTCTCAAAACGCAAGCATGTGTTCCAGAATCTCGGCGATGGCACCTACAATCACTCCGGCGTTCAGGCCATTCGCGCCGCTTTGGCCGAAGGAACCAATATCACCTACAAAATCCTGTTTAACGACGCGGTCGCAATGACCGGTGGTCAGGGCAATGAGGGTGGGTTGTCCGCTGATCGCATTGCGCGCGAGCTGAAGGCGATGGGCATAGAACACCTCACTGTGGTGTACGACGAAAAAGAAGACGTCGATCAGGCCCTATTCCCCAGCGGCGTGCCATTGAAAGAACGTTCCGAAATGCTGGCGGTTCAGCGCGAGATGGAGCAGACCGAGGGCGTGTCGATCATCCTTTATATTCAGACCTGCGCTGCGGAAAAGCGCCGCCGTCGCCGCAAGGGGCTGTTCCCGGACCCCGATCAGCGTATGTTCATTAATACGGACGTCTGCGAAGGCTGCGGCGATTGTGGTGTGCAATCCAACTGTGTCTCAATCGTCCCGAAAGAGACAGAGCTTGGTACCAAACGCGCGATTGACCAATCCAGCTGCAACAAAGATTTTTCCTGCGCAAACGGGTTTTGCCCATCGTTTCTCACGGTTGAGGGTGCAAAGATCCGCAAGGAAGCGACCGCGAGCCTCGACCTTCCGGACATGCCAGACCCTACGCTGCCTGCGATCACGGGCACGCATAATGTTGTGCTGACCGGCGTGGGCGGCACGGGCGTTGTGACCATTGGTGCGGTGCTGGCCCAAGCTGCGCACATCGACGGCAAGGGCGTCGGCATGATGGAGATGGCGGGCCTCGCCCAAAAGGGCGGCGCGGTGCACATCCATTGCCGCATTGCCAATGCCCCCGAAGACATCAGTGCCATTCGTGTGGCCACCGGCGAAGCGCATGCGTTGATCGGCGGCGATCTCGTCGTCAGCGCAGGCGCCAAGACCATTGGCCTCATGGCGACAGGCCAAACGGGGGCTGTCATCAACAGCCATGAAATTATCACTGGTGAATTTACCCGAAATCGCGATTTTTCCCTGCCCAGCGACCGTTTGCAGCTGGCACTTCAGGCGCGACTGCGTGACCGGCTGGATATGTTTGATGCATCACAACTCGCCCGGGTGACCATGGGTGACAGCATATTTTCGAACATGATGATCTTTGGCGCGGCCTGGCAGCGTGGGCTGGTGCCCGTCAGCGGCGATGCCATCCGCAATGCAATCACGCTGAATGGTGCGGCGGTGGACCGGAACCTAAGGGCCTTTGAAATCGGACGGTGGGCTGTGCTGCATCCGGAAGAGGCCGCAGAGGTTCTGGCCCCGTCCGTGGTCGATCTGCCCAAAACCATCGACGAACAAATTGCCTTCCGCCGGGATCATTTGGTGAAATACCAAGGAAACGGGCTTGCGCGTCGGTTTGATAAGATGCTGTCCAAGGTTGCTGATCCTGACCTCCGTCTGTCCATTGCAAAAGGCTATCACAAGCTTTTGGCGTATAAGGACGAATATGAGGTGGCGCGCCTCCTTCTCGGAAGCCGTGAGAAAGTTGAGGCCGAGTTCGAAGGCGACCTGAAAATTTCCTACAATCTTGCGCCGCCGATCTTGGGTGGAACCGATGCCAATGGTCGCCCCAAAAAGCGCCGTTTCGGCCCCAGCACGGAAAGGCTGTTGAAACTTCTGGCGCGGCTGAAGCGGTTGCGCGGCACGCCGCTTGACGTATTCGGCTATACCGATGAACGCAAAATGGAGCGCGCGCTGATCAAACAGTTCGAAGCCGATATGGGTGAATGGCTGGATAAGGCCAAAGATTTGGCGGCATTGAAAGCTCTGGCAGAATTGCCTCTCCAGATCCGAGGATTTGGCCCCGTGAAACAGGCCTCTGAACAGCAGGCCGCCAAACGCCGCGAAGAAATTTTACTGAACCTTAGAAATCCTACGTTTCCCCTTCGGGAGGCGGCAGAATAAGGCGTAACCCGTGCCATAATCAGTGGGGAAGCTCTGGTCGTATTGCGGACTTCCCATTGCGGGCTCTTTCGATTAGACGGAGCGGACCCCACGCTGCCGTCCTATCTGCGTTATGCCAGGGCAAAGGGTCGTGGATGAAATTCCCCTTGGTTGGTGCTGCGTGCGCCGCCTCTTTGACGGAGACAGCAGACCGATGCCCTCGGATCGTCAGATTGCACGCGAAATTTCTTACGCGCATTCCGCGGCAACCCGGCCCGGACGGTTTATGATCCGACTGATGGAAAACTCCACCGGGCGGCTGCGTCTGATCCGGCGCGCCAAAGGGTATGAAAAAGAGGTCGCTGCCGGCGGAGACTTTTGGGATATTATAATTCGCCGCTACGGCCTGACGCTGAATGTGGTTGGCGGCAGCCTAGAGAATATTCCACAGGACAAGCCAGTTATTGTGATTGCCAATCACCCTTACGGAATTTTAGACGGCATGATGCTGGGCTATATTCTGTCCAAAACCCGCCCCGATTTTCGCATCCTGGCGCATCGCATTTTCCGCAAGGCGGAAGATCTGAATAAAGTGATCCTGCCGATCTCTTTTGACGAAACCAAAGAGGCTGTGAAAACCAACCTTGCGACCCGCAAGGAAGCCCTGAGCTATCTTGCGGGTGGTGGGGCAATCGGGATTTTCCCAGGCGGCACCGTGTCAACGGCTTCCAAACCGTTTTCACACCCAATGGATCCGGGCTGGCGCAGCTTCACTGCGCGCATGGTGAGCAAATCAGATGCCGTTGTGGTGCCGCTGTTTTTTGAGGGGCATACCTCGCGTCTGTTCCAGATTGCGTCTCATCTGCACAACACGCTGCGCATGGGGCTTTTGATCAAAGAGTTCAAGAAACGTGTCGACACCCCGGTTCGGGTGGTGGTCGGTGAACCCATTGGGCGTGATGTTTTGGACCCTCTGGCTAAGGACAGCAAACAGATGATGGATTTCCTGCGCAAAGCGACGTATGACCTGTCTCCGGAACCGCTCAAATCCTATGACTACGGGTACGAGTTCGAGGAAAAGCACCGCACCTGAAGCGCGGCGTTTGAAGGCAGACAAAATGGCAGTTGGTATTTTTGATTCAGGTCTCGGGGGACTTACCGTCCTCAATGCGGCCCAGAAGCATCTCCCGGATGTTGATTTCCTCTACTATGGGGACAATGCACGCGCGCCTTATGGCGTGCGGGATGCCGAAGATGTGTTTCAGCTGACCAATACTGCCGTACATCAGATGTGGGACATGGGTGCCAATCTGGTGATCCTCGCTTGCAACACAGCCTCTGCTGCCGCGCTGCGTCGGATGCAAGAGGCAGGCGTGCCCGAAGGAAAGCGCGTGCTTGGTGTATTTGTGCCGCTGATCGAGGCCTTGACCGAACGCAACTGGGGCGACAATTCCCCCCCCCGCGAAGTTGAGGTTAAACATGTGGCGCTGTTTGCAACGCCCGCCACGGTGTCGAGCCGCGCGTTCCAGCGCGAGCTGGCCTTTCGTGCGATTGGTGTGGATGTTGAGGCCCAAGCCTGCGGCGGTCTGGTCGATGCCATTGAGGAAGGCGATATGATCCTGGCCGATGCGCTGGTCAAAAGCCACGTGGATGCGCTGTTGCGCAAAATGCCAAACCCTCAGGCCGCGGTCCTGGGCTGTACGCATTACCCGCTTATGGAGGAAGCCTTCCAGAAAGCGCTTGGGGAAGATGTGAAAGTCTTCTCGCAGGGCAACCTTGTGGCGCAGAGCCTCGGTGACTATCTGACCCGCCACCCCAATATGCGCGGCACGGGCGACGCAGGGTACTACACCACCGGTGATCCGACCCGCGTCAGCACGCGTGCAACGCAGTTTTTGCGACGAGAAATCACATTCAAGAAAGCCTGAATAAGGCCGCTTACCCAATTGATTTCGAGAGACATTCCCTCAAGTGAGGATTCTGATATGACCCATAATGTGGCTATCCTTGGTGCATCCGGCTATACCGGCGCTGAACTTGTGCGGCTGATCAGCCAGCACCCCGACATGAAAATCGCAGCGCTGGCCGCCGAGCGGAAAGCCGGCATGCAAATGGCTGATGTCTTCCCACATCTGCGCCATCTGGACCTGCCAACACTCTGCAAAATCGGCGAGATTGATTTCGCGTCTATTGACCTCTGTTTTTGTGCGCTGCCGCATAAAACCAGCCAGAACGTGATCTCTGAGCTGCCCACCGATCTGAAGATCGTCGATCTGTCTGCCGACTTTCGCCTCTCGGACCCGGAAGAATACGAGAAGTGGTACGGCAACCCGCATTCAGCGGTCGAGATGCAGAAAGAAGCGGTCTACGGCTTGACCGAGTTTAACCGCGAAGCGATCGCCAAGGCGCGTCTGGTGGCGGGCACCGGATGCAATGCGGCCACCGGTCAATTTGTGCTGCGCCCGCTGATTGCGGCAAACGTGATTGATCTCGATAATATTATTCTCGACATGAAATGCGCCGTATCGGGCGCAGGTCGGGCGCTCAAAGAAAACCTGCTCCACGCCGAACTGTCCGAGGGATACAACGCCTATGCCATTGGCAGCACTCACCGGCACCTCGGCGAATTTGACGAACAGTTCTCTGCTATTGCCGGTCGCCCGGTGAAGGTCCAGTTCACCCCGCATCTGCTGCCGGTGAACCGCGGCATTCTGGCCACGACCTACGTCAAAGGCGACGCCAAGGCGATTTATGCAGCGCTGGAAGCGGCTTACAAGGACGAGCCCTTTATTGAGCTGCTGCCCTTTGGTCAGGGCCCCAGCAGCCACAGTGTGCGCGGGTCGAACTTCGTGCACATCGGGGTAGCCGAGGACCGCGTTGAAGGCCGCGCCATTGTGATTGCCGCGCTGGATAACCTGACAAAAGGTAGCAGCGGACAGGCCTTGCAGAACGCAAACCTGATGTTAGGTCTCGAAGAAACAGCGGGCTTAATGATGGCACCGCTCTTTCCCTAAATTTGCATCAGCCAGCGAAAGACGCGCCAGATGAAGTCCATCAAAAAGCAACGCCGCATTCAGGTTCTGGCATTGACAGCGGTGGCGCTGATCACGGCAACCGTGCTGATCGGATATGCCATGCGGGATGGTATCAACTTCTTCCGATCGCCGTCTCAGGTGATGGAAGAAGCGCCGCCACCCAACGAAGTCTTCCGCCTGGGGGGCCTGGTCGAGGAAGGTTCCATCGTGCGAGGGCAAGGGGAAACCGTGTCCTTTTCCGTGACCGATGGCGGGGCAACTGTGGCGGTGACCTTCACAGGCGTGCTCCCCGATCTTTTTTCGGAAAATCAGGGCATGATTGGCACCGGACGTTATGTGAATGGCGTGTTTGAGGCAACCGAGATCCTCGCCAAACATGACGAGACCTATATGCCGAAAGAGGTCGCGGATGCGCTGAAGGCGCAGGGGGTGTTCAAACCCGAAAGCTGAGTCTTGACCAGAATTCCCGAAACGCCTCGCCACAAGCGGGGCGTTTTGCGTTGTGGGGTGTTGCGCCCCCGGCGCACGCGCTGGTGACGGGTCTTAAGGCGGACTCTGTCAGACTGCCGGGCAGGGAGCCTATCAGGAGCAAAACCCATGGACCCACGCCAGATTGCGCAGGAAATCATCGCTCGGGAGGGCGGATATGTGAATGACCCCGACGATCCCGGCGGGGCCACTAACCACGGCGTCACCATCCACACCCTGCGGCGGCTTGGGCTGGACCTGAACCGCGATGGTCGTGTGGACGCGCGTGATGTTCGTCGTCTAACCGCCGCACAAGCCGAGGAAATTTTCCTGCGGGACTATTTCCATAGGCCGCGTCTGGATCTGCTGCCCGCCTCCCTTCAGGCCACGGTGTTTGATATGCAGGTCAATTCCGGCAGTCAGGCAGTGCGGCTGTTGCAGCGGCTGCTGCGGGATATGGCTTATGACCTTGCGATTGACGGTGTCTGTGGGCCACAGACCGCGCGCGCAGCCCATGCGGCGGCAGCGGTCCATTCGGCGGCTCTGGTTGACGCCTATGGGATTGCCCGGCGCAATTACTACTTTGACCTCGCAGATCGGCGGCCTGCCATGCGCAAATATGCCCGCAGCCGCGCAGGTGGCAAAGGCGGATGGATCCTACGCGCCGAAAGCTTCGTCACCGACCACTATCACCTCAGCATAGCTGAATTCGACGCGCGTACGCGCCATTGGGAAAATTAACATGTTGTCAATGATTTGGAAAGCGTTCTTAGGGCGAGAGGCGAAGGGGTTGCGACAGACGATCGAGATTTTTCGTGAAAACGCCGAAAAGGCCTCTGGGCGGGATCATGCCCTGCAACAAGCTGCCCTTGCCCAGCTTGCCGCTGAATTTGCGTCCCCGAAAGCGGGATGGTTTGAACGGTTGATGGATGGGGTCAACCGCCTGCCACGCCCGATGATGGCACTGGGGACATTGGGTCTGATGATCGCGGCGATGGGTGACCCGCATTGGTTTGCCCTCCGTATGCAAGGATTGGCCCTGGTGCCAGAGCCGCTATGGTGGCTGCTGGGTATTGTGGTGTCGTTCTATTTTGGTGCTCGGGTGCAAGTGAAGTCACAGGACTTTCATCGCAGCATGGCAGCCGGTCTGGCGCGAGCACCTGCAGTGCTTGCCAATATCTCTCAGCGCCAAGAAGTCATTGGAAGGGGTTCAAAAACCGGCCAAAACCCTGCACTTGAGGACTGGAAGGCGGCGGCGCACAGCCCCACTTAAGTTGCCAGCCTGCGGCTGCAGGACGCAACGCATGACCATTGGCGGACACCGCCCATCGGGATATATATCAGATATGATTACAGAACTTGGTCACTTTGCCCTCATCCTAGCCTTTGTTATTGCGATTGTGCAAATGGTCGTACCCATGGTCGGCGCGCAGATGCGTTGGCCCGGCTGGATGGCTGTGGCCGAACCCGCCGCACAGGCGCAGTTGTTGTTCACAGCCTTTTCCTTTGGCGCGCTGATGTGGGCCTTTGTGACCTCTGATTTTTCGGTTCAGCTGGTGGTGCTGAACAGCCATTCCGCTAAGCCAATGCTGTATAAAATCTCAGGCACCTGGGGCAACCATGAAGGGTCAATGCTGTTGTGGGTGCTGATTGTAAGCCTTTTTGGTGCCGCAGCGGCCATAACGGGTGGGGGGCTGCCGCCGCGTCTCAAGGCGCGTGTTCTGAGCGTTCAGGCCGCGATTGGCGTCGCGTTTTTCGCTTTCATCCTATTCACCTCGAACCCGTTTGTGCGCATGGAGGTGCCCCCGTTTGACGGACAGGATCTGAACCCGCTGTTGCAGGATCCTGGCTTGGCATTTCACCCGCCATTCCTTTATCTGGGCTACGTGGGGCTTTCTATGGCGTTCTCCTTTGCTGTGGCGGCGCTGATCGAAGGCCGCGTGGATGCGGCCTGGGGTCGTTGGGTCCGTCCGTGGACCTTGGCGGCCTGGGTGTTTCTGACCATTGGCATCGCACTTGGGTCCTGGTGGGCGTATTACGAGCTGGGCTGGGGAGGCTTCTGGTTTTGGGACCCGGTTGAAAATGCGTCTTTTATGCCTTGGCTGCTGGCTGCCGCGCTGCTGCATTCGGCCATCGTCGTGGAAAAGCGCGAAGCGCTGAAAAGCTGGACCATTTTGCTGGCAATCCTGGCCTTTGGGTTTTCGCTGATTGGGACTTTTATTGTACGGTCGGGGCTACTCACGTCGGTCCATGCGTTTGCCAATGACCCGGAGCGCGGGATTGTCATTCTGTTCATCCTCGCTGTGTTTACGGGGGGGGCGTTGACGCTCTTTGCAATGCGCGCCCAAGCCATGGAGGCCAAAGGCGTCTTTGGGGTGGTCAGCCGCGAAAGCGCGTTGGTGGCCAACAACCTCCTGCTGGCGGTGAGTTGTTTTGTGGTTTTTGTCGGCACACTTTGGCCGGTGGTGGCCGAGATGGCTTTCGACCGCAAGCTGTCCGTCGGTGCCCCTTTTTTCGATATGGCCTTCACACCCTTTATGGTGCTTTTGGGGCTTTTGTTACCGGTTGGGTCGATGATGCCCTGGAAGCGGGGCAATCTGGCACAGAGCGCGTGGAAACTGCGCTATGGCTTTGTGCTGGCGCTGGCGCTTGCGGGGCTGGTCTGGGCCATGCAGTCGGGCCGCAGCCTTCTGGGGCCAGTTGGCCTGTTCCTTGGCGCATGGGTCACACTTGGCGCGGTGTTGGATCTGTGGGGTCGTACTGGAAAATCCGGTGCCGCGCGTCTGCTGCGCCTGCCGCGCGCGGATTGGGGCAAAGCCACTGCGCATATTGGACTTGGCGTCACCATCTTTGCCATTGCGGGCCTGACCGCCTGGCAGCAGGAAGACATTCGTGTCGCCATGCCGGGTCAACCCTTCGAGGTCGGCGGCTACCAAATGACCCTGCGCGATGTGGTTCAGGAGCGTGGTCCGAACTTCTTTTCAACCAAAGGGATTGTCGAGATCACGCAGAACGGGCGCGATGTGGCGGTGCTACACCCGGAAAAACGCGTTTATCCGGTTGCCCAAATGCCCACGACCGAGGCGGCGATTGATTACCGCTTTGCCCGCGACCTTTATGTTGTGATCGGGGACGAGCAGGATAATGGCGGCTGGACCATGCGTACCTATATCAAACCCTTTGCGAACTGGATCTGGGGCGGCTGCGGGTTGATGGCGTTGGGTGGATTCCTGAGCCTCAGCGACCGTCGTTTCCGGGTGGCCGCGGGTGCGCGCAAAACATCCGCCAAAGGGGTGCCAGCGGAATGACACAGCTCGTTACACC
>SPKZ01015585.1_pt1 | contig 13799 bp, 12 predicted proteins | sample 2456571 | NCBI WGS metagenome assembly SPKZ01 (sample SAMN11192286, study PRJNA482655) | marine metagenome | biome: ENVO:00000447; feature: ENVO:00000244|ENVO:00000211|ENVO:00000569|ENVO:00002023; material: ENVO:00002151; isolation source: ocean water from marine abyssalpelagic zone ...
CATCGCCTCCGGATCGTCGACGCCTCGACGGTACAGCCACCCGGCGATCTGATCGGCGCGGTAGGACGGCAGACCGAACTCGACGAGCTTCGTCCGAAGCGACCCGATCGAGTGGTCCTTGAGGTGCGGGAGGCCGCTCGGGTCGACGGGGCCGGTCGCGATGTCGAGAGCTTGAATGAGCGGGTCCATTACCGGGTTCCGTCCGCGAAATCAATGACCACACCGGGGCTCAACTGACCGGGGACTCGACTTCGTCGAATCCCCGCCAATCCTACCGTCAAGCGCGCCCGGACAACACCCTTCCTCACACCCGAACATACATAAAATAGTGTAGATCCCGGTCGAGGGCGCGCCATTCGATCTCGAAGCTCGTCGCCAATCGACCGGGTACCTCGGGCAGGTACGGCATCGGGGCGTAGCCGTTGGAAAGAAGGGAATCTCCCGAGAGAACGGTCGCGATCTGCCCCGCGTACTCGGGGTGATCGGTGGCGACGTAGACCACTCCGCCGGGTCGCAAGCGCAGGGCCAGGTCTCGCACGAAGTCGGCGCGCAAGAGGCGGCGCAGGGCGTGGCGTTTCTTGGGCCACGGATCGGGGAAATTGATCCAGAAGCAGTCGACCGACTTCCACGTCAGGAGCTCGCTCACGACGCGCTCGGCGCGTAGTTCGAGAAGACGGATGTTCGAGAGTTCTGTGCGCGCCAGTCGGCGCGCCATCTTGAGACAGCGCTTGTGGGACAGCTCGATCCCGATGAAGCCGGTGTCGGGATTCCTCTCGGCCTGATCCACCAGGAACTCTCCGCGACCAAAGCCGATCTCGACGACCAGGCGCTGCGATCGTGGACGGGGCGACGGCGCCGAGCCACCGGGCGCGTCGGCGAAGACCTCGGGCCAGCCCTGCGCGAGCACCCGGTCGGGATCGATCCGCCAGTCGCGGCCAGGGATGTCGTACTTGAGTCCGCGCGTCATCGACCCGCAACCGTCGCGCGAAACAACTCGGTTCACCAGGCCAGGCGGCGCAATAGCGAGCGCACCGACGGAACACGCGGCCCTCGGGGATAGACGTCGATTCCAGCGCGTTCGCCGGAGGCGAAGCCGGCGCGCTCGCGCGCTTCGCGAAGCGCCTCGAGGGGCCCTCCGATCGCGTCGACGAGCCCGAGGCTCAACGCCCGCGCGCCGCTCCACACCCGGCCCTCGCCGACGCGAGAGAGCTCCTCCAGCGACAGGCCGCGGCCGCTCATCACACGGTCGACAAACGTCTCGTAGACGGCGTCCAGCTCCGCCTGGACCGCGCGGCGTTCGTCGTCACTGAAACCGCGGGTCTCGGACAGAAGTCCGGCTCGCGCACCGCGCTCGACGGCGTCCTTCCCGACACCAAGGCGCCGGTAGAGTGCCCCGAGGTTTGCCTTGCCACCGACGACGCCGATCGATCCCGTGATCGTCGTCGCTTCGGCGAGTAGCGCGTTCGCAGCGACGGCCATGTAGTAGCCGCCCGACGCGGTGACGTCCCCCATCGACACCACCACCGGCTTGTCCTTCGCGACTTGAGACACGCTGCGCCAGAGAAGATCGGACGCGAGGCTGTCGCCGCCGGGACTGTCGATCCGCAGCACGATGGCGCGCACCTCCTCCGCCTTCCGGAGGCGCTCGAGCAGCCCCCGCAGATCGTCGCTGCCGATCCCCTGGCTGCGTCGTCCGCGACCGATGCTTCCGCAGGCCACCACGTAGGCGATCCGCGGGACCTCGCGAAACAGCGGCTGCCATTCGACGCAGGATCGGCGCAGCGGGTAATACGCCTCTGCTTCGATGCGTCGAACGTCGGGGGCCAAACCGTCCTTCTCGTCCGACCCCGCGGCCGAGCGCCGCGATCGGGCCTTCGCTGCGTCTCGCTCGGGAGACAGCGCGGCCAGCTGCTCGTCGATCTCGTCGGGGTAGAGGCAGCCGTCCACCAGACCCGCCTCTACAGCGGCGCGACCCCGGTGGGGTCCGGAGTCGATGATGCGCCGCACGGCGTCGGGCTCGAGGCCGCGACCGGTGGCAATGGCATCTACCAGGGTCTCGTAGAGATCATCGGCCAGCGCATCGAGCTGTTCGCGCTCGGCGTCGGACATTCGCTCGCTCGTGAATCGATCGCCCGCTGACTTGTGACTGCCGGTGCGAACGACTTCCGGCTCGACCCCGAGGTGGTCGAGCAGACCGCGCAGGTAGGTGCCTTCGAGTCGAATGCCCACGACGAAGACGCTCCCCACCTCGGGAATCCAGAACCGCGTCGCCGCGCTGGCGAGCAACAGACCGGGCGCGCCGAGAGTCTCCGCGTACGCGACGACAGGTGTGCCGCGATCTCGCGCGCGCAGCACAGCGCGGCGCAGCGCGAGCGCCATACCGAGACTCGGCGGCCCGCCTTGGAGCGTCAGAAGCACTCCATCGACGCGCTCGTCTTCAGCCGCGGCATCGAGCACCTCGAGCATCTGCAGGAAGTGAAGCGGCACGTCGCGCTGAAAGGGAAGGTGCTGAACGAGAAGCTCGCTGATGTTCTCGCGCACGACGAGCTCGACCCAGCAGCTCCCGGCGCGCGGAAACGCGAACCGCTGGAGCAAGCGACGAACCCCGCGGGTCGCATTGCCCGCGGCCTGGCGCGCGACCCGACCCGCGCTCGACATCAGACCTTTCGCTTCCTCTTCCCGTCCAGGTAGTCGACCATCAGGTACGAGCCGAGCTGGTCCGGAGAGCTGAACATCGCGCGGCCGCGGTTGACCTGGGTCATGTGCTCGACGAAGCCCACGAGCTCCGGCGCGTCGTCGAGCATGAACGTGTTGATCGTGATCCCGCGCCGGGTGATACGGCGCACCTGCTTCATCGTCTCCGCCACTGCGTGGGGCGACACGCCGCCGAAGCCCATCGGCCACTCGATGTGGAGCTCGCCCTCGCGGAAGTAGGCGGTCGGTTGACCGTCCGTGATGACGAGAATCTGCGGGCTCGCGCTCGGGTGCCGCGCAATCAGCTTCTCCGCCAGCATCAGTCCTTCCTGAAGGTTGGTGAATGGATCGCCGAGGTCCCAGCTCGCCTCGGGCAGCTGCGCGATGGGGAGCTCGCGAGCACGAGTGGAAAAGCCCACCACGAAGAACTGATCCCGCGGAAAGCGCGAGCGAATCATCTGATCGAGGGCGAGCGCCACGCGCTTGGCGGCGGGGAAGCGCCCGGCCCAGGACATCGACCAGCTCATGTCGAGCAGCAATACGGTGGTCGTCATCGTCGCGTGGTCGAATTCGCGGAGCTCGAAGTCGTCGACGCTGAGCGAAATACGCGGGCCGCCACCCGGGCCGAGGAGGCTCTGACCGCCCCCCGCCGCCGAGCGCCGGATCCCGTTCATCATCGTGCGCACGATGTCGAGATCGAGCGCGTCCCTGAACTCGTAGGGCTTCGTCTCGTCCGGACGCACCACGGCGGCGCCGCGGTAGTCGGTCTCGTGAGTGCCGACGCGGTCCTTGCGGAGCGCACCGTACACATCGGCGAGCGCCTGGGCGCCAATTCGACGGATCGCGCGCGGTGTCAGAGACGCGGCCTCGTCCCCGCCGCGAAGATAGCCCGCGCGCTTGAGGGTCGACTCGAGATCGCGCAGCATGATCAGCGAGCGCGATGCGTTCTCGCCGAGCAGCCGCGCGAGCTCCTCAGGCGTGATCTGTTCGAGGTTTCCCTCGGCGAGATTCCGCATCATCTGCTCGAGGGCGCGGAGCTGCTCGCGAACGGACTGGGCGGTCTCGTAGTCCGCCGACTCGTCGCCCTGGAAGCGGTCGCCCTGCTCGTCGAGGAAGTCTTCGAGGTCGCGCATGCGATCCAGCTCGGCGCAAAGCTCGGCGAAATCCGCGGCAGCGGACTCGTCTTCGAAATCGTGGTCGCGAAATCGGTCGACGAGGTCGGAGACGCGCTGCGAGCCCTCGTGGCGCTTCTCGAGGAAGTCGTTGAGCCGCGCCGACTCGAAACCCTGGGATTCGCGCAGCGCGTTCTGCTCGCGGTCGAGGATGTCGTCGAGACGCTCGCGATGCTCGCGCATCGCATCGCTCATGTCGTACTTGTCGTAGAGCGATTGCGCCTCGGCGCGCAGCTCGTCCATGAGCTCCTCGGTGCCCATGACCCGGAAGTCGAGCCCCGCGAGTTCGAAACCGGCGCGACGCATCCAGTCGAGGGCGCTCTGTACGTCGAGCCCCTCCATCAGCAGGTCCGAGAGCTGATCGAGCGCGAGCTCCGCGTCGAGACGGAACTCCTCCTGGCTCCCGTCCCAGCAGCTGTAGATCGAGGTCTTCACGCCTTCCCGTAGAGCGCGCCGCGCTCCTGTTCGTCCTTGTTGAGGCGGTTCGAGAGGTGGAGACCCTCGAGGATGAACTCGATGGCCGATGCCAGACGCGCCGGGGATTCGCCGCCGGCGAGACGCGCGGCGGCGGCGCGCAGGCCCGCGATCTCGTCGAGCCCGGCGAGATACTCGTCGGACGGCATCGTCGACGACACTTCGACACGCCAGCCATTCTCGAACGACTCGATGACGGGCGCGATGCCCTCGAGCGCGGGCCCGTCGAGCGGGAGGACCTCGTCGAACACGACCTTCACGGCGCGCTGCATGATCTCGCGGATCACTTCGAATTCGCTGCGCTCGGCGCCCGCGTACTCGAGTTCGATCTTGCCCGCTGTAGAGGCCTCCAGAGCCTGCAGGTCGGAGATGCGGGGCACCGCCTCGGACTCGCCCAGGCGCACCGCGCGCAGCACGGCCGATGCCATGAGCGTTTCGTAGTTCGCGATCGACATGCGCACCGACACGCCGGACGACTGGTTGACATCGGGGCTCAGGCGCGCCTCGAAGGTCATCGCGCCGATGATCTCCTCCATGAACCCCGGCACGAAGACCTCGACATCGCTCGCTCCGGGCGCCACGGCTTCCTGGTGCACGATCGCGAGCTCGTGCTCGCGTTCGCGCGGATAGTGCGTGCGCACCTGCGCCTTGTAGCGGTCCTTGAGCGGCGTGATGATACGGCCACGGCTCGTGTAGTCCTCGGGGTTGGCGCTCGCGACGATCAACACGTCCATCGGGAGCCGCACCCGGTAGCCCTTCACCTGGATGTCGCGCTCCTCCATCACGTTGAAGAGGCCGACCTGCACCTTCTCCGTCAGGTCGGGCAGCTCGTTGATACAGAAGATCCCGCGGTTCGTGCGCGGGACGAGACCGAAGTGGATGGTCTCCTCGTCGCCGAGAGAGCGCCCCTCCGCCACCTTCACCGGATCGACGTCGCCAATCAGGTCGGCGATCGACGTGTCCGGCGTGGCGAGCTTCTCGACGTAGCGATCGTCGCGGTGCACCCATGCGATCTCGCAGGCGTCACCGTGTTCGGCGACGGCTTTTCGCCCGAAGGCGGAGATGGGCGCGAACGGATCGTCCCGCACCTCGCTGCCGGCGATCTCGGGAGTCCACTCGTCGAGCATCTCGACGAGCGCGCGAATCATGCGGCTCTTCGCCTGACCGCGCTCACCGAGAAAGATGAGGTCGTGGCCGCAGAGAATCGCGTTTTGCACGCCCGGGATGACGCTGTCGTCGAAGCCCATCACCCCGGCGAACAGGGGCTTTCCGCTGCGGATCCGGAGCACGAGATTCGTGCGCAGCTCCTCGCGCAGACTGCAGGAAACGAAGTCCGATGCGCGGAGCTCCGCGATCGTGCGAGGTGCGGGCGGCGACGCGGACATGAGCCCTCCGACGAGATGGTTCAGAGCAGATCGGCCAGGTCATGGTCCCCTCGTTTGCGCAGGGCCTCGGTGACGTGGCGGATGATCAACAGCACGGAGCGATCGAAGGAGACATTGTCCACGATGGGCACATCCGCTCGCTCCGCCAGACTCAAGAAATAGTCCTGGATCTTCTGGATGGAGTCGAGGTTTTCGAGGTAGCGGTGCGTGCCGCGGCGGCGCTCGTCGGCGGCGCGCGCGTGGAATCGACCGACGAACGCATCCTCGTCGAGGGCGGCGACCACGAGGAAGACCACGTCTGCGAGCTCCTCGTAGGCTTCGAGATCGAACAACCCGGGTACGAGGGATACACCGTCGAGCACCATGCTCGCGTTCTCGGCGATGGCGCGGTCGATCGAGGCGCGCACGCCGACGGACACAGCGGCTGTCTGCGCGCGGAAGCCCTCCAGCACCGGATCGCGGCCGCCGGGATCGTTCGAGAGCAGCCGGGAGCCGTCGTACGACGAGCCGTGGATCGACGGAGCGAGCTCCGCCGAGAGCATCACGCGCATGATCTGGCGGATCGAATCGGTCGAGAGAACGCGTCCGATGCCGAAGCGGTGCGCGACCTCGAGCGCCAGCGACGTCTTCCCGACGCCCGCGGTTCCCCCCAGGAGGATGATCACCGGGCGCTCCGGCTCCTGGTAGCGCCGCCAGATCAGGTAGCGCTCGGCGGTCTGGGGACCGAGTTCGTGGGAGAGGGCCTCGTAGGCGAGGCCGCGCAGCTCGTGGCGGTCGATCTCGCGGGTATCGCGCCGCAGCAGCTCGCGCTCGATCTCGCGCGCGCCGTCGAAGGCGTCGTTCGGATCGATGGCCGCCGCGAGAAGGGACTGGGAGAGGAGTCCCTTCGAGAACGGCAGGCGCTTGCCAGACCCCGTCACGGTGATGTCGAGCGCGGTGGGGACCCATTGCTCGTCGCGGAAGGGCGTGTCGCCGAGGACCTCGCGGATGGCCTTCGCGATCTCGGACTTCTGGACCAGCGTGAGATCGGCGAAGCGATCGCGAACCAGATTGGCCGTCCGGTAGGCCTCGTCGAAACCCACCCCCCGGGCCACCAGGGAATGAACCATGATCCCGCGCATGAAGGGTCGTCGGCGGCCGGCATCCTCGACTTCGAGGGCTGTGGTTTCGCCGTCGGGCACGGGGTCGCGGGCGGCGCCTTTCGGGTCGGAGGACGCCATTTCTACCAGACTACCAGAGGGGCCTACTCCGGGCGACCGACGTTCGACCGAGACAACGGGTCTCGCTTCGACCGGAATTCACGTGACCAAAGAGCGACGACGGCTTCGTTCTCCGCCCCCAACGCGGTCGCTCGAGATCGGCGAAGGCTTTGCCCGGGGGCCGGGAGACCCTGGGAAAACCTCTTGGATTTCAACCCTTTTACCCTGAATTGCGACAGAAACACCCCGTTTTGGGTTGACTCATCGGGAGGCGGAGACCTACGCTTCCCGGAGTCAACCATGGGTTGATGGGGGGATGATCGCAGGGAATGGTGGATCGCGACGTCCAGACCGAGGACGCTGCCGACTCATCGACTCCTCCGGCGCGCCGCCCCGCGCAGAAGAAAGCGCGGAGTTCGAGCCCGGAGAAGAGCGTTGGAGCCGGCGAAGTGACGCGGTGCGCACCCCAGGCGGGGAATTCGCAACAGGACCAGCCGCCGCAGGCGACGGAGTGGAGTACGGTGGTGACGGGTCCCAAGGGGACCCCGCCGGTGCAGCCGGGCGCGTTCCGGAACGACCGGTACCGCACGCGAGACGTCGTCGAAATCCTGAACATCTCGCGTCGCCAGCTCCAGTACTGGGCACAAACCGATCTCGTCGTTCCCAGCGCGCAGACCCCCGGTGGGCACAGCAGGTATTCGTTCGAAGACCTGGTGGCCCTGAAGACGGCAAAGCGTTTGATTGATGCCGGCGTCTCGGTCCAGCGGATCCGCAAGTCGATTCGGAAGCTGAGAGAGGTCCTACCGACCGTGCGACGCCCCCTCGCCGAGCTGACGCTCGTGGCGACGGGTGATGTGGTGCTTGCGTTTCGAGAGGGTACGGTGTTCGACGCCGTCTCCGGCCAGGAATGGGTGTTCGAGGTCGCGCGCTTCCGGCGCGAGGTCGACGCCTGGAAACGGTCGCCTTCGACGCATCCCGCCGCTCCCCGTCCTCGGGCGGTCCGCTCGACGCAGGTGCGCAACCGCACGGGTTGACGCGCTGCTGCCGTCCGGAGTCGACGGGACTCCGGTCCGCCGCGCCGGCACCGGTCAGGATCCGAACCCGAGAGATCGGGCGCGAAGCAGTGCGGTGCGGCGAGTCCGCAGGAGCCGCGGAAAGAACGGGGGGGCCCGAATGCGCGTAATCGCGATCGTGAACCAGAAGGGTGGCTGCGGGAAGACCACGACGACCGTCAATCTGGCGGGGTGTCTGGCCGCCGACGGCGCACAGGTGCTCGTCATTGACCTGGATCCGCAAGCCCACTCGACCATGGCCCTCGGTGTCGACCCCGAGGAGGTCGAGGAGAACCTCTACGAAGTCCTCGCCGAGCCTGGCGGTTCCGATCACCTCCAGAGTGTGATCCTCGAGGTGGGGGACAACCTCTATGTCGCGCCGTCGGGAATCGTGCTCTCGGCCCTGGAGCAGAAGCTCGCCTCGGAGCGCGTCGAGTCGCGCACCGAGCGCCTCTCGGCGGCCGTCGAAAAGCTGCCGTCGCAGTACGACTACGCGCTGATCGACTGCCCGCCGAACGTGGGCCTGCTCACGTTCAACGCCCTGCGGGCGGCGAGCGAGGTGATCGTCCCGCTCGAGACCAGTCCCTTTGCCATCAACGGCGTACAGAAGCTCCTCGAAACCATCGGTCTGCTGTCGGAGCGGATCGGCCACGAGGTCAGCGTGCGAATCCTGCCCACCTTGTACGACGGGCGGACGCGCTACGCGCGGAAGATCCTCACCGAGATCCGCGAGATGTTCAAGGACATGTGCTTCGACTCGGTGATCCGGCAGAACGTCAAGCTCCGAGAGGCGGTGGCCAAGGGCAAGCCGATCATCCGCTACGCCCCGTCGGCGAACGGCGCGATCGACTACTCGGCGCTTGCCGTCGAGGTCTCGGCCCTCGATCCGTCGCTCGGCGTCGCCCAGCTCCCGGAACCCGAACCGCATGTCAACGACCCGCGCGAAGTGGTGGTTCGCTACCGTGACCCCATGGCCAGCGATGTCCGCATCGCGGGCGATTTCAACGGATGGGTGCCCGACAAGGGCGTGCGTTCGCTGATCGAGTCCGAGGGCCAGACGCGAATCTGGACGAAGATCCTGCAGCTGCCACCGGGGACGTATCAATACCGTTACGTGGTCGATGGCCAGTGGCTGGAGGATCCGGAGAATCCGGAGTTCGCAAAGGGTTCTGTGGGCGGTAGGAACTCGATTCTGGTGGTGCGCTGACGGCGGCTCATCCGCTCGGGTCGGGGGCCGCAGCCGTGGTGGCGAAGCCCGCGTTGCCGGGGCCCTCTACGCCGTAGGAGCGAAGTTCAGACGTGCCCCGCGACCTCGGCGACGTTTTCGACTACTTCTTGCCGCCGGCCGAAGGCGACAGGCTACCGACGCCCCACGACTCGGATGCGTGGGGGAGCCCCGGTCTCGACCCGGCGGGCTCGCCGAGCATCCGCTCTCCGTATGTGCGCACACCCGAAGACCGGCCGGCTGCACTCCCCATCGTCGCGCTGCCGATCGGCGACCGCGAGGTCGTGCGCGCAGCCTACGCGTGGAACCTCGCTGTCGAGGTGGCCCGCCGGGGAGCGACCTCTCTGCTGGTCGCGCCGGCCGGCTTGGACCACTCGCTCCTGTGGCCCGAGCCTGGAACGGGGCCCGTGGGCGCCGAGATGGTGCTCGCGAAGGCGGCCAATCTTTCGGAGCTCAACCGTGCGGCACTCGACATCGCAGTCGAGCGCGCCGCGGACGCCAACGACGGCGGCGTCGTCTTCGTGCGGGTGCCCCCCGCCTGGCTGGTGGACGCCCGGGCCGCTCGTGGCCTGCTTCGCTGGCCGCTGCTCTTCGGCACGTCGGACCGCCGCGACCTGATCGAGACCTACGGCCTGGCCAAGACGGTGCTGGAGAGCCACCCCGACTCCCGGGTGGGGTTGACGATTCACGGTGTGCGCCGGATCAGCGAGGCCGAGCAGGCTTTCCGGCGGGTGGCGGACGTGACGGCGCGGCGCCTGGGACAGCCTCTCCTCAGCTACGGCTTGCTCGTCGACGATCTCCACGTCTATCGTGCCATTGTGGCGCGCCGCCCCGTCGGACTCGAGCACCCGCAGTCGCGCGCCGCGAAAGCCATTCAGGACGTTGCGCGTCTGCTGCTGGAGGACGCGCAGAAGTACGCCATTGCTTGAACTCGATACGACGGCAACGACGCCCCGCGACGAACTCCTCCGCCTCGTCCGCTCGCGCCTGCACCATGTCGTGCCGCAGGGCCGTCTCGTTGCCGAGGGAATCCTCGGGGCCGAAGCGCGGGTCGACTTCGTGACCGTGGAGTCCTCCGGGCGCGTGGTGCTCGTTCTGGTCGGAGCGGAAGGCGACGACCTCGCACTGATCGGTCGCGCTGTGGCGCAGCGCGGCTGGGTGGGCGAGCGGCTCGCGGATTGGCATCAGCTGGCGCCGGATCTCGGAATCCGTCCCGAGGCCGGCGTTGGCGTGTGCGTATTGGCCCCGGTCTTCAGCGAAGAGTCGCGCGCCGCCGCGCGGGCCCTCGGCGACGACGCGGTCCGGCTGATCCGGTTTCACGGCGTGCGCAACGGCGCCGGCATCGACGTTCTCGTCGAAAAATCGCCCCACGACCCCCGCGCTTCGATCGCCGCCCACCCGGCACCGGTCACCGCCGAGCCCGCGGGCGGCCCTCCTCCCATCGATCGACCCGGGGGGACGCCCGCGTCGCGCCCCGCTCTCCCCGAGGCGCCCGCGGCCGCCTTCCGAACCGGGCTTACCCACCGCGATCTCGGCCTCAGCCGCGAGGAGCGCGGCGAGTTCGAGTAATCGCCGCTTCGCCCACCAACCCGAGCGCCGGCGACCCGCACGTTTCTGCTCCTGCATCCGAACCCTGGGGGCTGCTTCTGCGCGTGGAGTCCGCACGCTCGAGCCCCCGTGGGGGGCAGAGAAGCGCCTTTTTCGTCTCCGGAGTGACAATTTTTGACACTTCCCCGGGCCCCACGTCCACTTGCCTAATCAGGTGTTGATGGGCTCGGAGATGCTGCGGATGGCTCGAGCCGGTGGATGCCGTAGAACGGGTAAAGGGACGTGGACCCATGGCAGAACTGAACTGGAACGCCCGAGCTGAACCTGCAATTCCTGCTGAGATCACCGACGAAGAACTCGTCGACCTGGTCAAAAAGGGCGAAGAATCAGCCTTCACCCTCCTTTACGATCGCTACTTCAGCCGCGTCTATCGATTCGCCTACAGCCGACTGCGCAACCGCGAAGATTCGGAAGAGACGGCGCAGGAGACGTTCATCGCCGTCTTCTCGTCGATCGAGTCCTTTCGCGGCGAGGCGCCGTTCGCCGCTTGGGTGCTCGGCGTGACGCGTCGGGTCATCGCGAGCCGCTTCAAGAAGAAGCGGCACATAACGGTTCCACTCAACGACGAAGAGCCGGCCTCCATCACCGCCGTCAGTCCCACGCTGCAGCGGGAGCCGACCCCACTCGAGATGTATGAGTGCCGTGAGCGGATAGGTCGTCTGGAGAACGCCGCGATCAACGACCTATCGTCGTCCCAGCGCCTGCTGTTCGAGCGCCACCACCTCGACCACGAGTCGATCGGTGCGCTCTCGTCGTCACTCGATCAGACCGAGGATTCGGTCAAGTCGAATCTGTACCGCGCGCGGAAGATACTGCTCGAGGGATAGCGCTCGATCGGGCTGGCCAGGCGCGACGGCACAGTCGGGCGGCGGCGGCGAGTACACTGCAGCTGCCATGGTCATCGCTGTCTCCTTCGAGTCCGACGCGGCCGAGCCGCTCGCGCTGGTCCTCCGCGACGCCCAGGGAGCCGCGTCCCTCACCGGCGTCGCCGTCCAACGCTTCGAGTTCACGAGTCGCGGCGATCGTGTCCCGGGTCGACTGCTACTTCCGGCGGACGCTGCCGCGGCCCACCCGCTGGTTCTCCTTCAACACGGTGCGACCGATTCCAAGGACGCCGACTACCTCGACGCCACCGCCGGTCCGTGGGTGAGAGACGGCGCGGCCGTCGCGTGCATCGACCTGCCGCTCCACGGCGAGCGTGCCAGCGCGAAGCTGGGCGAGCTCGCTCTGCGCGGCCTCTTCTCTCCGAAGACCGCGGGCGATTCGCTCGTGTCACTCGCGATCGATTTCGCGAAGCAGGCCGTGGTCGACCTGCGGCGTTGCATCGACGTCCTCGACGGCCACCCTCGCGTCGACACGGGTCGCGTGGTCTACGCCGGGTTCAGCCTGGGGGCGATGCTCGGCGCGGTCTTCTGCGCCGAAGACCCAAGGCCGCGCGCAGCCGCACTCGCGTTGGGGGGTGGCGGACTGGGCCCAGCGGAAGTCGATCCGGTCGGCTTCGTCGGCCGCATCGCCCCGCGTCCCGTGCTGTTCGTGGGCGCCCTCGAAGACGCCACGATCCCCCGCTCCGCGACCGACGCCCTGATCGCGGCCGCCAGAGGCCCCCACGAGGTCGCGTGGTTCGAAGGCGGTCACAAGGATCTGCCGGGTGCGGCGCTCAAATGCATGTGGTCATTCCTGCGCGCCCACCTCGACCTCTAATTCGGCCGCCCTCGACCGCGGGCGCAATTTCCGGGGGGTCGAGAAGCAGCGCCGGGAGGCCGCTGCGCGAGAGTGCGCCGCAGGTTTCCGTGGCCGTCGCGTAGAAGTCCTTCGGCTCGCCCGCGATCCGGGGTCGTTCGCCGGGTTTCTCGCCTTCTGCCCTAGCCCGACGCGCGAATGGCGTCGGGATCGTGGCGCAGGCACAGCAGCGTACCCGCCACGACGAGGAGCGGCATCGCGACGAAGTTCAGCCCGGGAACGAGACACGTGACGAATGCACCGCTCCCGAATCCCAGCATGACGGGCAGATGCTCGAACAGCCACCGCCGCTTGCGATCGAACGGGACGAGCCGTCGGTCGAGCGCGTAGCTCGCGTAGTCGAGGGGCAAGAAGAGCACCGTGATGACCACGATCGCGGGACCGGTCAGCAGCGGGGCCCCCGGAATCAAGAATCCGGCGACGGCGAGCGGCCCCACCAAGGAGAGAAAGAACACGAGGCGCTTGAGCTCCTGCAGGAGGGAGCGCCCGATGTCGGCGACAGTCCCGCCGAATCCACCACTCGTCGCGTCGCGCACCGTGCCGGCCGCGATCTCTTCGACGCGGTAGGCGAGCCAGTCGTGGAACGGAGCGGCGAGGAGACTCGCCAGCATGTAGGCCACCACCATCACCGCGGCGGCGACGACCAGGAACAAGAGCCACCCCACGGCGCGCAGCAGGAAGAGCCCGGGGCCAACCCAGAGCCACTCGTACCAGCGATCCGCCGACATCTCGGGGAGCCATCCCGCCGCAAGCTCGTGCATCTCGGACGCGTAGGTCACGACGCAAATGACGGCGAGGGAGAACGAGAGGAGGGACAGGGCGACCGGAATCGCTGCGGGCAACCACAGTCGCGGCTCGCGCGCGAGCATCCGCGCTCCTTCGAACAGGATGCGCACACCCTCCATGGCTCCCAACGGGCTCCCGACGTCCTGTCGATCCATGCGCCGTGCTTCTCCCAGCCCAACGGGGGCTCGAAACGGCACCTATACTACAATTCGCTGCCGAGCCTTCGATGCAGTCTAGAAGCTGCGGAATCTCGCAACGGGCATCTTTCGCGGCGACGGCGGCTCGGCTCCGTCCTGCGTCGAAACCAAGAGCCCGCCGCCGGCTCCGCAAGAGGACCGACCATGACCCTTCGCATCTTCTCCGCAAGCATCCTCTGCCTGCTGTTCTCTCTCGGCTGCCAGACCGACGAACCGGGCACGGGATCCCGCCTCGCCGGGGCCGGCCAGGGAGCGGTCGCGGCCGAG
>SPKZ01009654.1_pt1 | contig 13784 bp, 9 predicted proteins | sample 2456571 | NCBI WGS metagenome assembly SPKZ01 (sample SAMN11192286, study PRJNA482655) | marine metagenome | biome: ENVO:00000447; feature: ENVO:00000244|ENVO:00000211|ENVO:00000569|ENVO:00002023; material: ENVO:00002151; isolation source: ocean water from marine abyssalpelagic zone ...
ACATCTGGGCTTGCCTTGGCTTTCTCTCCCGGGAAATTCACCGGGAAACGCGCCGCACGTACCACCTCGCCAGGAACATGTCTAGATGAGCCCGGAGCCCGCGTGCGCCGGCCCCCGATACGCTGAAATTCCTCAGGAAATCATGGGTCAGCCCGGCACGTTTTTGTCTGCCCAGTTTCTGGAAACCAGGCTGATCTGCTGGTCAGCGACGGCGGGGAGCGACTCGACGTAACGGCATCCGGTCAGCGGGTCGATTGCGTCAGGGACGAGGTCCAGGAGCGGTTGCAGCGCAAACCGTCGCTGGGTGAGACGAGGGTGCGGTACCTCGCATGCTGGATTTTCATTGCGTTGCTGCCCCGCCCACAAAATGTCCAAATCGAGGGTGCGCGGGCCCCACCTGAGCGTGCCCGCCCGCTTCGCGTCCGACTCAGTCGCACGGGTCCTTCCCGCCTGGCGCTCCAGCTCAAGCAATTGCACAAGCAGAGTTTCCGCTGGGCTGTCTGTTTCGAGTCGAACCGCCGCGTTGAGGAAGTTTTTCTGCCGGGGCCCGCCGATGGGAGACGATTCGTACAGCGGGGATACAGCTTTGAGTTGAGCGACATCTCCCAGAAGCCCAACCGCCAACTGAAGAATGCTGAGGCTGTCTCCCTCGTTGGAGCCGAGCCCCACGATGTATTCCCGCATGCCCCCCCCTAGCGAGCGCGCGGGTCGGCGCCTAGAGAGCGGGAAGAATCAAGACTTCATAAGTCATCCCGAACACTTACGGCGGTTCTGGCATCAGCCCCTAGCGGCGCTCTAGGCTCAAGACAGCCAGGGCCCCCCATTTTCTATGTCCTAAGCCCGGCCAAACGACTTTTCCCCGCATCGGCTCTGCCGGCAGAATTCCTCGTGTTTGCCATGGGCGGGTCGTAGAGTTCACCCGTGAACGATACCGGTAGCTACCTTCCAGCGCTGACCCAAGGGGAGCTCTTCATGGTCGTCTTCATCTTCGGCATCGTGGCCACGGCCACCTCGTGGCCGAGAGCTGGCGAACGCCTGGCCATGCTCGGGCAGTCAAAACACAAGGACTCAAGCTAAGGGCGCCGCTAGGGCCCGGGACGGTGTTAGGGTCCTGCGCGTGGGCTCAACACCCCCGAATTTCAAGCCTCCTTCAGACGAAGCCTCCGCTCGGGCGCTGATCTTCGTCTGCGATGCTTCGGCCGAAGCAGAAAGCCTGTGCCGTACGCTGGGGGACTACGGCTATCACGCCGTCGACGTTCCCTTGTCTCTGCTTCGGGGACGGGTATCCGTTCAAGTACCGGACGTCGTCATTTGCGACATCGACGCCCAAGGCTGCATCGAGACGGTTAACCAGGTCCGAGCGCTGCTCAAAGCGAGGGAGCTAGAAATCCTGTTCATCGGAGACGAGGCGCACCACAGCGAAGACCAGATCGACTGGGTCGCCGAAAACGGCAGCGGTTTTTTTGCTCGTCCAGTGAACGTGGAGCTTCTCCGAGAACAGATCAGCGAAATCACCAGCGCGAGCGACAGCCGCCCCAACGCCACCCAACGCCCGCGCTCATTGTTACCCCCCGCGCCCGGGCATCAGTTGATCCACGAAAAGGACTCGGCGGTTGCACGCAATCGAAAGGCGCCCCCCAGCCTGCTACCGCTTCCCGACGACGCCGATCGCAACAGCTCCATGGCTCCCGCCGATGTGGATCTGGCGGCACGACGCGTGCCTCAAGCCGAACTCAGCAAGGAATTGAGCCAACGGCTCAAGGAAGCGGAAGAGCGAGCCCGGGACCAGGCCGTCCCCTCTTCCGTCAACAGTCCTTCCAGCGCGCTACCCGCGCTAACAGAACAGCTTTCGGAAGACGTCCTGCGCGCGCTGGCAGAACCCCTCGACGGAGAGGCTGAGGAGTCTCGTGACGCTCCTGACGCGAGCCTGCCGGAACCCCAATCGAATGCGACCGGTACCAACTCCGGTACCAACTCCGGCACTCACTCGGGAACCAGAACCGGCACCAACGCCAGCACTCACTCGGGAACCAGAACCGGCACCAACTCTGGTTCCCGAGTGAGTGCTGAAGCGCCTGGCCAGATCCAATTGCCGTCGGCTGTGGCTTCGTCCCAGGCGATCCCCGAACGCGAGGAGCCCACCACCCCGGGACGTCCTTCTGATTCAAGCGAGTTGCGCCCCCCGACGCACAACACAACGGCCGCTAGACCGTCCGCGGCTACCGGATCGGCCGCTGTAGCGCAGCCGTCCAGCGGCGGCCAGCTAGACGCCACCGGCATCTTGCCGCCTCAGACTCAGCTGACCGCGTCGAAAGCGCCCAGTCCATCCGCACCGGGACTCAACCCAGAGGCCACACGCACCACGCTAGCCCCTCCATTTACAGTCGCGACGCGATCCGTCGGGGAGCACACCCTTGACACGCCCCCCGCATCGAGCGCCGAAGGCAGCCGAAAGCTCGTTTCCACCACGCCCCCCAAGCGAGCCCCCACGGCTCCGCCCAGCGCGGCGATCTCCGAGCAGCCCGTCAATCCTGCGCCACTCACTCGCGGCGACGAACGACCGCTAGCCAGCAGCTACCTTCAACAGAATTCAAAGCCGGAGGCCGTTGGCGGAGTTCGAGCCATCGCCACCGCAATTCAAGATCGGTTTACCGGATGCATCGCTGTGGAGGTCGATCTAGGAATCCGCCGAGTGCTGTTTCGTGACGGGGATTTCGTCACCGCTTCCTCCGGCGTCCACAACGAATCGCTAGTGGGTTTCCTCGTCAGTCGCGGAGACTTAAAACCCGAGCTAGCAGCCGACTTGGGGGCTCGCCTGCCCAGTTTCGGGCGACATGCAGGAGCGGCCTTGATCGCCAACGGCCACCTGAGTCAAGATCAACTCTGGAGCGTACTGAGGACTCACGCCGAGTTCATCGTAGGGCAAATCGTCGCGGCCGATGCCGGCAACGCGAAACGGGAAGCCGACGTTCCCCAACGCTTGTCTGCTGAACCCGGCGTATTCGGCGGTGCCACCGGCGCAGAGGTGTTTCTAGAAGCTTTGAGACGTCGTCTACCGCCGGAACCGGCGCTCGAACGTATCGGCGGGCTCTCCGCCATGTTCAGCGCCGGGGCGAACATGGCACTCATTGAAGAATCCGCCCTCAGCCCCGACGAACGGATGCTCGTCGACGCCGTACCTAACCAGCCAATCGACGACATGGTCCGAGGAGAGCCCGCCTTGGCCGTCATTCTGTACGGGCTGTTGGAACTGGGCGTGCTCCGTCGAGAGTCCATTGCTAAACCGAAAGCCCCTGAACCGTCGAAGAGCCCCGAAGTGCTCGATGACGAAGCCATACGGAATCGCATCCGGGCGCGTCTCGCCCTCGTTCAAAACGGCGATTACTTCGCCCTACTGGGGGTTCCCCGCAGAGCCACCGCCTACGACATCCGCCGGGCCTACTCTGAACTTCGGCGCGGCTTTGAGCCCAGCCTAATCCTTAGCGCTGGCACCGCGGATCTCCAGAGCGAGGTCGACACCATCGTTGAAGTGTTGGACGAAGCCTACGATATTCTGCGGGACCAAGTGAGACGCGATCGCTACCGGCGCGCCATCGAAGCCACACCGCTGAGCTAGTCGGCGACTCGTGCAGCGGTCGCCGACTCATTCGGCAGCGCTCGAACCACAGCTGACGGCTTCGATACGGATCTCGCCGTCCCGAACGCTCACCGCCGCGGTGTCACCCGATTGCAATTCGCTCCGAAGCACGCTCTCCGCCAGCGGAGCTTCGACCAGACGCGCGATCATTCGTCTCATCGGGCGCGCACCCATCGACAAGTCGAAGCCACCGCGGTCCAGCAGTAGCTCGATCGCCTCGTCTTGAACCTCTAGTTGGATACCCCGCGAGGCAGACAAGCGGGTACTAACGCCGACCAACAGACGTCGGGCGATCTGGCGAACTTCTTCTCGCGCCAACGGATGAAAGACGAGAACTTCGTCTAGGCGGTTGTACAGCTCCGGTGACAACGCCAACCGTGCGGCCGCAATCACCGCATCGTCGCCCTCGCTGACGGCCGCGCTCGCGCCGAATCCCACCCTCCGCTTAGGTCGACTACCCGACACGTCCGCGCCTAGATTTGACGTAAGTACGATCACCGTATTTCTGAAATCAACGGTGCGCCCACGACCATCCGTCACTCGGCCTTCGTCGAACATGGCCAGGAAGGTTTGCAGTACATCCGGGTGGGCTTTTTCGATCTCGTCGAGCAGTATCACTTGATAGGGGCGCCGGCGGACGGCCTCGGTGAGTTGACCGCCGGCTTCATGACCCACGTAACCGGGGGGCGCGCCGATCAGCCTCGCCACAGCGTGGCCCTCACTAAACTCCGACAAATCAAAGCGCGTCATCGCCGATTCAGTGAAGAAGAGCGCTTCCGCCATGGCTTTAGCCGTTTCTGTCTTGCCCACGCCGGTGGGACCCAATAACAAGAAGGTACCGATCGGACGCGCCGCGCCCAGGCCGGCAGCGTTGCGTCTCACGATCTGCGACATGCGACGCAGCACGTCCTGGTGGCCCACCACCCGGGTCGCGAGAGTCTCTTCAAGCTTGAGCATTCGCTCGTGGTCCGCATTGAGCAATCGTTCGATCGGAACGTCTGCAATCTCCGAGACCACCTCCGCCACATGTTCTGGCGATACTTCGGCGATGGCACGCCGACGACATCGCGCGCCGGCCAGATCGACAATGCCAATGGCCTTGTCAGGCAGCGCGCGTTCCGGAATGTATTGAGTGGACCAACTCACGGCAACAGCTAGCGCTTCTTCGCTGAACTTGACCTTGTGATGCTCGCTGAATCGCTCGGACAGGGCTTCCAAAATCAGAAACGCATCCTCTCGGCACGGCTCTTCTACGGGCACGATAGAAAACCGGCGCGCCAAGGCGCTGTCGCTCTCGATAGAATGTTTGTAACCGTCCCAGGTGACGGCACCAATCATAGGAAACTCACCCTTGGCCATCGATTGCCTGAGATCCGCCGAGAGTTCATCGGCACCGTCGCCACTGAACAACAAGTGAGTTTCATCGAAGAAGACGACGATGGGCTGCTTGGAAGCCGCCACCTCGCGACGCAACTCCGCGAGACGACCCGCCAGTGCTCCCCGCACTCCGGTCCCGGCAATTAAATCGGATATAGCGATTTCGATGATTATGTGATCATCCAAGCCTGCAACTCCATCGCCCGCAGCGATTTGCAGCGCCATGGCTCTCACTACCGCCGTCTTGCCAACGCCGGGCGGCCCGACGAGTATCGGGTTGTTGCCATGCCGCTTCGCCAGCACATCCAAAGCTTGCTCGACTTCTAGTTCTCGACCCACCACCGGATCCAACAGTCCTTGTTCGGCCTCTAGAGTTAGGTTCCTCCCTAGCGCACGAAGTGTTTTGAAGCCCTTGGACGGCAGCGCGAACTTCGATCCGCGAACTTCTTTCGGTTTAGCGCGGCTCTTCTTGGGAGTCGTGCGATCCGTCGCTTTGGCTGCCACCTTCGGGGTGGGAATCGCAACGACGCGGCCTCTCGCCCGACGCGCGACTGGCGATTTCGGAGCTGCTTTGGGCGACGGCGGCATGATCGACACCGGTTTCGCCCGAGTCGGTGTCTTAGCCTGCTGCTTCTCGAGGCTCTGAAGACGAGCCTCTTTGCGCGTCACAATTTGCTGGCGACCTACCAAGCCCAGCGCTTGGTTCATGGCAGCCAGACGCAAACGGCCGATGTCGAGTCCGCACTGGGACAGGGCACGGTGCGCCGCGCAGCGAGAATCACTGAGCAGCGCGATCAGTAAGTGTACCCCGGCCGGTTCCCGAGCGCCCATGCGATCGGCGACGTCGTGGGCTCGCTGTCCGGCTTGACGCAAGGGCGCGGAAATATCATCCGTAGACGCACGAGCGGCGCTGAGCAGCACCTCTTGGCTCAGCTTTCGGGAGGTCAACAGGAGCGATGCGACTCCTCCCTCTGCCACCATCGCCGCCAGCAAGTGGGCGCTGGTAACGCGTTCCTTGCGGCTTTTCGCGAGGGACTCAGCTAATTTTCGGAGCTTCAATAGCTCGGACTGGCTCACTTTTAACCGCATAGATACTTACACTCTTGATGCCCATGGCTAGCCCGCGATGGCCAAGTTTCGGCGGTATCTTCAAGAGCTTGCGCCGATTGGCCAGCCGGCGATGCGGGATCTAGTGACGTCCGGGCAACGCCACACCGCTCCCGAGCACCCAACTGCGCAGAGCCCTTCCCCGACGGAGCGCCACAATTTGATCTCTGAACGAGACACGGAGTTCCAGCTCCGCCCCCCTGACATCCGCCAGTCCTCCGTCATCTTCGAAACGGGCATCCCATTTCACAACCCAGCGCTCGGTCCCGTTACGCAAGTACCGGAGCTCTAGCTGATGTTCTGAACGCCCTCGGCTCAAAGCGACGATTCGCTCTCGGTGCACCGCCAAGTCTAAGATCGCCTCCGGGAGCGCGATGGAACGGATCGATTTGAGCTCGTCGCCGAATCGAAGATCGTAGAGCCGGTTCGCGCCCAGCGCCCAGGCCCGTCCCAGGCCATGCGCGGTGAGCAGTCGCTCAGCCCATCCCCACTCCGGGTTCGGCCATGCAGTGCGCTTTCCTCCTGGAAATAGCCGAAAGTATCCAGTCGCTCCCGACCCGAGAAAACTTCCGTCGCTGAGCGCTGCGAACGCGAGAGGCCGCGCCCCCAACTCAAATCTGGCCAAGGGCACGAGAAAGCGGCCGTCCCCCTCCAAACTGTAGTGGAAGAGTTCGGTACCCCGTGCATGAAGAAGGTAGAAACGATTCGTGTCTTGCGGGTCCGAGAAAACTGAACTCGCGCCGAGTAATGCCACCGGCGGGTATTTCTCCGGGGCATCAGAGCCGGCGGACAGCCGATAGCTATGGTCCCGAGCCAATACGATAAAACTGCCGTCCAGAACCGCAACCGCCGCCTGAAGGTCGTCTGCCGAAAAGGACGCGATCGCTCGGCCGCTCAAGGCATGGTGAACCAGAGCGTCCGAGCCCATTAGTCGCAACAGACGGCCGCCACTAATGGCGATCCGCTGCCGAGGCCGGGTCGTGACGAGAATACCGCTGTCGGTAGCCGCCGGTGCTGCCAACAGTGGGGTTCTTTCCCTCGGGAACACCACTGCCGGCATCGGCCCCCCAGAATCCTGCCGGTGCCGTGTCCGGGAAACAGCGGGAGGATAGGCCTTGGTATCGCGATTCGCAGACGAAGACACCCAGACGCCGCCGCCCACCAACGATGCGGCAATTACTACAAACGAGGCATATCTCCACGGGGTCATGAGCGCGTCCCGTCCGCTAGAGTAGCGATGAACGACAATCAGAGCTAGAAGCACGCGGTGAGCGCCGCCACCCGCATCCGATCGCTGTGCCTGCTAGCGGCAGCCACACCCCTCATCGGCTGCGGCCGACTTCAGACCCTGCGGGACTGCGACGAGCTCAGTTCAGCGGTCAACCCCCGGTTGGAGAAGATTGGCGCGACCAATTCCGATAGCTCTCCACGAACCGCTTCCAAGCTGGCCGCTGAATACGCGCAGCTGGCGGCACAGGTCGACAATCTGAGAAGCCGCAATTCGGAGCTGAGCTCTCGCACTGCAGAATACTCAAAACTGCTTCACCAGGCCAGCCATGACCTCGCCATATTCGCCCAACCCCAATCCGACGTCGCTGCCGTTCCCGCAGCCTCAAAAGAACTCCTCAGTCGACGGCTAGCGGATCTTCGAAACCGGGAACGGCACGTCATATTTCGAATCAACCGAATTTGCCGCTAGAGTTCGTCGGGACGCGTTCACTTAACATCGCGAGGATTGCGCTGCGCCTCAAAGGTTCGCACGCTCCCCCATGCGTAGGTCAGTCGTTTTCTGTAGTGACTCCGCACGTCGCCGCCGTACACCCACAGGTACTTCTTGTTCCTCCCCAAATGAACGGTCGGAGCGTATCGCCCGCTGGACGCCCAGTCCAACACTTCAATGCCCGAGGGGTTCTCCCGGAGCACCAGCAGACCACAACGCCGAGCGTAAGAGGGTCCCGCACATCCGCCCGCTACTGTCAGTGGATCGTTCCCGATGGGCCGCCATTCCCAACGCTTCCAGATGCGAAATTCGCTTGCCACCTTTACGTCACGCAGAGCTTTTCTTGGTAGCTCCCGGCGGATTTGGTCCGCCAACAGCTTGTCCGTATTCTTCTTAAGCCAGAGCCCGGCCTTCCCGCTTACCGTCACGCTCACCTCTGCGCTGTTGCGTTCCCCGCTACAGCATCGGAACCCGGTAGTGCCCGACTTAGAGTCTGGTCCTTTCGGGATAGCGTTCGCGCAGCGGCCCGTAACCTGGCCATTCGGAGAGTTGCCGCCACGTAGGGTCACGCGCGGCTTCTTCGAACCCCGTCCCCATGGACTATCCGTCCACTCCCATACGCTGCCGTGCATATCGTGCACGCCAAATTCGCTCAGACAAGAGAAATGTAAACCACTGGGCAAGAGCTTTGGCTTCTGCCCAGTTTCACACGCCTCCGCAGAGTAGCGGTTACCATATTCGTAAACCGTGTTTTCCGGTCCCTTGCATGCCCGCTCCCACTCCAGCTCAGAACAAAGCCTTTTGCTCTGTTCTTCGCATGCGGCCTTCGCCTCCCCCTGAACCATATTCGTGTGCGGAATCGCGCCCTCTTCATTCGGGTAGGCGAAAATGTCGATGAAGAAACCCTTCATCAACACTTGTTCCCCGGGCATTTCCTGATCGGCAATCCGGGGCAGCAGGCTCGGCGGCGTGCCGGCCACTAGCGGGCCCGGGGGGATCCAGACCATCCCCTTCGGCGCTGCCGGTGAAAGCTTCTTCCGTTCCCAGGGCGGAATCAACTCGGCGACGGACGCTGAGGCAGATGGAGTGGACGCGGCCTCTGGTGTGTCCTCCGAACACGCGATACCCCAGAGGGCGATCGAGATCCCTAAAATGAGGCATTTATAGCGTATTCTCGACATCGGCTGTGCTGCAGCTAGCACGGTATTCCGGCGGAGGCGAAAGGCTCGCGCTCCCCCCCCTAGCTGTAGTGCGCTGTCAGCGCCGCGAGTAGGCCGTTGACGCTAATCGCTGCGTTCCCGCAGCTCTAACTCCTTCATCTTGAGTTGCAGGCCTTTGCGGGAAATCTTGAGCAAACGGGCAGCGTGAGTCACGTTGTTGTGTGTCTGTTCCAGCGCTCGAACAATCAGTTCACGCTCCAAGACAGATGTCGCTGCTTTCACCTGGGCTTTGAGGCCAACCCCCGGACTGGTCTGCCCAGCTGGCGGCGAGCGATCTTGTCGAATGTCCGGAGGTAGGTTGTCAACGCTGAGCTCTGGCGTGTCACAAAACAACACGCTGCGCTCAATGACATTTTCTAGCTCGCGAATGTTTCCCGGCCAGGAATAGCCCAGCAATATCTCCGCCACCGCCGGCTCCATACCGTTGATGACCTTGCCCAGAGCCTCGCTGTATTTTTTCGTAAAGTGTTTGGCTAACAACAGGATGTCGTCCGCCCGCTCACGCAGCGGCGCCAAGGGCAGTGGCACCACATTCAGTCGGTAATACAGATCTTCTCTGAATGCGCCGGCGGCGATCTGCTGCTTGAGATCCGTATTGGTCGCCGCCACCAATCGTACGTTCACCTTATAGGTGCGAACCCCGCCCACTCGCTCGAACTCACGCTCTTGGAGCACGCGGAGCAACTTCACCTGCATGTCGACGGGGATGGTACCGATTTCGTCTAAGAAGAGCGTGCCGCCGTTGGCGAGTTCGAAGCGACCCGGCTTCGCCGCGACGGCCCCGGTAAATGCCCCCCGTTCGTGACCGAAGAGCTCGCTCTCCATCAGGTCTCGCGGAATCGCCGCGCAGTTGACCTTGATGAACGGTTTGTGACGGCGCGAGGAGTGCTCGTGCAGAGCGCGGGCGACGACTTCCTTGCCCGTCCCGCTCTCGCCCGTCAGAAGAACCGTGCTGGGAGTGTCCACGACCCGCTCAAGCACATCATACAGCTCGCGAATGGGGGCGCTGGTGCCGATAATCCCGAAACGTGTCTCGGGATTATCGGCCGAGACGTGTGTCGCCTCAATTTGGCTCAGATCGCCGACCCGCAAAGCTTTGCGGACAACCATGCGGACTTCATCTTGATCGAATGGTTTCGTGATGTAATCGAACGCGCCTGTCTTGAGTGCCTCGACCGCATTGTCGACCGTACCGTGCGCCGTGATGATGACAACCGGTAGCTGAGGCTCCAACACTGAGGCCTCACGCAGCAGTTGCATGCCGTCCACCTTCGGCATCTTCAAGTCGGAGATCACGAGATCAAAGTGGTGATCGGCTAGCATCTGCAGGCCCTGCTCACCGTCTTCGGCTGTGTGCACATCATAGCCATCACGCGTTAGTTGTGCCGACAACACTCGCCGCAGATTTGGCTCGTCATCCACGACCAGCAGCTGTTTGCGCTCTGCACTCATGATGTTCCTCTCGGCTTCGGCAGCGAGTCCACGAGATACGCGGCTAGTTGCTGCAGCGTGAGCCTTGCTCAGAACCCGGCAGTAGCGACGTGCAGTAGAATACCGCGACCTTATGGTTACCGGGAGCCCCGGCGATGATCACGTTTCGGTTGTCTGAGCGGCCCATCGCCAGACTCGCTCCCAAAAGGTCGCCACTCTCCGCGGACGAGAGCACACGGTGTTCGGTGAGCTGGTGTTTCGCCGAACCTTCCACATCGTAAACCAGCACCGCTCCCGCGCGTGATTCACCCAAAACGGTCATCTTCGGCGCCCCCACGATAACTTCGCCGTCCCCATCGCCGTCTAGATCGCCGACGGCGAGCGCTGCGCCAAATTCAGACGACCCGCAACCGGACGTATTGATGCGTGAGCCGCAACCGAAGGACGTGATAAGCCCGCCCGCGGGCAGCGCGGCGGTCGAACATTCGACAGCACCCGACGGCGCCATCTGGTTGATCGCAGCGCCAGAAAATACGTAAACGAACTCCCCGTCGGCGACGACCAGTTCATCACCGGCAACGCCATCCACTGCGCCTGATGCGAGGGTTTGCCCGAAGCCACTCGGCCCCCCGAGGCAACCCACCGGCACCACACCGGCAGCATCGTCACTGCGAAAAACCCACACATGGCCGGACTCGGGAGCCGCCACGGCGAACGCTCGGCCGCCTCCGGGCAGCCGGATAGCCGCCACAGCTGCGCCGAAGTCGACCTCGGTTGCCGGCGCGACCAGCTCCACCGGAGTCATACTCATTGGCCTGTAGAACCACGCCAAGCCCTGGTCTTTCGCTCCCGCCACCAAGGCCGCCTCAACATCGGCATCCGACGAGAGCACCAACGGCACCGGGATATTGGAGTTCAAAGTCATCGGACCCTTGATCAGCTCGCTCACCACGGAGCTCGGGACCGGCAGCGTGTATTCTGTCCCGTCCTCACATCGAGCAATCAGCCCACGATCTCGGTCTCTGGCACCGTCGTCTGCCAGGCCAATGCCGAGCACAAAACACAATTCGGAGATCTCGCCGGTGATTTGTGCGCGCCCGAGCCCCGCTGGCGTATCCGCTAGAAAACAAATGTTGGCGCTCTGGACATCCCCCGAGCAGCTGCCGGTGTCCGTGGCGTCAGTGATCGGAGACTGCGCCACACCTAGGGAAAACGAGCCCGCCGGTGAGTGCTCGCCCGGAGATCCGCCGACCAATACCGTCAATTTGTCCGAGCCGTTGGCTGCCACCGCCAGGGATACACCGAAGCCCCGAGACATCGAGTCCGGCTTCTCCAGCAATACGACGGGCACGTCCTCCGAGTAGACGTCGAACTCCCGCCAGTCACAACCGAGTGTAGAAAGGCTCAGCAATCCCAGAGCTGTTAGTTGATGAAAGCGCATCAGAAGCTTCCTCCTACAAAAAATCCTGCGCCGCTGCCTGACGCGCGCGGCCCGAGCTGAAAACTGCCCCGTTCTTCCGGCTCTCTGGGTTTCCGCCATGCCTGGTCCCGACGCCGCGCCATGAGGTCTCGATGCCGGGGGCGATGTACCGAAACGGCCTTGCCACCCGTATGAGGTCGACGATTGAGCGGATCCTCAAACTCCACAGATTTATCAGCCTTGTGCGACGACTCTGGAAGTGGATCGCGGATGAAGTTGTAGGTCGACAGTACTGCCAGCACCCCGCCGAGGACGAATCCAGCATCAGCTCCAGCGGCGAATAACTGTCCCTTCAAGACTCGGTCATCGTCCGCCGTCAGGATGCCGTTGGCGCCGTCTTTTTCTAACGCTTCCTTGAGATCTTCCGATTCGAGCCCGAGATACACACCAGCTCCTCCCGCTACTGCGCCAATGATCGCCTGGGTCCAGGCGGTGCCTCGAGGGAATCGGGGAATCAATTTCAGATGGATCGGCAATACCTTGCCAGCCGGGACGCGAATCAATTGCTCAAAATCTTTGCGACCCTCTGCGGTCACGGTAACGTTGTGTTGACCTGCAGTCGCGCGAAGGTCCAAGGGCGGCTCACCGCTCCGCCAGACGCCGGCCGCTTTGTCGTCGATGCGAACCTTCAGCACCGCCGCATCGCCGTCAATTCTGAGAAAACCGTATCCGACGCGAGAGAGGCTCACCTCGACCTCTTTTTGCTCACCGTTCGTGAGCTCGAACTTGTGCTGAACCGGCTGGAACCCCGGAATTTCTACCAACACTTCGTGGGTGCCGGCTGGAACGAGTTCACCGTAAGGGGTCGTTCCCCATTCCGGTTTGCGCTTCTCAGGATCGTCCAAAAAGACGTGAGCCCCTTTGACGTTCGAGGACACCCGCAGGAAGGACATGAACACGCCCTGGGAGAGGTTCGCCTTGAAATGATAGACATGCCCCGGGGCCACATCGATATCCGTCTCGCTCACGTGGTAGTCGCGGAACTTGTCGATCACGATGTGATAGCGCCCTTCAGAAAGGGATAAGCTGGTGGGACTCCGCGTCTCCATGATTCGTTTCCACCCCGGATGCCCTTCGCCGTACTTGAAGGTCTGTGCCCCAGGGCTCACTTTCTGGAACACGACCAACGGCGCCATCGCGGGCTCGGTTTCCACAACCACCAGGGAGCGGATCGAATCGGTTCCGTCCAGATCCAACTCGATGGGCGGCGGTGCAGCCGCTGTCGGCCCCGCATCTCCCGCGTCCGCTCCAGCATCCGAGGGGGTCACTGGTGTCAGGCGTTTGGCTGCGCGTATTCCCTCCAGCGCGGCCACTCGCGCGTGCACTTTTTCGATGTCTGGAGCCTTAGGATCGGCGCTCATGTAGCCCTGGAACTTGCCCAGCGCCCTATCGACATCTCCCGACTTTTGATAGGCGACACCAGCGTTGAACAAAAACGCGGAATACTTGTGCTTGGCGTAACCGCTCTCGAACTCGGCGGCGGCCTCAGTGTGTTTACCCGCCACGAACAGGGCCAAGCCCCGCTCCATGTGTTCTCGAATCGATGCAAGCTTGCTCGTCGTGCTGGCGCTCTGGGCGCCCACAGTCTGGCCGATCAACGCTACAAGAATCATCAAACCGCCAAGCCACGCCCAGCGGACCCCCGTCAATTTTTGCTGCCTCACCCGCGGAACGATGCCCCCGAACCCCCCCACAATACAAGGCGCAAGATCACGAAGATCACGCAGCCGGCATCGCCCCAGGCCGTTGCCGGCTGCGCGAAAGAGGCCGTCCTCAGCCCCTCGCCCCCGAGAGGAGCGCCCACCAGCCGGC